>Ga0066709_100002800_pt1 | contig 12971 bp, 13 predicted proteins | sample GraSoiAngelo_158_FD_79665 | JGI IMG/M metagenome (GOLD analysis project Ga0066709, IMG submission 79665) | Grasslands soil microbial communities from the Angelo Coastal Reserve, California, USA - 14_1009_16_30cm | ecosystem: Environmental > Terrestrial > Soil > Grasslands | place: USA... | reverse complement strand
TCTGATATGCCCTTTGGAATAACAAAAGCTCGTCGCTGGTAGTGCCGGGCCGCCACGCGCAGGTGATCGCGGTGCCGGCAAGGGTTTTGTTGTTTCGGAGTAGTCAGCGAGTGGTCTCGCCCATCGCGACGTGGAAGATGGCTGGTATCCAGACCAAAGCCTCCAGCTCAGGCGTTACATCGCGGCGGCGCAGATTATTCCGTTTGGAATAAAACCGACTGCATTGGGGTCTGGCAGGGAAGCGTGGAGCACAGACTTGTCCGATCACACCCGTTTCGAGGAGCTGGTCCTGCCGCACCTGAATGCCGCCTACAACCTGGCGCGGTGGCTGACGCGCGACGTCAACGATGCGGAGGACGTCGTTCAGGACGCGTGCATGCGTGCGCTGAAGTATGTCGGCTCGTTGAACGGCGACGGCGCCCGCGCGTGGTTCCTGACCATCGTGCGCCACGCATTCTACGACTGGTGCAAGCGCAACCGTCCAGCGGAGATCGCGCAGGACGATGGCACCGCGATCGACATGGCGGTCGATCCCGCCGCCGTTGATCCGGAGCAGGCATTTCTGCGTAACGCCGAGTCGAAAACGCTGGCCGAGGCGGTCGCGGCGCTGCCAGTGGCCTATCGTGAGGTACTGATCTTGCGGGAGCTCGAAGAGCTGTCGTACAAAGAGATCGCGCGCATCGCTGACATACCGATCGGCACGGTGATGTCGCGGCTCGCACGCGCCCGCAGCCTGTTGCAGCGTTCGCCGCTCTTGCACGCGGTGCACTGACGCTGGAGATGACAATGAACTGCAAACAAGCGGAAGCCCTGGTCACCGCCTATACCGATGGTGAAGGCGACGCGCTGCGAAACTACTCGATCAAGAAACATCTGCTCGGCTGCTCTGGTTGCACGGCCAGACAGCACAGCATCCTGGCGCTGCGCGCACGGATTCGGACCGAGGTGCCCTACTTTGTCGCGTCGCCGGCGTTGCATGCGCGAGTGCGCGCGACGATGGGCGCCGTGCGTGCATCGATACCGCCTCAGTCGCGCCCGACGGGCGATCGCTACCGCTGGCTTAGCGGTGGCGTGCTCGCGGGCTGCGCAGCCAGTGTATTCGCGTGGATGCTCGGCACGACGGTTCTCGCGTGGCGCGCCAACGAGGATTTCGTAGTCGCGGCGGTTGCGGCCCACGTCCGTGCGACGCTCGGCGACCATCTTATCGAGGTCGCGTCATCGGACCGGCATACCGTCAAGCCGTGGCTCTCCGCACGGCTCGACTACTCACCGCCGGTGCAGGACCTGGCGAACGAAGGGTTCATGCTGATCGGAGGTCGACTCGACTATCTCGAACGGCACCCCGTTGCGACGCTCGTCTACCGCTACCGCAAACACACAATCGACGTGTTCGTGCGGCCCGAAGCCTCGCGTGCGCCGATGTCGGCGCTGCGCACAGTACGCGGATTCAACGCCGCGCGGGCCACCGGCCCAAGCATGGACTGGCTCGCGGTGTCCGATGCCGAGCCGGCCGTCCTCTCGGCGTTTGTCCAACGGCTTGCGCGCGAAGACATTCCGCAATAGCGATGTGTCGACGCTATTGACGAGCGTCGGTGAAAGCACGTTCCTCGTCTGGTCCGATTGGCTTGCCATTCTTCCGGACGAGACCTTGGCGGTTCTCACCGAGCCGGAGCGCCTCCCGCGCGCGCGAGGCGCGACATGACCGTTCCGATCGGAACGTCCTCATTTGTCGATCTGTGAAGTTTCGCCGCGTACCACCGTTCCGTCGCTAACGCGACCGCGGTGATCGCCCGCTCATCGAAGGGGTTGCGCAATGCAATACCCTCGCGCGGCCAAGAAATATTCCCGCGACGCTGGGTTCATGGATTCGGCATTGAGGCCGACGTGCGTCGCCGGCACCGTTGCCGTACCGCGGCTCTGACGCGGCATCTATACCTCGCTTCCGTTGCCGTTATTCCCTCAGGAATAACGGCGCCGCGTTTCGAATACACACGTCGGAAACAACAATCCATTCGAGCGGAGGAGCCAGTCATGGAACCCACTAATGCACTCAAAGCGAAGACGCTTGCGTTGGCGATCGCCATCGGCTTGGGCAGCCCGGCAACCGCAGTTCGGGCTGACGAGCTGCAAGATTTGAAGGGGCAGATCGAGGCCCTGCAGAAAAAAGTCGGTACGCTGGAAATGAAGCAGGAGACCGCGGAGAAGAAGCAGGCGGCGGTCGTTCCGGACAATGTCGTCACCGGCGGCGCCACCAAGGGCTCGTTCAAGCTACCCGGGTCGAATACGTCCGTCACCGTGGGCGGCTACGTGAAGCTCGACGCGATATTCAGCAATCCAAGCGCCGGTGTGGATACCAAAGGAGATCTGTTCCTGGATCCGACCAGCATCGCGGTCGGCCCGACCGCAGGCAGCAACGAGCGCAATCAGGTCAAATTCGGAGCCAGGGAGTCGAGGCTATTCGTGAAGACGAACACGCCAACATCGATGGGCGACTTGAACACGCACGTCGAATTCGACTTCTACGGCGCGGATGGCAATGAAAGCGTGAGCAACTCACATGGCTTCAGACTGCGCCACGCCTACGGAACGCTGGGCAATCTCCTTGCCGGGCAGACCTGGACCAACTTCATGAACCCCGCAGCGTTACCCGATACCCTGGATTTCGGTGGTCCCGTCGGCCAGATCTTCGATCGGCAGGCCCAGGTGCGCTGGACGCAGCCGTTCGGCGGATCCGGAGCGACAACGAGCGGCCAATGGTCGGTCGGGTTGGAGAATCCCGAAACCGTGGTGCAAATCCCTGGAGGCGCGAGCTTCCGGGCCGACGACGACCGTTTTCCTGACATCACCGGACAGGTCATGTTCAACACGTCGATGGGCAAGATCTCGGTGCACGGCCTGGTGCGGCAGCTCCGGGTCGACTCCGCCACGGCGCCGGCGGCCGTGAGCCAGAAGTGGGGTGGCGCGCTCAGCGTTGCCGGCGTCATCCCGACCGTCGGCAGGGACGACTTCCGCTTCACGGCAAGCGCCGGCAATGCGATCGGCCGCTATTCCAACGGCTTCTTCCCCGACGGCGTCGTCGGTGCCGACGGGCAGATCGGTCTGCCAAAGCAATGGGGATGGTTCGCCGCGTACCGCCACTATTGGTTCGACCAACTACGCTCGAGCCTCGTGCTGTCGACGGCGAGCGAGAGCAATCCTGCCGGCGCTCCCGCCAACACCAACAAAAGCACTGCCTCGGCGCATGCCAACCTGATCTGGAGCCCGGTTGCGAACGCCGACCTGGGCATCGAGTACATCTACGCGGATCGCAAAACCGAGGACGGGCTCAAAGGTCACCTGAACCGGCTCCAGGCCTCGGCGAAGTATGCGTTCTAGCAACGTTCCGCTACTTCCGATCGGTGTCCATTGCGTCCGTCACCCAGGCAGGCTCTCCTTCACCGGCATCAGCGCGCGTATTCAAACCCAGGGAGGGCACTGAGGGCATCCTTCGTAGCACCGGCGAGAACGAATTGGCCATCGACTCGCCTCATCAACTGGCTCAGCCGTATCACGACATCGCGCTTGCCGACGCCCAAGAAGACGCCGACACCGATGATTGCGTACGATCTTGCCATGTCGGGGGCGAAGACGATATCGTCAACCGCCCCGACCCGCTCGCCCTTGTCGTTGAAGACCGGCTGCCCGAGCACGTGGCGCTTTGCACTCCAGCCGAGAGTCGTCGCCTCACGCAACTCCAACGCCGTGACACCGAGAACCGGTGATCCCGCGACCTGCGCCTGCGCGATAATAACGCACGCCATCAGTGCGGCGCTGGCGCAGATCAGAATTGCTGAGTGTTTCACGTCGGGCTTCGTCTATCGACGATGTACGCCTCGAAACAAGGGATTGGCGCATTCTTCGAGCGACTACCGCGGGAACGCTCTTTCCGCGATGTGTGCACCCGCGAATGCTAACTTCGAGAATGCAGAATTGCATATCGTGAAACTACGTCGGGAATTTACGATAGCAGGAACCGCGACGACAGCCGCGCGCTAATCGACCGAGCTTATTCCATTGCGAATCGCGAATTTGACTAGCGCAACCAGGTCTTCGAGCTGCAGCTTCTCCATCAGTCGGGCGCGATACGTCTCGACCGTCCTTGGCGAGAGATGCATCAGCTCCGCGACCTCCGCGTTGGACTTGCCTTCGGTGATCAAGCGTATGATTGAGCGCTCGTTGGACGTCAGCCATTCGATCGCTTGGCGTTCGGCGATGAGCCTGCGGTTTTCAGGAATGGTTCTCTCGGCCACACCTTCACCAAGTGGTGATTTTCCCGCCGCGCCCCGATCTGTGCCCAGGAACTCGTCGCCTGCCAGACGCTCGTGCCGATGGCCGGGCGCGGCCGTCTTGAGCAACCCACCAATGCGTTGCGCCTCAGCCGCAAAAAAGGCCTGGTTCCGCCGTAGCGTATCTTCGGCCCGCTTTCGGTCCTCGATATCAGTACTCGTTCCGTACCACTTGACGATGTTTCCGTGCTCATCGCGCAGTGGCACGGTGCGTATAAGAAACCAGCGATATTCCCCGTCGGCGCGGCGCAAACGCATTTCATCTTCGTACGGTTCCCCAACCGCGATGGCCGCGAGCCACTTTTCCAAGACTCTTGCAATGTCTTCGGGATGAATTGGGCGCGTCGGCTCTTCAATATACTGCTCCAAAGAAAGACCGGTATAGTCCAAACAGGGCTGATTGAGGAAATCAACGGCGCCGTCGGGTAGAACGCTCCAGGCCATCGCGGGAATTGTGTCGATCACAAGGCGAAGGCGGTTCTCGCTCTTGCGAAGGGCATCTTCGCTGCGCTTCGCCTCGATCGCCACGCGCGCCATCTGCACTGCCATGTCGATCAACTGAATGTGCTCGGGGGATGGCAGCCGCGGCTCGCCGTAATACATCGCAAACGTTCCGAGGATGGCATTGTCGTCTCCGAGAATGGGAGTCGACCAGATTGCGCGCAGTCCGTTACGGACCGCGATATCGCGGCAATTCTCCCAGAGCGCATCGGTGCCGGTGTCTTCCGTATACACGGGCTCGCGCAGGAACGCGGCGGTTCCGCACGATCCCATATTCGGTGAGATGCGGAGGTACGGCTCAATGCCGAGCTTGTAGTCTTTTGGAATATTGGGTGCCGCTACGAAGCGGAGTTGCTGCTGTCCCGCATCCGCGAGCAGCACCGCGCAGCGCATGCCGCTGGCCTGCTCCTCGATCAGGCTAACCAGCGTCTCGAGGGTCTCCTGAAGCGGCGCGCCGCTGGCAATCCGGTCGAGGATGCGCCGTTGGCTCTCCAACAGCGCGGTGCGCATCGTATTCTCGATGGATTGAGTCGTCATATTCGAGCGTGGCCCCGAGAACGAATACCCGCATCGGCGAGCAACAGAGCTCCCAACTTCTTTGCGCGGCGCGCAGCGTCCCTGTCACCCGCATAGGCGGCAATGATGCTGCCAAGCATCATGATCTGCCATTGCCGCGCGAAGCCATCCGGGTCCCGCACGCGCGCGTCTTCAGCTAATTGCCTGACGAAATCACGAACGGCTCGGAGATGAGCTTCCGCTGATTTGCGAATCGGGTGGGCCGGATCATCGTGCTCGAGCAATACTTTGACAAATGCGCAACCCTCGAAGTCGGACCGGTGAAACCACCTGTCGAAGACGTCGAAGACAGCAAGCAACCGCTCGGCGGGGGAGGCCGAACGGCGTTCCACGCCCTGCTCCAGCCATCCTCGAGTCCATAGCTCCTCGCGTCGCCGAAGGAAGGCAAGCACCAGCTCTTCCTTCGAAGGGTAATGCGAATACAGCGTCTTCTTGGCCACGCCGGCGCGGTCGACAACCGCATCTACCCCCACAGCGCGAACACCGTGCCGCGAGAAAAGCTCATAAGTAGCGAGATCTATGCGCTCGCGTGCGGACGCCGCCAGAAACGGCTTGGCCCGCTTGGAAGAACGCGCAAGCATACGTCGATGGTAGACCGATCTGTCTACCCACAAGTTCAACCGAAACGGGCCCCCCGAGCCACCGGCGCCTCGTTCGAACTGCACTTCATGGTACGGCTTCCCGCGCGCTGGAGCGCCCGACGCGCGCGCCGGAAACCGGTATCCGCCGATCCCGGGAAGGATGGCAAAAAAAAAGCTTGCATTTCGGTTACTGATATAGTTAACTATAACACTAGCTCAGATGCACCAAGCCAAACGGCAAAATGCGCGCTACGATATTTCTAGAATGCAAGCCTATGAATACGCTTAGGGAATGGCTTCAAAGGCCACCTTGGGTCCCACCCGGGCCGGTCCGCGAATGCGGTAATTTGCAGCCGGCACAGGTGTCGAGCGCTTCGCCGTTCACCCCCCGGACCGAACGGGTCGCCTGATGCGACGCCGGCAAATGCTCGCGACAACCAGCGCTTGCGCCTTTGCGGTTGGCACGGCCGAGCATCGCGACCAAACCAGGTAGGCGCAGCGGTCGATCAGCGTCATCGCTCGCACCTCTCTCATAGAGATTATCTGGCAGACATGATGGATCGCGAGTGGAACGACAGTCAGCCGATTTACCGCCAGCTTCGCGACCGTGTCGTCGCCATGATTCTCGACGGCGCGCTCAACGAAGGCGATCCGCTGCCGTCGGTGCGTACTGTCGCAGCCGAATATCGGGTCAATCCGCTCACGGTTCTCAAAGCCTATCAACAACTGGTCGACGAGCAGCTTGTCGAGAAGAAGCGAGGTCGCGGCATGTTCATCAATGCCGGCGCGCGCAATCTGCTGTTGCAGGGCGAACGCCAGAAATTTCTTGCGGAAGAGTGGCCCAGGGTCCATGCGACGATTCAGCGGCTCGGCCTGACACCGGAGGAACTGCTGGATGCTGCCGCAGCCGGTAGTGACTCGCCCACCGATGTAAAGGAGCGCTGAAGCCATGCCATGCATAGAAGCGCGCGGCCTGCGCAAGACTTTCGGCACGACCATCGCGCTGGACGGCGTCGATCTGCGTGTCGAAGAGGGCCACATCCTAGGACTCATCGGTCCCAACGGCGCGGGCAAGACCACCGCGCTCAACGCGATCCTCGGTCTCACGCCCTATCAAGGCGAACTGAAGGTGCTCGGACGCGACCCCTGGGCCGAGCGTGACGAGCTCATGCGCGATGTCTGCTTCATCGCCGATGTCGCCGTGCTGCCGCGCTGGATGCGCGTTTCGCAGGCGCTCGACTACGTCGCGGGCGTGCATCCGCGCTTCGATGGCGCGAAGGCGGAAGGTTTCCTTGCGAAGACCATCATCAAGCGCGCCAGCAAGGTCAGGGAATTGTCGAAGGGCATGGTGGCCCAGTTGCATCTCGCGCTGGTCATGGCGATCGACGCAAGACTGCTCGTGCTGGACGAGCCGACGCTTGGGCTCGACATCCTGTACCGCAAACAGTTCTACGATTCACTGCTGAACGACTACTTCGATCGCAGCCGCACCATCGTCGTGACGACCCATCAGGTTGAAGAGGTCCAGCACATCCTCACTGACCTCATGTTCATCGATCGCGGCCGCATCGTGCTCGATTGCAGCATGGAAGAGTTCGAGTCGCGGTATCTGGAAGTGATGGTGGTGCGTCCCGAGGATGTCGCCGCAGCACGGGCGCTCAAGCCGATTCACGAGCGCCAGGTCTTCGGCCGGAGCATCCTGCTGTTCGATCATGTCGATCGTCACCAACTCGCCGCACTCGGCGACGTGCGCACGCCCAGCATCGCCGACTTGTTCGTTGCCGTGATGGGCAACAAGGCCGGCCAGGCACAAGGAGCGGTTACATGAATACGCCATCGAGCGCCGTGCCCGAATCTCCGATCGACTCGCAGGTCGCGCCCGCCGCCATCTCAGCCACCCGGCCAATGTACTGGTCGATCCGACGCGAGTTGTGGGAGAACCGCTCGATCTACATCGCGCCGCTGATCGTCGCCGCGGTCCAGGTGTTCGGCTTCGCGATCAGCACGATTGGTCTGGCGGACCGCAGGCGCGCCGTGTTGTTGCTCGACCCGGCGCGGCAGCGAGCCGCAATCGAGATGCCGTACGACATCGCGGCGATGATGATGATCGCCACGGTGTTCATCGTTGGCGTGTTCTACTGTCTCGACGCGCTGCACGGAGAACGTCGCGATCGCACCATCCTGTTCTGGAAGTCGCTGCCGGTTTCGGATCTCACGACCGTGCTCTCGAAGGCGATCATTCCGCTGGTGGTTCTGCCGCTGCTCGCTTTCGCGATCACCGTTTGCGTGCAGCTGATGATGCTGCTGTTGAGCAGCGCAAACCTGTTGATCCACGGAGTGAGTCCGGCGACGACGTGGGCCAACTTCCCGGTGTTTCAAAACTGGCTGGTGCTTCTCTACGGTCTGGTCGCGATTGCGCTCTGGCATGCGCCGATCTACGGCTGGCTGCTGCTGGTCTCAGGCTGGGCGCGGCGGGCGATATTTCTTTGGGCCGTCTTACCGTTCATTGCGATCGAGATCCTCGAGAAGATTGCGTTCAACACTTCGTATTTCGCGGCCATGATGAAACACCGCTTGCTTGGCTGGGCTGCGGAGGCGTTCGCCTTCGGGCCGAACGGCAGGCCCTCGATCGAATCGCTGACGCAACTCACTCCGGGAAACTTCCTGAGCACGCCGGGTCTCTGGATCGGCCTGGCATTCGCTGCGGCGCTACTCGCCGCAGCGATCAGACTACGCCGTTACCGTGAACCGATTTGATTCGCCGGCACGGTTGATGCAATGACTCGGATGGAAGGAACGTCGATGAGCATATCTGTATTGGCCGGGGGATTGGAGCTGGATTCCGTTGCGGAAAAAGCCTTGGAAGCGGCATCGTTGTTTTTGTTCCTGGTGGCCGCCGTAGGCCAATGGATGTTCGTCGTTCATATCAGTGGTGGCGCCTCCTGGGGGCTATGAAATGATGGAACGGATTGGCGAAGCGTCGCCGCGCTTCACGGCCAGGATTGCCGGCGTTTTCTATTTGATGGTCTTTCTGACGGCCGTCCCCGTCCTCGCTGGCGGCAGGCTTGTCATATCTGGCGACGCCGCGGCCACAGCGACGAACATCCTCGCGCAGGAGGCGTTATATCGGTTGGGTTGGGCATCCAACCTCATCGCCACCGCCTGCTATGTCGTCGTAACGGCTCTCTTCTATGATTTGTTCAAACCCGTGAACAGGAGCGTTTCCTTGACGGCGGCGTTCTTCAGCCTCGTGGGATGCGGCCTTGGCGCTCTCAGCGGCGTCTTCCAACTCGCCCCCTTGGCGGTCTTGGGAGGCGCACAGTATCTCAGCGTATTCACGGTGGAACAATTGCAGGCGCTGGCCCTCCTGTTGCTCAAATTGCAGGCGCACGCCTACAACATCGGCCTGGTATTTTTTGGGTTCTATTGCATTCTGATCGGCTACCTCATTTTCAGATCGCTCTTCCTGCCTCGGATTCTGGGGGCTCTGATGGTGTTTGCCGGTTTGGGTTGGCTGACCTTTCTGTCACCGCCGCTCGCAAACCATCTGTCGCCCTACATTCTGGCCCCCGGCCTTCTCGGGGAAGGATCGCTGATGCTGTGGCTCCTCGTAATCGGCGTGAACGCTCAACGATGGAAGGAGCAGGCCGGCGCAGCGGGGGAATGGCCATCTCGGCGCGCCGGGTCGTCGCCGGCTTAAGCGAGCCTTCCCGTCCGCGCCTCGAGCAGTGACCAGGCCCTCGCTCCGTAAATCTCCTTCCAGCGTGCGTAGAACGCGGCGAGAGGTTTGCGGAACCCGCTCGTGTCCGCTTCGTTGACGACCATTCCTTTGCTGCGGAGCACGCCCAGCGCGTCTGCGTTGAGCTTCTCGATATCCCTGCGCTGCGCAAGCGCCGCGATCTCGGCATGCCTGTTGACGATCGCCTGAATATCGGAGGGAAGCGCCTTCCATGCCTCCCCATTGGCGACCAACGTGAAGCCCGACCACCAGTGGTTCGTCAGGCTCAGATAGGTCTGCACCTCGTAGAGCTTGAGCAGGAGGATCAAACCGAGCGGATCGGTCTGACCGTCCACGATGCGCTCCTTACAGACTCGGTAGAGCTCGCTCAGCGTGAACGTCATCGGCTTGGCGCCGAGCGATTCGAAGAAATCCACGGTCATCTTCTGCACCGGCGTGCGGATCTTCATGCCAACGAGGTCGTCGACGGTGCGGATCGGCTTGGTGCTGGTCGTGAGATGATGGAAGCCGTTGTCGAATCCGCGCCGGAAGGCGTAAAGGCCCTTGGCCATCAACTCGGCTCGGATGTATTCGCCGAGATCGCCGTCGAGTGCCGTGAACACGTCCGCGGAGCTCTTGAACGTGAACGGCAGTCCGGGCATTTCGGTCACCGGCACGAGCGGCCCGAAAACGTTCCCGCCCAAGTACATCTCCATCTCGTTCTTCTGCAGCATCGCGAGCATGACGTTGTCGGAGCCGAGCTTGCCGGCAGGGTACACGTCGATCTGCATCCGGCCACCGGTCTCGGCGCGGATGTTATCGGCCATTTCCTTCATCCGGATGTAGTTCGGGCTGTCCTCCGGCTGGCTCAAACCCAGCCGATAACGGATGTCGGCGGCTCTCGTATCGGTGCTTGCCAGCATCGCTGCGGCGGCGCCGCCGATCACAAAGCGGCGGCGGGAAAACGTCTTCGGATCGAGAGACGGTTTGCGCATGGTGATTCTCCCTTCACTCGAATTTCAGTTTGATCGGGCGCGCCATTGGTCTTCGGTACCGGCCTTGGGCAAGCCAATTGGACGCGACAGTCAGCAGCAGGGTTGCCGTCATCAGTACAAAGGCCATCGCCGCGCCGAACGGCCAGTTGGAAAGTCCCGCGAACTGGTTGTAGACGGTGGGCCCCATCATCTGGAAAGTAGGGCCGCCGAGAAGGACGGGCGTGGCGTAGGCGTTCATCGCCAGGATGAAAGACAGGATCGTGCCGGCGATGACCCCTGGCATCGCGAGAGGAAGGATGACGTGACGAAACGTCCGCCACGGGCCCGCCCCGAGGCCGAGCGCGGCTTCCTCGATCGCGCGGTCGATGCCCTCGAGCACGGCCTGCAGCGTCAACACGACAAAGGGCAGGTTGACCGCGATGACACCGACGACCACCGCAAACTCGGTGTACATGATCTGCAGCGGCTCGCGCGTGATGCCCAGTCCCATCAGAATCGAGTTGACGAACCCGCGATTGCCGAACAAAACCATCCAGCCCGCGGCGCGAACGGCGTTGCCGACGAACAGCGGCAGGATCACCGCCATCAGCAGCAGATTCTTGAAACGCGATCGGGTGCGTGCAAGGCAATAAGCCATCGGAAAGGCCAGAACCAGACAAATGGCGGTGCACAAAGCCGCCACGCGGATCGTTCGGAAGAGAACCGCGAGATAGAACGGATCGGTGAGGAACTTGGCGTAGTTCTCTATCGTGAAAGCGTCGACCATCATCTTGGCCGGCGTGTACTGATTCAGGCTGTAGCGAAAGAGAATGACGATCGGCAGCACGATGCCGATCGTCACGACGATCGATGCTGGAGCGACCGTCGCGGCCGCCGTCCATCCGGGCGCGCCGGTGCGCACAGGGCGTGCGGCCACCGCAACCATGATCGACCCACCTCGCCCGAGCCGCGGGGCTCAGCCTTTGAACGTCTTGTCCCACCACTCCTTCAGCGCGGCGTCGTTCTTCGCGAGGTACCCGTAATCGAGATCGATCAGGCGCTTGCGCTCATCGGCGTTGAAGCCGATGCGCTTCTCCGTTTCGGCCGGAATCTTTGCATTGGTGATGGAGCCGTTGTAGCCCATGTCCTCGGCGAAGGCTTCCTGCGCCGACGGCTGGAGCATCTCGTTGAGCCACACATGCGCGCCGTCCTTGTTCGGCGCGTTCTTGGGAATGACGAACCCGGAGATGTACAGCGGAATCCCCTCTTTCGGAGCGACGGTCTCGACTTTCGCGCCGGCCTTCTGCCACTGTACCGCGCGCGCCTTCCACATGATGCAGATCCCGACTTCCTCGTTCTGCAGCGCCTGCGCCATCGCCTCGTTGGTCGGCAGGATCCTGGCCCCCGCTTTCCGGCACGCCATCAGGCGCTCCTTGCCCGGCTCGTAGTTGGTCATCGAGCCGCCCGAAGCCAATGCCGCCGCCATCATCGTGAATTGGTACTGGATGTCGATGATGCCGAGCTTGTTGCCGTGCCTCGAATCGAGCGCGTCGGCGAAGCTCGTGGGCGGCGTTGTGATGAGCTTCGGGTTATAGAGAATAACCTTGCCCGAATAGATATGCCCCAGCCCGTACGGATATCTCATCTGCGGCAGCAGGTACTGCGCGTTCGGGATCTTCGCGTAGTCGATCGGAAGGCACAGACCGGCTTCGTTCATCTCGTACATCTGCGCGGCGGAAAGTCCCTGCACATCGCTGGTGCCACGCGGCAGCCGCGCTTCAGCGCGCATCTTGGCGCGGCGTTCGGGATCGCCACCGATGTCGTGCACGACTTCGTACTTCTTCGGAACCATCAGCGGCGTGTCGATATTCTTCGATAGGAGCTTCGAATAGTCGCCGCCCCAGGTGCCGAGGACCACGCGGCCCCCGGCCTGTGCCTCTGCAGGCGACCAGCCGCCAATCGCGGCGACGCCGGCGAGTGCGCCGGCAGCCTTCATCAATCGCCGCCGTGTGATCTCTGAGCTGTGCTTTTCCATACCGCCTCCAGATTTCCCGATGGTGTTCCTCGATCAACCCGCGCTGCCGCCATCATCGGCAAGTACGAGGCTGGCCTGCGCGGGCCAGTGCAGATGGACCCGATCGCCGACGGCGTGCGCGGGATCGGCAAACTTGTTCGGTGCTTGCACCATCAGTCGGTCCCGGCGCGTCAAGCGCACATAGTATTCCAGGTTGCCGCCGAGATACGACGCGAACTCGACGGTTCCCGGCAAACAGTTGTCCGGCGGGGGCGCGGCAGC
>Ga0066709_100002796_pt1 | contig 12975 bp, 8 predicted proteins | sample GraSoiAngelo_158_FD_79665 | JGI IMG/M metagenome (GOLD analysis project Ga0066709, IMG submission 79665) | Grasslands soil microbial communities from the Angelo Coastal Reserve, California, USA - 14_1009_16_30cm | ecosystem: Environmental > Terrestrial > Soil > Grasslands | place: USA... | reverse complement strand
CGACTTTCCAGTGTTTCCAACAACTTCAACGGTTGCCGTGGGACTGCTAAACACTGGAAAAGACGTGCAAGACAGCCGGATCGTGGGTGATTGCCGTGGGTGATTTCACGAAGGCGAAACCCGCTCGCGGTCTGAGTTTCACGGGAGAAAGAAAATTCCAATTTTGCGGACCTTCTGGTTCGTAGCCGTTGCCGCACGAAGAACCAATAACTTAGATGAACTGCTACGAACCGTGACTGAGTGCGCTGGATGCCATGTCCCACAACGATTTCCAGCGATCCCGTAAGACTCAGTCGCATTCAGTAAGGTTTTGGTGGTAAGCACAAAATTGGGAAATTGGGCACAGTCCACCGATCTTCGGAGTGTAGGGGCCAAGTTCCAAGGGGTGGGGGTGCTTCCCAGAGTACCCCGTGCGAGACCCTAGTCCTTCGCAAACTTTTCTGATTTTTTTAGTTTTTTTTCGAGTGGTCCTGCTGTTTCGAAATAGACGCGAGGACAAAAGCAGCGAAACTCCCAACGAAGGATCTACATATTTCAGGGTCACATCCTTTCGGGTGCTTTGCGAGATAGGGGCGCTACCATCCTTCGCCCGACACCCGCCAAGACGCATGTACCGTTCACGAGCACGAAAATTAGATCTGCTTGCACCTTCATTGAAAGTCCCGATGTGCGCTAACAAACGACCCAGAAATGAAGTAGATATTCGCGCCCTGATCACTTAATGCTAGCCCGTTGGTCCCCCATCTGATAAATCGACCGATCCTATGGAGGCCATCCTGCACGGTCGAGAAAGGGATTTGGGCGACCGGAATGAAGTGGTCCATGTCAAAAAGGTCAATCGTGTAATCCGCGTTCGACTGCCACACATACTTCGTAAGGATGAACATGGTATTGATGGCTGAGTCGGGTGCCATTGGCCAGCCACCCCCCACGTCGTAAATTCCGGACGGCAGGCCTGTAGACGGGTCGATCGCGTGGAAGCCGTCCGAGTACACGAAGCCTGTCCCGCGATCAAAATGGAGCCGAGTCGGTGGATTCCAGAACACCCTGGGATAATCTTGATTCAGAACTACACCTGACGAGCTTACATCAAGCCTGTAAAAATCAAACGCAGTGGTTTCGCTATTTGCGGCGTACAGCTCGGTTGCGTCAGAACCCCACTGAAGCGAGTCGAAACTGTGGTCAGTCGGTCCCCACCCAGCGACGCTTTGCGCTCTGGGCGTCGCATCGTCGAAGACCGTAATGCCGCCAATTGAGCTGGGGGAAAGGTTGAGGATTCCTTTCGAAACCGCAATCGTGTGTGGTGCGCCAGGAGCAACCTGCAGATCCAGCGCGAAGTAGGGTCCATCGAAGGGATCGCTCCCAAGAGAAAAGCTGATGTCGGGTTGCAATCCGGGCAAGATGAACCGTTGCACTGAACCAGTTCCGTCCTCGCCAACATAGAGAAAATGACTGTCATCAGAAATAGCCAGCACATCCGGCTCGTTGCCAGCATTTTGGCAGGCGACAATCTTCGCCGTAGCAGGAGTCAGCACACAAACTTGATTCGCATGCGTGCTTGCTGACCCTGGAACTGAAATGTACATAACGTTGTTGAGCCGGTCCCACACCAGATCGTTTGTTGCTTGATTGACGATCATTGGCCGATACAGGATCTGGAATTTGGCGGCATTGGAGACAGCCCCTCCCGGTCCTGGATTGGATACGATCACCGTCGCGTAACCTGGAGTTGCGATATCGGTCGCGTTGATCTGCACGTCCAACTGCCCGGAGCTGGTCAAGACACTGGAGCGCGTGCTCCCATTCCACGCGACTACACTCGACGAACTGAAATTCGACCCGAATAATGTCAAGGTGAACCCCGGACTGCCGGCGGCAACGGAGTCTGGGTTGAGGGTCTCAATAGAAGGAACTGGATTGCTTCGAGAGATGACTGTGAAAGGCACAGTATTAGAAGCTCCCCCTCCTGGACCGGGACTCAAGACATTCACCGAAACCGTTCCCCCAGTTGCAACATCCGCAGCACTAACCTGCGCTAGCAACTCACTACTCGAAACATATTCAGTCGGAAGCTGCTTTCCATTCCACTCCACATTTGAGAACGAAAGAAAGTTCGATCCCGTTACAGTCAAGGTGAATCCGTCCACTCCTGCGACAACAGTGCTTGGATTCAATGCGGAGACCGCCGGAACAGGATTCGCAGCTTCAGAGCTGAACGACCGCAGCCTGGGTTTGGCGATCGGATTCGTTGCCACTCCTTCCGCCGCGCTTGAGGAAAGTTTCTGTTGTGAGAAGGATCTCGTCTTCTGAACTGGAACCAGATAACCGCGGGTCTTGGATAGCGCTACTGAGCGAGCCGTAACAAAAGGATTCTCGAGAATGTAAACGTAACCCGCACTATCGTTAAATGCCAGACCACTTGTGCCCCACCGAATGAATCGCGTCGGTAAACCTCCAACATTCGGAACAACAATTTCCGCAAGGGGTACGAACGTTCTCAGGTCAAACGCCTCAATCGTGAAATTTGGTGTGCCCAACTGGAATACAGTCTGGCCTAGGAAAAATGCACGATTGATGCTGGAATCCGGAATCACTAGACCACCAGCCTGAAAGGCGCCAACGTGTCGCCCAGTGGTGGGATCAATTACGTCGCCATCTTCTGTGTAAAGCAACTTCGTTCCGGGGTCGTAATGGATAGTGAGAAAGAAGTGTGAAATCTCATTCTTGTAGTCCTTGCTCTGAACGATCCCGCTCGAGCTTACTGTCAAAGTATAGAGGTCAAAGTTGGTAACTTCACTGTTGAGCGCGGAAATGCTGCTGTCGGATCGCCACTGCAATGAGTCGTAGAAACTTCCAGGAGGGTGAGCAATCGTAGGTCTTACTGTAGAGTCATCATAGATGGCCATGCCGCCAAACCCGTATGTAAACGAATTCGAAATGCCTCGTGACACTGCAGTCGTGTGTGCAATGCCAGGCGCAACCTGTACGTCAACCGGGAAGTACGGGCCGAAGAAAGAATCTGCTCCCAACGAATATCTAATATCAGGCTGGAGATCGGGAAGAGTAAAACGCTGCACCGAGGCTGCACCATCCAGTCCTGCGTACAAATATCGGTTGTCATCTGAGATCGCGAGCACCCGCGGCTCACTGCCCGCAAACTGGGACAATTGAGTAATCCCGGTCGAAGGATCTAGGGCCGTGACCGTGTTTCCATGGGAGGCTGCAAGGCTCGGTACCGATACATAAATCAGCTGATGGCTTGAATCCCAGACCAAATCATTCGCTGCCTGGGTTACAACCCTGGGTGTGGAGGTAATTGAAAAAAAGATTGGACTGGACTCGCCCCCGCTCGGAGCCGGATTCATAACTGTGATGGCGGCGAATCCCGATAATAGAACATTGCTCGAATCAATCTCCGCCTCTAATTGAGTATCGGAAAGATAAGTCGTTGCAAGTATGAATCCGTTCCAGCTGATCGTTGATGCAGCTATAAAGTTCGTGCCGCTTACTGTCAGGATGAATGTGGAACTCCCCGCGCTTACTGAAGGCGGACTGAGAGAACCAAGAGAAGGAGTTGGATTAGAGGTTGCATTGATGTCGAACCTTGCAAATCCCGAGTTGCCTCCACCTGGAGCAGAGTTGATCACGCTCACCGTCGCTGAACCGGGGTTGGCGATATCCGCTGCGCTGATCTGTGCTTGCAGTTGGGTGCTGGAGGAGAAGGTTGTTGTATGCGGACTGCCGTTCCATTGAATGCTTGACGAGTCAATGAAATTCTCTCCCGTTATGGTCAACGCAAAGCCTGTTCCGCCTGCAGTCGCGGAACTGGGATTGAGCGACACGATGTTTGGCACCGGATTGGGCGGAGATGAAGAACCGCTTCCTGAACCGGCGGATCCGCCACCGCCGCACGCAGCACACAATTGCAATGCAATGAGCCACGCTAGCATGGCGGTGCGCTTGAAGACGGTTAGTCTGGTTGTCAGCCCTGAAAAGCCGTTTAGCGCGCTATATGGCCCGAGCCTCAACGCGTTCACTGGCATACCAGCTCCTTAAATCTATACGGAACCAGCGCTCGCGCGGAGAAAGTTGGGGAGAACCCTCGCTACAGAAGCAAGCGCGTCTTTAAGGCACTCGATTATATGACGAGAACCCATAATTGCAACGCGAGACCGCCCCCGGAGCGGACAAAATCGGCTTCTTTGTTTGGGACGAAGGATCGCGCGGTCGTACCGCATTGAAAAGCAAAGGTACTGAATTTATTGCTGGAACTGGATCGGCTAGTACAGAAAAAAATGAAAGAAGGCACGAGTGCGAGTGCATCTGCGATGTTCAATATGTTGAATTTAAAAGAGTAAGATCCCTTCACCCGTCGGCGATAGACGAATCAGAGCCATCATGCGCAAATGCAGAAATGTTCATTTAGCACAAATTTCTGGACATCTACTTACATTGTGATACAGTGCACGGCCGGACTTGGGCGTTGGGAAAACGCATCTCTTTCGCTCCTCTGGCCGTGGTATGAGACGTGTTGCAGTCACACTGCTGTGTTTCACCCTTCTAGCGCTCGGCTTTCCCTCTAGTGCTCGCGCCCAACTCGGAGCACGCACGCTTCCGCGTTCTCTCGACCAGTTAAGCGAAGAGGCCGCGATCATTGTTCATGGGCGTGTGGTCTCCGCGAGAATTGAGCCGCACCCGCAACTGCGTAATTTGACGACCATTGTAGTTTCAATGGCCGTGAGCGATACGTACAAAGGCAAACCTCAGAAGTCATTCTCGTTCCGGCAATACGTCTGGGATCCGCGCCATGCTGCGGTCGAGTACGGAAAAGGGCAGGAACTTGTACTTCTCATGGGCCCGGTTTCGGAGTTTGGTTTGAGCAGTCCCGTGGGGTTGGAGCAGGGACGCTTTCGAGTGTCGCGAGACCAGAAGGGGCAAACGGTGGCGGTTAACGGGAGGGGAAATTTTGGCCTTTTTAAAGGTGTTGAAAAACGCGCGCAGGTCCGTGGAATGAAACTCTCGGTTCGAACGGTGGGAATCGTCCATCAACAAAAGGCGGGGCCGCTGCCGCTCGTTGACTTGGAAAACGCGATCCGCTCTTTTGCGGGGACTCATTGATGCGCACTCGTCGCTCACTTCCGGCACTTATCTTGCTGTTCTTCATCGCGCCGTTCGCGACGGCGGGAGGTCCGCTAGTCGTCGGCGGCCCAGCTGTCGGTAATCGTCCTGCCTTTGGAAAAGATGGCGAGCCCTTTATCTGGAATACGGCCAAGATGCCTATCCAATACCGCGTAGACCCGGGCCCCATGTCAGTAACTTCCAGCGGTACGACAGTCATTGATCACAATGCCGGCGTGGAGAGAGTGCAGAACATGTTCGCAGTGTGGCAGGGCGTCTCTACGGCCACACTTTCGTACTCGAATGCCGGGCCCTTATTGCCCGCCGGAAGTTATACAGGCGGAGATCTCAAGACCGCGCAGCAATTCAATGACGTGATGGGGTCGTGTAACGCAGGCAAGCAGAACCCAGTTATTTTCGACGCGGACGGCAGGTTGCTTGTCAGCCTAGGCCTTCCGCCGGAGGTTATTGGATTCAACTCCGGGTGCGCGCTCGATACCATAAACGGGTATCTCCTGAGTTCGGCCATCGTGATGAATGGGCAATTCCAGGATGGAATCAACAGCCCGGGGTCAACGCGAGTCAATCTTGAACTTACGCCAAATGCGTTTGATGAAGCGATTACTCATGAGATTGGGCACTTCTCTGGGCTCGACCACTCGCAGATCAACGTGGATCTGCTGCTTCAGGGAACATTCCCTTGTGATACCGACGAACTCGCCGGCCTGCCACTGATGTTTCCGTTTGCGTTTTGTCAGGCGAGAAAAGACGCGGGGCTGCCCGTGCTATCGCCAGATGATCTCGCCTGGATTTCAAGCCTGTATCCCAATGCCAATACAGGCGACAGCTACGGAACCATCAGCGGAAGAATATTCTTCGGCGACGGCGCCAGCCAGGTGCAGGGCGTGAACGTCATAGCCAGGGTCGTCGATGGCAGCGGGACTATTGAAGACGAATCCCGCCGGGTGGCGGTCTCTGCTGTATCCGGCTATTTGTTCACGGGAAATCCTGGACAAAGCATTACGTCCAGCATGCCTCAATCGTTCGAGAACAATACGGGCGGCGATCGAAATGGCTCTCGGAGCACCGGGCTGATCGGTTATTACGAGATCGCTGTGCCACCAGGGACCTACACGGTAGAAGTGGAATCGGTTTTTTATGCATTTGTCGGCGGCTCCGGGGTTGGTCCGCTCAGTCCTCCCATAGGTCTGCAGACACCGGAATTCTGGAATACAGACGAATCGGCTTTCGATTTCACACTCCAGCGCAGCACGATTACGGTCCACGCCGGCGACAAAGTCACCGACATCGACATCATTCTCAACAATAATTTCTTTCATCGTTTTGACGGCAATGAAGATAGCGGTGCAGTATTCGACGCGCCAATCGCGATGCCCGAATTATTCATCGAGGACACGCGGGCATGAGAAAGCGGCTTCAACGGCTTTGGTATGGGTCCAGCCTATTACTGCTGCTCTTGCTAATGCCAGCCTGCGGGGGAGGTGGCGGCGGCTCAGGAGAAAATTTTCAGACTAGTCCTCCCCCGCCTGCCTTGACCATTACCAACGATTCGATTCTTCCGGGCACTCTGCAGAACCGGCCATACAGCGTGACTTTGCAGGCGATCAACGGTGTAGGGGCGCTTACATGGTCGATCGCTCCCGTGGCCCCGACCGCATTGTTTGTGGACGGTCTCGCGATCGATCCAGGTACCGGCGTGCTTTCCGGAACAGCGAATTTCCTTGGGACCGCTGGTTTCGTCGCGACGGTTAAGGATTCGGCCTCCCCGCCGAACACCGCAACGAAAGGTTTTACGGTTACTGCAAGCCTGCCATTACAAGCTCCCGCGTCGCAAACGTTCACGTTAGGTCAGTTTGCAGACAACTTCGCACTCTTCGTAAATTCAAGCGACGGGGTTCAGCCCCTTACTTTCCGAGTGAGCGGCGGCACATTTCCAGAAGGCTTGAAACTAAACGGCCATACGGGGCAGATCGGCGGCGGAGCGCTTTCCTTGGGCACGTTTGTATGCACGATCACAATTCAGGATTCTTATAATCCTCCAGAAGTAGTTTCAACCCAGGTGACCTTCCAGGTGAGTGCGCCGCAGCTGTCCCTGGCCGATTCCGTTCCCCAGCAGATATTGCTGAATCGTCCTTTCAACGGAAGAGTCATCGCGCTGGGAGGCGTGCCTCCGTACCGGTTTGCGGTGAGTTCGGGAGCTTTGCCTTCCGGCCTGAGCGCGATTGATCGCAGCAGTGGCGAATTCAATGGCACGCCGACAACTCTTGGGGGCTATAGCTTTGACGTAAGCGTGACCGACTCCAGCACCACACCTCAATCGGTCACTGGCTCATTCTTCATGGACGTGAAGAAGCCGTTGGGGCGCAATGATAGCATTGGGACGGCCACACTTATCGACAATGGTTCGTTCTCGGCGTCGATCTCTCCTTATATTGATCCGCCTGATGGAGCGCCACTTCCGGCCGACAACGACTACTACAAACTGATTTCACTGTCCGGAGCCACGGTGCATCTTGAGACTTTCGCCCAAAGAGCAGGCGTGACTGGAGCCCTGGATACGGTGCTGGAGGTCCTGGACGGGAGTGGAACTCGAGCCGCCACATGCCGCCTCCCGGATGATACAAGCACGAAGTTTGCCTCGTCTTGCATCAACGATGATATAAGCAGCGATTTGCTGGACTCGGCGCTCGACTTCAAAGTTCCTGGTTCCGGCAACACGGCCACCACCTTTTACGTGCACGTGCTCGACTGGAGAGGCGATGCAAGACCCGACATGTTGTATGGCCTGCAGGTTTTCGGCCTGATTGCTCCCATGAGTATCCAAACCACTTCCGTTCTGCCCGCAGCGCGCAGTCTCTCGTATTCGCAGCCTCTAACGGCGATCAACAGTATCGGCGCAGTCTCCTGGAGCATTCCCAGTGGAAGCCTACCTCCAGGTCTCATGCTCAATTCGTCCGGCATGATCACCGGCACGGCTACCACGGACGGCACATACTCCTTTAGCGTCAAGGCAACTGATTCAGGCAATCCGCCACAGACGGCAACCGCCCCAGTGGTAATCAAAGTGGTGGAGCCGGTTCAGATCACCAGCCCTGCAACCTGGCCGGATGCCTGTGTGAATAAGCCGTACACGTTTGCGATCCAAACTTTGGGAGGCATAGCCCCGTTCGGCTGGAGCTTTATCTCAAACAACTGGCTCGGGCTTTTCATGGATCAATCAACCGGAGTCTTCACTGGAACGCCGCTAGTGACGGGTGCCTTTCACGGTACCGTCGGGGTCAACGATGCCACTACGCACGGCGTCTCCCAACAGATAGCCGTGACCGTCAAGCAATGTCCTTAGAAGGCAGTACTGATCCGGGTGACAACTGGTGTCGATGTGTCCACCTGCTCAGATAAACTCACGAATTCAATACCTAACGCCCGGAAAGTCTCCAGTGCCCGGAGCAAAGGCGTAACTGAACGAGCAAAGCGATCAAATCGCCACACGATTACTGCGTCGAATTTGCGCCGGTGAGCATCAGCCATCTCTTTAGACATACTTTCCGGGCTTTTTGGAATTAAATAGTCGAGCAAGATCGTGCTGTCGTGGGTGATCACGATGGGTGATTTCATATGCTTTCGTTTGCGTTTATTTTGCGAAGTCCAATGGAATGACGCTGATGAGAAGCTCTCTGCCCTCCGCAATCCTAGGCTTTTCAGAACTCACCTTTCCAGTGTTTCCAACTAATGCACGCTGCCTCCCGAAGCCCGAGCTTGGGCTTTTCTCCAAGCAGGAATGTCATCGAACTTCCAGCGTTCAATTTCAGCACACCTTACCTCCGGCAACGGAAACCAATTGAGCGCATTCAGACAAACAGCGGACATAGTAACGCTGAGACTGAATGCGAGGCTGATTGCTTCTTCGTACTTGTGGCAGAGTGCACGTATGAACGCCTCATCCTGGCCCTTGTTGATCTGAATCCAGCCACCCTCTCTTTCCCAAAGGAATGTCAGCGAAAATGCAGTAGGGTGGCAGATTCCACAGAGGTGGTCGTAAAGTTCCCTGAAGACTTCGCGTTTATCCTCCGGCAGGCCAAGGGCATTTCTATACTCCTTTGGTTCGAGGGCAACGTGGCTATTGGGTGTCATTTCCTTCTCGTCCTTACCAACTTTCCTTCCGTATACGTAATGGATAAGGCGATCCTCTAGCTCCTGAGAAATGCCGAACTGTTGCTCCGTGCCTTTGAGCGCGGATTCGATTCGTGTTCGGTTTTCAGCGACCAAGTTGAGCACGGGCGATAGGGAATAGTACGCATCTTGCGATGCTTCGAGTAGGCCGCGCAGGCTCGCAGCAAAGGCCGGAAGGTTCGCGGGGCTAGCGAAGGCACGAACGCAGCCCGATTGCCATCGTTGATGCTTCATTATGTTTAGTGCCGCAACCCAATAGACGCGGAATAGCATCTCTTGCCAGTAGACACGCCCCATTTCAGAAGGGCGTCCAATGGCCTGGTACTCCCCCAGGTCCATAAACTCGAAACGCTTGCCAACGAAGCAATTCGACAGGTTCTCGCAGACGTGTGCTGCTGTCGCACCCATCGCTCCAAACAACTCGGCATCAACCGGATGAGCCGCCTTAATCTGCTCAATCGACTCTAGTTCTGCCATGACGTTTGTCTTTCTTGAAACGGGTGTAGGCAAAGTATCGGTTCTGCAGAGATTTAGCCGTGAGCTCCAGCGGCCGCGACACCCAGTTTCTTTTGGACCCAGCGCCATTTTTTGTACGCTAGTTGCATGCACTTCTCGAATGCTCTATCGGTCCGCAGAAAACTCAAGTTTTCAGTTGCGACCTTGTCCTGATACTCCTTATCTGCCATGAGGTCGGCAAGGAGCAAACGGACGCGGGTGGTTGCAAGGGATATCAACTTTTCCTTGTACTCCACGGCAACGGACATCGCTGTACCATGTCGTTCAGCAAGTTGTTCCAGGTTTTGGTCATTGAGAATGCCTTGGCACAGCAGCGCCCAAAGGAGCTGGCGAGAACGCGAGATAAACCAATACTTATTTTGGCCCTTCTGCTGTATCTCCTCGGCGCATCGACGTAAATGGAACTGAATTTTGTAACAAAGGAGAATGTGCCTGGAATCAGATTTCAACCGGGCAGGTCTAAACACTTGGTTGTATACCTTCTCGTCTTCAAAAACTCGGCGCATCTCTGAAAGCCGGCTAATATATCCATCCGTAAGCAGGAACGTCTGCGTTAACTTCAACATTTGTATTGCTTTGCTGTCTTCCTTAATGCCGTACTCTTCAAGGTCTTCGGCGCTCAGTTGGTCGAACGCATTTTCCTGCCGCTCATAATAGATACTAAGATCATCTCGGAACTTCTCCTGAAGCTCGAGTTGGATCAGATCGTTGGCATGTAAGTTCCAGGGCTCGACAGGGTTCTGCCTGTTATTGTTAATCGTCACCCGTGTAACGAACGTCTGATCCGCATCGGTGATGATCCTACACAAAACGCGAATGGAAGCGAGAGCACTGTTTCCATTTTTCAACTTTGGATTATCTTTGCTCTTCTCTAGAAAGCCAGCCAGTGTGGTGACGGTCTGCGCTCCGTTTAGGAGACGAGGGGCTGTGAGCGTGAAATGCCCATCCTGCGCCTCGAATCGTTCAGCGAAGAGGGTAATGCCGTTGTGATCGAAAGCGAAAAGGGAAGGGCTCTCATTCCCATCAATCACAATTTTTCGAAGTGCGCCGGATATTGCACGGTTCACGGCTTCGCCTTCCCCCAAACCATAGCAGATATTGCTGTCAAAAAACTTTTGCCCCAAAACACTGTACATGGAGTGAAGATCTGCTACCCGCATGAAGCGGAGATGTAGGTTTTCACCTGCTGGGCCTACGATTGCCAGCAGATCAGTCAGCGGCAACTTAAATTCCGCGACCGGTTTCGGCTGACTGGGAACGCCGACACGACCGCTAGATGAGCGGAACTCGACGACGAACCCAATCTCTCGGCTACTAAAGAACTGATCCAGGTAGTATTTCTTGTTTTCAAGGTCTTCTCGCAACTTGTCCAATACAGGGCTGCGCTCTGCCTCCTCCGGATTACCTGTAAACACGAAACGAAAAAATACCTGATCAATAATTGCCTTATTGTTTAGCATGCAGGCTCGAAGTTGCAGAAGGACCTGATTTTTTGCATCATCCTTCGTCGGAGCAGAAAAAATTCGTGCCATTCCTTCATCAACTAAACGCTGTAAAGATGCCTTGAATTGTGCGTGGGAGGCTGAGTACTTGAACTGGTAAAGATAAAGTATCCGGCGCTCTTCGTCGAAGTGGAAGCCGTCAAAGCCGTAGTCATGCCCCCCAAACGCAAGTTGATTAAGCGCGGTATCGCGCGTAATTTTATGTTCCTGTTCGAGGTAAAGGAGGCCGAAATAGTCCTCCTTGGTCCCGCCGCATGTTGCGTGCAAATCGGAGTAGGCCTGAGCAATCTTCTGATCCGTAATCATGCATTTGCCCCGCTGTTGCACATTGCTGGCTTGTTCCCATCCTCACAGAGGCTTTCGAACCAACGTCGCCACCCTGGGGCGTCGAACTCATATCTGCCCTCAGAATCGTTCCACATCTTCCATGTGGGCACTGGTGTACCAAACAAGAAGGTCCAAAGTTCGTGCGCATACGGTACTGCAGCCTTCCATGTGGTACCAGTGATCGTCCACCGAAGTAGCGACTCAATCGTGGGCTGAGGCTAAACGTGCGTTTCTTGGATTCTCCGCCCACATTTTGAGCTGAATTACGAGTGACTTGTTCTTTCCACTACGAACCACTGATGCAAACGTATCCACCAACCCGAGAAACATGCGGCGATCGAAGCTTTCGGGATTCTCGAGAACAAGGTCGTAGCCGATCGCCCTCCAGCGCCAGAGGGGACGAGAAGTGACGAGTGGCCCGGTTGGAACGATCGCAGAAGAGAAAAACTGGTGCCCACCGGTTCTCAAGGTAGCTCTGGAAACACCCGCGCGATCTCCTATCGATACCGGAAGCCCTACCTTCTCCTGGGGTTCAGCCTCACTCTTGATGACGCATCCGCGCCGCTCCGCTACTCGCCGAAATTCGGACAGATGGATTTCGCTATATTCGATTCCTTTGTCGTCAAGGAACTCCCTTACTGAGTTCGGAATCTGCGGCGCCACGAGCCACATGACAACGTTCTTGCATCCGTTCCGTTTTAGTTCGTCCCGGTACTTTGCAACTTGTGTCGCGTCGTCATATTTCAGTGTCCGAGCCTTTAGCTCCATCAAAACTGTGCTCTTAAATTCGTCTTCAAACACCAGATCGAAACGCCCAACTCCGGCGAAAGACCGCTGGCGCCCGATGAGCACGAGATGATTTCTGCTAAAGAAATCTCCAGGGTATGCAGCAATAAGATCTTCCATGTCCCGTTCGATCATCAGCGATTTACCATTCCTGTTCTGGCCGGCTCATGGACATTCACGTCCAGTTGCAGGTCGATGGCTGCGGAGCGTGAAAGCAGCATTCCAGCACAATCGTTGCGCACGCCGGCTAGTTCCGTCTTAACTGTTGCAGGTTTTGTCGCTGTTGTTTGCTTCTCTGGCATTTGCTTTCCAGCGGCTTCATCTCACGGTTGGGTTTTCAGGGGAGTCGAAGCGGAAACGCACGGGAGCAACCGAGTGGTGCGCATGGTGCCACAACCGCGGACTAAGGGCAATAGATAATTTTGCCCAGCGTGAGCGCCAGACTCTGCGGGTGTCAGTTGGTGATCGTGAGGCCATGGGGTCTGATGACTAGAAAACCTGCGACATTGAACTGCCATGAAGTCTTTTCAGAACT
>Ga0066709_100002795_pt1 | contig 12976 bp, 17 predicted proteins | sample GraSoiAngelo_158_FD_79665 | JGI IMG/M metagenome (GOLD analysis project Ga0066709, IMG submission 79665) | Grasslands soil microbial communities from the Angelo Coastal Reserve, California, USA - 14_1009_16_30cm | ecosystem: Environmental > Terrestrial > Soil > Grasslands | place: USA... | reverse complement strand
GCCGCCGGCGGAGCGGCTTCCGTGAGACGGCTGTCGGAGGACCGGTGCATCTCCTCGATGCGCGCGAGGTCAAGCAGGCCCGCGGCGCGAATCTTCACGACGCTGCAGCCGCGGCCATGCGAACGAATTCGCGATGCAACCGCAGGTCTTTCGTGAGCTCGGGATGGAAGCAGAGCGCGACGATGCGTCCCTGACGCACAGCGACCGCGCGGCCCTCATGCGTCGCGATGATCTTCACATCGCCCGTCGACTCGACCAGCGGCGAGCGGATGAAGACACCAGGAAAGCTCTTGCCTGCCAGGCCCTCGATATCGAGGTCGGCTTCGAAGCTGTCCACCTGACGCCCGTACCCGTTGCGCCGCACCGCGACGTCCAGAAGGCCCATCCCCTGCTGCGCGGGCATTCCGTCGGACAGCTCGCGGGCGAGCACGATCATGCCGGCGCAGGTCGCGAGAGTCGGCAAGCCCGCGCCGATAGCGGACCGCAGCGGTCCGTACAGGCCGACGCGCTCCATCAGCATCGTCATCGTCGTGCTCTCGCCGCCTGGCAGCACGATTCCGTCCAGGCCTTCGAGGTCCTCCGCAGTGCGCACAACCCGCGTCCGGGCGCCGCACGCTTCGAGCGCGCGAATGTGCTCGGCAAACGCCCCCTGCATCGCGAGGACCCCGATGAGAGGTGATTTGCTTTTCCTCCCCCCGCTTGCCGGGGGGAGGCCAGGCGCAGCCGGGGAGGGGTCAGGAGCCGAGCTACCAGCCTCTGGCAGCGAGCAGCTCGTCCTTAGGGATGGCGGGAATCTCGAGCCCGTGCATCGCCTTTCCCAGCCCCGCGGAGACCTCGGCGAGAACCTCCGGCTTGTCGAAGTAGGTCGTGGCGGCAACTATTGCTTTGGCACGCTTCAAGGGGTCCTCGGACTTGAAGATGCCCGAGCCGACGAATACGCCATCGACGCCCAGCTGCATCATCAGCGCGGCATCGGCCGGGGTGGCGATGCCGCCGGCGGCGAAGTTGACGACCGGGAGCCGACCCAGGCGCTGGCATTCCTCGAGCAGCTCCACCGGGGCTCCGATCAGCTTCGCCTCGTGGACCAGCTCGGCCTTGTTCATGCCCTGCAGCTTGCGGATGCCGGCGTTGACGGCCCGCGCGTGGCGGACAGCCTCGACCACGTTGCCGGTACCCGCCTCGCCTTTGGTGCGGATCATGGCTGCGCCTTCCGAGATGCGGCGCAGCGCCTCACCAAGGTCCCGGCAGCCGCAAACAAAGGGGACTTTGAATGGGTGCTTGTCGATGTGAAACTCCTCATCGGCGGGGGTCAAGACCTCGGACTCGTCGATGTAATCGACGCCGAGCGCCTCGAGGACCTGCGCCTCGACGAAGTGGCCGATGCGGCACTTCGCCATCACCGGGATGGTGACGGCCTCCATGATCGAGCGAATCAATGTCGGGTCCGACATCCGGGCCACGCCGCCCTCTTTGCGGATGTCCGCCGGCACCCGCTCGAGAGCCATCACGGCGCAAGCGCCTGAGTCCTGAGCGATCTTGGCGTGCTCGGCCGTGACCACGTCCATGATCACCCCGCCCTTGAGCATCTGCGCAAGTCCGGCCTTCACCTTGAAGGAGCCCTTCAAAGCGCGATCCCCATTCTTAGAACCGTTGCCTTCGGCCACGAGACGGATTCTACGCCGCGATCTCGTCCTCCCCACCCCGTGGGGAGGTCCGGCCGCGGCCGCGCAGCGGTCGCCGCCGGGGAGGGGACGCAGGTGCCTTGCGCGTGAAGCCCGCTGAGCGGACGATCGGAAACGCTGGCCCTGTAGCTACAGTCTTTCGAGCACCAGGGTGCGCTTGGAGGCGTACTCGTCGTCCGACAGCAGGCCGTCGCGGTGCAGGCGCGTCAGCATGTCCATCTCCTCCAGCACGTCCAGCAGAGGAGCCATCGTGCGCCGCGCGAGGTAAGCCTCGGACGCAGTCCCCGCCTCTTCCCCACGGGCATCGAACTCCCGGATGAAGAAAAGGGCCTTCACGGCGGAGAACGGGATGCCCAGCTTCCGGATCGCGCTGTCGGAGTGCTCCCCGTGAAGGTGGAGGACGACGCCATAGCGATGGCGCTCGAGCGTGCCGTCCAGGTGCCCCCTCAGGACCTCCCCGTCGAGGAACCTGATCGCGACCTTGCGAGTGGGCGTTTCGGAGGCGAGATCCGGATCCCGGGGGAGCTCCACCCACTTCACCGCGGTGAGGGGGATCCACGCCGTCTCGTTGTTCTCCAGGCCCGCGGCATCGTCGACCTCGACGAGAAAGTCCGGCTCGTCGAAATCGAGATCCCTCGCGACCCCCTCCAGGGTCTCATCGTCGAAGAAGCGGACGACTACCTTGGCCATCTCTTTGGTTACTACTCTACTAACCCTCATTTGGCAGCACTCCTGCGCACCGCCCGGCGTCCGACCCGGCGCGCGCACTTGACGCACACCGCCAGGTGCATCCGAACGGCCTCGGCCTGGGGGCGCCGCAGCTTGCCGGCCAGGTACGGAGCCAAGAGTGGAACCGCCTCGTCGTGGGTCAGCTCACCCTCGCCCTCGGCGGATATGAACTCCTCCTTGAATCGAAGGCGGGCGCGGTAGAGGAGCGTCTCGACGGCGCTCTCCGACATCTTGAGCGACCGTGCGATCTGGCGGTAGCTGAGATCCTGGAGCTCCCGCAGCGTCAGCACGAGCCGGTACTTCTCGGGCAGGCGCTGAGCCACCGCCCAGACCTGGCGCCGCATCTCGTTGGATTCCTGGACCTGGACCGGATCGAAGCCGCGCGCCGTCGACGGCAGGCCGGCCAGAAGGTCGGAGTCGTCCTCGTCGCCCGAATCGGCCCTCAGGTCCCGCTGCCGGCGCCGCAGTTCGTCGAAGCAAAGGTTCCGAGCGACGGTGTGCACCCAGCCGCCGAAGTTGAAGGAGTCGTCGACGCGGTCCATCATCCGGAGCGCCTTCATGAACGTCTCCTGAGCGATGTCCTCGGCCAGGAGCGCGTCCCCAAGCTTGCGCCTGACCAGGCGATAGATAGATGCGACGTAGCGCCGGTGCAGCTCCTCGAACGCGTGCACGTCGCCATCGCGATACGCCCTGACCAGCTCGACGTCGGTGGGATCGACGCCCACTTTGGACTCGGTTTCGGGATCGTCCGTCACTTCTGCCCCAACAGCTCTCTAACGGCGCGGGCCGCTGCTCGGGTCAGTGCGGGTGCGGCTTCCTGCATCAAGTCCTGCAGATTGTGCCCTGCTTGCCCCATCTCCTCCACGGCGGTAACACCCTTTTTGAGCATCGAGTCCCAGCCTTTGCCCTTGCTTCCGGCGATCAGAAGCGCCGGGATGCCGGCGGCCTGGGCCCTTTTCGCGATCTCGCCCGGCGCCTTGCCGTAAGCGGTCTGAGAGTCGACCCGGCCCTCCCCCGTGATGACCAGGCGGGCGCCGGGCAGCGCGCCGTCGAAACCGCTGGCGTCGACGACCAGCGGCGCTCCAGGGAGCAGGTTGGCGTCCAGGAAGGCGACCAGCCCCGCCCCGGTGCCGCCCGCAGCCCCTGCGCCGGGAAGGTCGGCCACTCGCTTGCCAAGATCGTGCTCGATGACTTCGGCCAGATGTGCGAGGGCCCTGTCGAGCAGCCGTACCGTCACGGGATCCGCTCCCTTCTGGGGTCCGTAAACGTAGCTCGCGCCTTCGGGACCGGTCAGCGGATTGGTGACATCGCAGGCCACCATCACCCTCACGTCGCGCCAGGCAGGATCGACGGCTGCCCTGTCGATGCGCTCGAGCTGGAGCAGCGGCGCACCGCCGCGGGGGAGCTCCCGGCCGGAGCCGTCAATGAATCGGTAGCCGAGGGCCTCGGCCATGCCGCAGCCTCCGTCGTTGGTCGCCGACCCCCCGATGCCGGCGATCACCGTCTTGACCCCCGCCCGCCTGGCCGCATCCAGGAGCTGGCCGAATCCGTACGTCGAGGTCTTGCGAGCATCGCGCGCCGCCGCGGTGACCAGGGCGAATCCGCTCGCCGACGCCAGCTCGACCACCGCCGTCCGGCCTTCGTCGATCAGCCCATATGACGCGAGCACCGGGTCGCCGAGCGGGCCCTCCACATTGACCCACTGGTAAGTGCCGTTGCGAGCGGTGACGAGCGCCTCAACTGTGCCTTCGCCGCCATCCGCGACCGGGATCTCGACCACTTCCGCATCCGGCAGCACCTCGCGCACGCCACGAGTGATCGCAATCGCCGCCTGTGTTGCCGAGAGGCTGCCCTTGAAGGAGTTCGGCGCAACCACGATCTTCATCGCGGCCGCACACGGGCCCTAATAAGCAGGAATGGTCCAGTCCTTGTACTTGGGCGTCTCGCCGCGAACTGCTCCGAAGTAGATGTTCTGCAGCTCCTGCGTGAACTCTCCCACCTTGCCGTTGCCCACCATCCTCCGATCGACCTCGATCACTGGAGCGACCTGGGCTCCGGTGCCGCACAGCAGCAGCTCGTCACAGGTATAGAGCTCGGTCCGGTCGATGCTCCGCTCGACCACCGGCAGCCCCAGCTCGTCTTTGATGAGGCCCATGATCAGCGTCCGCGTGATGCCTTCGAGGATGTCGTCGGTCACGGGGGGAGTGACGAACGTGCCGTCCTTGATCATGAAGAGGTTCTCGGCCGAGCCCTCGGAAACGTGCCCGTCGACGGTGAGCACTATCGCTTCGTCGTATCCGGCCTCGTTGGCTTCGGACTTGGCCAGCGCAGACTGCGCGTACGAACCGGTGACCTTGGCTCGTGCAGGCAGCGATTGGTCGGGGACGCGCCGCCAGGTGCTGACCATGCAGCGGAGGCCGCCCTCGATCTCGACGTAGTTGCCGAACGGGATCGAGTAGACGAGGAAGCTGTGCCCGATGTTGTGAAGCCGCACGCCGATCTGCTCGCTGGCGGTGAACAGGAGGGGGCGGACGTAGACGTCGGACTTGAACTCATTGCGCCGAAGCAGCTCGACGGTGATGTTGACGAGCTCCTCGGTCGAGTGCGGCAGGTGGAAGCGCATGATATTCGCTGAGCGCCGGAGGCGGTCGTAATGCGCGGGCGCCTGAAGCAGATGCAGCTGCTCCTGCTTGGCGTTCCAGTAAGCGCGGATGCCCTCGAAGACGCCGGTGCCGTAGTGCAAGGCATGAGTCATCAGCCCGAGCTTGATGTCGTGGTAGCGCCCGAACTCTCCGTCGAAGTAGACCCACGTGTTGGGATGGGCTGCCGGCTTCTTCGTCGCTGCCTTGGCTTTCGTCTCCACACTCATCTCGGCCTTAGTGTAAGTCGCACCCGGGCCGGAGCCCATCAGGTCCTGTCCGAACATGCCTCCCCCTGAAGGGGGAGGGTTAGGGTCAAGCTCAGGAGGGCCGCCAAGGACGGGCCCCGCCCTATTTCTGTTATGAATCGACCCGTGAGCCTTTACGGGATCATCGCCGACCTCCGCCGAGAGCACCCGACCCCCGCAGCCACCCAGACGCTCGACATGGTCGTGGCCGAGCTCGGACGCACGCGCGACAACCTCAAGGACGCGGTGGCGGCGCTCAGCACCAGGTCGCTCCCGCCAGGAGGCAAACCCGTGCTCGACGAGCTCGTCGATCGGGCTCGGAAGGCCGACCTTTACGACCTGGATTACGGCAAGGATCCCTACGACAAGCCTCCGCCCGAGCCCCTTGACGAGGGCACGCTGGGGATTGGAGCTTTGCTGGCGATCAGCTCGCTCGTCGGGATGGGCCTGGCGATCGCCGCAGTCATCGCCGGCGTGAACGCCATCATGCACACCGGCACCTAGTCCGCTGTGCCCGAGTTCTCTTTCGACGTCGTGTCCGAGTTCGACTCCGTCGAGCTGACCAACGCGCTCGACCAGGCGCGCCGGGAGGTCGGCACCCGCTTCGATTTCAAGGACACGTACACCGTCTACGACCAGAGCGGCCAGGCGATCCTGATCGAGTCCGCAAGCGAGGACCGCGCCAAAGCGGCGCTCCAGGTGCTGCGCGAGAAGGCGGCACGCCGTCAGCTGTCGCCGAAGCTGTTCAAAGCCGGAGAGCCGAAGACCGTGGGCAAGGGACGCGGCCAGATCGAGGTACAGCTGAACGCGGGCATCACCGACGACATCGCGCGCGACCTCCGGAAGAGGATCCAGAACGCCACAGCGAAGGTGCAGGTTCGCATTCAGGGTGACCAGCTGCGTGTTGTCGGCAAGGACAAGGACACGCTTCAGCTCGTGATCAAGGCGTTGCGCGACGCGGAGGACATCCCGGTCCCGCTGCAGTTCACCAATTATCGATAAGTCCCTGCGGCTCCCTCCCCCTGTAGGGGGGAGGGTTAGGGGTGAGGGGCCCACATCTGAAGCACCATAGGCATAGTGCTCGTGATTCCCGCGATCGACATCCTCGGCGGCCGGTGCGTTCGCCTTCTACGCGGTGATTACGCGCACCCGACCGTTTACTCAGACAACCCGGTTGAGATGGCCGCGCGCTTTGCGGACGCCGGGGCCAAGCGCATTCACGTCGTCGACCTGGACGGAGCACGCGGAGCGGGCGACAATCGGGCGCTGATCCAGGCCATCGCCGGGCGTGACGATGTCGAAGTTCAGGCTGCGGGTGGGATAAGGACCGAGGAGCGGATCGAGGGCCTGCTCGATGCCGGTGCGCATGTCGTCGTGGTGGGAACGGCGGCTGTGCGCGAGCCGGAGCTGCTCGAACGGGTCGCGCGCAAGCACAGCGGCCGGGTCATGGCGGCGCTCGACTTGCGCGGCGACCGACCGGCGGTGCAGGGCTGGACCGAGAGCGAACCGCTCGAGATCGAAACTCTGCTGGTGCGTTGGAACCATCTGCCTCTGGCCGGCGTCATCTGCACGAGCATCGAGAGGGACGGGACGCTCCAGGGCCCGGACTTGATCATGCTGGCTCGGGTGCTGGCGATGACGAGCCTGCCGGTTCAGTATTCGGGCGGCGTCTCGTCGGCCGGCGACATTCGAGCTGTGGCGGCGGCAGGCGCCGCGGCGGTCGTTCTGGGCAAAGCGTTGTACGAGGGTCGACTGACGCTGGAGGAAGCCCTCGCGCTGTGATGCGTGTCGCTGCCCTGCTGACGGTGCTCTTTGCCCTGTGTGCGTGTGGCGGCCGGGACGTCGCTGACGACCAGGCCCTCCACAGCGACGTGGTCAACGGCCGCAGCGGCGCCGAGGTGACCTTCGATGCGACGGTGCTGGACAACCCCGTAGAGTCGGGGGGTCACGAGCGCTTCGACGTCAAGGCGGCAACGGGTGAACGACTCGAGGTCGATCACAACACCACGCTGGCGCCAGTGGTCCCCGTCCACGCCGGAGATGCTGTGGTCATCCACGGCGAGCTCTACATCGACCCCGGACCGCGGATCGGGGTGCATTGCACCCATGCCACAACCTCGAGTGGATGTCCGAACCCGGGCTGGATCATGTTTGGGACGACGTACTACGAATGACAAGACGGTGGAAATTGGCGCAGCCGGCGGCTGCGGCCCCTTACGTCTTCCGGGCCACCAGGAATGTCGCCGCCTGGGCCACGGGCCGGACCACTATCTCGTCGATGTCGACATGCGGCGGCCGCGTTACCGCATAGACGATGCAATCCGCGATGTCCTCGGCCACCAGCGGCTTCACGCCCTGGTAGACGGCCTTCGCCGCTTTCCGATCGCCGCCGAAACGTACGACGCTGAACTCAGTCTCGACCATGCCCGGTGCGACCTCGGTCACCCGGATGGGCTCTCCGTTCAGCTCGAGTCGCAAGGTCCGCGATATCGCACGCACTGCATGCTTGGTGGCGGTGTAACCCGCCCCACCCTTGTACGTCTCGAAGCCCGCAATCGACCCCAGGTTGACGATGTGCCCGTGCTTCGCTTTGCGGAGCAACGGAATGCACGCGCGAGTGACTCGCATCAAACCGAGCACATTGGTCTCCCACATCCCGATCCAGTCCTCGTCACGAGCTTTCTCGATTGCGGTGAGCCCAAGCGCGAGACCCGCGTTGTTGACCAGCACGTCGATACGGCCGAACGCTTTGGACACCTGGGCGACGAATCCATCGATGCTCGCCTGGTCGGTCACGTCGAGCGGCAAGGCCATGCCCAGATCGCCGACCACGCGCTTGACGCGAGTCAGCCGGCGTGCGCCGGCAACGATCTGGTAACCCTTCCGCCCCAAAGCCACCACAGTGGCGGCGCCGATGCCGGAGGAAGCTCCCGTGACGACAGCAACCGGCCTCGACCGAGTGGCGACCATGGCTCCCCCCCGTAAAGAGCTACCGCGGCGGTTTCAAAGCGTACGCTAGGACGCGAAAATGCTGGAGGTCGTCGTGGCAGTGATCGTCGGTCTCCTGATGGTGGCCGGAATCCTCATCATGCTCGGCCCCAGCACCGGAAAGCTGATCAAGCGAGTGCGAAGCATGCGGGGCGCACGAGTGCCGTCGGTGTTCCAGCCGGCGCAGCCGCGAGAGGTGGCGCCGCCCGGACTGAATCCCAAGACGCAAAGAGTGCTCGTCGCGGCGGCGAGGCTTGGCAACTGGCTGCGTGCCCATGGGCATGAGGAGGTGGCCCGAGAGCTCCGAAGCGCCGCCGGCCGGATCACGGGCAACGAGCCCGCTGGGCTTTATGCGATGCAGACTGTGCTCCGCCGGCTGCGCTCACTTTCTCTCGACGATCGCGGCTCGCAGGAGCGTTTGAAGGCGCTGACGAGCGAGCTTCGCATAGCGGTCCAGGACCGTTTCGAGCAGCTGGAGCTCCTCCCCTTTCGCCGGCCGTAACCCCTTAACGCGGACCTGAAATGGAGCGCGTGACAGGGGTTGGCGGAGTGTTCTTCAAGTCGAAAGAGCCGGCAGGGCTGGCGGCGTGGTACAGGGATCACCTCGGCCTCGAGCTCGAGCCGGGAAGTGAAGCGGTCTCCGTCTTCCGGTGGTCCGAACCCGGCACGACCACATGGTCTGCGTTTCCGGAGGACACCCAATACCTGGGCCGCGCTGAATCGCGAGCGATGTTCAACTATCGCGTCAAAAACCTTGACCGGATGCTCGCGCAGCTCCGCGCCGATGCTGTTTTCGTCGATGACAGGGTCGAGATCTCGAAGTTCGGTCGCTTCGGATGGGCGATCGACCCCGAGGGCAATCGCTTTGAGCTCTGGGAGCCGGCCGATGATCTCTGAGAAGAAAGCGACGCCGCTCGCCTAAATCGGCTCCCGGCGGAATACCTCCGAACGCATCTCTGCCGGCAACTCTACTTCGGAAGGTGTGATCAGGCAAAACTCCGGAGGCGGACCTAGCACCATCATGCGGCGCCAGAGGCTCACGGCCGGCAGTCCGGTCCACGCCTGGAGCCGCGCGTACAGGTCGACGTAGCTCGTACCGCGGGGCTTCGCAAATCGCACCTCGAACCCCGCCGCCATCGAGTCCTTTTCGCCCGCGGCGAGGCTCAGGAGCTTCCCCTCGCCGCCGGCCGCCATCCGAGCCGCCGCGTCGTGAATGGGAGCTCGCTCGCCGCTCACTGCCGCCGCGTTGAGGTCGTCCAGGGCCGCCGAGCTGCCGAGTAGATACCAGTCGCTGTACGCACCACCGATACGGAACGTGGCGGAGGTGACAAAGCCGCTCGGTGCGGCCCTGGCGAGGGCCTCGTGAAAGCGACGCAACGAGTCCTCGTAATCGGCGACCTGGACGCCGCTCGCCGGACGGTGCGAGAAGACGTAGGCGAGCAAACCTATTTGGGTTTGGGGCCCTTGCCCGATTCGATGTATCTCTTCAGCGCGGTCATGTTGCTGCGGATCCCCTCGGCGTACTGGCCCGCGAGCAGGCTCCCGGCGAAGCGAAGCAAGCCGCCCAGCGCGTAGTCCATCTCGTACACGACATGCGTCCCGGACTTGGTCTCCGTGTATGCATACGACCAGGTGCCCTTGAGCGGTCCCCGGGTGAACTTTCCCGCGCATCGCTTCGGCTTCAACCACGTGGTCTGCTCGACCTCCAGCGTCTCTTTGAAACCACCAGGAAGGTTGAGGTGATAGCGATATCGAGTGCCCTTGCCGGGCGGCTTACTGTCCAGCTGCTCCACCTTCTCGACCTGACTCGACCACTTCGGCACGCCCTTTACGTCCTCCTGGACCACCGCCCACACACGTGAAGGAGGTGCATCGATGTCCACGGTCTCGCGCAGCTTGGCCATCCTGCGATCATCAACTTTAGTGCGAGAGAGTGACGGGACATCCAGTCAACCGGCGCCGCGCCGGATGCTGGGAGCCCTCCGGCATCGCAACTACCGGCTCTTTCTGACCGGACAGATCATCTCGACGATCGGGACGTGGATGCAGAGCGTGGCCATGCCCTGGCTTGCACTTCAGCTCACCCACAGTGGGCTGCTCGTCGGCCTGGTTCTCGCTGCGCAGTTTCTGCCGGTGCTCCTCGGCAGCCAGCTCGGCGGCGTGGTCGCCGACCGGTATCGCAAGCGCAGCGTGCTGCTCGCAACGCAGGCGCTGTTCACCATCCCGAGCTTCGCGTTGTTCTTGGTCAGCTCGACCGGGCACGCCCAGTACTGGATGATCATCGTGGCCGCAGTCGCCACCGGCACCATCAACCTGTTCGACGTCCCGGCCCGCCAATCGTTCGTCATCGAGATGGTGGGCAGGCAGGACCTGATGAACGCGATCGCGCTGAACTCGTCGGTGTTCAACACGGCCGCAGTCGTCGGCCCGGCGGTCGCCGGAGTGATCATCGCCGTCGCCGGGGTGCCGATCTGCTTTCTCGCGAACTCGGTGAGCTACCTGGCCGCGATAGTCGCATTGCTGTTCATGCGCGACCTGCCTGCGCTGGTACGCGAGCGCCACGGCCAGCCGGTGCTCAAACAGCTCGCCGTTGGGGCGTCATACGCGAGACATGAGCCGGTGGTCGGCATGCTCCTTGTCGCGGTCGGCGTCTTTTCGCTCTTTGCGATGAACCGGCTGACCCTCATCCCCCTTTTCGCGGACCAGGTGCTTCACGTCGGGGCCCAGGGCTTCGGCTTCCTGCTCGGGTCGATGGGGCTGGGGGCGCTGGCCGGCGCCTTGACTCTGGCCTTCGACCCGAGCGCCAGCAACCCAAGGCGCCAATTCTGGATGGCGATGATCTGGGTCGCGGCGCTCCTTGTGTTCTCGATTTCGCGCGTGTTCGCGATATCGCTCGTGGCCCTTTTCATTGCGGGCTACGCGCAGATAACCTTCGTGGCCACCGCCAACAATCGCATCCAGACGATCACGCCGGACAACCTTCGCGGCAGGGTGATGGCCCTTTACGCGCAGGCCCTGATCGGGGTTGGGCCGATCGGAAGCACCCAGGCGGGCGCTCTCGCCACCATCTTCAATGCGCCGGTGGCGATGGCGATCGGCGCCCTGGTCGCGGGCGCGGTCGTGCTGGGAATACGCCTCACACAGCCATATGTGTTCGCGCCGGCGGAATCGGGCCCCGCACCGGCGATGCCGGGGTGAGCTCGTGCGGTCAATCCCGGGGTAGATAGCGCGGCAGGTCGGCCACTGAGCTGAACCCGTGCGTTTCGAGGTGGGCCTTGATGCCGTCGTGGATGTCGGCGATGGCTCGCGGGTTGACGAACGTTGCCGTCCCGACCTGGACGGCGGTGCATCCGGCGACCAGGAATTCGAGTGCGTCCTCAGCGCGCATGATGCCCCCGACACCGAGCACCGGGATGCGAACCGCGCGTGCCGCCTGGTGGGCGAGGTGCACGGCCAGCGGCCGGATGGCCGGGCCCGACAGACCGCCCGTCCGGAAGCTCAGCCTCGGCTTGTGGGCATTCAGGTCGATCGACATGCCGACGAACGTGTTGACGGCGCACAGCGCGTCGGCGCCCGCAGCCTCGACGGCCCGCGCTATCACGCCGATATCGCTCACCATCGGCGTGAGCTTCACCCACACCGGAAGGCGCGTCCGTTTGCGCACCGCCTCGGTGACGGCGGCCGCGGCATGTGGGTCGTTGCCGAAATACATCCCGCCCTGCTCGACGTTCGGGCACGAGATGTTGATCTCGAAGCCGGCGACGCCGGGCACTCCATCGAGCCGCGACGTCAGCTCCCCGTACTCGCCCACCGACTCTCCGTTGATATTGACCAGCACCGGGAAGTCCCACGACGCCCATAGGGGTGCGTACTCGCGGATCAGCGCATCCGCTCCAGGGCCCTGCAATCCGATGGCGTTCAGCATCCCGGACGGTGTTTCCACGATGCGTGGTGGAGGGGTTCCGGCGCGAGGCCGGAGAAATATTCCTTTGGAAACCATTCCCCCCAGAGCGCGGCGCTCCAGCAGCGGAACCTCGGTCCCATAGCCGAAAGTGCCCGACGCGGCCAACACCGGCCCGCGAAGCCTCAACCCGCCAACGCTCACGCTCATGTCGACGGTCATGCCGTGACCGCGTATGGCAGGTGCGATGGAAGACTCGCCCAGTCGACGGCGGCGGCGCGATAGACGGGGCCTTCTTTGCAGGCGCGGTCGTACCCACCAGCCTTCAACGGCACCGCGCAGCCGAGGCAGACCCCGGTGCCGCAACCCATGTAGGTCTCGACCGCGACGCGGGCCTCAGGCCAGCGCTCGGCGACGGCCGCGAGCATCCGGTTGGGCCCGCACGCGAGGACGAGCTCGCCATCCGGAGCCGCCGCCACCGCGGTGCCGGCAAACCCGCGCGAGCCGTCGTCGGTGGCAAAGATGACCTCTTCGCCTTCCGCCTCCGAGCACAGCTCCCGGGCGCTACGTGCGCCGTGCACCCAGGTCACGCGCATCCCGAGCGCCCTCGCCTCGCGGGCGGCCAGCGGCATCGGAGCAACGCCCAGGCCGCCGCTGACCAGCACTGCGCTGCGAGGCCCGGCTTCCAGATCGAAGCCTCGCCCCAGCGGACCGAGACAGCTGACCAGGTCGCCAGGTCGCATGCCGAGGAGCTCCGCCGTCCCCACACCGACAGCTTTGAGGACGACT
>Ga0066709_100002794_pt1 | contig 12976 bp, 13 predicted proteins | sample GraSoiAngelo_158_FD_79665 | JGI IMG/M metagenome (GOLD analysis project Ga0066709, IMG submission 79665) | Grasslands soil microbial communities from the Angelo Coastal Reserve, California, USA - 14_1009_16_30cm | ecosystem: Environmental > Terrestrial > Soil > Grasslands | place: USA... | reverse complement strand
TGGCTCGGCCTCGACGCCGACCCCGCGGTGCGCGTGATCGTGAACACCGGGAACGGCAGCGCCTTCCAGACGGGCCTCGATGTCGCCCAGCTCAGCCGCGACCGCGATGCGCTGCGCGAGCACTCGCGACGGACGCGTGACTTCGAGCTGCGCTTCACCGCCTGGCACGTCGGCGTGACCAAGCCCGTGATCGCGGCGGTGAACGGGGTCTGCGCGGGCGCGGGTCTGCACTTCGTGGCGGACGCCGACATCGTGATCGCGTCACGTGACGCGACGTTCCTCGATCCGCACGTCTCGGTGGGCCAGGTGAGCGCGTTCGAGACCATCGCCCTCGTCCGCAAGTCGCCGATGGAGGCGATCGCCCGCATGGCGCTCATCGGGCGCCACGAGCGGATGACCGCGGCGCGCGCGTACGAGCTCGGCATCGTCAGCGAGGTCGTCGACCCGGAGGGTCTGCACGACGTGGCTCAGGCGCTCGGCGAGACGATCGCCCGTAACCCCCCGGAGGCGCTCCGACGTACCAAGCAGCTCCTCTGGCTTGCCCTGGAGACGACGTGAGCCCCGTCTACGAGCACCTGAAGGTCGAACGCCGCGGTCGCGTGGGTTGGCTGATCAACAACCGGCCCGACCAGCTCAACGCCATGAACGCCAAGATGCGCGACGAGTTTGCCGACGCGTGGCTCGAGCTCGACCGCGACCCCCAGGTGCGCGTGATCGTCCACACGGGCGAGGGACGCGCCTTCCAGACCGGCGTCGACGTGACGGAGATCGCGTCCGACGGCGTGGGCATGCAGCGTTACCGTGAGTCGCTCGAGCATTTCGACCTGCATTTCACCGCGTGGCACCAGAAGGTGTGGAAGCCGGTCATCACCGCGGTGAACGGGATCTGCGCGGGCGGCGGGTTCCACTGGATTGCCGACGCGGACATCGTGATCGCGGCGTCGGATGCGCAGTTCTTCGACCCTCACGTGTCCATCGGCCAGGTCGTCGCGCTGGAGGCGATCGGCCTCATCCGCAAGATGCCGGTCGAGGCGGTGATGCGCATGGCGTTCGTCGGCAAGCACGAACGCCTGTCCGCCGCGCGCGCCTATGAGCTCGGCATGCTCAGCCAGGTCGTCGACCCTCCGGAACGCCTCCGCGAGGAGGCACAGGCGCTCGCCGAGAAGATCGCCCGCAACTCGCCCGAGGCGATGCGACTCACCAAGCAGGCGTTGTGGGGCGCGCTGGAGACGGGGCTCACCGAAGCGTGTCGCGCCGGGGCGAAGCACCTGGTCGCCATGTGGGGCCATCCCGATCAGGACGAGGGCCCACGCGCCTTCGCGGAGAGACGCGAGCCGCAGTGGACCGAGCCGGAGCCCGGAGAGGAGCGACCATGACCGAGCCACCCGAAGTGACGGTGCCACCCGAGGGCGGACGCGACGACTACAGCGGGCCGTTCGACCCCGACTTCCGCTACGAGGACCTCTCCCGCGACGCGCTGGTGAAGCTGGTGCGTGAGTTCGCTCTCATCGCCCATCTGCTCGACCGCTCGGTCTTCACCGCGGTCGGGATGAAGTACGGCCAGCAGGCCGTCGAGGAGCTCGCCATCGCCGAGTGGATGGGCGCGAGCCCGATCTACACCGAGCGGATCCGCAAGGCGTTCGGCATCGAGGGCGACGACGTGGCCGCCATCTTCAAGTCGCTCCAGCTCGACCCGGGGTTCGTGCACCAGTACATGGACGTGCGGTACGAGGTGGTCGACGACAAGCACGGCTACTTCGAGCTCGCCCACTGTGGCGCGCTCATGGATGTCGAGCCCTTCGGCGAGCGGCAGGTGGTGGGGATGTGCCACCACATCGAGGACCCCACGTTCGACGCGACCGTGAGCGCGATCAACCCGAGGGCGCGTTGTCGTCCGGTGCACCGCCCGCCGCGCAGCCGCGGTGACCAGCTGCCCCACTGCCGGTGGGAGGTGGTGATCGACGACGCCGCCGAGCCCCTCGCCGAACCCGAGATCACCCGCATGGTGCGGGGCACGACGGCGGCCACGCACGAGTGGCAGCCGATCGGCACGCCGCGCCCGTACCACCCGTGAGCGAGAGCGCTCGGCAGAGCCTCGCCGACCTGCTGGTCGACGGCGACCCGGGCGCGCCGATGGTCCTGGCGGGTGAGGAGACGCTGACCCGCGCCGATCTGATGCGGGATGCGACGGGTGTGCACGACGCGCTCGTGGCCGCGGGCGTGGGCCCCGGTGAAGCGGTCGCGGCGGTGCTGCCCGACCGGCCCGCGACGCTGGCCGCGCTGTTCGGGGTCTGGCTCGCCCACGCGGTCTACGTGCCGCTCAACCCGCGCGCCACGGCTCGAGAGCACGCGCGCGTGCTCGGAGAGGTGCGGCCGGCTGTGCTGGTGCGCACGACGGGGGTCGAGCCCGCGGGCCCGGCCGGCGACGGAAGCCAGGAGCAGGGGCCTCCGATCCGGCACGACATCGACGTGGCGCTCGTGCAGCTCACGTCGGGCACCACGGGGCTGTCGAAGCCGGTGCCGCTCCGGCACAGCACCGTGCTCGCGCTGATCGACGGGGTGCTCCAGAAGCTGGGCTGGCGCGGCCCCGACCCCGGCCGGCCCGCGCAACCCAACCTCATCCCCGTCTCGCTGTCGCTGTGGGCGGGCATCTACAACGTGCTCTTCGCGTTCCGGGTGGGTGCGCCGGTCGTGCTGATGGAAGCGTTCTCCACGACGGAGCTCGCCGAGCTCGTGCGCCGGTTCGAGATCCGCTCGGTGGTGCTGCCTCCCGCGGCGATGACGATGCTGTGCGACGACGACACCGTCACCGACCTCCGACCCCTCCGCATCGTGCGGAGCATCACGGCGCCGCTGTCACCGCTCCAGGCCCGGCGCTTCCGCGACAAGTTCGGCATCACCGTCCTGAACAGCTACGGGCAGACCGAGCTCGGCGGGGAGGTCGTGGGGTGGAACGCCGCGGACGCACGTGAGCACGGTGACGCCAAGTTGGGCGCGGTGGGCCGTCCCCACGAGGGCGTCGACCTGCGGCTGGACGACACCGGTGAGCTGTGGGTGCACACCGCGGCGATGGGCGACGGCGAGTACCAGCGCACCGGCGACATCGCGACGGTCGACGACGACGGTTTCGTGTGGATCGAGGGCAGGGTGTCCGACATGGTGAACCGCGGCGGGCTGAAGGTGTTCCCCGCCGAGATCGAGGAGGTGCTTCGTCTGCACCCCGACGTGCAGGATGTCGCGGTCACCGGTGTGCCCGACGCTCGGCTGGGCGAGGTGCCGTGGGCGTTCGTGGTGACGAGGGGCGCGGGTATGGACGCGCGAGCGCTCGAGGAGCACTGCCGCGCGCACTTGGCGCCGTACAAGGTGCCCGTGCGGTTCGAGGCGGTCGACGCCCTGCCTCGCAACGAGGTCGGCAAGGTCGTGCACCGCGACCTGAAACCTGAAGAGCTGAGGAGCTGAGGAGCTGAGCGTGGCGCGATTTCCGTTCCCGATGCCCTACGGCTGGTTCAAGGTGGCGCTGTCGGAAGAGGTGCCGGCGGGTGAGGTGGTGACGCGTCGCTACTTCGACACCGAGCTCGTGGTGTGGCGCGACAGCGCGGGCGGGTTGGCGTGTCACGAGGCCTACTGCGCGCACCTCGGCGCGCACATCGGGGTCGGCGGCCACGTCGAGGGCGACTGTCTTCGATGCCCGTTCCATGGCTGGGCCTACGACCGCACCGGCGCGAACTGCGACATCCCCTACGCGCGTCATCCCAACGCCAAGGCACGCCTTCGCACCTATCCCGTCGCCGAGCGCTCGGGGATCGTGTTCGCGTGGTACCACCCACACGCCGCGGAGCCCCTGTGGGAGGCACGCGACGTGCCGGAGCACGACGACCCCGAGTTCAGCGACTACGAGGTGCACGACTACACGATCGCCACGTGCCTCCAGGAGGTGGCCGAGAACGGCTTCGACCACGCCCATTTCGAGTTCGTGCACCGCCATCCGAAGGTGGGCGACACCGAGAGCGTCACCTTCGACGGCATCCGACGGGTGGTGCTGTCGTCGCAGCAGTTCCCGTCGTCACGGGGCCCGGTGGACGCGCGCATCGACGTCTACGGTTGGGGCCCCGGCTTCGCCATCACCCGCTACAAGGGCCTCATCGAGGCGTCGCTCGTCGGTCTGTCGACCCCGATCGACGCCGAGCACATGCACCTCACGTTCCTGTTCCTCCTGCGGAACCCCGACGCCGACGAGCACACCGCGAACATCGGGCGCGCCTTCGTGAAGTCGGTGACGAGCGAGGTGCAACAGGACATCCCGATCTGGGAGCACAAGCGCTACCAGCCCACGCCGGCCCTGGCCGCGAGCGAGCAGCCGATCATGCAGTTCCGCCGCTGGTTCTCGCAGTTCTACGTCGACGGCTGACGGACACGAAGCAACAGCATCACGTCGACGGCTGGCCGGCTGCCAGGAACTCGGCGATGGCGGGCCAGGCGGTCGGGTCCTGGAACAGGAAGGCGTGGCCTCCGTCGAACACCTGCAGGACGGCGCTCGGGATCTGCGCGGCCAGCGCCTCGGCGTTGGCGAGCGGCGCGATCGCGTCGAAGCGGCCCGCGCACACGAGCGTCGGCATCGTCAGCTGCCCGAGGCGGGCGTAGGTGTCGTGGGTGGCGCGGGCTTCGAGCTGCCGACGGGCGCCGGCTATGGCATCCGCGTCCTGCGGGCCGACACCCGCGCGGGCCCGCATGAGATCGACGATCGCCGGGTTGGCCGCCTGCCAGCTCGCATCCCAACGGCTGTCCATCAGGCCCAAGTGGCGCGCGAGGCGCTCCTCCTGGGGGAGCCCGTCGAGCTCGTGCAAGGGGTACGACGATCCTCCCGAACCGCCGCTCGACGTGCAGCACAGCACGAGCCGCGTCACCCGTCGGGGCGCGAGCAGCGCCATCTCCTGCGCGACCATGCCGCCGAACGAGATGCCGAGGACCGCGCACCGGTCCCACGCCACCGCGTCGAGCAGCTCCATCGCGTCCTGCCCGTAGTCCGCCATCGTGTACGCCGCGTCGGGCTTGTCCGACCGACCGAGGCCGCGCTGGTCGTAGGCCAGCAGGTCGAAGGTCGCGGCGAGCGGGCCCCCGAGGATGCTCGGCTCCTGACGCAGGTCGCCGCCGGTGCCGCTGATCAGCAGCACGGGTGGCCCCGACGGGCGGCCGCCGCGCTCGTAGTGCAGCTCGATGTCGCGGACGCGTGCTCGGGGCACGTCGTCAGCTGCGGGCCGCTCGGGCGCGCAACTCGTACTTGAGGACCTTGCCGCTGGCGTTCAGCGGCAGCTCGCCGACGAGCTGCACCGTGCGCGGCGCCTTGTAGTTCGCCATGTGCTCGCGACACCAGGCGACGAGCGCGTCGGGATCGACCGTGTCGCCGGTGCGCGGCACGACGAAGGCCGCGCCCACCTCACCCAGTCGCGCGTCGGGCACGCCCACCACCGCGACCTGAGCCACGGCCGGATGCTGGAGCATGATGCCCTCGATCTCGGCGGGGTAGGCGTTGAATCCGCCGACGATGAACATGTCCTTCTTGCGGTCGGTGATCGCGAGGTTGCCGCGTCCGTCGAACACGCCGACATCGCCGGTGTGGAGCCATCCGTCCGGGTCGATGGCCTCGGCCGTCGCCTCGGGGTCGTCGAGGTAGCCCTTCATGAGGTTGTAGCCGCGCACGAGCACCTCGCCCGGCTCACCGGTGCCCATCGTCCGTCCGCCGTCGTCGACGACGCGCACCTCGACGCCGGGGATGGGCCGTCCGACCGTCTTGGCGATGGTGTCGGGGTCGTCGTCGTGGCGGCACATGGTGGCGATGCCGGTGGCCTCGGTGAGCCCGTAGCCGGTGACGACCGTCTCGAACGGCAGCTCCTTGCGCATGCGGACGATCAGCTCCACGGGAATGCTCGCGGCGCCGGTCACGGCCAGCCGCAGCGACGACAGGTCGAAGCCCGCCCGGTCCGGGTGGTTCAGCATCGTCTGGTAGACCGCCGGTGGCCCCGGCAGCATCGTGACGTGCTCCTCGTGCACCCGGCGCATCACCGCGGACGCGTCGAACACCGCGTGGGGCAGCACGGTCGCGCCGCGCAGCAGTGACGCGAGGATGCCCGCCTTCAGGCCGAAGGCGTGGAAGAACGGGTTGACCACGAGGTAGCGGTCGCCCTCCCGCAGACCCACGACCTCCGACCAGCTCCAGTAGGCGCGGATGCTCGCTCCGTGGGTGAGCATGGCGCCCTTGGGCGCGCCGGTCGTGCCCGAAGTGAAGAGGATGTCGGACGTGTCCTCGCGGTCGAGAGCGGCAACACGCGCCTCCACCTCCTGCGGCGTCACCGCGCTCGCGCCGGCCAGGAGGTCGGCCCACGACGTGGAGCCCGGCGGCACGCGACCACGCAGCACGACGGTGTGCTCGAGCGCATCGAGCCCGTCGACGCCATCGAGGAGCGCGAGATAGTCGGTGTCGAGGAAGTCGGTGACGGTGAGGAGCATCCGAGCGCCGGAGGCGCGCAGCACGTGACCCGCCTCGGTGCCCTTGAAGCGGGTGTTCAGCGGCACGACCACGCAGCCGGCGGTGTAGACCCCGAGCGCGGCGATCGCCCACTGCGCGACGTTCGGCGCCCAGATGGCGACGCGGTCGCCCACGACCAGACCGGAGGCGACGAAGGCGCGTGCCGCGGTGTCGACCGCATCTGCGAGCGACGAGAACGACCAGTGGTCGTCTCCGTCGACGAGGGCGTCGCGGTCACCGAAGCGGGCCGCGGCCCGGCGCACGACGAGGGGAATGGTGGACGGCAGGTCGCCAGGGTCGAGCTCGTCGGTGTCGCGGTCGTCGGCATCGAGCTTCTCGCGGTGGTCGGTCATGGCGCGGCTCATCCTACGGCTCGACTGATCCGCGACCGGTCTGACACGATGACGCCATGGCTATCGCTGCAGACCTGATCGTCCGCCACGCGAGCGACGCGGAGCTGCCCTGGGTCGACGGTGGCGGCGGGATCGAGCTCAAGCTCCTCCGCGTGTCGCTGTCGACCGGCGTCTGGGTGGTCCGCAACCGGTTCGCCCCCGGGGTGGAGCTTCCCACCCACAAACACACCGGCCAGGTGGAGGGGTTCACGCTCGCGGGCCGCTGGCACTACCGCGAGTACGACTTCTACAGCACCGCGGGCTCCTACATCCACGAGCCCGCGGGCTCGATCCACACCCTCCATGTGCCCGAGGACAACACCGCGCCGACCGAGGTCCTGTTCGTCATCGAGGGCGCGCTGATCAACCTCGGGCCCGAGGGCGCGATCGAGAGCGTCGTCGACGGCGAGCTGACGTTGCTCGGCTACCAGGCGCTGTGCGAGGCCAACGGCCTGCCGGAGCCCGTCGGCATCCTGCGCGACTAGGGCACTGAGTGCCCGACGACCCCACCGCCTTCCTGCTCGACGATCGGGCGTTCGCCGGCGATCCCTTCCCTGCCTACGCGCGGCTGCGCGCCGAGGCGCCCGTGGCGCGCAACGCGGAGGTCGGCTTCTGGGTGCTCAGCAAGCACGCGGACGTCCTGGCCGCGTCGACCGATCCGGCCACCTTCTGCTCGCGCCGAGGGATCCTGCTCCTCGAGATCGGAGCCGACTACGCGTCGCCACCGACGATGATGCACACTGACCCGCCGGAGCACACGAGGTACCGCGCGCTCGCGCAGCCCGGCTTCGCGCCGTCGCTCATCCGGTCGCTCGAGCCGGTGGTGCGCGTGCGGGCCCGCACCCTGCTCGACGGCCTCGAGCCCGGCGCGGCACGCGACGTGGTGGCGCCGGTCACCGTGCCCTTCCCGTTGCAGATCATCGCCGAGCTGCTCGGGATCCCCGACGACGAGTGGCCCCGCTTCCACCTGTGGTCGGAGGCTGTGATCCCGGGCGCCCTCGACCTTCCCGACGACGAACGCCAGGCGCTGCAGGCGGAGATGGTGACCTACCTGGTGGGGGAGGCCAAGGCCCGGCGCGACGCGCCGCGCGACGACTTCATCTCGGCGCTGGGGGCGGCCGAGGTCGACGGTGAGCGTCTCTCCGACGACGAGCTCGCCATGTTCCTGGTGCAGCTGCTCGTCGCCGGCAACGAGACCAGTCGCAACATGTTGTCGGGTGGCCTGGTGGCGTTGGCGGAGCGCCCGGACCAGTGGCAGGCCCTGCGCGACGATCGCAGGCGCGTCGTCACCGCGGTGGAGGAGCTCCTGCGGTGGACGACCCCCGTCGTCTACTTCATGCGTACGGCGACGCGCGATGTCGAGGTGCGCGGGGCGCGCATCGGCGAGGGTGAACCGGTGGTGCTCCTGTACGCATCGGCGAACCGCGACCGCGACGAGTTCGGCCCGTCGGCCGACGAGTTCGACGTCACCCGCAGCCCCAACCGCCACATGGCGTTCGGCTTCGGGCCGCACTTCTGCATCGGCGCCGCCCTCGCCCGTCTCGAAGGACGCGTGCTCCTCGAGGAGCTGCTCGACCGCTTCGCCCGGGTGGAGGCGGGCGGACCCGTCGAGCGCAGCGCGTCACCGGTGATCGCCGGGATCCGGCGCGCCCCGCTGGTCTTTCACGCGGCCTGAGCAGTCGCCCGGCGGGGCTCCGCCGGCTCGGCGCGCCGGTAGATTCTCCCGACATGTCGTTGGGCCTTGCGATCGTCGTCGGCGCGTCGGTCGCAGTGGTCGCCGGGTTCCGCTCGAGCTGGTCGCCTTGAGGTGAGTCGATGCTTGCGAGCATCCACCCGCTCGGCGAGCGGGCCCGGGGACGTCGATGGGGCATCACCGTGAGCGCGTTCATCGCGGGCGCGGGCGCGGCCGGCGCGGGCGCGGGCGGACTGCTCGGCCTCGCGGGCGCGACGGTCCGTGACCGCGTCGGTCTCCCCCTCGGGCCGGTGGTGGCGATCGTGGTGGCCGCGGTCGTGGCCGGGATCGCGCTCGACCTCCGCGTCGCGGGACTGCGTCTGCCCACGGTGCACCGCCAAGTCAACGAGGACTGGCTCAACCGGTACCGCGGCGGCGTGTACGGGTTCGGCTTCGGGTTCCAGCTGGGCCTCGGCGTCGTCACCATCGTCACCACCGCGACCGTGTACCTCACGTTCGCCCTCGCCTTCCTCGCCGGGTCGGCGTGGGCCGGGCTAGCGATCGGCGCCGCCTTCGGGCTCGTGCGGGGCGCGAGCCTTCTCCTCGCCGCTGGCGTGCAGACCCCTCAGCAGCTGTCGGCGCTGCACCGGCGCCTCCAGCGGTGGGCACCGCTCTCACGCCGGGTCACCCTTGCCACCCAGCTCGCCGTAGCGGCCGTGGCGTTGACGGCGGTGGCGCGCGCCTGACCGCGGTCGCGGGCGGCGCTCACGGGGACCAGGGCGCGGGCCAGTCGTCGGGCCGGAGCAGCGCGTCGCTCCCGCCGTCGACCCACACCACCGACCCGCAGAAGAAGCGGGCCTCCGGCCCCAGCAGGAACGCGATGAGCGCGGCGATCTCCTCGGCACGACCCGGGCGGCCGACGGGAATCGGGAGCTGCTGGAGCAGGGGACCGAGCACCGGGTCGTCGCGCGTCTCGTCGGCGAGCGGGGTGGCGGTCAGGCCCGGCGCGATGGCGTTGAGCCGGATGCCTGCGCCGACCCACGCCGAGGTCGGCGCGTGGCGCCGGACCCACCGGGCGACAGCCACCTTGGTCGCAGGGTACGCGCGCATCGAGTCACCCGCGTCGGCGAGCGTGCGCGCCCCGTCCTCGTCGCCGCTGAGGCAGGCGGCAACCAGCTCCGGCGACCATCCGGGCTGCACCGTCGTCGAGTTGGAGCTGATCGCGACCGCGGCCGGCTCGTCGCCCCGGGCGAGCACGGGTTGCAGCCCGGCGAGCAGTTCGACCGTGCCGAAGTAGTTCACCGAGACGAGCATCGACGCGGCGCGGCCCGTGGCGCCGCCGAGCCCGGCGCACGTGACGAGCCCGTCGAGCGTGCCGTCGCAGCGTCGCGCCACCTCGTCGATCGCGGTCCGTCGACCTGTCGCCGTCGCGAGGTCACACGTGACGTCCGCGGCGCGCCGGTCGACGCCGATGACGCGGTCGCCCTGCCGCGCCAGGCGGGCCGCGGTGGCGGCGCCGATACCCGACGCGGCCCCGGTGACGGCGATGGTGCGCATGCACCGATCCTTGCGCGCCGGCGACCTCCCGGGTGGGCACCGGGCCCGAGCCGGCGGGCCGGTTGGGCGTAGCGTGACCGCCGTGCCGTACGCGGACACCGCTCGCAAGCTGGCGTCGACGATCGAGCCTCGGCGCGCCGAGATCGAGCGCGGCCGGCGACTCCCGCCCGACCTCGTGGCGCAGCTCGCCGGTGCGGGATTGTTCAACCTGTGCGTCCCGCGTGCCTACGGGGGCGGCGAGATCGAGCCCGCGGACCTGGTCGAGACGATCGAGGCCGTCGCGCGCGCCGACGGTTCGACGGGGTGGTGCGTGATGATCGGCGCCACCAGTGGGATGGTTGCGGCCTACCTGCCGGACGACGAGGCGCGGGCCATCTACCGGTCCTCCGACGTCGTGACCGGCGGGGTGTTCGCGCCCCGGGGGACGGCGACGCCGGTCGAGGGCGGCTTCCGGATGAACGGTCGGTGGGCGTTCGCCAGCGGCAGCCAGCACTGCGCGTGGCTGATGGGCGGCTGCCTCGTGGGCGGCGCCGACGGAGCCCGCGGCGGCGACGGTGCCCCCGACGGTGCGCCCGACGCCCGGCTGCTCCTGCTTCCTACGGGCGAGGTCGAGATCCTCGACACGTGGACGGTGGCGGGGTTGTGCGGCACGGGGAGCCACGACATGGTGGTCACCGACGCGTTCGTGCCCGCGGGGCGAGCCGTCTCCCTCGTGACCGAGCCGCCTCGTCAACGCGGCGCGCTCTACGCCTTTCCGCTGTTCGGTCTGCTCGCGCTCGGCATCGCCGCGGTCGCGCTCGGCCTGGGTCGGGCCGCGGTCGACGAGCTGACCGACCTGGCCGGCGTGAAGGTGCCGACGGGGAGCCGCCGTCGGCTGGCGCAGCGCAGCGCGGTCCAGGCGGACGTGGCGCGGGCCGAGGCGCGTCTGCGCTCGGGCCGCGCCTTTCTGCTCGACGCAGTCGGTGCGGCGTGGGCGTCCGCATGCGCGGGTGACGACATCTCGCTCGAGCAGCGGGCGCTGCTGCGCACCGCGGCCACGCACGCGACCCGCGAGGCGGCGGCCACCGTCGACCTCGCCTACGAGGCCGGCGGTGGCTCGTCGATCTACGCGTCGAGCCCCCTGCAACGCCACTTCCGCGACGTGCACGTGGTCACCCAGCACGTGATGGTCGCCCCCGCGACCTATGAGCTGACCGGACGCGTGCTCCTCGGCATCCCGACCGACACCACGATGCTCTGAACGCATGGACGACGAGTCGTTCTCCGCGCTTCGCCTCGAGCGGATCGGGCCCGTGCTGCGGGTGACGATCGACAACCCCGCGAGCGAGCTCAACACGGTCGACGAGCGCCTGCACCACGAGCTCACCGCACTGTTCGCGGCGCTCCGCGACGAGCGTGACGCGCGTGCGGTCGTGCTGACCGGCCGCGGACGCGCGTTCTCGGCCGGCGGCGACTTCGACTGGTTCCCCGAGCTGCGCGACGTCGAGCGCCTCGACGCCCTGCGGCACGACGCCAGGCAGCTCATCACCGATCTTCTCGACGTCGAGCTGCCGATCGTCGCCGCCGTCAACGGACTCGCGATCGGGCTGGGCGCGTCGATCGCCCTGCTCTGTGACGTCATCCTCATGGCCGACGACGCAACCCTCGCCGACCCGCACGTGAGGGTGGGCATCGTCGCGGGCGACGGCGGCGCCGTCATCTGGCCCCTCGCGGTCGGACCGGCGCGGGCCAAGCAGTACCTGCTGACCGGCGACCCGTTGACCGCCCACGAAGCCGAGCGCATCGGGCTCGTGAACCGGGTCGTGCCCGCGGCCGAGCTGGATGCGGCGGCGATGGCGTTCGCCGACCGGCTGGCCGCGGGAGCTCCGCTCGCGGTGCGTTACACCAAGCTCGCGGTCAACAAGCTGGTGAAGGAGGCGTTGAACGTGGCCTTCGACACCTCGACCGCGCTCGAGCTGCTCACGTTCCTCAGCGACGACCATGAGGAGGCACTGCGCGCCATGCGAGAGAAGCGAGCGCCCGTGTTCCGCGGGCGCTGACGGGCCGGCCGTGGACCTGCAGGAGGCCATCCTCACGACCCGGGCCATCCGGCGCTTCACCGATGCGCCGGTCACCGACGACGAGCTCCTCACGTGCCTGCGCGCGGCCGTGCAGGCGCCCAGCGGCGGCAACATCCAGCCCTGGCAGTTCCTCGTGGTCACCGAGGTGGGCACGCGGCGTGCGGTGGCGGAGCTCTACCGCCGCGCCTACGAGCGCTACGAGCGGGCGCTGCTGGCCGCGCTGCCACCGTTCCGGTCGGCCGACGACGAGGCCGCCTTCACGCGCACGGTCCGGGCATCGCGTCACCTCGCCGAGCACCTCGCCGAGGTGCCCGCGCTCGTGCTCTTCCTCATGCCCGACATCTCGATGACGTTGCACGACGACGACGGCCCCCTCGACGTGGGCACGCCGTACGCGTCGGTCTATCCGGCGGTGCAGAACTTCATGCTGGCGGCGCGCGGCCTCGGGCTCGGCACGACCCTGACGACCGTCTACCGGGTCCACCACGACGAGCTCCGCGCGCTGTGCGGGATCCCCGATCGCTTCCAGGTGGTGGCGCTCGTGCCGGTCGGGCGGCCGCGCAGTCGGTTCGGCGTCGCCCGGCGCCGTCCGGTCGAATCGCTCACCCACTGGGACCGCTTCGGCGCCCGGCGCTGAGGCAGGGCGGCCCCGAGACCGACCGTCAGCAGCCGGCCGGTGCCGTTGTCGAGGTCGTCGGCGAGGTCGAGGTCGTCGTCGTCGCCGGCGTCGCCGGGCAGGTGGTGGTCGTGGCCGGCACGACGGTCGTGGTGG
>Ga0066709_100002793_pt1 | contig 12977 bp, 12 predicted proteins | sample GraSoiAngelo_158_FD_79665 | JGI IMG/M metagenome (GOLD analysis project Ga0066709, IMG submission 79665) | Grasslands soil microbial communities from the Angelo Coastal Reserve, California, USA - 14_1009_16_30cm | ecosystem: Environmental > Terrestrial > Soil > Grasslands | place: USA... | reverse complement strand
GCCGAAGTCAGGTATGCGCACGCGTTCTTGACTGCAATCGGTTTGCGGACCTCCACTAGCGTGGGATGGGCTCTCCGGAACGGATGACGCTGACCTCATAATCACGCGACTGCCACAGCTGAGGGCTCGGGCTGTTGGTCGCATGGAGCCTTACCATCCGGATCGCAGTGGCGGCGTCCCAACCGTCAATCTGAAGGGTTGCTCCACGTAGGTCATGATCGACCCTCACTGTAGGGGCAATGGAGCCTCGATTCGCGACCCGTGCGATTGAAGCCTCAAATGACCGCCAGTGGGCGACGGACGGAGCCGCAGCATGCGGGAGCATTGTGATCTTGAGCTCGATTATTCGCGTGTTGGGCAAGGGCTCGAGCGGCACCACGACAACCGCATCCGGCGGTGCCCCCACGGCAACGCGCTTTGGCGTCGTAACCCGAGACTTGACGTGTTTCGCTACGGGCATCGGGGAACCTTCGCTTCCAGTCGACCATACGCCGATTACGGCCATCCACCCAACGGTCGCTACTCCGTGGCCTGGCTACTTAGATTTGCCAATGCGCAAAACCCCTTCCTCGCTGCCCGCGCTCCGGGCTCCAAGAGGGACACCTCGGATGCCTCAACCGAGACAAGTCGGATCTGGCTCAGAAGGTCACACATGGCGATCTCGGTCGAATCGAGGCCGTCGCGGCCGCCAATCAGCGCGGTCACTTGTTAGTGTTCGGCAGGATGCTTGAAATCGATCCGATCGCCGTTGCGTCGAGCGGAATCAGCGAAGATCGCCTCCGGCTTGCTCTTGGGCTCGTCGACGACTGGGTCGGAGTTGGCGTCTTGCCGGGGGCCTCGCTCGTCATCTCGCGCGGCGACCACCTTGTCTCGGAGGGCTATTGGGGACAAGCCGACCTGAAGACCAAACGCGCCGCCTCCCGCGACACGCTGTGGAGCATCGCATCCATCACCAAGCCGGTGACTGCGGCGGCGGTGATGGCGTGCGTGGACCGTGGGCTACTGAGGCTGGATGCGCCGATCGCGGAATCGCTCCCGGAATTCAATGCGCCAGGTGACGTCCGGCCCTGGCGCGGCGAGGTGACATTGCGGCACCTGCTGACGCACACGTCGGGCGTCGCGGGCTTCAGCCGCGACAACATCGCACTTCGTCAGCGTCACGCGCCGATCGACGATTTCATCACGTCGTTTCTGAAGGAGGAGGTGCACTTCCAACCTGGTCGATGGCACCTCTACAGCTCGGTCGGATACGGGTTGGCGGCCGAGATGGCCGGACGTGCGCTCATCGCCGCCGGCGCGGCGCCGGGCGCCGCCCGATCGCTACAGGCACACGAGTCCTTCACCCTGGGTCTACTCAGAGCGCTCGGCGTGGCCGACGCAGCGTTCCGACCGGACGACACCGAACAAGCACGAAGCGCCTGGGTGGAATCCACGGGGCAGGAAGCCTTTGACTGGGAGATCGGAAACTCGCGCTACTACCGATCGCTCGGCATGCCTTGGGGTGGTTTGTTCACCAGGGCACGGGACGTGCTCGCATTCATCCAGACCTTCCTGCCCAGCCGCCAGCGCGCTGCGTCTCGCGTGCTTTCACAAACCGCCCTCCAGGAGATGGTCCGGCCGCAGGTCGCGGTTCCTGAGGCCCCGGCCTCTGTCGCCGCGACGCAGCGAGACATCACCTGGGACCCGACAATGAAGCCGAGGACGAGTGTCCCCTGGGGGCTGGGATGGGAGGTCAAGGGCAGCGCCGCCGGCGACTACTTCGGTGACGCCGCGCACGACACTTCCTTCGGCCACTTTGGCGCCAGCGGAACGATCGCGTGGGCGGACCCCGAAGAGGACCTCGCGGTGGTCCTTCTCACCAACAGGGCGTGGGTCTCGCGCTGGCCGGTCCGGGAACGTCGATTGGCGCGCCTGGCGAACGCCATCATGGCGGCGCTCGATTGACCCGAACGCGCCAATCAAGGTCTAGTACTCACCTCCGGTTCCGCGCCGGACATCCGTCATGCCCGGGGTGGGACGGCGCTCTTGAACGGCTCCAGCAGGTGCCGGGCGAAAAGGTCGAGCTGAGCGAGATCGGCCGTCATCGTATGGAGGAATAGCTCCTCCACCCCGATATCGATCCGCTCCTGGATCCGTCGCTGAATTTCGTCGATCGTCCCCGTCAGATAGACCTCCTCTATGTAGTCCCACGGTCTTTCGTCGGAGACCACGGCAAGTATCTTCTTCTGTTGCTCGGCGATCGCCTCGCCGCGCTCTTTGGTCTCGGTGAGCCACGCGAAGTTTTCGTGTGCGACCGTGAAGTTCTTGCGCCGGCGGGACGTGCCCTGCCGACCCAGCTCGCCATCAATCTCGGCAAGGTCCAGGGCGATCTGTTGAGGCGCTGAGGTCGGGCGGGCGACCCAGCCATCCCAGCGGCAGATCCGCCTGAGCACGCGAGGATCCATCTTGGGCTGTTCCGGAGACGCCGAATGAGCGAGCTGACGGCCGCCCGCCACCCACACGGGGGGCACGGTTGTGAGCGGCTCCACCGTGATGTCGGCGAACTGGTGGTACGTGCCTTGAAAAGTCTGAATCGGCGCCCGCAACAATTGCATCGAGGCCTCCAGAACCTCATCGGTGCGTCGCCCGCGCTGCTGGATTGTGCCCCCCGTCGATTCGAACTCTGGCCCGTACCACCCGGTGCCGATGCCGTAGATGAAGCGCCCTCCCGACAGGTGCTGCAAGGTGGCGATCTCCTTCGCCAGCACCACGGGGTTGTGAGTCGGCAAGACGAGAATCGACGTCCCAAGCTTGATCCTGGAGGTGACCGCGGCGACGTGGCACAGGGTCATCAGCGGCTCGGTCCAGCTGACCCGGTAGAAGCGCCGGGCGGTGAGCAGGTGGTCGGTGATGAACAGCGATTCGAATCCGAGCTCTTCCGCGTAGGCTGCAAAACGCCTGAGCTGTTCACTGTGGCGCCGGTCCTCGCCCGGCAGCAGGTAGGAAGGCAGGAAGACCCCCAGCTTCAACTCGAAACGATTGTATTGTGGCGTTCTCGATGCCTGACAGCGTCCGCCTGCCTGACGCGAACGGCGAGGTGCGCGACTACACGCCGACCGGGAGGTTCCTCTATGCGGAGGGCGGCGCACCGCCTCGCACGCGGCTCCCCTACGCCGCCGTTCACGTGGTGGCCGACGCGCTGGCCGACGCCAGTCCGGTCGGGCCCGTCGCCGTCGATTGGGAGCGCACCCTTGCCTTCCGCCGGCACATCTGGAGCTACGGCCTGGGGGTCGCCGATGCGATGGACACCGCGCAGCGGGGGATGGGCCTTGACTGGGAGTCGAGCAAAGAGCTGATCAAGCGCTCGGTGGCGGAGGCAAAGGCAGTCGGCGGGAGAATCGTGTGCGGCGCGCAAACAGACCATCTCGTCACAGGATCCGCCCGGGACCTGCGTGACATCGAAGCCGCGTACGAAGAGCAGTGCGAATTCGTTGAGGCCCAGGGCGGCCAGGTTGTGATGATGGCGAGCCGCGAACTGGCCCGGATCGCGCGCGGCCCGGATGACTACGCGCGGGTTTACGGCCACGTGCTCTCACAGCTTGGGCAGCCGGCGCTCATCCATTGGCTGGGCGAGGTGTTCGACCCCGCTCTGCGAGGCTACTGGGGCAACGTCGACCTGGATCGCGCCATGACCGTGTGCCTGAAGATCATCACCGCGAATGCGGACAAGGTCGAAGGCGTGAAGCTCTCACTGCTGGACCAGCAGCGCGAGATCGCTATGCGCGCGCAACTTCCAAGTCGCGTGCGCATGTTCACCGGCGACGACTTCGACTACCCGACCACGATCGCGGGCGACGGCGAGCGCTTCAGCGACGCCCTGCTCGGCGCATTCGACATGATCGCGCCGGCCGCGTCCGCTGCCCTGCTCGCGCTCGATGGAGGCGATGTGGAGTCGTTCCACACCGTTCTCGCGCCGACAGTCCCGCTCTCCAGGCATGTCTTCGGTCATCCGACCTTCTACTACAAGACGGGCGTGGTCTTCCTCGCGTATCTGAACGGGCACCAGGATCACTTCCGGATGGTCGGCGGACTCGAGAGCGGACGCTCCGCTTTGCATCTCGCCCAGCTTTTCGTGCTTGCAGACCAAGCGGGGCTGCTTCGCGACGCGGAGCTTGCCGTCGACCGGATGCGGCCGGTGATGGCGCTGGCGGGTGTGGCCGCGAGCTGAACCTTATCAGCAGGCGTGATGCGGGTGCGGGGGCGGATCCACCTTCCCGCTGGTGAGGATGCCCGCCCACTTCTCGTCCAGGCCGCGCATCTGTTCCAGCGTCTGATCCAGGCTCCAGTCCATGCCGAGGAACCGCGCGTAGTTGCCCCCCAGCATGCGCGCGATGTCCGCTTGAGGAACGAGCGGATCGTCGCCGGCGGCTCGGTTCACGAGCGCGAGCTTGGGCAGCAGCGTTTCCGGGAATTCAAAGCCCGGATAGTCGGTCGCCCAGCAGACCCGGCTCAGCGGACACCCGAGCTGGCGGGCCCGGCGAAGAAACCCATACGTCTCCCGCTGGTCCAGGGTGCTGTTCAGGAAGCTCATATCGAGGTAGACGTTGCGGTGGCGCGAGATCAGGACGAGGCACTCGTCGACCCAGGGATGTCCCGCATGGCACACGAGCAGCCGCAGGTTCGGAAACGCGCGCGCGACGTCGTCGAGGAGAACCGGCCACCCGTACAGCAGCACCGTATCGCCGACCGGTGTGGTGGAGAGATGGACCATGACCGGAATGTCGAGCTCGGCCGCCTTGGCAAAGATCGGAAACGCAAGGTCGCGGTCGTTCGGCGCCCAATGGTCATACATCGGGTAGAGCTTCAGCCCGGTCAGGCGAAGCTTCGTGATGGCGCGCTCCAACTCCGCCGCGGCCGCCTTGACGCCTCGGAAGCGAGGGTTCACCGCCGACATGCCGATGAAGGTCTCCGGGTACTTCGCGACCAGAGCGGCGATGTAGTCGTTGCCCTTGTCGATGCTCGGCGGACCCTCGACCCCCGTCACGCCGGCGATGTCGACGGTGCCGCGTGACTCGTAACGCGTGTACTCGGACGGGGCGACGGCCAGGATGGTGCACTTGTCGACACCGACACCCGCGTGGTCTTGGATCAGCGTTTCCGGGTCGATCGGCTCCCACAGGTACTCCAGGCCTTTCCAGTCCTCGTCGCGTGGATCGCGGTCTTCGGGCAGCGAGCCATGCGACTGGAAGTAGCCCATCGTCATCTCTTTGATGAAGCGTTCGTAACCGGGATAGAGCCCGGCCGCGAGGACGTGGTTGTGGGCGTCGATGATCACTGCCCAAGACTAGCGCCGGCGGCTACTATGAAACTTCGCCGTCTGGTTCGTGTGGGAGGTGCTCATGTCAGACGCCAAAGAGACGTGGCGGGGCAAGGTCCGGGGCATGACGCCGGAAGAGGTGGAAGAGTTCCTCGCCCTTGGGGTCAACATGTATCTCGCATGCCTCAACCCGGACGGCAGTCCCTACATCACGGTGTGCTGGCACGAGTGGAAGGACGGCTACTTCTGGGTGATCCCGCGGCAGCACTCGCGATGGGCGGAGTATCTGGCCAAGGATCCACGGATCTCCTTTGTCGTCGAGCAGCCCAAGACCCTTGGCAAGGTGCTGGGAAGCGGACATGCCGAGCTCGTCGAGCGACCCAACATCGGCGGCGAATGGGTGCCGATCGCGACCCGCATGAGCTATCGGTACCTGGGTGAGAACGGGCCCACCTATCTCGAGTCGACCATGAAGCAGCCTCGTTGGCTCTTTCGGATCAAGCCCGATCGCTTCGAGACCTGGCAGGGCGTCGGATGGGCGCGGCGATACTGGGTCGAGGAAACCGGCGGGCCTACCTATGAGGAGGCGCACGCCTCCGTCTAGGCCGGCACCAGCTCGGGAGCGCAGCGTCCTCCGGGCTCTTGCGGCACGGGAGCACGAGCTGATCGAGTTCGCGCGGGAACTTGTCGCCGCCCCCAGCCCGAACCCACCTGGCGACGAGCGCATGGTCGCCGATCGGGCTCGAGCGGAAATGGATCGGCTCGGTTACGCGGCCGTCCGAACGGTCGCTTTGGATCCAGCGCGACCCAATGTCGTCGGAGAGGCCTTCTCAAGGGCTGCAGGTCGGACGCTGATGTTCAACGGCCACATCGACACCAAGCCGACGGGCGACCTGTCGGAATGGTCACCTGGCCCCTACGACCCAGTCATCCGCGACGGTCGGCTTAGCGGCCTCGGTTCCGCCGATATGAAGGGCGCGGTCGCGGCCATGGTTCATGCCGGCGCGGCCCTGATCGAGACCGGCGCGCCGCCGGGCACCCTACGGGTCGTGCTCACCGCCGACGAGGAGGCGGGGAGCCGCTATGGCGCTCGGTTCCTGGCCGGGCGCCCCGAGGTCGCGGCCGACGCCGTGCTCGTCGGCGAAGCAACTGGAATGCAGACGTCCTGGGCCTACGTGGCTGTCGCCTCTCGGGGAATTTCCTGCTTCCTGGTCAGTGTCCGCGGTACCCAGATGCACTCGAGTCTGAGCGACCAGGTGCCTTCGATCAATGCGAGCGTCAAGCTGGCCCAGGTGCTGTCGCGCATGGCTTCCGAGTTCGCACCAACTTTCCCGGTCAGCGGGCTCGTGCCAGGCCGCCCGACGGTCAACCTCGGCGTGACGATGAGCGGCGGCATGTTCTACGGGATCTATCCCGGACATGCCGAGTTCGGCATGGATGTGCGCACGGTGCCCGGAATGACGCTCGCCGGTTTGAGTGCCGATGTGACCGCATTCCTCGACCAGCTGCGGCGGGAAGATCCGGAGCTTGACGTGACCGCCGACCCCGTCCCCGATCTGGAATGGCTCCCGCCTTCATCGATCAATCCTGCGCATCCGTTGGTCGCGGCGGTGCAGGGCGCCGCGCGAGATGTGCTCGGACGTCGTGTCCCTGCTGGGACCATGCCGGCTTTCACGGATGGCACGTACTGGCATCTAGCCGGCAGCGCTTGCATACCCGCGTTCGGCCCAGGCACGTTGTTGGTGGCGCACCGCCCGAACGAGAGCGTTGCCGTCAGCGAGATCGTCGAGGCCTCGCGGATCTATGCCCTCACCGCGCTCCGGTACCTGGGGAGCGACGAGGTCATTCCGAAGTCGCCACGCTCCGGTCGACCTCGGGCTCGACCGCCCGCAGAGCCGTAAACGGCTGCGGGTTCCAGCACCGCAGCAGGTGCCCGCTTGAGGCTTCGAGGGCGGGGTGGTCCTGCCAGCAGCGGCTGATCACATAGGGACAGCGCGGGGCGAAAAGGCAGGCCGGCGGCAGCAGCCTCGGGTCGGGGACGCGGCCTGGAATCGTGTAGAGATGCCTGCTCTCGCCGGCCGCCGAGGGGATCGAGCTGAGCAGGCCCTGCGTGTACGGGTGGCGTGGGTTCGCGAAGATCTCCGAGGCCGATGCCTCCTCGACGATCTCCCCCGCGTACATCACCGCAACCCGGTCGGCGACCTGGGAGACGACGGCCAGGTTGTGAGTGATGAGCAGGACGGCGAGCTGACGGCGCTCCTGCTCGGCTCGTATGAGCTCGAGGATCTGCGCCTGGATCGTGACGTCGAGCGCGGTGGTCGGCTCATCGGCGATGAGCACTTTCGGGTCGAGCACGAGCGCCATGGCGATCATCACCCGCTGCCTCATGCCACCCGACAGCTGGTGCGGATAGTCGCCGAGCCGTTGCTCCGGCGATGGAATCTGCACCTCCTTGAGGATGTCCACCGCCATGTCCCGAGCCTCCCGCCGCGACACTTTTCGGTGAGCTGTTATCGCCTCCTCGATCTGGTCGCCGATCGTGAACACGGGGTCGAGGGAGGTGAGCGGTTCCTGAAACACCATCGAGATCGTGTCGCCTCGCAGCGATCTCATCGTGTCCTCGGGCACGGCGCTGATGTCGCTCCCGTCGAGCAGGACCTGCCCGGCCGTGATTCGGGCCGGTGGGTCCGGCAGCAAGCGGATGACCGACAACGCCGTCAGGGTCTTTCCGCAGCCCGATTCACCGACCAGGGCGAGCGTCTCGCCATCGATGAGCTGGAAGGAGACGTTTCGCACCACGTCAACACGGCCCTCTCTCAAGAACAGCGTGGTATGGAGACCCTTGACCTCGAGAGCGACGTCCGCGCTCAACTGACTCCTTTGAGGCGGGGGTCGAGCACGTCGCGAAGACCGTCGCCCAGCACGTTCAAGCCGAGCACCAGGAGCACGATGACGATGCCGGGAATGGTACTCAGCCAATGGTTCAGGAGCATGTAGCCGCTGCCCTCGTTGATCATCTGGCCGAGGCTAGGCAAAGGTGGCTGGGCGCCCATGCCGATGAAGGAGAGGCCGGCCTCGGCGATGATCGCGATGGCGATGTAGTAGGAACCCATCACGAGCGCCGAACCGACGACATTCGGCAGCAGGTGGCGCGCCATGATCTCGAGATCGCCCTTGCCCAGCGCCCGAGCCGCGGCTACAAACTCCTTCTCGCGCAAGGCGAAGACCTCACCTCGGACGATGCGAGCGAAGCCGGCCCAGTTGACGAAACCGACCGCGATGACGACCCCCGTGAGCCCTGGGCCGATGGCGCCGATCAGCAGCACGGCGATCAGGATCAGAGGAAACCCCCACACCAGCTCGACAAACCCGTTGATGATCCTGTCCACCCAACCTCGGTAGTAGCCGGCCAGCATTCCCGCCACGGTCCCGACGCTCAGGGCGATGGCTGTAGTGCCGAGGCCGACGATCATGGAGATCCGAATTCCGAGCAAGAGGCGGCTCAGCAGATCTCGTCCGAGCTCGTCGGTGCCCAACAGGTGTCCTTTGCTGAGGGGAGGAAGAAGGGCGTCGCTCAGCACCTGTTTCGCGTAGTCATAGGGTGCGAGCGCCGGGCCGACGATCGCCACCAGGGTGAAGAACACGACGATCGACGAGCCGGCCACCGCGAGCTTGTTCCGCCTGAGCTCGTACCAGGCGTCCCGCCACCGTGAAGGGCGGGTCGCCCAGAGGCGTTCGACCCTCGCCTCCCACTGCGCCTTCTCGTCGAGGACGGTGAGGTCGGCCATCACGCGACCCGGATCCGGGGGTTGACCAGGCCGTACGCGATGTCCGCGAACCAGTTCGCCAGCAGGACGAAGAAGATGAGGAGCAGCGAGAAGAACTGGGCCACCGGATAATCGCGGCGGAGGACCGAGTCGACCAGAAGGTAACCGACTCCCGGCCAGCGAAAGATCGTCTCCACGATGAGCGCGTAGCCGACCAGCCACCCCAGGCGAAGGCCGGTCAGGCTGATGATTGGAATGAGCGCGTTGCGGAGCACGTGACGGATGATCACCTGCCACTCGGGCAGGCCTTTGGCACGCAACGCGCGGACGAAATCGTCGCGCAGGTGCTCGAGCATCGAGGATCTCGTCATCCTCGTGGTGACCGCAGTGCCCTCGGCCGCGAGCACGAGCGCCGGCATGATGAGCTGAGGCGGATCGCAGCAACCGGCCGAGGGCAACAGGCCAAGGCGCAGCGAGAAGAAGTAGACGAGGATGAGCGCCAACCAGAAGTTTGGGATTCCCATCCCGAGGATGGCTCCGCCCATGGCGAGCTGGTCGACCCATGTGTTGCGTTTCACCGCGGCGAGGACGCCAAGCGGGATGGCGATCAGGTAAGAGATCAGCAACGCCGTCAGTCCGAGGATGAGGCTGTTGCGGGCATGGGTCTTCAGGAGCTCTGTGATTGGCGTGCCGTTCACGAGAGATGTGCCAAGGTCTCCCGTCGCGATGTGACTGAGGTAGATGAAGTACTGCGTGTAGACGGGTTGGTCCAGGCCCAACCGCTTTTCGTAGGCCTGGCGCACCTCCTGGGACGAGAGTGGGCTGAGCACGCCACCGCCGCTGGGGCCGCCGGGGGCTGAACGCAGCGCGTAGAAGATGACGACCGACGAGATCGCCAGGATCAGCACCATGTAACCGGTCCGGCGCGTCAGGTACGAAGCCACCTATCCGGTACCCAGTGTGAACTTCTACGCGGTCAGGTTCCTAGTCGAGCCAGACGTCGTTGTAATACGGGTAGAGATTCCACTGGTCGGGGTGCCAGCCGTGCACGTTCTTGCGGTTGACCCAGAAGGCATCCCGGTTGATCACCGGCACGAAAGGCAGTTGCTCGGCGACCGCCAGCTGGAACTGCTTACCGGCGGCGATGAGCCCGCCCTGGTTGGCGGCGCTTTGCCAGGCCGCGATGGCCGCGTCGACCTGGGGGACGACGGCGTTGCCCCAGTTCGGGCCCTTGCCGTTGGCGTTGACGCTGTTCACGAAGAGCGTGACCACATCGATGGGCACCGGCCAAAGGTAGAAGAACATCACCGAATCCGGGTTGGCAAATGCTTTGTTGAAGAACGTCCCGCGGTCGAGGGACGAAACCTTGAGGTCCACGCCCACGGTCTTCAGCTGCGCCTGGATGACCGAACCGAGCTGCTGGTTGAAGCTCTCCGCCTGGATGATCATCTCGAAGCTGAACCGCTTGCCGCCCTTGACCAGGATGCCGTCCGATCCGGCCTGCCAGCCGGCCGCGCTCAGCATGCTCTTGGCCTTGGCGACATCGAACTGATTGAACTTTTCGACATCCTTGGTGTACGACTTGTCAGCGGACGTGATCGGCCCGTACAGCGGCTCGCCATGCGAGAAGAGCAGCGCCTTGACGATGCCGGCTCGGTCGATCGCGTGTGAAAGCGCCTGCCGCACGCCGACATCGTTGAAGCCGAGATCCGTGCGCTTGAAGTTGAGGCTGAAGAAATACCCGGACCATTCTTTCAGCTGGGTGACGGTCAGGTTGCTGTCCGCTTGCAGCCGGCTGATGTCCTGGAACGCCGGCCCACGCAAGGTGTCGATCTCGCCGTTCTGAATCTGGATCGCGCGCTGCGGCGCATCCAGGATGGTCAGCCAGTTGATGCCGTCCAGGTAAGGCTTGCCTTTGTTCTGGATGAACGGCGTGACGGTGCCTGGATAGTTCTCCCAACGCTTGACCGACGTATGGCTTCCCGGCACCCACTCGGTGAGCGTGAAAGGCCCTGAGCCGTCAACACCCTGCTGCCCATACTTGTCGCCGAGCTGGGTTCGGTAGGCCATGTTGATGATGTCCCAGTAGCCGGTCTTGACGATGTTGAAAAGGTCGAAGTACGGGTGCTTGAGCTTGATCACGAGCGTCGTGTCGTCTGGCGCTTCACTGCTGGCCACGGGAACCCAGACCGAACCCAACGGAGAGCCGTTCTTGGGGTCTGCGATGCCGTCGTAGACGGCCTTGATCGCAGATGCGTTGAGGGGCGCTCCTGACTGAAACTTCAGGCCGTTGCGAATCTTGAACGTGACCGACAAGCCATCTGAGGCGACCGTCCAGCTCGATGCGATCTGCGGCACGTAGTTGCCCTGCGGGTCGTTGGTCACCAGCGACTCGTAGACCGCGTAAAAGGCAGGGTCGTACCAGTTGGTGTTGATGGGGTCGAGGCGCGAGAAGTCGAGATCGTAACCCTCCTTCAACGTGCCGCCCTTTTTGGGGGTGCCGGAAGTCGTGTTGGTGGCTCCGCTGCAGGCGGCCAGGATCCCGCCGATGGTGGTCATACCGAAGCCGAGGGCCAATGCGCCCTTGACGAACTGGCGCCGGGACAAGGTGCCGCCTACATACTGCTCGACGAGACCCTGCATCGCCGGCCGAGCGTTGGTATCGTCCATCTTTGCTTCCCTCACAACAAACTCAGCGCGAGTCGATAATTCATAGGATCCTAACACCGCTCCCGCGGGTGCTCCCGATTGAGTTCCGCGGTCCCAGCAGCCACGTTTTGCGAGGCTTGATCTTCGGCGCGGGCGAACGCTGGGTGATCCTTGTGCATGGCGAAGGACAGGACCTGGATGCATGGCGGTCTCTGGCCCACCTGCTCTCCGACCGCGAGCTGTGCGCCCTGGCTTTCGACCTGCCCGGGCACGGTGCGTCCGACGGTGAATGGACCGCTGAGCTTGCTGTTCCTGCGGTCATGTCGGCCGTCGATTTCGCGAAATCTGCCGGCGCTCAGCAGATCCATCTCATCGGCGCCAAGATCGGTGCGCTGGCCGTGCTGGCCGTCGCCGCGCACGACCGTTATCAACCGCATTCGATCGTCGCACTGTCACCGACCATCGACGAACGGGTGGCAGTCATGTCGCTGGTCCGCGAAGCCCGCGCGCCGAAGCTGATCCTGGTCGGCTCGCTGGACGCCGCTGGGCTCAAATCCGCCGAAGCGGTCTATCGAGGCGCCATCGGCCACTGCGAGCTGACGCAGTTCCCAGTGAGCTCGGAGGGCACCGATCTGCTGGCCGGCGATTGGGGCCCGCACGCTCGTGAGAAGGTGCTCGCGCACCTGACGCACGAGGGCTGACTACCAGGCCGAGACCATCTGTTCCGGGATCAGCAGGCGGTCGAGGACCAGGTTGGCGCGCTCGATGTGACGTTGGCCTTCCTTGAGCGACAGGGTCAGATGGCCCGGAAGCAGATCAGTCACAGAAAGGCGGCGGAGCTTTCGCAACGAGCTGATCAGGGCATCCAGGCGGCAGTCGTGAATGTTCTGGAGAAGAACCTTCCCGCCGAAGAAGATCACGTCGCCGGCGAACAGGATGCGGCGGCCTCCGTCCTCGAGCAGCAGCGAGACATGGCCGTCCGAGTGGCCGGGCGTATCCAAGACCGCCAGTCGCAGTGCGCCGACCTCGATGGTTGCCCCTTCTTCGAGTTCGTGGTCGACCGGGAATGGCTCCAGGTGGTAATCGAGCGGATAGATTCCCGCCTGCTTGGCAACATCGAGGCTCATCGCCTTCTCGTCCCCATTGCGCAGGCCGTCGGCGATGATTCCCGACGCATAGATCGCCGGCTCGCCGAGCAGCTTGCGGAAGCGCGCCGCGCCCCCGGCATGGTCGCCATGGCCGTGGGTGAGAATCACGTGCCGGAT
>Ga0066709_100002792_pt1 | contig 12979 bp, 8 predicted proteins | sample GraSoiAngelo_158_FD_79665 | JGI IMG/M metagenome (GOLD analysis project Ga0066709, IMG submission 79665) | Grasslands soil microbial communities from the Angelo Coastal Reserve, California, USA - 14_1009_16_30cm | ecosystem: Environmental > Terrestrial > Soil > Grasslands | place: USA... | reverse complement strand
TCCGCGAGTCGAACATTTTCGGACGCTCGCGATGGCACGCGCGATCGAAAACCAAAGTTATGTGATCGCATCGAACCGCGTCGGCAAAGACGATGAGTTATGGTTTTGTGGTAGCTCCGCAATTATTGATCCGCGTGGAGTGGTAATTGCCGCAGCATCGGCGGACCGCGAAGAACTTATTCAGGCCGACTTATCCCAAGAGCTTATACTCTCAGTCCGGAGCCGGGTAGAGTCGCTCGCTCATCGACGAAAGGATTTGTACTAGAACTCGTCTTATAAATGGCGCTGTCATGTTGAGCGAAGCGCCTGCCAAGCCATAGCTTTATGCGACGGCTGGAAACATCTCTGTCTATTTCCGCTGGTGGATCGGTCCAAATTTCATCCGAGATTCTTCGCTGCGCTCAGAATGACATTTGTGAGATGGCTTGTAAGAAAAAGCGGGGCCAACTGCGCAGGAGTAATGGGCCCAAATTCGCTTGCGTGTAAAAACGGTGCGCTTTGTTCCGCGAATCAGCTGCCAGCCACTGATTTGTAAGGTTTCTAAATATACTGAGGTTTGGCGCGCCATGTGACGCGCCAAACTCAGTAATCGTTCAGAGCTCGAATCTTGTGCCAACGGAATCAGCACAGAGAGTCGTAACTAAGACGCCGTTTGGGTCATAGACCTCGACGGTTCCTCCGGACCCCGTAAAGGCGTTTCCTGTCTCGTCCACCGTTAGTTCCCCCGAGATGATGCCCCAGCCCGTGAAGACGTTCTGGGCATTAAAGGTGAAGGATTTCATGCGAAACGCATAGGTATTGTCAGCGGTATGGCGCCAGACCCCTTCTGCAGGCGTCCTCAGAGCCGACGGCGTGGTGGTGCCATCCATAATGGTGCCTCCCTGGTGGAACGTCAGCATTCCCTGGAAGCTCCTTATCACGTGACCCGCGCAATCGTTTAGAGTTATCTGCGTCTCCCACATCCCTTGAATCCTTCCGCCTTGCGTGCCCTCCCCGGCCGCCGTTGCGGCAACCATGGTGACTAACGCACAGGCGACCACCAAGGGAGCCATTATGCTTTTAACTAACTTTGTTGTCATAAGTGTTATTTCTCTTCTTTCTAATTTCTCTTTGTTGTTTTGGCCTTCTTTGGCTTCCCACCGTGGGAAGTCATTTCGGGCCGTTCATTGAGGTACTCCGCAGGATTTGCCGGTTCGTTACGCGGAAAGGCGCAGAATAATTTGGGAACCACGAATTTGACGGATGTCGTTTGTGTAATTCCCGGACAAAGATCGCCTGCTTTGTGGTTTGAAAAAAGACCCGCGATGAGATTGCAAGTTACGGCGGAACTGTATTTAATCGCCGTCATCGAACCCGCTTGGGGGAATGAAGAGATTGGCCAACTCCGAATTGTGTCGCGCTGCCATGAGCGCGACTGTCGGATTTCTCTTCGCTTCCGCAGAAAACACATTTGCCCAAGAGGCATCAGTGCAGGGCACCGCCGAAGTAGAACGAGTTATTGTCACTGGCTCGAACATTCCGACCGCCGAAGAGACCGGCCCCAACCCGGTGGACACCTATCGCCCAAGTGACATCGAGAAGCTGGGCATTCGCAACTCACAAGACCTGCGAACTTTTCTTCCGCAGGAAGCAGGCGGGACCGCCCGACAGGTGATCGGCTCGTCGCCTAACGATGGTAGTGTACAGATCAACCTGCGCGGTCTGCTTCCCAAAGAGACTTTGGTTCTTGTCGATGGAAAACGTGTCGCCTTTGGTTCGTTGGGCGTCGCCGGTTTTAGCCAGGGTGTGGACATTAACCTCATTCCGTTCCCGATGATCGATCACATCGACATCCTGAAGGACGGCGCCTCAGCCGTGTATGGTTCCGACGCGGTGGCTGGCGTAGTCAACTTCTTCTTGGTACACAAGTTCCGTGGGCTGGAGATCGGGGGCAGTTACGGGAACACAAACCTGGGAGCGTCCAATGAGATGGGCGAATGGGAAGCATGGCTAAAAGCCGGCACGGGCGACGACAAGACCGACATTGTCGTGATCGCTGATTTCTGGCAGCGCACCGGCGGCCTTTTTAGCCGCGACCGGGATCTCTCCAGTAACGCCTTTCAAATACCCTGGGGCGGGTTCGATACTCGCAGCGGGTTTGAGCCGGGCCGCATTGGAGGTTTTCTCTTTGTCGGTTTTCGCTTGATCCCAAAATTGTTTTTCAGCGCGAACTCGCCGCCACCGCACTCAGCGCCGAACGCTGCGAGTTCGCCATTTTATAAGATACCCTATTTGCCTTTTTTAAATCTCATCGGCATCCCACCGGGGACGCCGGGTACGATTGCTCCCAAGGCATATCCAGGTCCCCCCGGTATCAACAACGACAGAGTATCTTTCCCACAGACCTTGGGCGAATATGGGTACAAGGGGGGCGGTGACTACTTCTTCTATAACTTTGCGGCTGTCACGCCAGCGCTTCCTCCAGCAGATCGGCAGAGCTTTTATGGCTCGTTCATTCGCGACATCTGCGACAAGTACCTGCAGGTGTTTGCCGATTTCAAGATAGTGCGATCATTTTTCGATTCATCCCTCGCAGCTCTACCCTTTGTGCTAGATCCATTTAAGGCCCCAGGCTTTAACATAGGCCTTAGTGCCTCCGGCATCAGTGTCCCAATCTCGAATCCGTTTAATCCGTTCACAGTTGCAGATGCGACTCTGGTTATTAATGGAACTCCAGTGCCGATGACTACTGGTGTTCGGTTTCGGGGCATTAACGACACCCGTAATAGGAGTGAGAAGTTCACCTATTGGGATTCCCTTTTCGACGTCGGCCTTAAGGGTGAGATGGGAGAGTTTGGTGACTATTTTAAGACTTGGAACTGGGAAACCGGCTTCCGTTATGCCCGGAACGAGGGGCAGGATTTGTCGATAGGCGAGGTAAGCCAGATTGGCCTGCGGGAGGCGCTCCTGGATACGAACCCGGCCACAGCGTTTAATCCGTTCCTTGGGTTGCTCGGTCGCAACAGCAAAGCGGCCAGATCCAAGGTTTATGTCACCCTGCATAACTCAGGCGAGTTCGAGTTACCATTAGATTATGTAACCATCAACGGCGACTTGTTTAATCTTCCGGCCGGGCCGGTCTCATTTGCGATCGGTGGTGAGTACCGCGGGGAGAGACTGACGCGCGATCGAGACTCACTCAATTCAACGTTCCAATCGCTTGGCCCGAACGGGGAAGGTACCGCGTGAACCGGGATGTCTGGTCAATCTACCAGGAAGTGCGGGTCCCCTTTACCAGCCCCACATGGAACTTCCCCGGCTTTTACAGCTTGGAAGTTGATTTCGCCGAGCGTGAGGAGTGGTACAGCCAGAACACTTCTACAGTGCTAACTCCGTTCCAGCCGGCGACCAGCTCCCAGTATGACGGGCAGAGGCCAAAGATCTCTGTGCGCTGGCAGCCGGTTGATCTGAAGTATATCGGCGCGCTTACCTTGCGTGGCAGCTACACCGAAGCATTCCATGCGCCAACGTTATTCGAGATTACGCCTGCCGGCACGGCGGAGTTCCCAGGGGTGATGGATCCATTTTCAAGATTGACCCCGGACGTTATCGAGGAACGGATTAGTGGAAATCCCCTGCTGCAACCGAAGTGGCCTATGAATGGTCTTACGGGATTGTTTACAGCCCAAAGTGGCTCAAGGGCCTTACCGTCAGCGCGGACTGGTGGCACATTGATCTGCGATCGCTGATATCATCCCTCGGCGCCCAATTCATTATCGAGAGTAATCCGCCTCCGCCGCCACCGGCTGTGCAGGATGGGCCCCTTGTCTTTCGCGCTCCGAGTGGAATTCCGGGCGTGGTTGGTCCCGTCACGTTGGTTATCGATCCTAACGAAAACCTTTCTGGCGCGATTTTTGAAGGTCTCGACTATGAAGCAATTTACATTTTGGATTCTGGAATATTTGGCCACGGGGATTACGGCCGGCTGACACTCACGGTTAACGGCACCTGGCTTTCCCGGGCCGAGTTCCAAGCCTTCCCAGACACCAAACGATTTGGTATTGCGGGCGAATTCGCACCGCCGGGATTCACTTTGACGAACTCGCTGCCCTGGAATCGAGCCAATTTTAGTCTGTTCTACGACGGCCCAGCTGACACGTGGATGCAGGGTTTGGATGTTGGCGCGGTGGTCCACTGGATTGGCCAATACGAGGACGACAATGTAAGTCTGACAGGATCTGAGTCCTTTCCTATTAAACCGCAAACGCCTAGAACACAGGGGCCATTCCTCAGCGCCACCGGCGGCCCAAATCCGAATGTAGGTCAAGAATCTTTCCGCGCGCGGAAAGTGTCTGCCTGGACTACGCTCGACTTGATCGCATCGTACACGTTCAATCTACCGCCACCCATTCCAGCCCCGGCACCTGGCTTTGCCAAAGATGGGGGTAAAAGCGTAAAGGTGACGGGCGGCAAAGAGAAAAACGTTCTACCGGTTTCCACGGCTGAGTGCAACCCGTGTGGATGGCGCGCCTGGTTAAATAACACGACTCTTACGCTTGGGGTGCAGAACGTGTTAGATGCAGATCCGCCTTTTGTGGCTGGAGCTTTTGAAAACGGCTATGACGAATCGCTTGCCACGATCAAAGGCCGGTTCTGGTACGTCCAGCTAAAGAAGAGATTCTAAAGTCGCAGTTTTACTTGGAAACCGTTCTTCGGCGAGATATCAGAAAATAGATTGTGGGTTTCAGCGGAAACTCCTCTAATGGCGTTTTTGAGCCTTTTCGCATTGGAGATGAACGCCCCAGACACGTCAGGATCCTCTTGGCGTGGGCTCACAGTGATATTGGGATCTTTCTTAATCTTTATGGCAAGCGCATTTGGCCAGGAAACCGCCGGAGTTGCGGAAGTGGAACGCGTTATTGTGACCGGTTCCAACATTCCAACAGCGGAGGAAGTCGGCCCGAACCCAGTTGATACCTATCGCCCGGCAGACATCGAAAAACTGGGCATTCGGAATGCGACGGACCTGGCGACTTTTCTGCCACAGCAGGCCGGCGGAGCCGTCAACCTGAACTTCGGCGCCACCGGAGACGGCACGGTTCAATTCAACCTGCGTGGCTTGCTACCCAAAGAAACTCTGGTCCTGGTTGACGGAAAACGTGTCGCTTTGGGTTCGTTGAACGCCGTCGGGTTCAGCGGAGGCGTCGACATCAACTTGCTTCCGTTTCCTATTGTGGATCACATTGACATTCTGAAGGACGGCGCCTCGGCAGTGTATGGCTCAGATGCAATCGCCGGCGTGGTGAACTTCTTTTTGGTCCACAAGTTCCGTGGATTGGAAATCGGCGGCAGCTATGGGAACACCAACCTTGGAGCGTCCAACGACATGGGGGAATGGGAGGCATGGATCAAAGCCGGGACCGGAGATGACAAAACAGAGATCGTGGTCGTTGCCGATTTTTGGAAACGTACCGGCGGCCTCTTTAGTCGTGACCGGGACCTGACAGCTAACGCGTTTTACATACCCTGGGGCGGTTTCGAGTCTCGCGACTTCACTATCGGCGTTCAAGGGCACCGCCTGCTTCCAGGCATGTTTTTCGGTTCAGGCGGTACACCGCTACCCGGCGTGAACACGCCTCTTCCGCACTCGGCGCCAAATTCGTTAACTTCGCCGTTTTACAAGACACCATTTCCCGGCTTCTTTGGCACTCCCCGCGGGACCGGTTTCATCAATCCGAATGCGTATCCAGGTGCACCCGGCATTATCGGCCCGCACGCATTCGATTTCCGTCCGCAAACCGGCACTGATTATAAGGGGGGTGGCGATTACTGGTTCTATAACTTCGCGGCTATAACGCCAGAGCTTCCGCCCGCTGATCGCCAGACCTTTTATGGTTCCTTCACGCGCGATGTCTGTGACAAATACCTGACCGTCTTTGCTGACTTTAAATACGCCCGCTCATTTTTCGATTCATCGACGGCAGCGGTGCCAATTATCCCTGATCCATTCAAGGCCCCAGGCACAACTGCGCCTTTTAGTCCGCGCGCCTTCAGTGTGCCAATCCAAAATCCATTTAATCCGTTCACGGTCGCCGATGCGACTATTCCAAATTTCTTTGCTGATGGCCGCGGCCTCCCCGTGACTACGGGAGTTGGGTTTCGCGCTCTTAACGACACCGGTCCGAGACATAATAAGTTCACTTACCAGGATTATCTGTTCGATGTTGGCCTGCGCGGCGAGATGGGAGAATTTGGCGATTATTTCAAGACTTGGAATTGGGAGCTGGGTTTTCGTTATTCCCGGAATGAAGGGCAGAATTTGTCGACCGGCAACGTCGGTAACCCTGGATTGCGGGAAGCGCTTTTGGATACAGACCCAGCTACGGCTTTTGATCCGTTTCTGAATTTTAATGCGCACAACACCGCTGCGGCGAGATCTAGAGTTTACGTCACCTTGCATACCTCAGGCGAATATGAGTTGCCCATTGGTTATGTCACTATTAACGGCGACCTCTTCAAACTTCCTGCTGGACCAGTCTCGTTCGCCATCGGCGGTGAGTATGACGCGCCGCGGTGGACGCTAGATCATGACTCGCTCGACACAACCTTTGAAAGCATTGGCTCGACGAATGGTGGAAACGCCAGAGTGAACCGGGATGTCTGGTCTATCTACCAGGAGGTGCGCGTACCCTTCACCAGTCCGACATGGAACTTTCCCGGTTTCTACAGCTTCGAGATTGACTTTGCCGAACGCGAGGAGTGGTACAGCCAGAACACTTCTGCTGTTTTACCTTCTGGAGCTTTCCCATTTGAGCCGGCGGCGCACACCCAGTATAACGCGCAGAAGCCGAAGGTCTCGGTTCGATGGCAGCCGCTTGATTCAAAATATATCGGCGCCCTTACGTTGCGTGGCAGCTACACCGAAGCGTTTCATGCTCCAGCGCTATCGGAAATATCACCCGCTTCCACAGGAGGCCCAATAGGGATCCGCGATCCGCTTTTGCAATTCTTCTACGGCGCGGAGGGACGCACTTTAGGAAATCCCAACCTTCAACCGGAGGTAGCCTATGAATGGTCTTACGGAGCCGTTTACAGCCCAAAATGGATCAAGGGCCTGACGCTCAGTGCGGATTGGTGGCATATCGATATGCGCTCGATCACGTCCCTGCTCGGTTTTCAGTTCATCGTCAATAATGATATCCCAGGGCTGGTGATCCGTGGTCCTCCTACTAATCCCGGTGAACCGGGACGAATCCTCGTGGTCATTGATCCTAACAAGAACCTTTCAGGCGCAATCTTTGAAGGTCTCGACTACGAAGCAACCTATATTTTGGACTCTTCTATTTTTGGTCACGGCGACTTTGGCAGATTGACGGCAACGGTGAACGGTACCTGGTTATCCCGAGCTGAGCTTCAGATTTTGCCTGATTCAAAACGGTTCGGTATTGCGGGCGAAGTGATACCGCCCGGGTTCACTCTGACCGGCTCACTGCCGTGGAACCGCGCCAACTTCAGCCTTTTCTACGATGGCCCAGCCGACACGTGGATGCAGGGTTTGGATGTCGGCGCAGTAGTCCACTACACGGGCCAATACGAAGATGACAACGTCAGTCTGACTGGCTCGTCTAAACCACAAATGCCCAGAAGTGGGTTCTATTCTTGGCGCGCCCGGAAAATACGGGAGTGGATAACGCTGGATCTGATCGCGTCCTATACGTTCAATCTGCCACCACCGACGTCAGCCCCAGTGCCCGGCCTTGCCAAAGATGGCGGCAAAAATATCAAGCTAAAGGAGGCCAAAGAGAAGAATGTCATCCCCGTATCCACGGCCGAATACAATCTTTGTGGATGGCGCGCCTGGTTGAATAACACCACGATTTCCGTCGGAATGCAGAACGTGTTCGACGAAGACCCGCCGTTTGTTGCCGCCAGCGGCTACGACGCATCGCTTGCCACCATCAAAGGCCGGTTCTGGTACGTCCAGCTAAAGAAGAGATTCTAAAGTCGCACTTCTATCTGGAAACCGTTTCTTTGGGCGCTAACGAGGCGACGATTTTTTCAAAGCGCGGTTCGCCGCGCAAAAGGTCCCATATCGGATCCAAGCGCAATTCACCATAAGTTGGACCACCGGGAATTTTGGTCACAGCTTCAAGTTGGTCGAGTGCCAGGTCAGTCTCGCCCGCCCGGGCACAAAGCAAGGCAAAGGATCTTGTTGCGCATACCTCAATTGGACACGGCCCGAACATTGCTTCTTGGGCGGCGGGTACCAGTTCCATCGCGCGCCGGCCTTCGCTCAGTGCCTCTTGCTTTCTTCCCAAGAGTGCATCGATCTGCCCGAGATGAAAAAGTAGATCCATGTCATCAGGGTGAACGCGTAGCTCTTCCTCCGTCTCTGTGCGCGCCCTCATAAAGGCAGAGCGCGCAGACGCAACATCTCCCTTCAAGCGAGCAATTATACCCAGCAAAAAGTCACGCCCCTGCTCCTCGGGGAGGGCCGCCGCAAGACTGGTAGCGGCATCTAAGTCGCGATTGTACAACGCAAGATCCATACGATGGTCCGCCACAAATGGATCTTTCTCTGACCCAGGTTCATTGGTCAGAATCTTTTCAATTAAAGCACGCAAAGGTCCTGTGTCTGCTCGCCGTTCTAGTTCGATGCGAGCACGAATCATCCGCGGTATCCTGCGACCTGGATCAAGTGAAATGATGCGATCCATAATTCTGGTCATCTGATCATAGTCATGCAACCAGAGGTAAGTCGTTCCGAGGGTAACCAGGTAAGGGTTGTTTCGAGGATCGAGCTCACATGCGCGCTCGAGATTGCGTACGGCATCAGCCCAGCGACCCTGTCTTCGATCGATCAGTCCAGCTAACTCGAAAGCTCGCGCGTCATTCGGTAAACTCTGTTGTGCAAGCGCAAGTTGGGCGCGGGCGCGGTCATAATCGGCATATCCCCAGTAGAGATGCCAGCCCAGCGCCAGATGCGCTTCCCCCGAATCCGGCCTCAACCGAAATGCAGAATCTATGGTCGCCTTGGCCAGGGCCAAGCGCGCGGGGGTGTGGTCGGTCTCTCGCTGATGCTGCCAGGTATCGCCGTTATAAATCAAATCGTGCACAAAGGCTAGCTGGCAATAGGCGAGAAGGAACTGAGGATCACGAGCGACTGCCTTGTTAAGCAGGTCCACGGCCTCGGAAAAATTCACTAATCCCGCCTGTGAGGGCGCCTGACCGATGGTAATTAGGGAGACAGCACGGACATAGGAATCATAGGCCAGCAGGTCCTGAGTTGGTCGTTCTTCGATAGACGCCTTCTCACTAGCTGACACCTTGGCGTGAAGGCGCTCGGCAACTTTCTGGGCTATTTCACTCTGGACTGCGAACAAATCGTTTAAGCCGCGGTCGTATTCCTCGGCCCAAACGTGGGTGTCGGTGCGCGTGTCAATCAATTGCGCGTTCAAGTGAATTCGATCACCGCTCCTGCGTGCGCTTCCTTCTAGCACGTGAGACACCCGAAGGACATCGCCGATCTGGCGCATATTGCGTTTGCCGCGGTATTCCATCACGCTGTTCCGGCTGATGACCTTGAGATCGCCGATTTTCGCGAGCTTGGTCAAAATGTCGTCCTGCACGCCATCCGCAAAGGCGGTCTGTTCTTTCTGGTCGCTCAGATTTTCAAACGGCAGAACGGCGATTCCAGTTGTTAGCGGTTGTCGGATCAATTCGCTTTTCCAAACGATCCAGCCAGCAGCTGCTGCCAGTGCCATCAGCGACGCTGCAAGGAGAGCGCTTGTTGGATTGCGTCGCACCCACTTTCTACCACGGGCGAAAATGCCAGTGCGGCGCGCCTGAATCGGCTCGTGTTTAAGCCAGCGTTCGAGATCTTCCGCCAGCGCGAGAGCTGAGGCGTAGCGGTGCTTTGGATCTTTCTCGAGGCATTTGAGACAGATTGTGGAAAGGTCGCGATCTACTTTTGGATTTACCTGTCTCGGTTGCCGCGGCTCCATATCCAAGAGTAGCTTGATGGTCTCGTAAGTTGTTCCACCGGCAAAAGGCGGCTGACCTGTTAGCAATTGGTAAAACACTGCGCCAAGTCCATAGACATCTGTAACGGTGCTAACAGCCGCGTTGTTTCCTACCGCCTGTTCTGGCGCCATGTAGCTTGGCGTGCCTATTACTTCCAGTGTGCGCGTCATAGTGCTTTCTGTCTCAACCAGCCGTGCGAGTCCGAAGTCGGTGAGGTGCGGCTCGCCTTTTCCATCGAGCAGGACGTTTCCGGGTTTGATGTCTCGATGCAGGATTCCGTGCTCGTGAGCGTACTCCACCGTCCGCGCTAACTTGACGATTAATTCTACTGCGCGGCGGATCGGCATTGGTTCAAGCTTGAGGACCGCATCGAGTTGTCCGCCTTCGATGAGTCCCATGCTGAAGTAACAAGCGCCGTCGCGTTCGCCGACTTCATAAATTGGAACAATGCAAGGATGGTTTAGTCTGGCAGCCGCTTCCGCTTCTAGACGAAAGCGCTTGACGTGGGCTCTCGTGGCCCACTGGCCAAGTCCAATCACTTTTAACGCAACTAGCCGGTTGAGACTTTTCTGCCGAGCACGAAACACGACCCCCTGACCGCCGCGGCCAATTTCCTCCAGCAACTCATAGTCCCCCAGGTCTCCTAGCATCTCTGCGAACCGCTCGCTCCTTGTAGCGTACTGGCTTCGTGTTAAACCGGGCGGGCCCTCGTCCTCATTTGTAAGTGCACGAAGGCCAACCTTAAGAAGACAACGTGGGCATGCTCCTTCTGGCGCATCGGGTTGGATTTCCGCGCCGCACTTTGGACAAAGTCTGATTACAGTCGTCATTATCGGAGAGTCCCTCCTGCGCTCCCCTCCTTTAGTGCGTAAGAATCTATCATAGGTTACGCTTGTGCCACACCAATGAGATGGCGCAGCTCATCTTCTATGTCGCCAGGTATGATAACCGTGTGCGAGATCTCTTCCCCCAGTAAGGTTTGATAACGCTGACGAAATCGGCAAAAGGCTTGTTTGACCGCATTCTCGGTCATGTCGAACTCACTGGCGATCTCAGCCTGTGAAGGCCGTTCGGGTTCGTCCATGAGCATTTTCTTCATCAGATCAAAGAATCGCAGATTGCCTGCACTTCGATACTCGTCCCGCAGCCGCCTGATTACTTGCTCCAGAACCGTAAACGCCCAACGCCGTTCGTAAATTTGGTCGGCAGTGAATCTGTCGTTCCGCTCAACATCGATGCACTCACGCTCATGAAGTTCCTGGGACGGGATGAGCTGCTCTCCTTTTCCTCGCTTGATCGCCATGGTGCGACGCCGTTCGTCGGCTAGAAAATTCTTGAGCGACGCAAGCAGATAGGAACGAAGCCGCCCCTTCTCCTTGCGCACGGTATCCAGGTCTTTGCGCTCCAATAGCAGCGCCAAAAATCCCTGGGTCAGATCCCCAGCCTCCTTTGGCCCAATACCCTGTCGCTGCACGAAACTATAGATGGGTCGCCAATAAATGCGGCAAAGTTTCTCCAACGCTTCTCGCGCCGCTCGCAATTCACTTTGCGCATCCAGCACCACGCTCCAGTGCGTGGCAGTAAGCGGCACCGCCCTCTTTTGTCCGATAGCTTGCCGAACAATCGTGGTCAGGTTGCGAGTTTTCAGCGCGATCGACTTACTAAGATCGACATCCTCCGCACGCTTAATCCCTTCCGGCGTTAGCTCAAACGCCCACGCCAGGATCAATGCAATCGGAAAACCAATTACCAGCAAAAGCACGACCAGACGTACCGCCCAATTTGGAATTTCGAAAAAAGGAAAGATCTGGCTAGCAACCTGCATCAGCAACCAAGCCACAACAGCGTAGGCGATGCCAACTTTGCAAACGTTACGCCGCTTGAGCTCAGCGAATAAGTCGCGCGAGTTCACTGCCCCTCCCCAGGGTAACCTAGGAAGTCTCCTTCCCAAAAACATTCGGAGCTGGCTTCTCCGCCCCTGCACGTTCGGCAAATTCCAAGTACAGTCGTCATTGTCGGAGAGTCCATTCGTACTCTCCCTTTGTACTCCGTAAAATTCTGGCATACGTTACGCAGACACGAATTTCTAGAACTCAGACGATTGAGACACGAATTTCACGAATTTGCACGAATAGCAGACACGAATTTCACAAATGTACACCAATAGTTCCAACGATTGACTCAGGCCTCGTAAATCTTCGTGATAATTCGTGTAATTGGGTGTCTGGCTCACGCAATTCGTGTCTATAAAATCACTCTTTTCCATTCCAACACATCGCCATCGAAATTGACCAGCAAGCCGATGCGAAGCTTGGAGGCGGCCAGATAGTTTAACACTTGTTTGAAATGCGAATCCGTTAGTCTTTCCACGGCCTTCGCTTCAAAGAGAATTTTATCCCAGACAACGAAGTCCGCGTAGTAATAGTGAGGCAGGATAACTTCTTTGTATGTGATTTCGTAATTTTTCTCGCGCGAAAACGGAATTCCAGCGCGACTCAGTTCAACGACGAGAGCGTCCTTGTAGATGACTTCGTCGTGGCCTTTTCCCAACTCTCGATGGATCTCCATGCAAAGACCCATGAGTTGAAAAACTTCTTCCTTGTACAGCAGCTCAGACATGAGACACGAATTTCACTGATTCTACACCAACAGGGGCAGAAATTTCAGAATTCACACTCCTTGGTTGACGACCAAAATTTCGTGATAATTCGTGCAATTCGTGTCGAGCCTTTAATCAGTGTCTTTACGCCTCGAGCACGGCTATGAGATGCCGCAGCTCGTCTTCAATATCGCCGGGTGTCGCCACGGTGTGGGCAATTTCCTCTCGCAATAACAATTGATAGCGTTGCCGAAATCGGTAAAACGCCTGGCGGAGCGCATTTTCGGTCATGCCTAATCGCGCGGCGATCTCCACCTGTGACGACGAGCCCGGTTCATCCGGCAGCAATTGCTTCAGCGAATCAAACAACGCGGCATT
>Ga0066709_100002791_pt1 | contig 12981 bp, 13 predicted proteins | sample GraSoiAngelo_158_FD_79665 | JGI IMG/M metagenome (GOLD analysis project Ga0066709, IMG submission 79665) | Grasslands soil microbial communities from the Angelo Coastal Reserve, California, USA - 14_1009_16_30cm | ecosystem: Environmental > Terrestrial > Soil > Grasslands | place: USA... | reverse complement strand
GTGGCCCACAACTGAATATTCAAGCTCCCGACATAGTCGAGGTCGTCGAGAGTTCTCTTTCCAACGCTTTCAAGAACGGTTGCCATCAAGACACCTTCTCCACCGGGCGAACAATGCAGCCGCGCGCTTTGAAGAGAGCGAGCACGCCGGTGACCTCAAATAAATGAAGAAGTCGGCCTTGCAGCCCCTGCAGGCAAAACGCAATCTGGCGATTGCGGGCGATCTTGAGTCCTTCGATCAGAGTCGCAATGCCAGAGCTGTCAATGTAGGGGACTTCGGTCAGGTCGAAAATCACCGCTGTCGGCGCCTGCACACGAAGCATGGCCAGGAGGCGGTCGCGAAGGGCTGGGGACGAATCGATGGTGACTCGGCCACGCAAGCGGAAGACTGTGCCCGCTGCGTTGTCGTCCACGGCGATCGCAAGTCCATCGCCCGCGTTGAGTGTGCCACGCTTCAAGTACAGTTCCCCCTTTTTTATTCAGGCATGCAACCTTCCACATGAAGGAGCAGGACTCTCTGTGGCGATCTCTCTGCGTTGACAGTGGTTTAGCTACCCAGGCCTGAGAAAGAAGCCACTGAGTTTGGTTCCGGAAGAAGCGCCCGTGACAAGCAGTTGGCATGTGACAGAGGGTAATGCTCGCGGAATCGTCGTTATAGGTTACGCCCAGCCGAGAGCAGCGACTTCGGCACCAGTCCAATGATTTAATTCTCGTAACCGCGTAGCAATGCTTCTGCAACCATCTTCTGTACTGCGGACTGCGATGTCCGGTCGAGGTCGGTTTTCTCTGGCACCACAAATGCTAGTCCGGAGGTGGAATGCGCCTGATGAGATTCAACTCGAAACAGAGTGCATAGCAAGAAAGGGAGATTCACCAAACATGGCCACGCCTGCAGCTGCACTCGAAGATTGCAGTCTTCGGTCGATGACGGCCGGTGCACATATCGTCGCACAAGAAGCGAGCCCGGAACGCTTGCAGGAGTTCGACAATATCCTGTCGCGTGGCTTGCCGCGTTTCAGGCGAATAGCGATGCGCCTGTTGAACAGTCGCGAAGATGCTGAGGATGCGGTGCAAGACGCGATGCTGTCAGCCTTCAAGCACATCGCCGATTTCGATGGGCGAGCGCAGATGTCAACTTGGCTCACGGCGATTGTGATCAACGCAGTACGCATGCAGATACGCCGCCGTCCTCGAGCCCACATGCTGTCGCTCGACCACTCTTCCAAGGAAGACGAATCGGTGACCTTTTCCGAGTTTCTCGTGGATCCACGGCCAACTCCGGAGCAAAGTTTGGAACAACGCCAGTTGCGTCATATTGTCACTGAGCTCACGGGCGGTCTTCGGCGCTCTCAGCGAGCAGCTCTGTTACTACGTCTAAAAAATGGCTTTTCGATAAAAGAGACAGCGGAGATATTAGGTGTGCCCGTAGGTACTGTGAAGGCTCAGCTCGCTCGTGGCCGAGCCAAACTCATCGAGCGATTTCACCAGGTCACACGTACACCCAAAATTGAAGCCTCGGGATCTGGTTCGAAGACAAGGCGCAAAACATCTTCTTTCGGGCGCCGACGCGATCGTGAGCAGGCGGCGGCCTACTTGCCGATGCCAGCGGTCTTGAGTCAACAAGGAGGATGCGAGGTTTGGGTCAGTGCGTAGAAATCGTCTCGCTGATCGCAATTCCAAACGAAGTCGCTGACAAGTTTCTAGGGAAGTCGCCGTGGAGGCTCATCGGTTCCGGCGTGACTTTCTGCTTTCCTCTCGCGCGGGTCAGGACCGACCGGCCCGGCCGGAACCCTCCCTCCTTTCATTCGATCTGCGCGCAGGAGGATACCTCGAAAGTAGTACCCCGTCATTCCCCTGCCTAGGGATTCGGCGCCGGCCCTGAATTTGTACCTTAACAATAGGTTGTATGAGTCGCGTTTTGTGATTCTTAATCTTGGTACGCGAGCTTAGACGCGAGACTTGTGGACTGGACCAAGAACATGCCTGAAACGATCGAGGAATCCAAATGGCGTAATAAATTAGCGGCGCGGAGACGTGCGAGTTTACAGTGCGGAGGGGCTTAGCGTGAGATCGAGATGGGTTACCGTGTTGTCGTCGCAACAGATTCTGTTGCTGGGGCTCTGCATTGCCCTGACTAATTGCCAGTCGCGCCAGGGAAACGGTGCGCCTTCGATCGAGTTCACTAAGACTCCGCCCGCGGCGCAGGGTGGGCGCGAGAGGGTCGACACGATCGCGGGCCGCGTCAGAAACCCTCGACCCGGACAGCAGATCGTTATTTATGCGCGCAGCGGGCCGTGGTGGGTACAACCCTGGCCCGACCGGCCTTTCACTCCCATTCAAGCGGACTCAACATGGAAAAGCGAAATCCACCTCGGATTTGAGTATGCCGCCCTATTAGTAGATCCGGGGTTCCGCCCGCCTCCAACTATGGATGTTGCCCCCACCAAGGGCGGTTCTGTCGAGCTGGTGACGATTGTCAACGGTGAGGGTACCCCGGCCCAGGCACCAACCAAGCCTCTGAAGTTTAGCGGGTACGATTGGGACGTACGCACCATCGCGAGTGATCGTGGAGGAACGAATAATTTATATGACCCTGACAACGCGTGGACCGATGCCAGGGGCGCTCTCCATCTACAAATCAAAAGGAAGTCGGGTAGGTGGTCGTGCGCGGAAGTGGTCTTAAATCGCAGTCTCGGGTACGGCACTTATGTTGTAACTGTGCATGACACTTCTCATTTGGAGCCCGCAGCTGTTTTCAGCGTAAACACATTTGATGATTGGGGAGGCGATCAGCACTATCGCGAAATGGACGTCGAGATTAGCCGTTGGGGTAATGCCGCCAACAAAAACAATGCGCAATTTGGCATTCAACCGTTCTACGTCCCCGGGAATGTATCCCAATTCAAGTCGCCGCCCGGCACCCTCACACACTCAATGCGCTGGGAATCAGGACGGGTCAGATTTAAAACCGTCCGCGGAGCATCCGGGAGCGGCGAAGGTTCGTTGGTTGCTGAACATGAATTCACCTCGGGGGTACCGACGCCGGGTCAGGAAAGGGTTCAACTCTTCTTCTATGTGCTCGCTAGTGATACGAACCCCTTACAAAAGGGCGGCGAAGTCGTGGTTGAGAAATTTGAATATCTTCCGTAACGGCAGTTCTGCCGGGTGTGCCTGGCCGAAATGGGCGATGGCCGGAGTCGTCGCACTCTACTTGGCGGTTTCGGCATCTGCACTAGATCCAAATCGGACAACTTCGCAATATATAAGAACCTCCTGGGGAGCGGAGAAGGGTTTCGCAAGCGGCTCAGTAACTGCTATCGCTCAGACCGCAGACGGCTATCTCTGGATTGGGACGGATAAGGGACTGATCCGGTTCGATGGCTTGAATTTTCGTCAATTTGAACAAGCCAATCCCTCTTCATTTGCGATCGGTGCTGTCCAGACTCTACTAGGCGATGGACAAGGCAATCTTTGGGTCTTATTGCGAAGCACGAAGCTACTGCGCTACCGCGACGGGAACTTCGAACTCATTCGTGGAGAGGGCGAAAATGGCATCACGGTGATCGGCCGCGGGATCGGAAATAAGATCTTGCTCTCCTCGCTCGCGATGGGCACCCTGACTTACGATAGCGAGCGGTTTGAAAGTGCCTCCTCCGAATCTGTGTCAGACAAATCTGCGGCGGGTCTCCCTGCCGAAACTCCTGATGAACGTTCAACTCGCCTGAGTTGGTCGACTGGCCTCGCGCCCCACCGTTTGGCTGCACCCACTTCTGCGGTGATTTCGATAGCAAGAACCGCCGACGGCAAGATTTGGCTGGGTACAGAAAGTAGGGGGCTGTTCTATTTACGCGAAGGCCACCTCTCCGCAATGCCGAACAGGTTGCCCAATGGGAAAGTCAATTGCCTCCTGCCTTTTCAGAACTCTGAATTGTGGATCGGCACCAGTAAAGGTGTGGCGCGCTGGGATGGAACCGAACTCACTCGCAGCGCCATCCCGCTGTCTCTGCTGCATGCCGAAGTTCTTTCCATGATTCGAGACCGTGACGCGAACATCTGGGTGGGAACGAATCGTGGACTCTTACGCTTTAACGCCAACGGAGTTTCCGCTTTTGCCAGAAACGGTTCCGTCTCCGACTCTGCGGTAACCTCGCTGTTCGAGGACCGGGAGGGGAATATTTGGATTGGCGGTCCACGCGGCCTTGAACGTCTGCGTGACAGCGCGTTTGTCACTTACTCAGTTCCCGCCTTCAAATCGCAAGGCATTGGACCGTTGTACGTTGACGGTCACGACCATGCCTGGCTCGCGCCCATAGCGGGAGGGTTGGCGACGCTGAAGGGAAGCATTATCCAACCATTTCAGTCCGCCGAACTAGGTCGAGATATTGTCTATTCCATTACCGGCAGCAGTGATGACCTGTGGCTGGGACGGCAACGTGGCGGGCTGACTCATCTGCGGGACGTCCACGGTTCACCCCAGTCCAAGTCATACACTCAGGCCGAAGGCCTCGCGCAAAACAGTGTGTACGCGGTGTACGCAAGTCGCGATGGGACGATCTGGTCTGGGACACTGAGTGGCGGTGTTAGCGCACTCCGGAACGGACACTTCACAACTTACACAAGTGCGAACGGTTTGGCGTCGAACACGGTGTCCTCGATGGCAGAGGGCCCAGACGGAACTATGTGGTTTGGCACCCCAAATGGCCTGAGCGCGTTCTCGAAAAATGGCTGGCGCACCTATGCCGCTCGCGACGGTTTTTCCTCTCCAGATGTGAATAGCCTCCTGCGAGATTCGAATGGCGTGTTGTGGATCGGAACTGCTGCTGGCCTGGCCTTCCTCAGTGACAAACAAATCCATGTACCGCGCGCAGTTCCAGACTCGCTGCACGAGCCGATATTCGGAATGGCGGAAGATAGAAGCGGATGGCTTTGGATCGCGACGGCCAGTCATGTACTGCAAGTGAAACGCAGCAGCTTGATCGGTGGCGCGCTCGGCGATGCGGACGTTCGCGAGTACGGGCCCGAAGATGGGTTGCTGGGTACTGAGGGCGTAAAGCGATACCGATCGGTTGTCACAGATTCTCAGGGACGCATTTGGTTCACCACCAATCGCGGCGTTTCTGTGGTGAATCCGGCGCGAGCAACGGCGAATCCGGCTCCAGCTCTGGTTCATATTGAGGCGATCTCCGCAGATGGGACTCCGGTTGACCTGCACGGACCCATACAGATTCCCCCGGCAAAGCAGAAAACGACGTTTCGGTACGCGGGGCTGAGTCTAACCAATTCTGAGCGGGTTCGCTACCGTTACAAGCTGGATGGCTTTGATCACCAATGGAGTGAACCGGTCACGAACCTTGAGGCCACATACGGTAACCTTGGCCCAGGCGCATACCGCTTCCGAGTGATTGCCAGTAACGGCGATGCGCTTTGGAGTCGGTCGGGGGCTGAGATCGGGTTCGAAGTTGAGCCGACACTGTGGCAAACCTGGTGGTTTCGCTTGACCTGCGTACTCTGTGCTGGGTTGGCGACATTGGCGGTGTACCGGGTACGAATGCATCAAATGACTCAGCTGCTTAACGTTCGATTCGAGGAAAGACTTGCCGAACGAACACGCATTGCCCAAGAATTGCACGACACTTTTCTGCAAGGTCTTCTCAGTGTGTCGATGCAGCTGCACGTTGCTATGGACCAGTTGCCGGATAATTCACCGGCGAGCGCAACCATGAATCACGTTTTGGAAGTGATGGGGCCAGTTATCGAGGAAGGCCGCAACACGATTCGCGGACTGCGGTCATCGATTGAGAACGCAGACGATCTGGCAAGTTCACTTTCACGAATTCCACAGGAAGTGGGCAAGCCGGGAGTTGATTTCCGAGTCGTCGTGGAAGGCGCGCCTCTGCCGTTGCGGCCCGCGGTTCGCGATGAAGTTTATTGCATAGGCCGCGAAGCGCTGACAAATGCCTTTCGGCACTCCGCAGCGGGTCGTGTCGCCTTGCACCTGGAGTATGCTCCCAATCAGTTCCGAATTCTTGTTCATGACGACGGCTGCGGAATCGATCCTCAGATTCTGCAATCAGGTCGAGACGGGCACTCGGGGCTTTCCGGGATGCGACAGCGAGCCGAGAAGATCGGCGCGAGAGTCAAAGTCCTGAGCCGGGCCGGCGGCGGAACGGAAGTCGAGTTTCGTCTGCCCAGCGATATTGCTTTCGAATCCCATCCTTCAAGTCTGGTATGGAAATGGCTCACGGGCTTGCGCCGTCCACGGGAGGAACACGAACTGACACCTAAATCATAATGAGCCGGGAAAATTCTGGCCTCCCCGAGTTATTGGTTCACATGGGAGGTTGAGATGGTTACACATTCCAACCAATTTTTGGCAGATACCTCAAAAGTAGTAGAAAAAGATTCCCACCATTAGGGATTCACAAGGCGAACAAAGCTTGTACTTTTAAGTTTTTGTTGTTTAAGGACAGAGATTCCTGCTCCAAATGTTCTCTATGTTTCCGGACGGGTCGCCTGGTGCAGGCCTTCTGCTTTTGCGGGCGGCAGGAGGAGCGGTCCTCATGACACAGGGTGCCGCCTACCTAGGCGATAAGAATGAATCGGGTTTCTTAGCACTAGTTGTCGTTTCGGTGACGTGCGTAGTTGGCCTTTTACTGCTGATTGGGTTTCTGACTCGGATGGCTGCGCTCCTGGCGGCGGTCATCGGCGTGAACAGCGTCCTTGCCTGGTTTCCCAAAATCGATGCCGCCCCCCTTGTGACACCAATGACGGCACTTTTGTTCGCGCTGATCGCCATTGCTGTGATCTGCCTGGGCCCAGGCGCCTACTCACTCGACGCACGCTTGTTCGGTCGGCGAGAAATTATTATTCCCGCCAGATCAGCGAAAGAGTAAGTAAGCAACAATACGAGCAATGATACGAGCAATGATACGCGGTGGCTGCAGTGGGCAGCTTCTACCGGAGCAAATGCGAGCTTGGGTGAATTAGGCCGCCCGACCGCCGACCACAACTTCTAAACCGGATATCGTCGCCCAGTGGCCAAGCTCTCCGTCCTGCACAAATTCCTGCAGTATGTAAATGGCGTGTTCACCGGCGCATTCGAAGTTGTGCCGCCTGCGGTTGCGGCGTACCTGATAGGGGTTGCGCCATACGATTCCGATCGTGGTCACGTTCTTGGATCCACTTAAAATTCCCATCATGGTTTTTGCCTCCACGTTCAACTCTTACGTCCCGACAACGAAACGTAGTCTGGCAAATCGCCGATGAGAATGCATCCCGAGATACAGTGTTTTTTCGCTACCCCAGATGTTTGAAGATTAGGTCACTCGTTTTGGGTAGCGCTGCGTAGCTACTTCAGCCGCTCGCCGGCAGACTTTGGCACAAACCTGCGAGCCATTACTGTCGGAATCGACGCCACCCAACTCAAGTCGAGGCTTTGCCGCGTGCTGATGTCTTGGCATCCTCAGCGATGTTTGATGAAGCCACCGGTCTGCAGCTCGGCCATCGCCTGACGTAGCTGCTCTTGCGTGTTCATGACGATTGGGCCATACCACGCTACCGGTTCCTCGATCGGTTTGCCCGACACCAGCAGGAACCGGATACCCTCATCGCCGGCCTGAACCGTGATTTCGTCTCCGCGGTCGAAAAGCACCAGCGAGTGATTGCCTACCTCGTACTTGGGCTTCGCGTTCGGATCTACGGCTGATTCGGTGAGAACCGCGCGAGGATCCGACGCGTCTCGAAACGTCCCAGAGCCGGCAAACACATAGGCAAAAGCGTTACGAGTGGTCTCGATTCTGAGCCGTTTCCGCTGCCTTGGGGCAACCGAGATATCCAGGTAATTCGGATCCGCGGCAACGCCTTCCACGGGGCCCTTCTTACCCCAAAACTCGCCGCAGATGATGCGCACGCGCGTGCCATCATCGTCGGTGACCTCGGGGATCGCGCTTGCAGGAACATCTTGATAACGCGGATCGGTCATCTTCAGCGACGCAGGCAGGTTCGCCCATAGTTGGAAGCCATGCATGCGCCCATGGCTGTCTCCCTTTGGCATCTCCTGGTGCAGGATGCCGCTGCCGGCCGTCATCCACTGCACGTCGCCGGCGGTCATTTTGCCCTTGTTGCCCAGGCTGTCGCCGTGCTCGACCGAACCTGCCAGGACGTAGGTTATGGTCTCGATGCCGCGGTGCGGGTGCCATGGAAATCCCGCGACATAGTCGTTGGGATTGTCGTTGCGGAAATCGTCCAGTAAGAGAAACGGATCGAAATCCTTGGTCTTGCCGAAGCCGAAGGCGCGTTGCAGTTTGACCCCCGCGCCTTCGATGGTCGGCTTCGGTTGAATGACTTGCTTAACTGAACGGAGTGACATAGTTACTTCCTTTCTCTCGCCGGAAAGCGCCCTAAACCAGCGCCCGGCGTCTGGCTCAGGCCTTTATGAACTCGACATCGAGCGTAATGGTGACCTCGTCACCAACGAGAATGCCGCCAGTCTCAAGCGCCGCGTTCCAGGTCAGGCCGAAGTCTTTCCGGTTGATCTTGGTCGTCGCCGAGGTCGCGATCCGGGTATTGCCCCAGGGATCCTTCGTTGGCGGGGTTGGCCCTTCAAGTGCAAAGGTCACCTTGCGGGTAACGCCCCGGATGGTCAGGTCGCCGTCGACCTTCAATTCTCCTTCAGAGACAACTTTGATGTCGCTGGATTTGAACGACAAGCTGGGAAACTTCTCAACGTGCAGGAAGTCGGCGCTCTTGAGGTGCGCGTCGCGCTGCGGTTCGCGGGTTTCAATCGAGGCCGCTTCAATCAGTGCCTCGACGCTCGACTTTGTCGGGTCCCCTTCAGCGTGGTGGAGGACTCCAGTGACTTTGGAGAAATGCCCCTTCACGTTGGCAATCATCATGTGTTTGACCTTGAATTCGGCGGTCGCGTGTGCCGGGTCAATGTTCCAGGTGGTGGTTGAGGTTTGTGGTATCGCTAAGGTACTCATATTTTGCCCTTTCTGGCCTTTTCGGCCGGTACGATTTATATAGATGCGTTACGACGATATTCGTTTCAACAAATATATTTGCAAAAAAACGATCAGTCCACATTGCCACGGGCAGCAGCCAGGAGCTCGGTAAGCGCCCACAGCCGGTTTCTTCCGAGGTGCCCCAAGTGCTTGCGGTGGACCTCCTGAATCGGCTCATCCAGACGCGCCAGAAGCTCGAGTCCCTCGGCAGTGATCTTTCCAATTACTGTTCGGCGGTCCTTGGTGTCACGGAAACGCGAGATCAGGCCACGTTTTTCCATTCGGTCGAGCAGGCGCGTGACATCTGGATCCCGAGTAATCATGCGGCTGCCAATTTCTCCGCAAGGCAGGCCGTCCGGCGATCCCCGCAAAATGCGGAGCACGTTGTACTGGGTCGGCGAGATATCCTCTGGTTTCAAGATCTGAGCTAGCCCCCGCGACAGCAGATCACAGGTACGCCACAGATCCACGAACGCAGCCTCTTCGGGAGAACCTGGGCGCCGTTTGGTAATGTTTCTTCTCATTTCTCCTCCCAACATCAACTCAACCGACCCGCAAGCGCCAGTTCCTCGCCACTGCGCTGCCCCCGTCGGAAATAATCTGCAGGCGGCAGATTGTGCTCCAGAAACCATGCTCTCCGGTAGAGAGGAACTCCTGGATGGCATATATGGACGAGTTCGAGCCTACCTCTAGAAGTTCCGAGCGGTGACGGCGCCGGACCGGGTGAGGGTTTCGCCAGACAATCTGCATTTGGGAAACTGTGCGGCCATCGCCTCTGTCCTTCTCTCAGTCAAATTGGATGCGTTATGAGGATAATCGTTTCAACAAATAAATATCAAAGGAAGAGATCAGGACGTTGGGGCTTGGCAGGCATGCGGGGGCATGCTACGAGAATCGGTGGTCTGCTCACAATCTCTAGCAGTGCAACCAAAGGGACGGAGGTCCAGCTGTCCATTCCAGGGGACATTGTGTTTCAACTCTCATCTACTGCCCCCGGGTTGCGGTTGGCAAAATCGGGCTAACCGAGTAAGCGCCAGGTTCCCACAGTTCCCTCTCCGCGATCCAGCACCTGTTATCGCGTGCGAGAGCACCCTCGACATCACCTGCGAGAGTGGCCCTAGCTTTGCAAGCCTGAAACCGTGAGGATGCATAAATAGTGTGCGACAACGCGCCTCGCAGACTTCTTTAGTTTGGACAAGGAAAGATGGCATTCCCTCAGCGCGGTACCCTCGACATTCTGCTGACCACACTGTTCTTTGGCGTGGTGTGCGCAGCCATCTACAGCGCGCGACGAATCATTCTAATCTTCATCTTTGCCATATTTTTCGCTTACTTGATTGATCCTGTGGTCAAGTTCCTGCAGGGGCATTCCCTGTTTTTCAAGAACTTAAGAGGACCAGCAGTCGTGGAGGTGTATCTCGCCTTCGTGATCTTGATCGCGGTGGCGGGATACACGTTTGCTCCTGGCATGGCCAGGAATACCATGAAGTTGCTGGATAACACTCCAACTTTGCTCAACAGCCTCTCGACCGGAGACATCGCGACCCAACTCCGAGGAAAATACGGCTGGAGCGAGGAACAAGAATTTCGATTTAGGACCCTTCTGGAGAGGCACAAAGACAACATCGACCGCCTGGTGCCAATGGTCGATCGTTATATTTCCAATGCGGCACAGCTGGTCGGAGTTTTGCTCTTGGTTCCGATCCAGGCAATCTTTTTCTTGCGCGACGGCGACCGCATAGCGGACGCTCTCATCCACCTATTTTTCTCGTCGAAGCGTCGTCCCAGGGTTCGTGCCATTGCGGACGAACTGCACGTGATGCTTAGAAGTTATATAAGAGCGCAGGTGCTTCTCTGCATTCTCTCGTTTCTATTCTATTCTGCGTCCATGCTTCTTCTGCGATTTCCCCACGCCGTGGCGTTGGGTGTCTTGGGCGGATTGCTCGAGTTCGTTCCGGTGGTTGGGTGGACGAGCACATTCGCGGTAATTGTCGGGGTCGGCATCGTGAATCAAGCTCACTGGCTCTGGATGGCGGCATTGCTGGGAATTTGGAGAGTGATCCAGGACTATTTCGTGTCGCCGCGGATCATGGGGCGTCAATTGAAAATTCACCCGTTGGCGGCGATTTTCGCCGTGTTGGTGGGCGCCGAAATCGGAGGCATCATCGGCATCTACTTGGCCGTACCGCTGATGGCGTCGATGCGCGTCATCTGGCGCGTTGAGAAATCGCAAACAACACAACGCCACCACTCCCTCCCGGGTGAAGATGTAGAAGTGCCATCAACCCTCGTCGAAGCGGCGACCACCTGATCAAGCCGTACTCCGTTTGCTACGCATTATTTCAGCACCCGATGCCATCTAACCGTCACCCAGCCGTCACGTGTCAATGTATTGGCAGACGGTCTTCATCCGTATCAAACGACGCGTTCGCGGTGTCCAGAGGCTATCTAGTCCGTTTGGAAAGTGATAGCGCCAAACCTGATTTTCCACACCATGTTGGAGTTGTGAGTGCTCCAGCACGTGAAGAAATCGATCCTAAGCGGAGGACGTCATGCGGGCATTCAAGGCAATCGAGAACAAACAGTACGCAGATTATGTTTTCTTGTGCGGGGTCATGTGGACACAGTATGAATCGGAAGAGGCCTGCTTGGAACTGGTTCGGGCGCTGGAGTCGAAAGACCTAGACGTTGCTTTGCTTGCCTGCGCTCTTCTCGAAAAGAAGATGGCGTCTGCATAATGATTAGGAATTCCGGCGCGCATGCCTTTACCAAAATGCGCGGCGGATACTGTTTGACCTAGGGTCTCGCCACACTCAGGACCGCGGTCATTTTGTGTTCCTCCCCTGGATCAAGATTGATAGAAGAGTCCAGGATGTTGCTCGCCTCGACACAGAGAAACTGCTTCCACTGTCCATCGCCCAGATCTTTCAGTCCCGCAGCCCCCTCGCGCCACGGATTCCACACGACGGTGGTGAGCGAATTGTCCTTTTGCAGTCGAATCCGGCGGCGCATCCTCGGATCCAACAAATCGACCGCGCTGTCGGTGTTCATGTAGGCACTGTCGGTCTGTGAGGCAATCGCGACATCGCCAATCTGTACCTTCTCTTGATTAGCGTTGGTGTTATCAAGGAAGCGCACGGTATCCAAGCCCTGCAAATGCACCTGCTCAACATCGGCCACTCGGTTGTAAGTATGAAGAGCTTCCTCGAAGCGCAGAGGCGTTGTGCCGGTATTCCTACAAATGAGCTCCAGTTTAAGCTCGGAACCAAATGTGACGCGATGGATCAACCGAAACTCCCCAGGCCACGAGCGCCGCGTCTGCTCATCGCTCTCGGTAAACATGCTTACGGAAACTCTGCCTTCGTTTTGAACGATGGACTCGATTTGCCAGGTTTTGGTGCGTGCGAATCCGTGCGCTGGAGCCTGACGGTCGTTTCCCTTTGCGCGGAACCAGGGAAAGCAGATCGGGATGCCTCCTCGGATTGCCTGGCCTTCCTGCCAGTGCGATTTCGTGCTTACAAAGAGCACCTCATCGTTGCCTGCGGGCTTCCATGAAGTCACGTGGGCGCCATGGAGGTACACCTCGCCCTCCCCGAACGCACCTGTAATCCGTACTCGCGGCAGTCCCCCGTTACCTTCACACACTTCGGCCACCCCAGGAATTCCAAACCTGTGGTCCAGTTCTGCCGCCATTGAGACTGTATCCATATTTGAAGATCTCATTTACCGGGGACAAGTTAAGACACACCCAGACCAAAAGTCCAGGATACAAGTCAGCGCGTTTTCCGTTCGGGACGCGTTGGGCGATGAAAATCCGAGCTCCTGGTTGTGCGGTTTGCGCACTCCCACTCCGCGATCCAGTTTCTGCCGCACCTTCCGTGGCATTGAAACTCCATCATACTTCCGCCGCACTGCGGACAGACCAAGTTCATGATCGAGGAAATGATGCTAGCAGTCCGTGGTGCATGTAGCTGATTTTC
>Ga0066709_100002789_pt1 | contig 12988 bp, 11 predicted proteins | sample GraSoiAngelo_158_FD_79665 | JGI IMG/M metagenome (GOLD analysis project Ga0066709, IMG submission 79665) | Grasslands soil microbial communities from the Angelo Coastal Reserve, California, USA - 14_1009_16_30cm | ecosystem: Environmental > Terrestrial > Soil > Grasslands | place: USA... | reverse complement strand
GCCTCCATCGCGTCGTAGCGCGGCCCGCCCACCACCCGCCGGCAGGGTCGGAACGGGTCGAGGCCGAGGCCGACCAGGTCGACGCCGGCGTCGCCGATTCGGCCGCGCAGGACGGCGAGGTCGGCGGCCACGGCGGCATGTGCGGCGCCGATCCCCGCCTGGGGCAACGAGCTCAGCTCGACCTGCCCCCCGGGCTCGAAGGTCAGTCGCCCACCTCTCGGCAGTGGGCCCGCGACCTCGGTCCGCAGCTGGTCGAAGCAGATGGGCCGGGCAGGGTCGTCGAGCGGCCAGGTGAGCCACTCCAGCTCGACGCCGAGGCGACCGCGTCCCGCGGTCGCGACGGCATGCTCACGGACGTGCCGGTGGACGTCGTCCGTGCGCAGGCTCGGTTGGCGGGAAGGCACCCCTTACCGGTGGCCGAAGTGCGCGGTGACCCAATCGAGATTGCGCACCGGCGCCGTCCAGAGTTGCAGGCCGATGGACCTGTCCTTCATCGTTCCTCCTGGTGTTTTCGTGTGGGGGACGCGACGACACTACGGCCGTCTCGCGGGTTGGGCACATCGCGCCGCCCGGCCGGCCCCGGAGGCCACGAGGGGCCGACAACCCCGGCAGCGCCTCCGGGCTCTCGGCCCAGGGCGAGGCGGCGGCCAAGCAGATCCTCTCCTGGCTGAACAAGAAGTTCCCCGACTAAGCGCGGTAGTCGGGCTTCGAGCGGATCAGCGTCACTCCGTCCGCAGGATCAGCGCCGAGGGGCTGCGGCCCGCCGCCCACGCGGGCAGGGCCGCGATCGCGTTGGCCGCGACGAGGGTGGCGGGGATCGTGAGCAGGATCGGAAGGGGGGGTGTGACCGCGTCGGCACTGACGCCGAGCTGGGTGGTGAACAGCGTCCACGCCCAGCGGCCTCCTGCGGTGCCGAGCGGCACCCCGATCAACAGCGCGATCGAGCTCAACGTCGTGGCCTGCCAGACCACCGCGAACGACACCTGCCGGCGCACGAACCCCAACGTCTTGAGCACCGCGAGGTCGCGGCGCCGGCGCCGCACGGAGCTGACGAGCGTGTGGGCGAGCGTGACGGCGGCGAGGAGCGCGAGCACTCCGGCGAGCACGCCCGGCAGGCTGTCGACGCGAGCGATGCTGGTCAGGTCGCTCGGGCGGCGCGCGGCTTGCGTCGGCACAGGGGCAAGCGCGGCACGCACGCGCCTGTAGGTCGCGGGGGCGTCGACCCCGGGCCGGAAGCGCGCGAGGTACACGTTGTGTTGCGCGCTCGGCAACAGGTCGGCGAGGCCGGCGAAGGTCGTCAGGGCGCCGTCGCCCAGCTGACCCGCGTCGCCGAAGTCGGGGAACACCCCACGGCCGACGACGCGCAGGCGCGCGGTGCGACGGCCGAGCCGGGCCGTGACGCTGTCGCCGACGCGCTTGTGCAGCTTGTGGAGGGTCCGCGCCCCGAGCAGCACCTCGCCGGGCCGGCCGGGGGGACGGCCGCTCACCACCGTGGGCACCACCTCGCCCCGCACCTGCTCCAACGCCAGGACGTCGACGCGGTGCCGGTCGAGCTCCAGCTGGCTGACGGTGCCGACTGCGAGTGCGCCCACCGCGTGATCGTTCGACAGCGCGCCCCGAAGCGTGAGGTCGACGGCGCCGGGCAGGCCCGGCGCGCCGCTCTTGATGTCCCAGTTCCATCCGTACAGCACCGGTGTGTCGAGCAAGCGGTGGAGGCTGGCGGCGAAGCTCCACGTTGCGGTGAGCAATGCGACCACGACCGCGACACCCAGCATGGTCGTGCGCACCGGCACCGCGGTCGCGCCCCGACCAGGCTCGAGCGCGAAACGCACCCCGACCACCGCGGTGGGCGGGACCTCCGTGCGGGTCAGCGACTCGGCGACCCGCGAGGGGCGTTCGTCGGCCGGCGCGGTTCGCGTAGAAGCAGTGTTGGTGAGCCGCGACGCGCGCCATGCCGCGACGAGCGTCAGCGCGCCGACGATCACGATCAGGACGAGTCCGCCGACGCCGAGCACGAGGCCGTCGAACGCGACACCCGGTGTGATCTCCGCGGTGCGTGCCAGCCCGACGGGGCTCAGCGGCGAGAGCGCGAATGCGATCCCCAACGCAAGCGCGCTGCCCAGCCCGGCCACCACCAACCCACGCACCAATGCCACGAGCGTCAGCTGACCGGACGTCATGCCCATGGCCCGCAGCACCGAGTGATCGCCCGCTTCGCCGACCGTCTGGCGCGTGAGCGCCTGGCCCACGATCACCAGCAGCGCAAGGGCCGTCAGCGCCGCGAGCAACCGCGACGCGAGCCCCTCGACCTTGACCGCGCGTTGCACCGCGGCGGTCTGGTTGGGTCGGGTGAAGACGAACGACGTCTGTCCCTTCGCCAGGCGGTCGACGCCGTCCTGGAACGCCGGGAGGTCGGCCGCACCCCGCTTCAGCCGCACGTACGAGAGCGGGCTGTCCACCAGCCGGCCCTGGTAGAGACGGAAGAACGCGGGGGTGAGGTGCAGCGGCGGCGCCAGGTCGGGCCCGAGGGGCGGGAACTCGGCGGGCGAGGCCTCGATGCCCACGATCTTCACGGTCACGAGCGGGCCGTCGGCCACCTGTTCGATGACCGGTGCGGCGCCTTCCGCGACCTGCAATCGCCGCGTGAAGCCCCCCAGCAGCTCGGCGGCCACCCGGTCGAAGCTCCTGCCACGCGTGAACCGGAGGCGCAGGGTCGCGCCCACCCTCAGGTGCAGGCGCTCGGCGAGCAGGAAGCTCGCAGTCGCCTCGTCGACCCGTTCGGGGTTCGCGGGCCGGCCCGCGAGCATCTTCCACCGCTCAATGGTGTTGCCGAGGCCCGCGTCGCCGTGCGCGATCGGAAACATGTCGGTCGGGCCGAGCAGTCGCCCGCTCTCGGTGCGCCCCGCGAACAGCAGGTACACCGCGATGCGCGAGGTGCTCGCAACCTCGGGTAGGTGATCGACCGCGTTCAGGTCCACGTTTCCGACGAACAGGAACTGGCTCTGACCCACGACGAGCACGTCGGCCGCATTCGACGCGGCCGCCAGGCGCGGGTACGCGTCCTCGGTGCGACGCGCCCCCGCCAACGCCGCCAGTACCACGCCGCCGCCGATGCCGACGACGAGCGCGAGCCCCAACCACGAGCGCCATCGGGCTCGCAGCTCGTGGCGCGCGCGGATCCAGACCGGGCTCAGCACTTCAGCTGCACAGCACGGTCAACTGCCGCTGATGAGCGCGGCCAAGCGGTCGACACCGACCAGCTGGCGGAAGTCGTGGGGCGTGTACCCGGTGACGACGGTGTGGACCCGCGCTCGCGCCGTCGCCGAACGGCGGAGGCCGAAGAGAGGCGCCAGCTCGCCGAAGTAGCCGCCGGCCTTGACCCCCGCGACGAACTCCTCGCCGCCATCCGAGAGCTGGCGGACGAGCTCGATCTCACCGTCGTCCACCGTGTAGACGAGATCGCCCGGCTCACCCTGGGCGAAGAGCACATCGCCGGGATCGAGCTCGCGACGCTCGGGCGGACGCGACTCGCGGTCGACTCGGGGACTGAGCTCCACCACCCGGTCGGCGAGCGGGATCATCCGCTCGTCGTGGGTCGCCACGACGACGACTCGACCCGGGCTGGCCACCTCGCGGAGGAGGCGCAGCACCCCGTCGACCTGCACGTAGTCGAGATGGGCGGTCGGCTCGTCGGCGAGGAGCAACGGCGGCTCGTACGCCAGGGCGCGGGCGATGGCCACGCGCTGCTGCTGGCCGCCCGAGAGGTCACCCGGCCGGTGCTTCACGCGATCGCTGAGGCCGACCCGCTCGAGCAGCTCGGCAGAACGGCGCCGCGCCTCGCGACCACTCGTGCCGCCCGCCCACATGGGTGCTGCGACGTTCTCGAGCGCGGTGAGGCTCGGAACCAGGTTGAACGCCTGGAACACGATGCCGACGCGATGACGCCGGTACTGCGTGAGCGCGTCACCGCTGAGCTGGGAGACCTCGACGTCATCGAACCGGATCGACCCGCCCGCCGGCTTCAGGATGGCGGCCAACGCCGAGAGCAGCGTGGTCTTGCCGCAGCCGCTCGCGCCGAGGAGCAGCACGAGCTGGCCCGACTCCACGTCGAGGTCGAGCGCGTCGATGGGGCGGACCACGTAGCCGCCGCTCGAGTACTCGATCCTGAGGTCACGGATGCGAAGGCCGCCCGCAGTGCTCATGCGCCGCTGAACGCCAGCGCCGGGTCGACGCCGACGGCTCGGCGTAGCCCGGCCACGCTGGCGAGCGTGCCCACGACGACGGCGATGACGAGCAGGCGTAGGTACGCGCCCGAGGGGATCTCGACGGGGAACGGGAACGACGCGGCGAGGGGCTGGGCCAGCACCGCGGCCGCGATGGCGCCCGCGAACGACAGCACGACGGCCTGGAGCGCGAGGCCGACGAGCAGGGCACGACTCGACGCGCCGGTGGCCTTCAACACCGCGAAGTCGCGCACCCGCTCGAGCGCGGACAGGTACACCATCGACCCGATGATGCCCGCGGCGACGATCCAGAGGAGAGCGTTGATGAAGGCGATCGACTGGTTCCCGCTCTTCGCGACCCGTGCGAGATCCGATATGGCCTGCTGGTCCGTGACCAGATGAAGGCCGTCGGGCACCGTCCGGGGCACACCCTCGGTGATGAAGGCCGTCGCGAGCGGCTGCCCCGCGAACGCGAGCGCCTGTGCGTCCTCTACCGGCATGAGCAGCGTGGGGACGCCGAAGTTGAACCTCACGCGCGATACCAGGCCCACCACACGGAGCCGGTGGCCGTTGGCGACCACGCGTTCGCCGACGCGCAGGCCCAGCGCTGAATCCGCGAGGGTCTCTCCTCGCCCGCGTAGCGCCCGGCCACGAACGACGCGTGGTGCCATGATCCCGCCCGGGCGATAGCCGACTACGTTGACGTCGCGCACGGATTTCTCGTGGATGGTCGAGCGGAACAGCACGACCGGCTCGGCGCGGGCGACGCCGGGCTCGACCGCGACCTCGTTCGCGAGGCCGGCGGGAATCACCGACGCCGTGGTGAACGGGCCCGTGCTGCCGGCGGCCACGACCCATGCGTCGGTGCCGAACAGCCGCACGATGCGGTGGTTCGCGTTGCTCAGGCTGGAGCTGGCGCCCGACAGCAGCAGCGTCATCGCGAACACGAGCGCGGTGGCAGCGACCGCGATCGTGAAACGGCGCCGTCGCCACTGGAGGTCACGAACGCTCACACGCCACACGTCGGATGAGTTTCTACACCTTCACCCACGTGGGATCGCGGGGAGCTCTCGCCCCTGGCCGACCGGCACGTCGGCCACGCAACGTAGGGGCCGGCGCGGCGGACGGACTGCCTCTGGACGCAGGCGACCCCGGGGGGCAGACTCACGGACGGCGGTGCGCCGTTCACTCGGGGGTGTCAGCACCATGAGCACGACTGTCGCGGGGGGCCAGGCGGCACCGCCTGCGACACCGCGACCCGCACCTCCGCGACCCGCACCCCGGCGCCCCGGCCTCGGCATCGTCGTGACCGCGATCTGGGCCGCCTTCGCGATCGCGGCGCCGACGGTGATCATCTACCGCCACTCGCGCGACAACGACGGAGGCGCCGCCAAGGTGGGAGGCGACACGGTCACCATGGCGCAGATCGCGTTCAAGCCCACGACGCTCGTGGTGGCGCGCGGCACCAAGGTGTCGTTCGTGAACAAGGACAGCGCACCGCACACGGTCACGCAGAAGGGTGGTGGCATCGACTCCGGGGTGCTCAACCCGGGCAAGACGTTCACGCTCGAGGTGAATGACGCGTTCGAGTACACCTGCACGATTCATCCGAGCATGAAGGCCAAGGTCGTTCTCTCGGGCTAGGGAGGCGTGTACGTGGACGTCATCGAGTTCCTCAACGACATCACCGGCAACAACCTGCTGCTGTGGAAGGTGATCCTCACAACGGTGGTGTTCGCGCTGGCGGGCATGCAGGTGTTCTTCGCTGCCCGGTTGTGGAACGTCTCGACCTTCCCTCCGATGTCACCCGCCGCCGCGGCGCGGGTTCACCGCATCAGCGGACGCCTGGCGGTGACGCTCGGTGCCGTCGTCGCGTTCTCGTGCCTGGCCGGTCCGGCCGGGCCCACGTCGCCCACCCGGGTGCTGCTCCACTCGATCTTCGGCACCCTCGTCTTCGTGATCCTGACCGCGAAGTTCGCGGTGCTGAAGCTGCTCAGATCCGGAGGCGACCTCCTCCCCTGGATCGGCAGTGCCCTGTTCCTCACGTTCGCCGCCATCTGGGCGACGTCCGTTGCCGACTACGTCTCTGCGAGGTAGCGAATGCGCGTCGTCAAGAAGCTCTCGCTGATCGGTCTCGCCGTGGGTCTGGGCGCGGGTCCCGCGCTCGTCGCTTCGCTGGCCCCGGCGGGCGCGCAGACCGGAGGCAAGGAAACGGCGCGCATCGTGAGCTTCGCCTTCGAGCCCCCCGAGCGCAGCGTCGCGTCGGGCACGACGATCACCTGGACCAACAACAGCGACCGCCCTCACACGGTCACGGATAGGGGCGGCACCTTCGACACAAACGACATCGCGCAGAACGCAACGGGCGAGATCACCTTCTCGGCACCGGGCGTGTACCACTACTTCTGCCGCATCAACCCCAACAAGATGAACGGCATCATCACGGTCACCGGCGACACCGGTCAGGCCGACGTCAACCGCGTCGAGGCGATCGACCCCGCGCCTCAGTTCACCGGTGAACGCCTGCGGTTCGTGCCCGACACGCTGACCGTGAAGGCGGGCTCCACGCTCCAGTTCGCCAACGTCGGTGGCAAACCCCACTCGCTCACCGCCGACGACGGTTCGTTCGACACCGGGATCGTCATGCCGGGGGCCGAGGCCGGTCGCTTCGCGGGAACGAACGCGTCCATCACCCTCAAGGAGCCGGGCACGTTCAAGTTCCACTGCGAGGTGCACCCACAGGCGATGACGGGCACCCTCACGGTGACGGGGGTGGCCCCTGCGGGACCGGGCCCCGCGCCACCATCCGACGCCGCGAGACAGGTGAGCGTCGACACGGTCGACTTCGCGTTCAAACCCGCGCAGGCGTCGGTCGCGCCGGGAGGCGAGGTGACGTGGACCAACCGCGGGTCCGCGCCGCACACGGCGACGTTCGACGACGTGTCGCTCGACACCGGCACCATCGCGCCGGGCAGCAGCGGCAAGCTGACCGCGCCGGAAAAACCGGGCAGCTACAGCTACAAGTGCAAGATCCATCCGGCCAAGATGCGCGGGGTGCTCGTCGTGGTCGGCCAGAACCAGGCCGATCCCACTGCGACCGCGGCCGCCAAGGCGACCGGCCCACCCTACGCGGCGGCCGGCAACACCGGGCCGGGAGGCGGCATTTCCGGGTTCGCCCTCGCCACCGGTGTCGTGGCCGCCTTTCTCGGAGGCTTCGGCATCTCGGCGTTCGTGCGGCCTCGCCGCGCCGTCCCCAGCCCACCCTCTCCGTAGCACCGATACCTGCGCCACACTCGGGGGACGCGCACAGCCGACCCACAGGGTCCTCACAGTCGGGCGGTCCACGCTGGTGCCGTGGAATCGACACCATCGAACGACTGGGACCTTCCCCATTACACGGCCCCCACCGAGACCATCCCGACCGTGACCGCTCCGACCGAGACGGTCCCGGAGCCTCCTCGCCTGCCGCCCGCCGGTCTACCCCCTGTCCCGCCCCCGGCGGGCGGCGGCGCCCCGCCTCCCCCGCGTCCCACCCGGGGCCGTGTGGCAGCCCTCCTGGCCACCACGGCGCTCGCGGCGGGCGCGGTGGGCGGCGTGGTGGGCGCCAAGCTCACCGACGACCGGCCGGTCACCGCGTCACCCGCCACCACCGTCGGGCGAGCGGTCTCCACCGGCCCGAGCTCGGTGCTCGCGGGGCCGGCCCTCGACCTGCAGGGGATACTCGCCAAGGCCGCGCCCGCGGTGGTGTCCATTCGCGCGTCGGGCGCGGGCGGCAGCGGCGCGGGCACCGGGATCATCCTCACCGCGGACGGCGAGGTCCTCACCAACGCGCACGTCGTGAGCGGCGCCGACACGGTGCGCGTGCGACTCGAGGGCGAGTCCCAGTCGCGCTCGGCCACCATCGTGGGCAGCGATGGCGTCAACGACCTCGCGCTCTTGAAGATCGGCAACGCGAGCGGGCTGCCCACGGCCGAGCTCGGCGACTCCGCGACCGTGAAGGTCGGCGACGACATCGTAGCGATCGGCAACGCACTCGGTCTGCCGGGTGATCCCACCGTGACGCGAGGCATCGTGTCGGCCACCGATCGCACCCTCGACAACCTCACCGGGCTGATCCAGCACGACGCCGCCATCAACCCGGGGAACTCCGGGGGCCCGCTGATCAACCGTTCCGGTCAGGTGGTCGGCATCAACACCGCGACCGCCGGACAGGGCATCGGCTTCGCCATCCCCATCGACCACGCCAAGAGCGTGATCGAACGGCTGCGGCGGGGCGAGAGCGCCCCACCGGTCGGGTGGCTGGGCGTGCAGACGACCGACCCCGACGACGGCAGCCGTGGCGCCCTCATCGTCGCCGTCGTGAACGGGGAGCCGGCCGACCAGGCCGGCCTGCAGGAGGGAGACCTCATCACTGCCGTCGACGGGACGCCGGTGACGGGCGCGAGCGACTTGGGCGGCCTCGTCCGCGACCACCGTCCCGGGCAGCGGGCGACGATCACGGTGACGCGGAACGGCGAGTCGCGGGACCTGCAGGTCACGTTCGGCTCGAAACCCAACAACTGACGTGACGGGACGGGGCACGATTGAGGCCATGGTGCTCCCCGCGGCCCGGGTACTGGTCGTCGACGACGAGGATGCCATCACCGACCTGGTGAGCACCGCGTTGCGGTACACCGGGTTCGACGTCGCCGTGGCCTCCACCGGCCGCGCCGCGATCGCCACGGCCGCCACGTTCCGGCCCGAACTGATCGTCCTCGACATCATGCTCCCCGATCTCGATGGCTTCGAGGTCACCCGCCGGCTGCGGGGCGACGGCGTGCGGGTACCGGTCGTGTTCCTCACCGCACGCGACGCGACCGAGGACAAGGTCACCGGGCTCACCATCGGCGGCGACGACTACGTCACCAAGCCGTTCAGCCTCGAGGAGCTCGTCGCGCGCGTCCGCGCGGTGCTGCGCCGTACCCGAGGCGACGACGACGGCTCGAGCCGTCTGCAGTTCGGCGACCTCGAGCTCGACGAGGACACCCACGAGGTCTGGCGCGCGGGTGCTTCCGTCGCGCTGACCGCCACAGAGTTCAAGCTGCTCCGGTACCTCATGCTCAACGCACGAAGAGTCCTGTCGAAGGCGCAGATCCTCGACCACGTCTGGGAGTACGACTTCGGGGGTGACGCCAACGTCGTCGAGACCTACATCTCGTACCTGCGCAAGAAGGTCGACCAGATCGAGCCCCATCTGATCCACACCGTCCGGGGCGTGGGGTACACCTTGCGGCTGCCCGGCTGAGATGTCGCTGCGCGGCCGACTCCTGGCCGGTCTCGTCGCACTGGTGACGGTCGGCATGCTCGTGTCCGACGTCGTGACGTACACAGCACTGCGCTCGTTCCTCGTCGACCGCATCGACCAGCAGCTCGAGGACACGGTGCTGCCCGCGGCGCAGGAGCTGAGAATCCAGTCCGGGTTCCCGCACCGGCCGTCGGACCGGACGATCATCCCCGCGGGCACCGACGCGCGGCTCCTCGACGGCAGTGGCCAGGTGGTGGCAACGCTGCCCGGGTTCCGGGAGCCGTCGGACCCACCCCCCCACCTGCCCGACCTCACCTCGATTGGCCGGGCCGACGGGCAGCACGCCTTCACCGCCCGGGCGGAGGGTGGGAGCTCGCTGCGCTACCGGGTGCTCGCCACCCCGACGACCGACGGGGGCGTCTTCGTCGTCGCCCTCCCGCTGCGCGACGTGACGAAGACGCTCGGCCGGCTCGTCCTCATCGAGGTGATCGCCACCCTCTCGGTGATCGTGCTGCTCGGCCTCCTCTCGTTGTGGGTCGTGCGCGTCGGGCTGCGCCCCCTCGACCAGATGGCCACCACCGCGGGAGAGATCGCGGCCGGCGACCTCTCGCGCCGCGTGGAGCGGGCGGACGATCGCACTGAGGTGGGGCGGCTCGGCGCGGCGTTGAATGGCATGCTCGGGCACATCGAGCGGGCCTTCGCGGCGCGGACCGCGTCGGAGCAGCGGCTCCGGCGGTTCGTCGCCGACGCGTCGCACGAGCTGCGCACCCCGCTCACCTCGATCCGCGGCTACGCCGAGCTCTTCCGTCGCGGCGCGGCGGAGCACCCCGACGACCTCGAGACGGCCATGCGGCGCATCGAGGACGAGAGCGCGCGCATGAGCGTGCTCGTCGACGACCTGCTGCTCCTGGCCCGTCTCGACCAGGGCCGTCCCCTCGAGCGGGAGGAGGTCGACCTCGTCGCGCTCGCGAGTGACGCGGTGGACGACGCTCGCGCCGTCTCGCCCGATCGGCCCATCACGTTCGAGACCAACGGACCCGTGACGGTCACGGGCGACGAGGCCCGGCTGCGCCAGGTGACCGCGAACCTGTTGGCCAACGCGCGGGTCCACACGCCGGAAGGCACGCGCGTGCATGTGCGCGTCCGGTCGACACAAGAGGGCGCCCAGCTCGAGGTCGCGGACGAGGGCCCCGGTCTCGAAGCCGACGAGGCGGCGCGCGCGTTCGAGCGCTTCTACCGAGCCGACCCGGCGCGTGCGCGCGCCGGTGGCGGGAGCGGGCTGGGGCTCTCCATCGTCGCCGCCATCGCCGCGGCCCACGGGGGACGGGCGACGCTCGACACCGGCCCCGGCCGCGGCGCCACCTTCCGCGTCGAGCTGCCCCGAGTCGCGCCGCCTCCGGTCGAGGCGCCCACACCGCTCACAGCATCCACCCAAGAATCGCCCACGACGATCACAGACCTGAGGGACCAGAATGAGTGACATGTCTTCCAACCCGCGACCGCCGTCCATCGCCGAGGCGCGCCCGGCGTCGGATGCCGCCCTGCTCGAGCGCACGCTCTTCGAGGTCAAGCGCGTGATCGTGGGGCAGGACCGCATGGTCGAGCGCATGCTGGTTTGCCTGCTGGCGCGCGGACACTGCCTCATCGAGGGGGTGCCGGGCCTGGCCAAGACCCTCGCGGTGGAGACGCTGGCCTCCTCGGTAGGCGGGTCGTTCGTACGGCTCCAGTTCACCCCCGACCTGATCCCCGCCGACATCATCGGCACGCGGATCTACCGGCCCTCGCGCGAGGCGTTCGACGTCGAGCTGGGCCCGGTGTTCGCCAACTTCGTGCTGGCCGACGAGATCAACCGCGCGCCCGCGAAGGTGCAGTCGGCGCTGCTCGAGGTGATGGCCGAGGGCCACGTCTCGATCGGCGGCATCACCCATCCGGTGCCCATGCCGTTCCTCGTGCTGGCGACGCAGAACCCCATCGAGTCCGAGGGCGTCTACTCGCTCCCCGAGGCGCAACGCGACCGCTTCCTCATGAAGATCGTCGTGGGCTACCCGAGCGGTTCCGAGGAGGTCGAGATCGTCCGGCGGATGGGCGTCGACCCGCCCCGCGCGGTCGAGGTGCTCGACACTGCGACGCTCGTGCGGCTGCAACGCGACGCCGACCAGATCTTCGTGCACAACGCGGTCATGGACTACGCGGTGCGCATCGTGCTCACGACGCGCGAGCCGGCCGAGCGGGGCCTGCCCGAGGTCGCGCCGCACCTCGCCTTCGGGGCGAGCCCGCGCGCCAGCCTCGGCCTGATCGCCGCCGGCCGCGCGCTCGCGCTGATCCGCAATCGCAACTACGTGCTTCCCCAGGACGTGTTCGACGTGGCGTCCGAGGTGCTGCGGCACCGGCTCGTCCTCTCCTACGAAGCGCTGGCCGACGGCGTCACGCCCGACGACATCGTGGGCCGGGTGATCGCAACCGTCGTGGCGCCCCGCGTCGCCCCCAGCCAGGACCGCACCGCGGTGATTGCGTGAGCGCCCGCCCGGGGTTGGCGCGGGGCCAGGCGGCCCTGCGCCACCTCGAGCTGACCATCACGCGTCGCCTCGACGGCCTCCTGCAGGGCGACCACCAGGGCCTCGTGCCGGGCTCGGGCAGCGACCCGGGCGAGGGCCGCGTGTACCAGCCGGGCGACGACGTGCGCCGCATGGACTGGAACCTCACCGCTCGCACCACCGTCGCCCACGTGCGGGAGACGATCGCCGACCGCGAGCTCGAGACGTGGGTGGTCGTCGACCAGTCGGCGAGCCTCGACTTCGGGACCGCGGCGTGCGAGAAGCGCGACCTGGCGCTGGCTGCGACGGCAGCAGTGGGCTTTCTCACCGCGCGCGCGGGCAACCGGCTCGGCGCGCTGTTGCTGCGGCCGGGCGGCCTGGTCACGGTGCCTCCGCGCTCGGGTCGCGATTCGGTCATGGCGCTGCTCCAGCGGGTGGCGACGACACCTCGCGCGCACACACCCGGCCCATCGACGGCAAAGAGACTCGCGGAACGCGGCCCCACGGCCGACTTGAGCACCGCCCTGCGCGCTGTCGGCCCGCTGGCCCGCCGGCGGGGCCTCGTCGTCGTGATCTCCGACTTCCTCGACCCCGCGGGCTGGGAGCGGCTGCTCCGGTCGGTGCGAGGGCGCCACGAGGTGCTCGCGGTCGAGGTGCTCGACCCGCGCGAGCTCGAACTGCCGCCGGTCGGCCTCCTCACCCTCGTCGACCCCGAGACGGGGCGCCGCATCGAGGTGCAGACCGCCCGCAACCAGGTCCGCCGGCGCTACGCGGAGGCGGCGGCGGGCCAGCGGGCCGAGATCGCCCGCGCGCTACGCAGCGCGGCGGTCCCGCATCTGACGCTGCGGACCGACCGCGACTGGCTCCTCGACATCGTGCGCTTCGTCGCCCTGCGCCGCCGGCTGCGCACGGGCCTCGTCGCCCCGCAGGCGGTGCACCGGTGAGCG
>Ga0066709_100002787_pt1 | contig 12994 bp, 14 predicted proteins | sample GraSoiAngelo_158_FD_79665 | JGI IMG/M metagenome (GOLD analysis project Ga0066709, IMG submission 79665) | Grasslands soil microbial communities from the Angelo Coastal Reserve, California, USA - 14_1009_16_30cm | ecosystem: Environmental > Terrestrial > Soil > Grasslands | place: USA... | reverse complement strand
GGGGCTCGCCAACACGATGGCCATCGCGCGCATCGCCGAGGCCGCGGGTCTCGGCTGCTACGTCGGCTGCATGATCGAGACCTCGCTCGGCACCGCCGCCTATCTGCAGGCCGCGCTGGCGGCGGCGCCCGTCACCTGGGGCTGCGAGCTGTTCGGCCCCCTGCTCCTGCGCGGCGACGTCGTCCGCGAGCCCGTCCACTACGCCGACGGCTGCATCCTCGCGCTGGACGCCCCCGGCCTCGGCGTGGACGTCGACGAGCTCGCCCTGAAGGAATGGATCCGCCACTAGAACTGAGAAGCCGTTTGCCGAACGGGTACGTGCCGTCAACGCGAATCCGGACGGTGTATGCAGCAAACGCGAATCCGGAGGGGAAGGGGGAACCCTGCTAGGGTTCCCCTTCAAACAGGAGGAGACTTCATGCGACGCGTATCGATGCTGTTGCTCGTCCTCGCGGTTGCTTTCGTCGGGAGCCTGCCGGGCGAGGCCCAGCAGGGCAAGAACATCACGTGGACGGCCGGCCAGGTCGGCGGCGGCTGGTACTCGCAGGCCGGCGGCTTCGTCGAGCTCATCAAGAGCAAGGACCCGTCGTTCAACATCAAGGTCATCCCGGGCGCCGGCATCCAGAACATGACCAAGCTGCAGCAGGGCGAGACCGAGATCGCCTGGGGCCTGCCGCCCTTCATCATGGCCTCCTACCAGGGCCAGGATCCGTACAAGGACAAGCACTCCGACATGCGGCTGGTGATGAACGGGCTCGGCTTCGTGCACATCCAGTGGTGCGTGCCGGCCGACTCCGAATGGAAGTCCATCCGCCAGATCTTCGAGTCGAAGAAGCCCATCACGATCGGCACCACGCCCCCGGGCGGCTCCGACGAGTGGGTGATGCGCAAGGTCTTCGAGTTCTACAAGACGACCTACGCCGACGTGCGCAGCCGGGGCGGCAAGGTCATCCTCGTCTCCTACACCGACCTCGCCAACCAGTACCGCGACCGCAACATGGACATCCTGTTCGCCAACCTGGCGGTGCCGGGCGCGGCGATCCAGGAAGCCTCACTCGGGCGCAAGATGCGCATCCTGCCGATGGACGACGACCTCATCAAGTTCATGGAGGGCGTCGGCCTCACGCGCGGAGTCATTCCCAAGGGCTCCTACAAGGACGTCGTGAACAACGACGTGGACATCCCGACCATCGCCATGGCCAACACGATCGTGGCCAACGCCAAGGTGCCCGCCGACGTCGTGCACGACTTCACCAAGGTGCTCGTGTCCAACGTGGATGGCGTGCGCAAGGTGCACCCGGCCTTCAAGGACTTCGATCCCAAGGACGCGCCGAAGCTCTCGAGCCTGCCGCTGCACCCGGGCGCGGAGCGCGCCTATCGCGAGGCGGGCCTGCTGAAGTAGCGGCGCGGACGGCGTCGTGCGCAAGCTCGACGGCTGGGTGGGCTGGGCGGTGGGCGGCTGGTCGGCCGCGGCCGCCCTCTTCCACATCTGGACGGCCTACGCCGGCGTCTGGGAGCCGCGCGAGATGCGCGGCGTGCACCTGCTGTTCCTCATCCCGCTCGCGTTCCTGCTCTTCCCGGGCTCCGAGAAGAAGCCGAGCCCGCGCATCACCCGGCTCGACCTCGCGTGGGCCGTCGCCTCGTTCCTGGCGTGCGCGTGGGTCATCGCCCACGCGCACGAGCTGACGGAGCGCTGGGAGGGCGTGCACCCCGTCACGCTCACGATGACGATCGTCGGCACCGTCCTCGTGGTGGCGGTGCTGGAGGCTGCGCGCCGCTCGGTGGGCTTCTGGTTCTTCGTCACCACGCTGCTCTTCATGGCGTACCTGGTGGCCTCGCCGTGGCTGCCGGGATTCCTGCGCTCGCCGCGCGCGTACTCCTACCGGCAGCTCGTCGAGATGTTCGCCTTCTACGCCGACGAGGGCGTGATGGGCTCGCTCACCGGCATCTCGTCGAACATCCTGATGATCTTCATCCTGTTCGCCTCCTTCATGCTCCACTCGGGCGTCGGCCAGTTCTTCATGGACATCTCGATCGCGCTGGCCGGGCGCTTCCGTGGTGGTCCCGCCAAGGTGGCGGTCGTCTCCTCGGGGCTCTACGGCACCATCAGCGGCTCGTCGGTGGCGGACTGCTACGCGACGGGCACGTTCACGATTCCCCTGATGAAGCGGATCGGGTACCGGGCGGAGATCGCCGGCGCCATCGAGGCCTGCGCGTCGTGCGGCGGGCCGCTGATGCCGCCGATCATGGGCGCGGGCGCGTTCATCATGGCGGAGCTGACGGGCATCCCCTACTCCAAGATCATCGTCGCCGCCGCGCTGCCGGCGGTCCTCTACTACGCTGGCATCATGGCCACCGTGCACTGGGAAGCGCTGAAGCACGGCATCGGCACGATGAAGGCCGAGATGCCGTCGGCGGGCTCGCTGCTGCGGCGCGCGCTGCTCTTCACGCCGTTCTTCACGATCGTCTACTTCCTGCACGCGGGCTACTCGCCGTCGAAGGCCGCGCTCTACAGCATGTTCACCGCGATCGCCGTCTCCTGGGTGGCCGGCGACTCGCCGATGACGCCGCGGAAGATCTTCGCGACGTTCGGCGAGGCCATGCGCTCGGGCGTGATCATCGCCTCCGTGCTGGCCGCCTCCGGGCTCATCGTGGCCGCCATGAGCCGCACGGGGTTCGCGCTGGCGTTCTCGAGCGCGATCATCAACCTGTCGGGCGGCTACGTGATCGTCGCGCTGTTCCTGGTCTTCGTCGTCATCTCCGTGCTGGGCACCGGCATCCCGACCACGCCGGCCTACATCCTGGCCGTGACCGTGGGCGGAGCCTCGCTCACCAACATGGGCATCGACCTGCTGGCCGCGCACCTGTTCGTGTTCTATTACGCCGTGCTCGCCGACGTGACGCCGCCGGTCGCCGTCACCGCGGTGGCGGGCGCCCAGATCGCCGGCGCCAATCCGATGACCACCGGTTGGCACGCCACCCGATTCGGCATCGGCGGCTTCCTGGCGCCCTTCCTGTTCGCCTTCCAGCCGCCCTTGCTGTGGAAGGGCACGTACGTGGAGATCGTCGTCGCGTTCGTCTCCGCACTGGTGGGCATCGCGGCGCTCTCGGCGGCGGTGGCCGGGCACATGTTCGGCCCGCTCACGTGGCCGCGCACGATCTTCCTGGTCCTGGTGTCGCTGGCGGCGATCGGTCCTTACCTGAGCGTGTCGCTGGCGAGCAGCGTCGTGCTCATCGCCTACATGGTGTGGGACGCCCGCACCGCACGAAAGGCCGTCGGTCCCACCCTCGTCGTCACCGAACGCCCCATCGTGGCGGAGACCGAAGCCCCTCCCTTGACGTGAAAGAGACGCGTCACGGCTCCGCCGGGACACTCCGAACGTCGGGGGGTTTGGGGGCCATGTCGGGGCCCCCAATCAGATGGACCCTGATGCGGACGGGGAAGGTGCCGTCGGCGACGAAGTGCCAGGCTCGGGGGCGGAAGCGCGGGGCTTGCACGTGCACGGCGTGCGGACCGAGCGAGATCCGAAGCGCGCGGGCCACGAGGTCACCCGCAGTGGCAAGCGATCCCCGTCCCGCGATATGCCTCTCCCGCGCCGGCAAAGCCCAGCGCGACCGCGCCGAACACGCCCCCGGCGACCGCCGCGTCGCTGCCCGAGAACGAGCCGCGGAAGAAGAAACCCGCCGGCCCACCCGCAGAGGCCGCGCCCGGCAGACCGAACGCCATGAGCATCACCACGACGATCGCGCGGCGTCGCATCGCTACTCGGTGGCCAGCGTCTGGCGGCGGCCGCGGTGGTAGTCGGCCAGCGTGTCGTTGGCGGCCACGATCGTGTCCAGCGCATCCACCACCTGCGCGACGTCGCGCCCGGGGATGACGACGTAGAGCTCGTCGTCGCCGACATCGGTGTACACGCGGTTGCCGATGCAGGCGGTGCTCGCCGTGGTGCCCCCGCCGAGCGCGGCGGGCAACGCCATGCACGTGGGCCGTCCGAGCATCGAGGGCTGCACGGCCACGCCGGCCCGGCGCGTCGCCTCGAGCAGCAGCATCACGCGGCCCGGCCGGCCCGCGACGATCACCACGTCGGGGGCGACCGGTGTCTCGCCCAGCGGCGCGTACACCACCACGCCCGGCGCGTGGGGCAGGACCGGGATCGACGGCACCTCGTCCATGCGCAGATAGCCGAGCTTCGTCATCAGCCCGAGCGTCTGGGGCAGCTCATCCGCCCGCTCCGGCGGCAACGTGAGGCCATGCGTATAGCTGCCGATCGGACAGTTGTGGTGGTCGGCGGGCACCGTGTAGAAGACGCGGCCGTCGCCGGCCGGCCGCCAGAAGCTGCATCCCGACGGCTGCGTGCCCGGCAAGCGCGCCACGCCGGCCGGTGCCGTGTCGCGAAACGCGACCGCGACCGGCCGTCGCGTGATTCCCAGCCGAGCCGTCAACCGTCGCTCACTCTCCGACCATGCTGTCATGCCCAGCCTCCGCTCTCCACGTGCCGTGGCGGCGCACGGGCCGATGGTACACTGCGGCCGCGCAGCGCACCCGTGCAAGGAGGGCCGCATGCCTCGACGCTTCATTCTCGGCCTGTCGCTCGTGCTCGCGCTCGGGGGCGCCGCGCCGGCGGCCGCCCAGACGCCGCCCGGCGCCCCAGCGCCGCCGCTCTTCGCGACGACGAAGATCACCGACACCGTCTATCTGTTCCGCTACGGCGGCCACCAGGCGATCTTCGTCGTGACGCCGGCCGGCGTGATCGCCACCGACCCCATCGGCTATCTGAGCCCCCAGGCGGTGACGACGTATCTCGACGAGATCCGCAAGATCAGGCCCGCGCCCGTCAAGTACGTCGTGTACAGCCACCATCACTACGACCACATCGCGGGCGGCAAGCCGTCCAAGGACCAGGGCGCCGTCTTCAGCGCCCACCGTAACGCGCGCCTGCACCTGGAGCAGCTCAAGAATCCGGACGTGGTCATGCCCGACGCAGTCGTGGATAGCTCGCGCGTGCTCGAGCTGGGGGGCGTGAAGCTGGAGCTGCACTACGTCGGCCGCAACCACTCCGACAACTCGCTGGTGATGTTGCTGCCCAGCGACAAGCTGCTCTTCACCGTGGACTTCATCCCCATCCAGACCGTGCAGTTCCGCGACATGCCGGACGGCTTTCTCCCCGACTGGTTCGACTCGCTCGATCGCGTGCTGGCGCTGGACTGGGACCGCATGATCCCCGGTCACCCGTACGCGGGCGGCCGCCTCGGCACCAAGGACGACGTGCGCGAGCTCAAGCAGTACATGACCGAGCTCTCCGACACCGTGCGCGCCGCCGCCAACCAGGGCAAGTGCTTCGATGCCGCGATGAAGGAGATCAAGCTCCCGAAGTACGAGAAGTGGGGCAACTACGATCAGTACCTGCCCGGCAACATCGAGCGCTTCTGCGAGTACTGGGGGCGCGGCTACTAGGACGGCTCACGGCGTACAGAGCGCGCCCAGGTAGTCGCCGATGGTGGTGCCTTCGGTCGCGCTGAACTCTCCGCGCAGTCGGATCTGTCCGGTGGCGCCGCTGGTGCCGCCGGTGCCGCCATCGAACGTGATCAGCGACGCGAATCCTCCCTGACCGGGCGGCAGATCGATGCTGCCAGTGTCGGTGCCGAAGAGCACGTCGCCGCTCTTCAGGAGGATCGTGCTCCGCCCGGTGAAGAAGAAGATCGTGGGCACGCCGCCCGGCAGCGATGAGACCATCGTCGTCATCACGAAGTCATACATCCCCTGGATGCCGCCCCACACGCGACCGGCCGTACAGATCGGCGACGGCCCCGGAGGGCACGGCACCACGCTCGCCTCGAAGTGGCCTACGACGGGCTTGCAGCCCTGATCGGCACGCACGGGAACGACGCTCGCCGCGAGCACGATAACGCACGCGGTCAGCAGCCGGAGCGCTCGAGTCATACGGCCTCCAATCCTGTTCGGGGAACCGCTGGACAGTCGCGACGGCGGCCGGATTATAGGGAAGCCACGTCACGGCCGCACGACCTGTTTTCGACGATTTGGCACAGGACAGGTTTCCTCCTCGGAGATCCGTCGCGCGTTGCCCGCGGAAATCGTCCGCTATCGAGAGCGTTTGGGCATCACCGCTCTGATCGCGCGTGCAATGGCCAGGAATGGACCAGGCCGCCGCGCTGACCTGACGTTGACTCGGCCCCGTCGAAAATCGTAGGGTGGTCGAGCTTCCCTGGGTCCGACTCGCCTCACCTAAAGGAGACTGAGATGGTGATTGCCAGCGTGACAGAGCGCCGCAGCCATCCCCGTACCGAGGTGTCGTGGCCGGTCCGGATGTGGATCGACGACGACATGCTGATCGGCCGCGCGATCGACATCAGCGAACAGGGTCTGTGCGTGATCACCGCCCCGACCGACGCCCTCAAGCGTGGCGTCTGCTATCGCATCGACGTGGTCGTCGACGCCCAGAACCAGTTCTCCTGCCAGGGCGAGGTGCGTCACGTGACGTCCTCGCTCGTCGGCCTCCGCACCGTCGAGCGCCTGAAGCTGACCGACTAATCGAAGTAGAAGTAATCGAGGAGTGGCCCGGCTCCGCCGGGCCGCTCCGAACCTCCAACGGGGGGCTTGGTGGGCCCTTCTAGGCCCCCCATCTCACTACGCCCCCCATCTGACAAAGTCATATTCGCCGATGCCCTGCAGCACCAGGAACGTCGCGGAAGTCTGCCCGGCGTTGGTGACCAGGTGCGGGCGGCCCGGCCGCACGGCATACGTGTGGCCCGGGGCCAGCCGCACCTCTTCCTTCGGATCGCGCAGGAAGAGCCGGATCTCGCCCACCAGCACGTAGAAGGTGTCCTGCACGTTGGTGTGGTAGTGCCACGGCACCTGCTGCGTGGAAGAGATCTGCAGCTCGCTGATCCGGAAGCCCGGCCGCTCGGCATGCCGCGCCCGGCGCTCGACCTCGTAGAGATGGCTCGCGTCCTTCACGCCCTGCATCGCGGACCTCCCTTCACGACGACGGGCTCAGTATGACCGACGGCTCGCGGGGCGCCAAGACGATGACCGCCAGGCCTGCCAGCACGAGCGCCATGCCGGCCAGCCGCAGTGGCCCGAAGCGCTCGCCGAAGGCCAGCGACGAGGACACCGCCCCCACGAACGGCACCAGCAGCGCGAACGGCGTGACGGTCGCCGTCGTGTAGCGGCGCAGCAGCGCGCCCCACAGCGCATAGGCCAGCACGGTGGCGACGAGACCCAGAAAGGCCGCGGAGAGCAACCCGGCCGCCGGCGCGCGCGTGAGCGCGCGCGGCAGCGCGAGAGGACCGTCGAGCGCCATCGACAGCGCCAGCGCCGGCAGCGGCGGCACCAGGCTGAGCCAGGCCATCAGGCTCGTCGTGTCGGCCGGCCCCAGGCGCTTGAGGAGCACGTTGCCGACGGCGAAGCTCACCGGCGAGACCAGCGTGAGGAGGAATCCGGCCAGCGCGAGCTCGCCGCCGACCGAGAGGCCGATCAGCGCCAGCCCGGAGAGCGCCACCGCGGAGCCCAGCCACTGGCGTGCCGTGGGGCGCTCGCCGAGCGCGAGCGCGGCGAACACGATGGTGAAGAGCGCCTGCGTCTGCACGACCACCGAGGCCAGCCCGGGCGGCATGCCGTGCGCGATGCCGAAGAACTGGAAGATGAACTGGCCCGCGAAGAGCGTGAGGCCGACGGGGATCAGCGCCGACCACGGCAGCGCCGGGCGCGGCAGCACCAGCGCCGGCAGCGCGGCCACGCTGAAGCGCAGCGTCACCAGCTGGGGCGGCGAGAAGGCGTCGAGGCCGATCCGGGTGGCGACGAACGAGACACCCCAGATCACCGCCACCAGGACGGCGAGGACGACGTGGCGCGGGCGCAGCGCTGTGGCCTCCTTGACGGCGGGTGGCTTCCTGTAGCACGCGGCCGCGGGGAGTGTCAACGCGCACGTCGGGAAAACCCCGACGCGCGCGCAACACGACGGTGTTCCGTTCCTTGCTTGCTACAATCGCGTCGTCATGAGCGGTTCGGGCCTCGGACGCATCCTGATCGTCGACGACGAGCAAACGGTGCGGGACGTGCTCGCGGAGTACTTCACGGAGCAGGGGTACGCCGTGGGCACCGCGGAGAGCGGCCTGGACGCGCTCAAGGTCCTCGAGACCTTCCGGCCCGATCTCGTCCTGCTCGACATCCGCATGCCCGGCATCGACGGCGTCGAGACGCTGCGGCGCCTGCGCGAGGTGGCCCCGGCCGTGTCCGTCATCATGGTGACGGCCAACGAGGACGTCGCGCTCGCGCGCGACACGCTCAAGATCGGCGCGCTCGACTACGTCTCCAAGCCGTTCGACTTCGCGTATCTCGAGCAGTCCGTCATGGCCGGCCTCGTCAACGCGGGCGCCCGACGTCCGGGCCAGGCGACGCCCGCCACCCACGAGCCGTTGCCGGCCCTGGCCCAGGTCACCTTCCGGATCGTGCGCGGCATGGCCGAGGCGGCGCTCCGCTCGACCGGTGTGCGACTGGAAGATGCGACGCTGCGGGCGGCGCGTGAGGCGGCGGCCGGGCATACCGAGGCGGCGCGCGCGGCGCTGGCCGAGGTGGAGCTGTTACTGACCGTCGCCGCCGGCCTGGGCGACCTCACCGGCGCCGATCTCTCGCAGGTGCAAGAGGCGGTGACGACAGCGCGCGAGGCCCTGGGCGGCTGACCCCTCCGCGCCGCTCAGCGGCGCGCGAGCCCCCACGCCCACGCGAAGGCGCCCACCAGCGAGGGCAGCACCACCAGCGAGTGCAAGAGCGCGGCGACGGCGTTGTTGGCCGTGTCGTGGGAGTACTGCAGGCCCGTCACCCCCAGCACCGACGCGATGAGCGTGATGAACCAGTTGGCCCAGGCGGGCACGATCACCAACCAGGCCAGCCGCCGGCGCCCGATCTCGCCGTAGTGCAGCATGTCGAGGGTGGTGGCGACGAGGACGAGCCACATCCCGCCGAGGAGCGCGTTGAGGTGCGCGGACAGGGCCAGGCGCGGCAGCCCGACGGCCACGCGCTCGGTGAGGACGGCGGCCGCCCACAGCCCCGTCACCATGCCGATGGCGAACAGCCAGGCCCCGGAGGCGGCCAGGCGGCGTCGCAGAGGGTCGACGTCCACTACGCGAAGATACCGCCGGCCCCGCTCACCTCCCACAGATTCTCTTGCGAGCGCAGGGGCGGCCTCCCGTCGGCGCGGACACGGGCCGAGGTGCCGTCGCCGAGCAGGCGCCGGGCCTTCACGGTGTCGGCGAGCTGGATGTTGAGGATCTCGCGCACCTGCGCCTGCAGCGCCGGCTCCAGCACGGGAAAGGCGATCTCGACACGGCGGTCGAGATTGCGCGGCATCCAGTCGGCCGAGGCCAGCAGGTATTCCGGCGAGCCCGCGTTCTCGAAGTAGAAGATGCGGGCGTGCTCGAGGTAGCGGTCGATGATCGAGATCACGCGGATGTTGTCGGACAGCCCGGGCACCTCCGGGCGCAGGCAGCAGATGCCGCGCACGATGAGGTCGATCTGCACGCCGGCGGCGCCCGCCGCGTACAGCTCCTCGATCAGCTTGCGATCTAGCAGGCTGTTCATCTTGGCGATGATGCGCGCCGGCCGGCCGGCCTTGGCCCGCGAGGCCTCACGCCGGATGCGCTCGGCCAGCTCATCGCGCAGGTCCGTGGGCGCCACCAGCAGGTGATGGAAGCCGCGCGGCCGCGTGTAGCCGGTGAGCAGGTTGAACAGCTCGGTCAGGTCCTCGCCGAACGAGTCACGGGCCGTGAACAGCCCGAGGTCGCTGTAGACGCCGCCCGTGCGGACGTTGTAGTTGCCGGTCGCCAGGTGGCAGTACCGCCGGATGCCGTCGCTGTCCTGGCGCACGATCAGGCAGGCCTTGCAGTGGGTCTTGAAGCCCACCATGCCGTAGACGACGTGCGCCCCCACTTCTTCCAGCGCGCGCGCCCATCGGATGTTGGCCTCCTCGTCGAAGCGCGCTTGCAGCTCGACGAGCACGGCGACTTCCTTGCCGTTCTCCACGGCGGTGTGCAGGGCGTGGGCGATGGGCGAGGCCGGGCTCACCCGGTAGAGCGTCATCTTGATGGCCAGCACCTTGGGATCGACGGCGGCGTCGCGCACGAAGCGCGTGACGGCGTCGAAGGTCTGGTAGGGATGGTGCACCAGCACGTCGCGCGCGCGGATGGCGCTCCAGATGTCGGGCGCGCTCTCGAAGGCCGGCACCGGATGGCCGGGCTGCGGCTTGTCTTTCAGCCGCGGCACGTCGAGCGAGCTGTAGAGCTGGAGCAGGTCGGAGAACGCGGTGAAGCCCTCGCTCTCGTAGAGATCCTCCGGCTGCAGCTCGAGCTCCTCCATCAGGGTCGAGAGGATCTCGGCCGGCAGGTCGGCGTCGTACTGCAGGCGCACGGCGGTGCCGAGCCGGCGGTCGCGCAGGCTCTCCTCGACGCTCGTCAGCAGGTCGACCGGCCGCCCGCGCATCTGGATGTCGGCGTCGCGCGTCACGCGGATGGCGTGCGTGGAGAGGATGTCGTAGCCGGTGTAGAGGCTCGGCAGCATGAGGCGGATCACGTCCTCCTGCAGCACGAACACGTGACGGCCGTGCGGGTCCGGCAGCGGCACGAAGCGCGGCAGCACCTGGGCCGGGATGTGGATCACGGCCAGCGAGCTCTGCGGCAACGCCGAGGGCGCCGCCGGCCGGATGGAGGCGACCAGACACATCGAGCGATTGCCGAGGTACGGGAACGGATGGCCGGGATCGACCGCCAGCGGCGTCAGCACCGGCAGCACCGTCCGGCGGAAGTACTCCTCGAGGAACCGCTCCTGGTCGCCGCTGAGGTCCTTGGGCCGCATGAGGACGATGCCCTCGGCAGCCAGCAGCGGCTGGATCTCCTGCAGGAACGTGCGGTGCTGCTCGTCCGCGAGCTGGTGTACGCGCCCGCCCACCGCCGCCATCGTCTCGGCCGCCGTCAGCTCGTCGGGGCCCGAGGTCGGCTCGCCGGCGTGCATGCGGCGCTTGAGCGTCGCCACGCGCACCATGAAGAACTCGTCCAGGTTCGAGCTGAAGATGGCCAGGAACTTCACCCGCTCGAGCAGCGGGACGGTCGGATCCTGCGCCTCCTCCAGCACACGCCGATTGAACTCCAGCCAGGACAGCTCGCGATTGAGGAACACGTTCGAATTCATGTCAGCCCTGAGCCGTTGAAGGTCTCGTGCAGGAGAATGCCGTCGCGCACGCCGCGCGTACACACGATCAGCGTCAGGTAGCCGCCGAAGATCATCAGCTCCTCGATCACGATGGCGCCGGCCAGGATGATGTCCGCCCGCTCGCTCTTGAGCCCTCGCAGCGTGCGCCGCTTGCGCGGGGAAGCCCGCTCCAGCCGCTCGCGCACCGCGGTGACGTCCGACTGCGACAGGTGCAGGCCGTGGCGGTCCTTGCGGTCGTCGCGGTTCACGCGCCGGTGGATCGCGGCCAGCGTGCGCACGGTGCCACCCAGCCCCACCATCACGTCGCCCCGCTCGGCCGGCGGCAGCGCTTCCATCAGCTGCTCGCGCACCGCCTGGCGCAGCGCCCGCAGCTCGCGCGGGCGGGGCGGGTCGTGGCGCAGGTAGCGCCGCGTGGCGCGCACCGCCCCCAGCGGCAGGCTGACGGCGTTCACCACGCGTCGGTCCCGCACGCGACTGAGCTGCAGGCTGGCGCCGCCGAGATCGGCCACCAGCGCATGGTCGAAGTCCAGGCTGCGCAGCGCCGCCTGGGCGCCCAGGAGCGCCTCATCGTGCGCGCTCAGCACCTGCACCTCGATTCCCTCGCGGTAGCGCAGCGGCCCCAGCAGCCGCTCGCGGTTGCGGGCGTCGCGCACCGCCGAGGTGGCCACGGCCACCACGCGCGGCCCGCGCCCCACCGTGCGGTGCTCGGCGAAGAAGCGATGGACGGCACGCAGGGTGTCGTCGATGGCCGCCCGCGGCAGGGTGCCGGGCGCCCCGTCGCCCAGGCGCGTCCGCACACGCTCCTCCACCAGCACGCGATAGCCCTTCTCGGGCTTCACTTTCGCCAGCAGGAAGCGGACGGCGTTGGAGCCGAGATCGACGATGGCCACGAGCTCTCCTCGGCGCGCATCGTGTCGCTTCCTTCCCATCAGCTCAGCTTACGCGCGTGGTTCGCCGACGCCGCCGATCACTCCCGCCAGAGCGCGACCCCGCCCGCCAGGCCCGCCGAGTTGTCCACGATGGTCACGTCGGGGTCGAGCTCGAAGTCGATCTTCTTGGCGTTGCCGCCGCCGATGTAGAGGTGATCGAAGTTGGTCAGCGTGCGCAGGTTGTCGATGGCCTTCCGCATCCGCTTGTTCCACTTCTTCTTGCCGACCTCCTTGCGGGCCGCGTTGCCGAGCTGCTCGTCGTACGTCTCGCCCTTGCGGAAGGGATGGTGCGAGAGCTCCATGTGGGGGCCCAGGCGGCCGTCCAGGTAGAGGCCGGTGCCGAACCCGGTGCCCAGCGTGATGACCACTTCCACGCCCTTGCCGGCGATGACGGCCAGGCCCTGCACGTCGGCGTCGTTGGCCACGCGCGTCGGCTTGCCGAGCGCCTTGCCCAGCGCACCGGCCAGGTCGAACCCCTTCCAGCCCTTGTTGTCCAGGTTGGGCGCGGTCAGCACGCGGCCCTCGCGGACGACGCCCGGGAAGCCGACCGAGACGCGGTCGTAGGCGCCGAGCGGCTGCACCAGCTGCACCAGGGCCTGCACGATCTCCTTGGGCGGGGCGCCGACCGGTGTGTCCACCCGGGCGCGATCGGTGAGGAGCCGGCCGGACTCGTCGACGATCGAGGCCTTGAGGCCGGTGCCGCCCACGTCGATCGCCAGCGTGCGGGTGCGGCCGATGCTCGGGACCTCGGCGGATTGTGCGTGCGCCATGGAGCGCCTCCTTCACGGACGTGGGAACTCAGCCCTACAGCGGCGAGGGTGCGGATCGTACCACGAGGTCAGCG
>Ga0066709_100002786_pt1 | contig 12994 bp, 3 predicted proteins | sample GraSoiAngelo_158_FD_79665 | JGI IMG/M metagenome (GOLD analysis project Ga0066709, IMG submission 79665) | Grasslands soil microbial communities from the Angelo Coastal Reserve, California, USA - 14_1009_16_30cm | ecosystem: Environmental > Terrestrial > Soil > Grasslands | place: USA... | reverse complement strand
GCGGTCTTCTCGTCCTGGGGACCCCAGTAGACTCTCCAGTTCGGTGTAGAGCCTATGGGAGCGGTCCCGATTCCGACCTTGGTTATCTCAAGATCGCTTCTCCCAAGCCGCCTCGTCTCCAGCATCAGCAGTTGCCGCCGAGGGCCGGGTTTCGGAAAACCGCTATTTGTAGTTTGGACCAGTCAGTTGCTTCAGATCATGGTCCGGGGACCCAGGCGACCAGCTGTGAGCGACAATATGGACACTCCCTAGGCGTCCGGGCCAGTCCCATGCCGAACGGTCTGCACCCCTTTGCGCATCGCCAGTATCCCTTGCTGAAGAGGGGTTCCTCCTCGACGAGCGCGGCCGCTGTCTCCATAAATCCTTGGATGTAGGCGCCGCCGATTCGTTGGCGGTCAGCGTCCTCGCGCTGTTGCTTCCATCGCTGTTGTCGATCCAGACCCTCGGACATAAGATCAGCTACGCGTCAAGCGAGTGGCAATAAGAATCATGTGGTACTCGCAGACTGAAAAGTTGAGCCGAAGATAAGTCTTATTGGACTGAAACGGCGCACGTTTCTGAATTCTACTGTTTCAGTCTCTCCCGGTAGTGTTCGCGGAGTTTGGCGATCTTCGGCTCGATCACGACTCGGCAATAAGGCTGCCTAGAATTCTTAGAATAGTATTCCTGGTGATAGTCTTCTGCTTTGTAGAAGGACTTGTACGGCGCAACCTCGGTCACGATCGGCCTCTTCCAGACCTTCGACTGTTCAAACTCTTCTACGACCTGCCGCGCAATCCGTTCCTGTTCGGGGTTGTGGTAAAAGACCGCCGAGCGATATTGTGTCCCGACATCTGCTCCCTGCCTGTTGAGGGTTGTAGGATCATGGGTTGTAAAGAAGATTCTCAACAAGTCAGCGTACGATACGACGCTCGGATCAAAGGTTACCTGGATCGACTCAGCATGTCCCGTCTCTCCCGTACAGATGTCCTCGTAGCTTGGGCTCGGGGCATTACCCCCAGAGTAGCCGGATTCGACCTTAACGACTCCTTTCAGCTGGTCGAAGATTGCCTCGGTGCACCAGAAACAGCCCCCCGCTAGGGTCGCCACTTCTATAGACTTTGACATGCTCGCCTGCCCAGATCTCTTTTCCAAATTCGTGACGCTCCTTCACGATTAAGGTCGTCTCTTTTATCTGAATGTTGCTTTGCTGTCCATTGCCAACAGTCTTCGTCTAGAGGCTCAGCATCCTCGGCGTGATTCCACGAGCTGGTTCAGACTCTCGGGCGGGGGTGTCATTGCAAGTTCAAACCACTTCCACCCACCTGAGCGGGTCCTTGTGCCATTGAATCTGGTGTGGTTTCCATCTAGAAACGACGCACCGTGGAGCGTCGGGGGCAGGTGAAACGACTATGGCTGGGAGGCCTTGAACGGCCCCTAGAGCTTGAAATCTTCCTCCGATTCAAATATCGTTTCACGCCGGAGACCTCCGCTCAGGCGATAATAGTCGACCTACGAGGTATATTGATGATCGAACCGCCATGCCCCCGAACAATCCGGCGAAGCCATAGGAAAACAGGGCTATGGAGGGGATCGCCCGAGTGGCCAAGAACATTGTCAAACCTATGATGCCAGTCCACAGTGGACTAAGCCTAGAGGATTGATCATCGATGCCTAATTTCTTGGGCAGCAAACCCCAGCCACCGACCAGAGACCACGCAATGTAGCTTGTCCAATAGATGGGCGAGAAAAAGTAAGAAAGGGGAGTATTTGACCACCAGTAGTAGTTTGCAGCCACGAAAATCAGTACAATGACCCAGAGGGTCTGCACTCGATACTTCGAAGCTCTCGGCAAGAACCGTTTCCTAGAAGCCTAGTATGTGCCTCAACGGATTGATAAGGAAATCTTGTACTGAATCACCTGCTAGACCGGGATATAGGCTTCCCCAGATCGCGGCTCGCGAGAGCGCGCCCGCCGTCGGAGCAGATGGTGGTGGCATACGAAACGCCGCGGCCAAACCACTCCAACTTGGACTCTGTGCCTTCAATTGCGAGAGTGTTCGGACACTCGGTGTGGGCCAGAAGTGGTCGCCGATGCCGAAGGTGACGACTGCCAGAGTCGCGTCAACTCCTGTGGTCGTCGGGTCAGCTCCTCTTATAGTGTCGAAGCCGAGAGATCCTCCGATCAGAAACCCATAGCTACCCAATTTTGCGAACTGTGTTGTTCCTGTAAACACCTTTGACAAGGAGCCTCCTGCGGGTCCAGCAGCTCCTCCTAATGCACCGAAGAAGGAGCCCGTCAACGTCGCAGCAATCAACCCTTTCAGCGAGAATCCACTGTTCGGGTCCGCTGGGTTGTGTGATGCTGTGTAGAGTCCGGCTGAAACCCCAGCGCCTATTAGTGCGCCCACGACCACTGGGGTTGCCACGCCTGCAGTTGCAATTATGAGCGCAGTTCCCACTCCAGCGATTATTGCTGTCTTCCACTCAGGATCAAGCCCGTTCCACCAGTTTCCTGCCGCCTGTCCTGCATTAACCACGCACCCGAGAGGATTGAGCCAGCCACAGCTGTCCAGTCCAGTAGGATCAGTGAGTCCAGTTGGTGCATCTAGTACGTAGATGTAAAGATTCAAACTCTGTGGAGAGGATAAACTACCTGACTTCGGGTCCGGACTGATGAATCGCCCTGTTGTGGGATCATACCAGCGATGGAAGTAGTAGTACAGACCCGTTGCCGTACTGTATGGTTTGCCGTTGAATTTGTCCGAGGCACTGCTCTTGAAGCTGCCAGTTGGAGTGCCGTTGGTTCCGCCGAACGGCAGATATCCGTTGGTGTAAACAATCGAGGCGTCGTTATAGGTAATCATGCGCACGCTTCCAAGGGCGTCAGCGTGGTAGTAGTAGCCAGCAGTTCTGTCTATGAACATCGCGATTCTGAATCCAGAGACAAAGATGTACTCGTAGTTGTCGGTGTTCAGGAGATTCTTGTAGAGTATTTCCGAGTCGGTGTAAGCGAAAAACCATGTCGAGCCCCCCTCGATAGCCTCGACTCTACGCCCAGCGCCGTCGTACGCATATAGAGCTCGTCCGGTGCTGTTGGTCACCTTCAAAAGGTCGCCGGCAGCGTTCCACGTGTAGTACCACCTTGTTGTGCCAGTTGTTGTTACGTTCTTGTTGAGCAGGTTGCCGTTCTTGTCGTAGGCATAGACAGTGGAGACGCCTGACGATGAAGAGCTTACTAGTTCATTGTTAGCACTGTTGTAGTTATATGTCGTGACGGTCCCGTTGATACTTTGCGCCACGATATTTCCAACACTATCGTACTGGTACCATAAGGTCGTTCTGCCACTGTTACTGGTTACTGTAGAGTTGATGAGACGCTGCAGTGGGTCGTATTTGTATTGCTCATTCACGGACTTACTGTTGACTTGGCCGACGACGCTGGACACCGTGCCTGTCTTGTTGTACAAATAGGCCAACGTCATCATCGTCGTGTGGGTGCCGGTGTTTTGAAGCGTTACATTTGATACGTGCAGGAGTCTGTCGTAAGTGTAGTTTGCTACCAGGCCATTTCCGTACTGGATTCCAACCACTTGGTCGGCCTTGTTGTAGGTCAGTCGGGCAAGATAAGAGGCTGTAGATAGGTTCGTGACGTTTAGTACTCTTCCCAGACCATCGTATCCGTATTTGACGGTAATGTCAGGGTTCGTTTGTGTTATGGTTGGGTAGGCAATGGTGTAGACCAATTCGCCTTGATACGTTGTTGCGACGGTGTAAGTCTTGCTAACTCCTCCAGATGTGGTCGATGTGCCACCGCTACCGTTGCACCCCAGATCAATTACCTGTCTTGTTGTCGGGTTGACTGAATAGGTCTCGTTGAGAATCCGGTTTCGCATATCGTAAACGTTGGTTTGCGTACTGTTCTGGTTCTGTAACGATAGCAGATTACTGTCGGAATCGTAGGTATAGCTTCTGCTAGTGACAGGCGATCCACAGTAGGTTACCGTCAGAAGCCTATTCATGGAATCGTATGAAAGCAGAGTCTTGACGGAGTTCCTGTCGACTTTCTTAACAACGTTCCCGCTATTGTCATAACTGTACGTTTCAGTCGTCCCATCAGGATAAGTGGTCTGCGATAGACGGCCTAAGTTGTCATAGTTGTAAAACGTGGACACCCGCTTTGCGTTCGTGACCCTAAACAGGTTGCCGACTTCGTCGTAGTAGTAATTCGTCACTATGCCAGTCTGGCACTTGCTGTTCGCTTGCTCAATAACCGAGATTAGTCGGCCCAATCTGTCCGATATGTTGCAGCGATAATTCCCATATTCGTCGGTAAGCCGTGCCCAGGATCCGGTATCGTTGTAAAACTCTATGGTGGAGTTTCCATCAGGCTTGATCGTCATGACGATCCTTCCCAATGTATCATATTGGTAGGTGTCCTTGTTACCAAGAGGGTCGACGCTCGTGGTTGCTTTGCTCATCCAATTGTACGTTGAGGTCGCCGTTGAGTACAGAGTTCCCCCAAGGAATCTCTGGGTGGACACTAATCGGCCAAGGCCGTCGTAGATCTGTTTCGTTGTCCAGCCGTTCTCGTTAGTCATGTTCACATAGTTTGAAGCATCGTTGTAGGTGTATATGGTAAAGTCAGGGCTCACGGTGAAGAGATACGTTATGGATTGAGTGCAGCTCAGCGGCCGTACTGTGGGATCGCTGAAAATTACTCTGCCATTTGCGGTGACCTGCACGTTCTTTGTATTGTCGACAACACCGCAATCCCACGGAGCGTGCGTGAAAGTTAGAGTATTTGATCCCACCACGATCAAAGGTGTCATTGTCACGGTGAAAGCGACATAGATGCCTGCGTTTTGTGGGCTGTTGACTGTGGGTAGCGAAGCAAGCGTATGACCGTTGAGGGTAAGAGTTTCCTCTCCCCCCCCATCGTAGTCGTAGCCTTGGAGGGTGAGGTTGTAGACTTGGGATACAACGGGATAGTTGACTCGAGTGATGCGGCCTATATTGTCGTAGGTGTAGGTTGTGTTGTAGTTCTTTGAACTGTAGCCGTTAGGCTGCTGAGTCCACAGCATCGCTCCAGTGGTAAAATTGTATCCGTAAGAGGAAATCATCGATGTGGATCCTGGAAGTGCCTTCTGAGTCTTACTAGTCATGTACGCGTTCTGATACTTTGAAGAATACTGGAAAGAGGTTACATTCCCTCTTGCGTCAGTAAGGTTCATGAGGTTACCGTAGACATCGTATCTGGTTGTGGTAGCCAACCATTGTGTTGATTGTCCAGTTGTTGCCGGTTGTATGGCATCCGCCATCTCCTCCCAGTACCATACTGTGTTATCGCCGAATGTGACGGCGAAGTTCGTCAAGGGCTGGTTCGTCACCTTGTATTCCGTGGTCTGACAGCATCCACCTGTGAAAGTTACGATTGCAAAGCCTGATTCTGGAGTGAGTATTCCGTAACTTGATTGCTGGCCAACTCCAATTATTATGTCCGGAGAGTTGCTCGTTGATATCGTCGCAGAGGGCGTGTTACTGTAGCCTGATCCGGTTGCGGGTTGAGAAGTGCTGGGGTCGAAGGGAGAGCTGAGGTTAGCCCCGCTGATTGCGATTACGAGTAATCCGTTGTATTCGCCACCGTATAGTGTGCTCGCACAACCAGATATTGATTCTGTGATTGTATCAGACGCCAATGGGCTCGCGCTCTTGGCCCAGAATTCCTGGATCTGGTCGCGGTTGCTCCCAGTTGTACCATCGTTCCTCCCTGAGACTCCGCCCCGGTTGGTCCATGATAGAGCTGCAGTGTCGGAAACGCTGAAAGTGCAGGAGGTCTGAAGGTCCAGTTGTTCTAGGGCGTAGACAATTATGATATCGTTCGGCCTCGATGTGCTAAGCCCTGTCTGACAAGAGTTAGTGCTATGGCTACAGAATGCTTGCGAAGAGCCGTCTACGAAGAGCGGGCTCGGGTCATTGCGGGTAATCGTCTTGTTCTGGCCACCCCACATCGTGTATCCGATATAGGACTCAAAGGGCACGGTGAATGTGCCGTTCTGGAGCTGAGCAGAACCCGCTTGGGCACCTATGAGCGGCCCTGCGGTAGCGTCACTACGGAGTAATACTTGCCGTGTGCTGACACTTGTTACGCTCACTAAGAGTCCGGCCGCATCTACTCCATCCGGGTTCGTCGCGATGACCGCGATGACATGGTAACCCGCTCCCAGACTTGTTGTGTTCCAGTGTGGCGTTTGCCAAGCTGTTCCTATGCTGAGCTGCTGTCCCAGTTTGACCCCATCAACGTAGACAACGTAAGTGTTGTCTGAGGTTATTGTAACGTTGATGTTCGTCGCCGTCGGGAGACTGAAGACTCTTCTAAACCAAACAGGGTCACTTGAGGCTGAGATGTTTGCGTTGGTATCCCACCATATCCACTGGGCACTATTGTCTGGCCAATGATTTACCTGATTGAGCCACGGGCTTCCTCCATAGTTCTGAGAGGCGTAGGCCTGGCTCCATGCAGAAGCTGGAAGCCAATTCCTCGTTATATTCCATCCTAGACCCGGAGGCTTTGTCGTTGCAAGCCATGTGTTGTACCCTATCGGCCCAGGAGCACCGTTCTGAATGAACGAATTCGAAAACCCGTTGCCCGTTATGTATGGAGAGACGGTGGTCACCAAGACATCGTCGAAGAGGGCCGAGTAGCCTCCAGCGTAGAGACCGAAGCCGGTTGCTGTACCGACACTGTCGGACGGGAATGCACCTGACACGGTGCATGTACTTATTCCGGGGGCCGACGCCCAGCCCGTTGCTGTATTCCCACGTGTTGTGAAGTTGAACGTGTACCATGTGTTGTAGACCGGAGCGCTACATGGATTCTCGACAACCCAAGTCACGTATTCGTCGAGGAGGGACAGCTTGAAGCCGCTAGTGCTGTTGTGGAGGACCAGGGCCCACTTGTTGAGTCCTGTGCCGGGGTAGTGAGCGATGAGCCCAATTCTCTGATCTGTGGCGTTGACCTTTCGGGCTATGTAGACTCGAGCCTGAATGGAGATATCTCCTCTACCAATGTTGTACCATGCGAACATACTTTCTTGCTTGCCGGGCGTTTCTGTTCCATTGTAGACTCCGCTATTGACAAGCCAGTATCCGTTTGTATCGTTCCAAGAGTTGTCCGGTGCGTTTCCTTTCAATTGGCTGAATGAGTCTTGAAAGGCGTAGAAGCCTGGAGGCTCACCGTTGTTGTAGTACGAGTTGAAACTCTCGTGATTCCAGTTCGAGGATGGGTTGATCACTCGTCTCGTATAGATCTGATTGCCCCACAGATCATAGGTGAAGTAGTTGGTGTAACTGCCAATATGACCAGGACCGGTTAGGCCTGTACCATCGGTCACAAATGAAATGTCCTTCGAAATTTGGCCGCCTACAGAGAATGCTTGCTTGTCGCCATTCAGCAAGTTGCCGCTTGCGTCAGTAGTATTCTTGACGTCTACGACGAATGAGAAAGCGTATTTGGTGTAGCCCACGATTTGAGTTCCATTGTAGTTGGTGATGGTGTTGCCGATTACTTGGTCACCAGGACTTTGGACGTATGAATAGGCGGACTGGCGTATTGTTGTGCTGGGGCCCGCCATGGTCTGCTGCAGGGTTACTCTGTAGCTTGTCGCCTGTGTCCCGAGAGTAAATCCAGTGTAGGTATAGCTGTCATACCATTGTGTGGGGTACGTTATCTGCGACAAGAGGAACGGGTTTGAACTGTAGGAATAGGATGTGGCTCTGTTTGCCGGGTCGGTCACCGAAGTAAGACTCTGCCCGTTGTTCCCATAAGTGATGCTTCTTATTGCTGAGCCTGGACTGGTGCAGCTACCGTTTACTTGGCTGATCTTCTGAAGGAGCCCCCCCGAATAGGAAAATGTGAAGGCCCTTTGAACAGTGTCTGACATGCAGGAAATCAGGTTGTTGGAGTAATTGATCGCGATCGTGTTGTTACCTGTCGAATCCCGGATGGAAACTAACCCATGGTTGGGACTAGTCCCGAAATTGTATGCTGTTCCAGACTTGTCAAAAAGGATGATGGTGCTGTTAACATATCTAACTAGCCGGAAGTTATCGCCTTGATGGTTCTCGAACGTCGCTGTTGATCCCGACCAGAAGTTTAGTGGAATACGGTATCCTTCACCGTTCCATAGGTGAATGTAGGTGGGATTGCTAGTGCTGAGCATCCAGGGAAGATTGAGTTGCCATCCGTCTCCCATCGGAGCCCAAGGATAGGATTCGTAATTGTAGGGAATACTGTTCAGGAAACTGTAGGGCTCAGTGTACACCCTAGTCACCTCAAGATTCAATCCTCTTCCAGGAACGCTGAGATCGGTCTGCCTTATCGTTAACATGCCAGTGCTGGGTGAAACATATTCACCTAGATTCTGGAAGTACTGCCCGTACGGTGATATTCCGCTTCCATCCCATGGGTCTCGAGAGAGTCCGTAAGGTGACCATACAGTCTGGACTGGGAGCGAAGCGAACATAACATTGTACGACGAGGTGGATGTGGGTTCAGTCCAGATCAACGATAAGTAGCTCGAGTTGGTGGCGCTAGCCACCGAGAAACTAGACTCGAGAAGCGTCACGTTGTTTCGCTGGATTACAGGGTACAGAATAGAATGATCGGCGAAATTGTCGGCGAGCGTTCGCGTCCGCATGACAATCGACGAGGGAGTTGTTAGTTGCACAGCATCGGCAATCTCCTCCCAATTCCCAGAATTCCCGCTAAATTGAACTGCAAGGTTTGTAACTGCCGAGCTCACCGGTTCATACTGCACTGGTTCGTTTGGTCCGCCGGTTATTAGTGAGAATCCCCCTGCTCCATCGGTAGGCCCGTTCATCTGGGCCCCGGCAATTATCAGGTCATTGGGACTGTTTGTTGATGTTGTTAAGGAGGGCGTACCGCTCGATCCGCTATTTGTTGAAGGAAGCCCAGAGTTTGAGTCGAACGGACTGTTGAAGTTGGCTCCACTCACAGCGAAAACTTCTAAGCCGTTGTATTCGCCTCCAAAAGTTCCTGACCCGCCGCATCCCGAAATTGACTCGGTGATTATATCGGACGATAGAACACTGCTGGTTTTTGCATAAAATTCTTGAAGCTCATCACGATTGTTATTCCCATAAACAGGATTCGCATTTCTGGCTGTCCAAGTCAATCCAGCAGTGTCGGAGACAGAAAACGTGCAACTGGGCTTGAGGTCTAGGGTCTCGTAAGTGTATACGACGATTATGTCGTTCGCCTTTGACGTGCTCAGGGTCACGACGCATGAGTTGGTGGTGTGATCGCATCCATTATTCGCGTAGCTGTCGATAGGACTGGTCATACCGAACGCGTAGACGTCACCAGTTGAGTAGTCGGTGGTTATAACGGGGTTTGTAGAGAGAACACCGTTGAATATGTTTTTCTCATATGTCCACCCGGTCCCGAAAGCGGAGCGGTGAGCGTATGTTATGTTGCCGTTGGTACCTCTGTAGACTATGTCGATTCCAAAGTGGGTCCCATCTTCAACATCCGACACTGCTGAGAACCAGTCGTTGTCGGGAACGTTGGGCTCAACAACCCAGTATGGTTGAAATGACGCGCCGTTGGACCACTGAGCTGTTAGATTTTCCTGTAACCCGACTATCGAATAGGGGGGCCCGCTAGATAGGATGTGGCGTGTCCCTTGGAACAAGACTGTTGTTCCAGATGTACCCTGGAAATCAGTCGTGAGCATAACTGACCGCCAGTGCTCAAGATCATATCTATAGCACGCCCCAGTGTCCTGACTGGATCCTGCAGGAAACTCTTCGTTTATGTTTCCAGATTTGTCAATCATCATTACATCTATGTATCCAGAGGAATAGAATCCTTGAAACGAACCCGATTGAAAATCGTAGCATTGTTGACTCAGATACTGATTGTTGTGTGGCGTAGAATACTCGTAGAAGTTAGCCGAGATCCAGATTCTGCCTTGTGTATCGATGTCTACGCTCGCGTAGCGGGATCCCACGCTCATCCAGCATAAGATGTTGGAAGAGGGAGAGTTGCATATGAACAAAGCCTCAGGACCGTTGGGGTTGAATACTGGATTGACCGTCCCCCAGAGAATCTGGGTTCCAGAGAATGTTCCGACCACCAGATACACGTAGTCGTTCACGTTAACGCCTAGGGGGACTCCGTTTGCGATGACGCTATACCCTGTAACTACTGCAACGGTCTCCCCCGAGAAATATATGCCGGGTGATGAGATTCTGTTGTCAGAGCCCCACGCTGGCCACCCACTTGGCATATCATTTGAAGGGCCCCAGTTGACGCCATCAGTGGAGTACTTGTAGACAAGCCCATAACGGCTGTTAGGATCGTGGTAGAAGATCCAATAATAGCCTGTCTTCGGGTCCTTGTAGACGTGATGTTGAAACGGGTATCTGGTAGCTCCTAACTGGTCATTATCAGACCCCGTGATGCTGGGATCAATGCTGAGACGTTGTCCACCTCTGAGTAAGCCGAGGCCTAAGCCGAGAACGAATTGGGAGCCTCTTTGGGCTACTGTCGCGTTGAAGGGTGACGGCACATCGGCCCAGGACAACGAATATTCCAGGGTTCCGATCGTTAGGAGAGCGGAACTCGTCGGACCGCCTGAAATCGTACCATTAGAGCTAGGCGCAACCGAATTGCTTGGCTGAGAAGACAGTGAGGTCCCATTGGGTGACAGAGCTGCCGTAATACTTGTCTGCGATGAGACTCTTCGTGCGCCTGAAATTAACAGTTCTAGAAGGTATTGCGAAGAGACCGTTGGGGTCAGTTCTAGGCTCAAACTGAGCTTTCCAGTGGGACTTGCGAGGTAGGTAATCTTCAGAATGGCGGTGGGTCCGGTCCCAAAGGATACCGATCTAACTAGTGTTGTACCCGTTGAATTGGTTCCGATGATGGTGAAATTGCTAGAGAGCGACGGCACCAGCAGCCAGAGCGACCCGTTCCGGGAATACAGGTTCCACACAAGGGATGGTTTCGGACCTGTCGCCGTTGTTCCTACTAATTCGTCACGTGGATTAGACCCTCCCAGCATATTCAATACAAGGCCGGGGCTTCGAAGAGTCAGGTTCTGACGGGTCGTTTGAAAAATGCCAGTTGGACTGATCATTGCGACTCCAGAAACTATTTCTTTGGGCATCGACAGGTCGGGGAGACCATTTGCATCGACGCCTTGTGGAAGCATATCACCAGTTGTACCGCCATCTAGTGGACATTTCGAACCAAGAGAACCGACCATGGCACTGGAAACATGAACTGAGCTAGAACATTCGTCCTGAGTCTGTCCAGTTGGCGAAGCGAAGATGTTGGCGATTGTACTTGTCAATCCAGGCAACCACGTTCCTATCGATGAAAGGATTGTAAGAACAATCAGTGACGACACAAGCATCGCCTTCACAATTTTTCCAGAGCGTCGACCGAAGATGAAAAGACGAATCTCTTTTGCCGATGACAATCTAAGAAATGAATGAGTCCACTGACTTCTATTCTTAAGACGTTTGAAAAACTATTCTGTGCAATTGCTCTGTGTCAGTGTTCTGTAGACGAGCGAATGTGTCTTTCCACAATCTCAACAGGATTGGAGAGAGTTCCTCTAAAAAGGGCTATTGCGTTATGGTAGGACTTCCATGCTTCCATACCAGGGATCGTTGTGGCAAATAGTCTGCGTCTCCCATTCCTTGTCATTTCGACAAATCCGGCCTTTATCAATTGTTCAAGGTGCGACATCAGAGACTTGTAGGTGAGATTTTGCGTCGCCATAAGCTGGCTAATCGTGAGCGAACCTGCCGAGCAAGACTTCAGGATACTTGCAGAAACCTCTTCCCAGGACCTTCTCATCTAAAATCCCGAAGAGAACTACGTTCATAAGGATACCCTACCTAATGGAGGAAACGCCGTAAAATTCTAAGCAACATCGGCGTACTCTATAAGAAAACCTGCTCGCTATTAGTCAACATTTTGCGCCTGGACGCCCAGATCAGACCGATATGTGATAGTTGTAATACGCACACTTTTAGCAATCCCATCAGGAGCAGGTCTGGGGAGCGAATTTTGGTCTGGTTCCCCCCAGGAAACGACAGTCCCTAAGCTGAGGAGTCGGTCAGGACTCAAAGCGGGCCGATTTTCGGAGTGCGCACGGTTTCCAGCCGAGCCCTCGCTGGCAAAGCGGAGGTACAGCAGAATGCGCGATGATCTTATGATCCTGACTCCTTTCGGGGGTTTGAACCTAGAGACAGAAAATAAGCGTGACAGCTTACAATCCGAAGCGAAGCTGCTCCCGCTCAACGGTCTCCGGTACAGCCGAAATTCGCCGAGCCTCCGTCCGTCAAGCCGCTGATACACGCGCAAATCCTTTGACAAGAACGTTACCATCCACGGTTACCAAACCCGTTACCAGCCAGGAAGTCTCAAAAGCGTTGATTCTTACGACACAGTACAGCTTCTTTGGAAAGTATCCATTCTGGAAAATCGCCCAGAATAAGCCTGGATCAGCAATCTGGGAGGGGGGTCCCACAAAGCACCTTATCCACGCTTGAAAGGCCCTCACCAACACTTACTGAAAAACGCCAAACAGCCCGTTCTGCGCGACAAATCGGAAATTTCGCCCAATTCAGTTTCAAATGGCGTGACGACCCCTCCAGGATTTTGAAAATAAAAAAATTCCCGCGACACGAACCAGCTCTTTGGAAACCATATCAGTCATGGAAGAAACGAATGGGTGGATTCCCGAAAAGGGCTTGATTACTTTCACTCCTCACTTCGAGAGATAAGCCCAGACCCAACCAACGCTCAGACCAGATAGTCATTGGCAGAAGCAATAGTCGAAATCCAAGACCTGAACGGCGTTGGACCCGTAACCGCCAACAAGCTCCGAGAAGCAGGCTACGACTCGATCGCCTCCCTCGCAATAGCCCCCATCCGAGAACTCATCGATAAAGCAGGCCTCGAAAACAGCGTCGC
>Ga0066709_100002785_pt1 | contig 13000 bp, 9 predicted proteins | sample GraSoiAngelo_158_FD_79665 | JGI IMG/M metagenome (GOLD analysis project Ga0066709, IMG submission 79665) | Grasslands soil microbial communities from the Angelo Coastal Reserve, California, USA - 14_1009_16_30cm | ecosystem: Environmental > Terrestrial > Soil > Grasslands | place: USA... | reverse complement strand
GCCTCCAGCAGCTCGCGCCGCAACCGCTGGTAGCTCTGCGACTGTTGCTCGATGTCGCCGTCCGAACTCTCGTCGAATCTCGACGCGAACCTGTTTCGACGAAAGTCGTAGAGCCCACGCAGGCGTGACGCCGTGTCCTCGCGCACCCACTCCTCCTCTGACAGCTCCTCGAGGCGCACGAGCGCCGCGTCGGCCGCCTTGATACGCGCCTTGGCGTCCTCGCGCTCGTCGAGGTTATCCGGCTCGATCCCGAACGCGCGGATCACGGCCGGCAACGTCAGCCCCTGGACGACGAGTGTGCCGAGGATCACGCAGAAGGTCAGGAAGATGATCAAGTCGCGCTCGGGAAACGCCGCTCCCGCGTGGGTCGTCAAAGGGATAGCCAGGGCCGCGGCGAGCGACACAGCCCCACGCATCCCCGACCAGGCGACCAGGACCGGGTGGCCAACCCTGATCGGGCCGTGACGCAGGCGCGGGAAGAGCACCTTGGGCAGATACATCAAGATCGGGCCCCAGATGAGCCGCGAAACGACCACCGTCCCCGCGATGAGAAGACCCCACCACATCAATGAACTAGCTGAGTGTCCGGTGAGATCGTCCAGGATCCGCGAGAGCTGGAGACCGACGAGCGCAAACACGAGTGCGTTGAGAACGAACGCGAGGATTTCAAAGACCGCCACACCTTGCAGCCGTGTCTGCACCGACGTGAGCTCTGGTGTCCGCCAGCCCAGATAAACGCCGGCGGTCACGACCGCAAGCACTCCCGATGCGTCCAAGGCGTTGGCGGGAATGAAGGCGAGGTAGCCGGTCATCAGCGCGATCGTCACCTCGACCGGCGGGTTGTCCAGACGCCGCCGAACGGCGGCGACCAGGAACCCGACAACGACGCCGACTCCGACGCCGCCGACTACGGCCCAGAGGAAGTGCCACGAGGCATTCCAGAAGGAGAAGGCACCCGAAACCGCAGCCGCGATGGCCACCCGATAGAGCACGAGAGCCGTCCCGTCGTTCACCAGCGACTCGCCCTCGACGATCGTGACGATGCGGCGCGGAACTCCTAGGCGCCTCATGATCGCCGTCGCGGCGATCGGATCCGTCGGCGAGACGATCGCTCCGAGCACGAACGCGGCGCGCCAGGACATGCTGTCGACCCATTGGTGAGCGACCACGGCGACGACCGACATCGTGGCGATGACGAGGCCTATGGCCAGCATCCCGATCGGCACTGCGTTGGTGCGCAGCTCCCTCAGCGAAGTGAAGAAGGCCGACGAGTAGAGCAGCGGCGGGAGCACAGCGATCAGAACCACGTCCGGGGGCAGCGCGAGCGACGGCACACCCGGCACGAACCCGAGCGCCAGCCCACCGAGGACGAGGAAGATCGGGTACGGGATCCGGAGAATCGGTGCCACCACGAGCAGGGCTGCAATCGCCAGCAGCAGGGTCATCAGGATCAGCTGCTCGTGGACTCCGAAGTGCATCCCCCGAGCCTACGCCGCTCCTACACTCCTGCGCATGTGCGGAATCTGCGGGGTCGTGTCCTCGAACGGAAGCGCCGTCGCCGAGCGCGTCGCAGCTATGAGCCGCACGCTGGTCCACCGCGGTCCCGACAGCTTCGGCGAGTTCAGCGACGGCAACGTCGCCCTGGCGGCGCGGCGGCTCTCGATCATCGACCTCGAGACTGGAGACCAGCCGATCGCGAACGAGGACGGCACCCTCCACGTCGTCCAGAACGGCGAGATCTACAACTACCGTGAGCTGCGCCACGAGCTCGAGCGCTCCGGGCATCGGTTCCGAACGCACGGCGACACCGAGGTGCTCCTCCATCTCTACGAGGAGCACGGGGACGCGTTCGCCGAGCAGCTGCGGGGGATGTTCGCAGTCGCGATCTGGGATGCGCGCCGGCGCCGACTCGTCCTCGCGCGCGACCGCTTCGGAATCAAGCCGCTCTACTACCGGGCCGTCGATGACGAGCTCGCCTTTGCGTCCGAGCTGCGAGCGCTACCGCGCGGAGAGATCGACCTCGATGCGGTCGAGGCGTTTCTCGCGTTCAACTCCATTCCCGCGCCGCTGACGATCTTCCGCGAGATCCGGAAGCTGCCCGCCGGCCACGTGCTCGTCTGGGCCGACGGCCATGCTGACCTGCAGCGTTTTGCGCGGCCCGCTCCAGCCGTTGAGGTGAGAGACGACGAGGAGGCGGAGCTCGTCGAGGAGCTGCGCTCGAGGGTGCGAGATTCGGTGCGCGCGCATCTCGTCAGCGACGTGCCGGTAGGCGTTCTGCTCTCGGGAGGCGTCGACTCCTCGTTCCTCGCCGCGCTCGCGGCCGACGAGAGCTCCGAGCCGCTGCGAACCTTTTCGATCGGGTTCGAGGAGCGCTCCTTCGACGAGCTCGCAGATGCGCGGCGTGTCGCCGAGCGATACGGAACGCACCATCGAGAGCTCGTGCTGCGACCGGATGCCGCTCTGCTTCTGCCGGCGCTCGCCGAGGCTTTCGACGAGCCCTTCGCCGACTCGTCGGCGCTTCCGACCTACCTCGTCTCGCAGCTGGCGGCGGGCGATGTGAAGGTCGCACTCTCCGGAGAGGGCGGCGACGAGCTGTTCGGCGGCTACTACACCTATGCCGCCGACCTGCTGGCCGAGCGAGTCGGAGGGCTTGCACGCCTCGCACGGCCGCTCGTCGAACGACTGCCCTCGTCTAGCACGAGGGCGAGCTTCGACTACAAGGCGAAGCGATTCGTCAGGGCCGCACACCTCCCGCCGCTCGAACGACATCACGGCTGGAAGGAGATCTTCTCTCCGGACGCACGCGCCGAGCTGACGGGCCGAAGCTCGACGTCTGGGCCACTCGAGTTGTTGCGTGCCCGCTATCGGGAGACCGAGGGCGTTGACCCGCTCGCGCGACTCCAGGACGTCGACCTCGGCGTGTACCTGGTGGACGACCTCCTCGTGAAGACAGATCGCGCCTCGATGGCCCATTCGCTCGAGGCCCGCGTCCCCTTTCTCGACACCGTCGTGACAAACCTGGCGCTCGCGTTGCCGAGGCGCCACAAGGTGCACGGCCTGTCGAAGAAGGTGCTCCTGAGGAAAGCGGCCGCGCCCCTCCTTCCGCGCGAGATCGTCCGCGGCAAGAAGCGCGGGTTCTCGATTCCCGCCGCGGCCTGGCTCCGCGGAGAGCTGGAACCGTTCGCCCGCGAGACGCTTTCGCCCGACGTGCTGCGGCGTCAGGGCTTCTTCCGGCCCGAGGTCGTCGGCCGCCTCATCGACGAGCACGTTGCGGGCCGGGAGGACCGGAGCCGACAGCTCTGGGGGTTGCTCGCGTTCACGCTCTGGCACGAGCGTCACGTCGAGCGAGAGCCGGGCGAGGCGGTGCGGCCGGAAGTGCTCGTCGAGCGCTGACCCTAGACTGCTGCGAATGTCGAAGCCGCTGGTCGTCCACGTCGTCGGGGCGCGCCCGAACTACATGAAGGTGGCGCCTGTCTACGCCGAGCTGGAGCGGCGGGGCAACGTCGAGCAACGCCTGGTGCACACCGGGCAGCACTACGACACGCTGATGAAGGACGTTTTCTTCGCGGAGCTACCGCTGCCGCGACCGCATGTCGAGCTTCACACCGGTTCTGGCTCGCACGGAGAGACGACAGGAAGGGCCCTGATTGAACTCGAGAAGACGTTCGACGAACTCAAACCAGATCTTGTCGTCGTCGCCGGCGACGTCAACTCCACTCTGGCCGGCGCTCTCGCTGCAGTGAAGCTCAACCTTCCGGTCTGCCACATCGAGTCCGGATTACGCAGCTTCGACTGGACCATGCCAGAGGAACACAACCGCCGTATCGCCGATCACTTGTCGACGCTTCTGTTCACACACTCAGAGGAAGCGAACGCGAACCTCGCCTCCGAAGGGATTCCAGGCGATGGCCAACACGTGGACTTCATCGGCAACACCATGATCGACACGCTGCGAGCGAACGAAGGTGCGGCACGCTCCCTCGAAGCCTGGCGCGAGTTCGGGCTCGAGCCGGGCGGCTACGTGCTCGTCACTTTGCACCGCCCGAGTCTCGTCGATCAGCCCGACCTGCTCGCCCGGACCCTTGCGGGGCTCGACGAGGTCGCGGAGAGCTTGCCCGTGATCTTCCCTGTGCATCCGCGCACGAGGCGGAATCTCGAAGGTGCGACGCGTGTGCTGCTGACGGAGCCGCTGCCCTATCGCCAGTTTCTCTCCCTCGAGACCGAGGCGGCGGCAGTCGTCACCGACTCGGGCGGGATCCAGGAAGAGACGACCGTGCTGCAGGTCCCGTGCTTCACCCTGCGGGCGAACACCGAGCGTCCGATCACGATCGAGCTCGGGACGAACACGCTGCTCGGCCTCGAGCCGGACCGGCTGCGCGAGATTCCCTCCTTGCTCTCTCAACCGAAGCCCGGAGAGATCCCGCCGCTATGGGACGGCCGAGCCGGCGAACGTGCCGCGGACGCGGTCGAGCGCCTGCTCAGCCTCGTGGAGGTCATTGCCTGAGGCGTGAGGGTTTGGGTCGACATGACCGCGTCGGCGCACGTGTTGGTCTTCCGCCCGTTGATCCAGCTCTTGCGCGCGCGCGGCGACGAGGTCGAGATCACTGCTCGCGACTACGCGCAGACACTGCAGCTCCTCGAGCTGCACGGTCTCGAGGCGACCGTGCTCGGCCATCACGGCGGGCGCGCGCGGCTCGGCAAGGCGCGCTCGCTCGCTTCGCGGTTGCGCGCACTGCACAAGTGGGCGCGGCCACGCGAGTTCGACCTCGCCTTGGCGCACGGCTCCCACGAACTGACGATGAGCGCGCGCCGGCTCGGGATTCCGAGCGCGACGACGCACGACTACGAATTCGCCGCACTGCAGCATCACCTCGGCATGCGGGCGGCCACGAAGGTCGTCGTGCCCGAATCGATCCCCGCCGACCGGCTCGAGCGTTTCGGCGTGAGACCGCCGAAGCTTCTGCGCTACCCGGGCCTGAAGGAGGAGTACTACCTCGCCGACTTCGAGCCGGATGCCGGGGTGCTGGACCGGTGGCAGATCGACACCGACCGGATCCTCGTCGTGCTGAGACCACCGCCGGACGTGTCTCTCTATCACCGGCACTCGAACCCGTTGTTCCCGCAGACGCTGGACCACCTCGGGCGCCTCGAGAACGTGCGGGCCGTCGTCCTGCCTCGAACGGAGGACCAACGCGACTACGTCCGGGGTCTTGCCTTGCCGTCCGTGCTCGTCCCCGATCGCGCGGTCGACGCACAGAGCCTGATCGCGCTCGCAGACATCGTCGTCTCGGCCGGTGGAACGATGAACCGGGAAGCAGCAGCTCTCGGCGTGCCCGTGTACACGACCTACGGCGGCAGGCTCGGCGGCGTCGACGAGGACTTGATCCGGCAGGGACGGCTCAAGCCGCTGACCGATCCTCGCGCGCTCGAGCTCGTGAAACGGACTGACGGAACGGCGGCCCGCGTCAGGCGTCATCCAGAGGTGCTGCTCGAACTCCTGCTGACGGCGCTGTAGGTCGGCCGTCTAGTCCTCGCCCCACTGGTACATCACCTCGTGCCGAGCGCGTATGCCGCCCGCTGCCGCATAGACCTTGTTGGCGGCAACGTTGGCGTCGTCTGTCAGCACCCACATCCCGCGACAGCCGCGTTCGCTCGCGACCTCCCAAAGCCGCTCGACGAGAGCGCGGCCCACGCCCCGGCCTCGATACGCCTCGACCACACCGAGCTCGTTCAAGAAGAGCTCGGGTTGCGCCTTATCGGGATGGCTCAGCTCGGTGGCGGAGACGAAGCCTGCGGGTTCGCCTTCGACGTACGCAATCAGCAGCTCATTGACGCCCTGAGCGAGAAAACGTCTCGTCGCCTCGAGCTCGACACGACCGTCGAAGAGTTGTCCCGCCGCGCGCACGCGCTCCTCGCCACCGGCCTCGGCCCGCCAGATCTCGGGCATTAAGCGGCGCTGAGGACGGCGAGCACTTCGTCGCCGTAGCGCTCGAGCTTCGCCGGCCCGACGCCTGGCACGGCGGCGAGCTCCGACAGGTCGCGCGGGCGCCGTCCGGCGATCTCGGCGAGCGTCGAGTTGTGGAAGACGACGTACGCGGGCAGGTCGTCGGCGGTCGCCCGCTCGAGCCGCCAGCGCTTGAGAGCGCTGTATAGAGGATCGTCGGGCTCCGGCGCGCGAAGCGTTCGCACGGGCGGTGTCGCGATGTCGAGCTCCCTGAGGAAACGACTCGGCTTGCCGCTCCAGCTCAAAACGAGATGGCGCTTCGCGCGCGTCAGACCGACGTAGAGAAGACGGCGCTCCTCCGCGATCTCTGCGGGTCGCCTGGCCTGCCGGATCGGCAGCTCCTTCTCCTCGACGCGCGGAACGAAGACGGCCTCGAACTCGAGCCCCTTGGCCCCGTGCAGCGTCAGCAGATGAACGCCGCACCGATCGGCGCCCGTCGAGCCGAAGCGAGCCTCCAGCTCGGCAACGAAGTCGGCCGTCGTCCTCAGCCCGTCGTCGAACTCCTCGGCGAGCCGGATGAGGCGCGAGAGATCGGATTGGCGCACGACCTCGCGTTCGCCGAGCTTCTCGGGCAGGCGTTCCTTCCAGCCCGCGTCGACCGCATAAGCACGCACCGTCACGGCAACTGCACTCGTGTCGACTCTGCGCAGCTGTCGCAGGAGCTGCCGCGCAGCTTCACGGCCGAGCAGGGCAGCGCCCTGGAACGGGATCCTCGCGTCGTGAAACGGTTCTTCGAAGTCCGCCAACCGCGCGTTCGTCCTGCAGAGCACGGCCATCTCCTCGAGCGGAACACCCTCTGCACGAAGCTTGCGCACACGTTCCACCACGAAGGCGATCTCCGCCTCGCGCGTGCGGAACGACATGACGTCAGGTGCCGGCCCCGGGCCGAGCGTCGCACGCAACACCTTCGTCGCGCCGCCGAGCGACGGGACGATTCTGTTCGCCAGACCGAGCACCTCCGGTGACGAGCGGTAGTTCGCCTCGAGCCGGATCACCGCGGCGTGCGGGAACCGCGCCGGCAGGCCAAGCAGGTACTCCGGCGTCGCTCCGGTGAACGCGTAGATCGACTGGTAGTCGTCACCCACCGCGCAAAGCTCGTCGCCGGACCCGAGCCACCTTTCGAGCAACGTCTGCTGGAGAAGATTGACGTCCTGGTATTCGTCGACGGTGAACGCGCGATAGCGCGCCCGCACCGCCGCGAGCGCCGCCGGATCCTCGTCGAAGAGCCGGATCGTGAGCTCGAGCAGGTCCTCGAAGTCCACGAGACCGCGCTCTGCCTTCTGGTCCTCGTAGCGCCGGAAGACGCGCAGCATCAGCTCCGGCGGGATCGGCGGCTCGTGCTCGCCGAGGCCCTCGAGATAGGCCTCCGGCGTCAGGCGGCGGTTCTTCGCCCATTCCACCTCCGTAGCCAGGTCGCCTGCCGGACGGAACTTGTAGGGCGGCGGCAGGGTGTTGCCGATCTGCCGCAGGGCGAGGGCCTTGGAGGGGAAGATCTTGCCGACCTCGCCGCTGTGCTCCCGCAGCTGGGCAAGCGCCGCGGAATGGAACGTGCGCGCCGATACACCTCGCACTCCGAGCGCGGCCAGACGCTCGCGCATCTCCGTCGCGGCCTTGTCGGTGAAAGTCACGGCCAGAAGCTCCTGCGCCGCGAAGACGTCGCTCGCAACCTGGTTGGCGATCCGCCGCGTGATCGTCGTCGTCTTGCCCGAGCCGGCTCCCGCCAGGATGCAGACTGGACCGCGCAGGGTCTCAACGGCGCGGCGTTGCTCCGTGTTCAGACCGGCGAAGATGCGCTCGGAGTCCATTCGTCCACCCTAGAGCCGGGTGAAGACGGCGTCTTCGCGGTCCGTTACGAGACCACCACACGGGTGCGCCGTTTCCGTGCCAAGCTTAAGAGGTGAGCGATGAAGAGAGAATCATCTTGGACGAGCAACGAGCGGCAAGCTTCGTCGGGAAGCACGTCCTCTTTCGCCTGACGTTCACCGACGACGACGGCCGCGTCCTCGACATGATCGAGCGCCACGGCACCGTCGAGTACGTAGATGCCGAAGCCGGTATCGGCGTTCCCCTGACCTCAGAGGGAAACGAATGGGACGGGGAGCTCTACGCACTGCCACCTGACCTCGACGCATTCGAGCAAGCACAACCCGGGATCTATCACCTGCATTCGACCGACGAGGACGTGGAATACCCGGACTTCACGGCTTCGTGGACGATCCGGGACGAGTAACCCGGCTCGGTTAGTGGAGGGTGTCCTCCAGAACCGCTGCACCCGCCCGTCGCGGCGCCTTCAGCATCGCGGCGAGCTTGGAGACGACGTCCAGTGTGTCGCCACGCTCGACCATCCGCCCGAGCTCCGTGAGCTCGTCGTCGAGCCAGTCGACATCGATCGGCGGACGGGCCGCGCGCAGGATCTTCGGATGAGACGTCGGCCCCACGGTCTCACCCGCCGTCCACAGCTCTTCGTGGAGCTTCTCGCCAGGACGCACTCCGACGAAGGTGATCTGGATCTCCGTGTCGGGGACCTTGCCGGAGAGGCGGATCATGTTGCGCGCGAGCTCCAGAATCTGCACCGGCTCGCCCATGTCGAGCACGTAGACCTGCCCGCGCCCGCCGATCGCGCCCGCCTGCACGACCAGCGACACCGCCTCCGGAATCGTCATGAAGTAGCGGGTCATCTCCGGATGGGTCACGGTCACGGGACCGCCCTTCTCGATCTGGCGGCGGAAAATCGGGATCACGCTGCCGGACGAGTTGAGGACGTTGCCGAACCGGACGGCGACGAAGCGCGTGCTGATGTCCTCGCGATGCCCGTACCCCTCGACGATCCACTCGCAGAGCGCCTTGGACTGGCCCAGCAGGTTCCTCGGATTCGCCGCCTTGTCCGTGGAGACGAGCACGAACCGCCCCGTGCCGTACTCCACTGCCACCTCTGCAATCGAGCGCGTCGCAAGCGTGTTGTTGCGCACCGCTTCGAGCGGATTCGCCTCGAGCAGGGCGACGTGCTTGTACGCGGCCGCGTGGAAGACGACGCGGGGCCGATAACGCTCGAAGACCTGGCTCATCTTCGCCCGGTCGCCGCAGTCGCCGAGAACGGTCGCGACGGCTGAAAAGTCGCGGTCTTCCAGGAGCTCGCGCTCGATGTCGAACAGGGCGGCCTCGGACTGCTCGACGAGCACGAGCCGCGCCGGCGCAACGCGAGCGATCTGCCGGCACAGCTCGGCGCCGATCGAGCCGCCCGCTCCGGTCACCAGCACGGTCTCCCCCGAGAGGTACCTGGCGATCGAGTGGACGTCGACCTCGACCGGCTCGCGGCCGAGCACGTCCTCCACCTGGACGGGACGGATCTGGCCCGCGAGGTTGAGGTCTCCGGAGATCAGCTCGTAGAGACCGGGCAGCGTCTTGACCGCAACGTGGGCGTCCTGCGCGATCTCGACGACGCGCCGCCTCGTTCCGCCCGAGGCGGAGGGGATGGCGATCAGGACTTCGTCGGGCGGGTTGTCGCGAAGGATGTGCGGGAGATCGTCCGTGGTACCGAGCACGCGGATGCCGTGCAGGCGGATGTTCTTCTTGCGTGGATCGTCGTCGATCAGGCCGATCGGCGTGTAGCCGAGCGCGGGCGTCTTCAGCATCTCGCGCACCACGAGCTGCGCCGCGTCGCCTGCTCCGACGACGATCACCTCCTTGCCGCGGGCGATCAGCGAGGCTGCGCCCGGGCGCTCGATCATGCTGCGGGCGATGAGGCGCGTGCCGGCGACGAAGGCGAGCAGGATCAGCCAGTCCAACACGGCGATCGACCTCGGCAGCGGGAAGCCCTTGACGGGATGCGCGAAGTACACGACGAGATCTGCGGCAACGCACGCAACGGTGACGCCTCGCGCCGCTCCCCACATGTCCCGCGTGGAGACGTAACGCCACCAGCGGTTGTAGAAGCCGAAGGCGATGAAGACCGCGAGCTTGATCGCAACGGCGACGAGGATCGTGTCCAGCATCAAGCGGTGGTACGGCGTGGGCACGCCCTTGTCGAACCTGAGCCAGAACGCGAGCCACCAGGCGAGCGCGATCAGCGCCCCGTCGGCGAGAAGCTGCCAGAGGCGGTGCCGGTTGACCGGGATCACGAGGCCACCGGCGCGGCCGCCTGCACGACCGAGACGACCCGCTCTTGCTCTGCCGAGCCGATGCCGGCCCAGAGCGGGACCGAGAAGTTGTCCTGAGCGAGTTGCTCCGTGACCGGGAGCGAGCCGCGGCCGTAGCCGAGCTCGGCGAGCGCCGGCTGAAGATGCAACGGAGTCGTGTAGTACATGCCGCTGCCGATGCCCTCGGCCTTCAGGGCGGCGCGGATGCGGTCGCGCTCGGGCGAGCGGCAGACGAACAGGTGGTAGGCATGACCGGTCTCGTCTTCGGGCAGCTCACACGCGGTGCCGAGCCCGAGCTCTGTATAGCGCCCGGCGGCCTCACGGCGGAGCGCGACCCAGTGGTCCAGCTCCGCGAGGAAGACGCGGAGGATCGCAGCCTGCAGCTCGTCGAGGCGGGAGTTGTAGCCGATGAGCTCGAAGTCGACCTTGTCGCGCGAGCCGTGGAAACGCAACCGGCGGACTCGCTCGGCCAGTTCCTCGTCGTCGGTCGAGATCAAGCCGCCGTCACCCATGCAGAAGAGGTTCTTCGTCGGATAGAAGCTGAACGTCGAGGCGACGCCGCTGCGGGCGATGTCTGGCGACCCGAACGCCTGCGCGGCATCCTCGATCACCGGGACACCCAGTCGGTTGAGCTCGGCCAGCGGCGCGGGACGGCCGAAGAGATGCACCGCGATGACAGCCCTCGTCCGGTCGGTGATTCGCGCGGAGACGTCTTCGGGGTCGAGATTCATCGATTGCGCATCGACGTCGGCGAAAACCGGTGTCGCGCCGCGACGGGCGATCGCCTCGGCGGTGGCGTAAAACGTGAACGCCGGGCAGATCACCTCGTCGCCTGCGCCGACGCTGAGCGCATCCAGGACGAGCACGAGGGCATCCGTGCCGTTGGCGACGCCCACGCTCTCGCGGACGCCGAGGTAGGCGGCGGCCTCACGCTCGAATGCGGCGACGTTCGGGCCCAAAATGAACTCGCCGGCGACGAGCACGCCCTCGATCGCCTCGCGGAGGCGAGGCAGAAGCGGCTCGTACTGCGCCTTTACGTCAACGAGCGGGATCGGACGCACGGCCGCAAAGTCTAGAAGGCGCCGACTCGGCGGCGCCGCAGAGAGGCCGTGCGAGCTTTGCTCGTGCGGCCGCTTCACCCACATTCCTAGGGCTGCGCAGGTCCCTCAGCGCCACTCGGCTTCTGGGAAGACCGCCTCCAACGGACGATCAAGTACGCGGCGAGAACGAGTACGGCGGCGACGATCGCGTACTCCACGAAGCTGAAGTCGTGATGGAAGCGCTCGTAGCTCCTTCCGGCGGCGTAGCCGGCCCCGGCGATCGCAAAGCACCACACGGCCGACCCGATCAGGCTCAGGACGGTGTAGCGCCAGAACGGCATGCGGAAGATGCCCGCGGGGATCGAGATGAACGAACGGATGACCGGGGTCACCCGCCCGATCAGCACGGCCAGGTCGTCCCAGCGGTCGAACCAGCGCTCGGCGCGGTCGAGCTTGGCCGGGCTGAGGTGCAACCACCGTCCGCGCAGCTCAAGGAGAGGACGGCCGCCGTAGAGGCCGATCGCCCAGCCGACGATCGAGCCGACGAGGTAGCCGAGCGTGCCGGCGAGCGCCATGGCGACGAACCCCCAGGCGTGCGAGGAGATCCGAGAGCCGAAGAGATCGACGTGCTGGCCCGCAAACGCACCGGCGGCCAGTGCGCCCGCGTACACCATGACGAGCTCACTCGCAGCCGGGAAGACGGCGTCGATCGCCATCAGTCCGAACACGGCGTAGAGCCCGTGGTCTCCGATCAGCGAGGTGAGTGCGTGCGTGATGCTGGCGACCAGCACCCGCCGGACACTAGCGGCGCAGGCGGAAGGGGGAGGTCAACTCGACCGCGCCGACCTCGTTCGTGGCCGTCGCGCTGAAGACGTACGCGCCCGGTCGCCCCGACCAGCTGATCGAGCCGTCGCCCGCCGGCAGGCTCCGAGTCGCCAGCGTGCGCACGAGCGAGCCGCCCGGCGTCTCGATCCGGACGACGACTCGCGCGGGCCGCGCGAGCTTGAACGTCGCCGTGACCCGCCGGCCCGCCGCGCGGGCCGAGAGGAACCCGAGAGTGTTGTTGAGCGCGAACTGGCGGTCGGCCACGGAGTGACGGCCGAGGTCGTCGTCGGCGACGACGTGAAACGTCCACGTTCCTTCGGGCTGGCCGGCGCCGGTCCAGGGGAAGCGATACGTCCCCGCGGCGCGCAACCCGGAGTCCACCGGGACGACGACGCCGCCGGGACCGTTGAGCGTCGCGCTCACCGTCGAAGGCCGCACGAGCTTGTACACGAGCGTCTGCGTATCGTCCACGCCGTCGGCGTTCGGCGACAGCACGCGCGCGGTCGCTGCGGGCGCGTAGACGCCGTAGTAGAAGAGCGTGAGCGCCTCCGCGACCGGACGCTCACCTCCGGCATCCGAAGGCCGGTTCAGCAGCTTGCCGTCGAAGGCCATCGTCGTCGAGCCGCCCGAGTCGAGCGCGGACGCCGTCACGCAGCCGAGCCGCATCATCGTCAACGCGAGCTCGAAGTTCGTCAGGCCGGTGCTGTAGCCCGGTTGCTTTCCGTCGACCGCGACGAGGAGGATCCGGCCGTCGGCTGTCTGACCCACTCCGGTGCGCGCCGAACGCGGCGCCAGCTGCTGCGTCGTGAAGTCCTCGAAGGATCGGTACACAGGCTTGCCGTCGCGGACGATGATCGGCCCGCCGCCGACCGCCTCGAGGACGTTCGCCCAGGGCGGCGTGAGTGTGAGCAGCACGGTCACCTTCGCTCCGATCGGCGCCTCGGCCGAGAGAAAGCCGGCCTGGGCGCCGCGCGCGACGAGCACCGCGCCGTCGG
>Ga0066709_100002783_pt1 | contig 13003 bp, 6 predicted proteins | sample GraSoiAngelo_158_FD_79665 | JGI IMG/M metagenome (GOLD analysis project Ga0066709, IMG submission 79665) | Grasslands soil microbial communities from the Angelo Coastal Reserve, California, USA - 14_1009_16_30cm | ecosystem: Environmental > Terrestrial > Soil > Grasslands | place: USA... | reverse complement strand
GTGGGATAGCGATTGCCGTCTTCTGGAATCTGGATTTCAGTCTTAACTCCGGGAACGGTGTCGACGAGCTTTCGAATGCGGACGGCGCGCTCGTTCCACTGGCGGTTGAGCGCGCTCAGATCCATTTTCGTCCAGGCCTCAACCGCCGCCAGACAGCCCATGACCTCTTCCTTGCCGACCTTCATGGCGCGGCAAACGGCGCCTTCCCACGGGCTGGTGTTGGCCATCGCGGCTTCAATCAGATCTTTGCGGCCAAGCAGTATGCCCGAGCACTGCGGCCCAGCCAGGCCCTTGCCGCCGCTGAAGCAGTAGAGGTCGGCGCCCATCTTGGCATATAGATTAAGGTTTTCGATGGGCGGAATGCCGGCGGCATCGTCGAGCAGCAGCGGAACCTTTGCAGACTTTGCAATGGCGATGACCTTCTCCAGGCTGGCGCCCAGCGAGGTAGTGTAAATCATCGCGGTGTTCTCGTTGATGGCGGCGCGAACTTCGTCGTCGGTGTGCGCCACCACGAGTTTTCCGCCGGCCAGCCGGATGGCGCTGTCGAAGGCGCTGCGCCCGCCATGCATGATGACTTCATGCTTGAGACCGGTGGTGTCGGGAAGCTGCCAGATCCTTGCAGGATCGTTTCCGGCAATGCAGGCAGCGGTAGCGGAGGCCATGGCGCCCGCCGCGCCGGATGTCACCATGCCGGCTTCCGCGCCCGAAAGCTGGGCCAGGCGCTTGCTGGCGGCGTGCTGCAACTCAAAAATATCGACGAAATGATGCGCGGCGGCCTGCTTGGCGGCGCGGACTTTGGGCAACTCTAGCGAGCCGCTTAAGTAGGTCCACGTCCCTCTGCCATTGATGAACGAACGCACACCGATGGTGGAGTAAATATCGCCCTGTGCCGCGGATTTCCCTACCGCGCCCCAGGCTTTCTCGGCCAGGCTCTGGGCGGTGACATACGCCAGCAGCGGCGCGGCTCCGGCGAGTTTCATGAAGTAGCGGCGGTCGAACAATTCGGTTGGTTTCATAAGGTTTCTTCCATACTATCGAGGATAGTGACCGGGCCTTACGCGTTTTCCGCGCGTGCGCTAAGCGGCTTCCACCAAAGATCGATGGGCTTCTTCACGCCCTTGGGACGGAACGGGAGCTCGACTTTTCGGCCCGTGCCCGCGGATTGATAACCGGCTAGCAGCACTTCCTGGACCAGACGGCCATCTTCCCCTGTGGAGCGCAGCGTGTCCTTGCCGCGCACGCAGCGCGCGAAGTGGTCCAGTTCCTGCGGCAATCCGTAGTTCCAGTGCTCTTCGAAAACCGGATAGGTCCAGCCCTGCGTGCTGGGAGCTTTCTCGACTGCGTAGCCGTAGCCCGGTTCGCTGAACGTGGGTAGCGCATTGCCCATGTGCAGGTCGGCGTAACTCACGCCGCGCGTGCCGTAGATTTCAGTGTAATCGTCCATGCCCCCAGGTTTAGCCCAGCTATCTTCGATCAAGCCGACGGCGCCGTTCGCGAATTCCAGAATGCAGATGCAGTTGTCGTCGCCCTTGGTTTTGTCCGCGTGCGCGTACGTCGCCATCTGGCAATAGACGCTCTTGATTTTCGGACGACCCAGAAACCAGTAACAGAAGGCGATGCCGTGACAGCCCATGTCCATGAAGACGCCGCCGCCGGACTTGTCGACATCCCAGAACCAGCCGGCGTGGGGGCCGGAATGCTTCTCGCTCTGCTTCACCAGGTACACTTTGCCGAACGCGCCCTGATCCGCCATTTGTTTAGCCTTGAGATATTTCGGCGTGAACAGCAGCTCTTCGGCATACGCCAGCATCACGCCCCGCTTCTTACAGATGTCGATCATCTCGTCGGCTTCCTCGAGCGTCATGGCCAGCGGCTTCTCGCACACCACGTGTTTCCCGGCCAGCGCGATGTCACGCGTCATGACGCAGTGCAGATAATTAGGCGCATTTATGGTGATCATCTCGATATCTTTTTCCTTCAGCATTTCGCGGTAATCGTGAAATACGCGTGGGATGCTGTATTTCTTCGCCAGGGCCTCCGGGTGCCCGCGAGTGGGCGAAGCCACTGCCACCACTTCCGCTTCTTCGGGCATGATCTTGAAAGACGCGGTATGAATATCCGCCTCAAAACCCGATCCGATGATTCCCACTTTCACCTTGCCGCTCGCCATGAATGACCTCTTATCGATGGTACACTCTCGAATTACGCGCGCGATGGCCACCAAGACTTACGACGTGATCGTGGTCGGTTCCGGGGCGAGTGGCGGCTGGGTCGCCAAGGAGCTGACCGAAAAGGGCGTGGAAGTGCTGATGCTGGAGGCCGGGCCGCCGCGCGTTCCTACACGCGATTTCACCGAGCACATCTGGCCGTATCAGTTGAAGTATCGCGGCTTCGGCAATCAGAAAAAGTTACTGGTCGACCAGCCGGTGCAGCGGCTCTGCTATGCCTGCGACGATTACAGCCACCAGTTTTTCGTCAACGATCACGAGCATCCTTACACTTTTCCGGCGGACAAGCCCTTTATGTGGATTCGAGGGCGGCAAGTGGGCGGGAAGACTTTCTGTTGGGCGCGCGTGAGCTATCGCTACAGCGATTTCGAATTCAAGGCAGCGAGCCGCGACGGGTACGGGCAGGATTGGCCCATCACCTATAAGGAACTCGAGCCGTACTATGAACGCGTGGAGAACTACATCGGCATCAGCGGGTCGTATGAAGGCCTGCCGCAATTGCCTGACAGCAGATTTCTTCCGCCCATGCGGCTTTCGTGCGGCGAGCTGGTAGCGAAAGAAATTGTCGAAAAGAAATTCGGCTGGAAGCTGATTGTGGACCGCAGCGCGAATCTCACGGTGCCTGTCAACGGCCGGCCGGCTTGCCACTATTGCGACCAGTGCCAGCGCGGCTGCTTCACGGCCTCATATTTCAATAGTCCGTCGGTGACGCTGCCTGCGGCGGCGCGCACGGGGCGCCTTCACCTGGTGAGCGATGCAGTAGTGAGCCACGTGATCATGACTGCTGAGGGCAAGGCGGCGGGTGTGGCGTACATCGACCGGTCCACCAAAGCGGCCCGGGAAGTGCGCGGAAAGATTATCGTGCTGGCCGCGAGCGCCCTAGAATCCACGCGCATCCTGCTCAACTCGCGTTCGCCGCGATTTCCGAACGGCGTCGGAAATTCGCAGAGCGTTTTGGGCCACTATCTGATGGACCACACGACGCTCGAGCAGGGCGGCGGTACCATGGCACCCCTCAGGTCGGCGGTGCGCGAGCCTGTGGGGCGCCCGTGCGGTTACATCATTCCCAAGTACGTAAACACAGTTGGTCCATATCGGAACAAAAACTTTCTGCGCGGCTACTATTTCGCGGGCGATGGACGCCAGGAAGTCTATGGGCACGCCTTTTCCACACCGGGATTCGGACGTGAGTTCCGCGACAAGGTGCGCTCGCAGATTCCGTACTCATTCAACGTTTATGCGCAGGGCGAATGTCTTCCGCGGCATGATAATTACGTCACGCTCGACCCCGAGAAGAAAGACGCCTGGGGCATTCCGGCGCTGCATATCCACGCGAGTTACGGCGAAAATGAACATGCCATGGCTAAAGCTATGCGCGATCATCTGGGCGAAATCATGGACGCACTGAAGCTTGAAGATCGGACGCCGCCGCGTGACGAGCTGAACATCTTCGGCAAGAACATTCACGAGTGCGGCACCGCGCGCATGGGCAATGATGCGAATACCAGCGTGGTAAATGCGTATAACCAGGTGCATGATGTGAAAAACGTATTCGTCACCGACGGCGCTTGCTTCGTCACGCAAGGGTGCTCGGAACCGACATTGACCATCATGGCTATTTCCGCGCGCGCCGCCGATTACATTGCGGAGCAATTCCGCAAAGGGGAACTGTAATGTTCACGCGGCGCCGCTGGTTGATGCAATTGGGCGGGGGTGTAGTGCTGGCGGGCTGGGCGGGCACCGATCTGGATGCAGCCGAGCTGCCGCCGGGTGTTTACGAAGCTTCGCGCGAACATCTAGGGCATGCGCTGGCAGGTCATCCGGTGGCCCCAGGCGGCGAGACGGAACTGGTCGAGTTGCGCGCGGCCGCGCTACAGCCGGCATTTTTTTCGCGCGATGAATATCAAACCATCCTGCGGCTCACTGCGATGTTACTGGGCGAGGCGCCGGAGACGCCAGTCGTGCGCGAGATCGCCGAATGGATTGACGTCACCGTCTCTGAAGCCGCGGCCGTGCGCACGGCGGCGCGGGCGCTCTCACCGCCCGACCGCACGCTGGCGATGCATTACTACGGCGCCGGTGCGGCACCTAAGCTCGAAGAATTTGACACGCAGAAAATCGTGCGCGACGGCCTCGCATGGCTGGACGCGGCATCGCGGCGCAAGTACGGCCGGGATTTCAATTCCGTGGGGCTGGCTGAGGAGTTGGCGATCATCGAGAGCATCGCCGACAATCGGCCGGATCGCGGCTCGGAGAATGCAGGCACGCTCTTTTTCGCTTATCTGAAAGAGCGCGTAATCCACGGTTTCTATACGTCGCGCGCTGGCCTGGATGAGCTGGGCTACCGGGGCAACGCGTTTTATGCGAGCCCGCCCGGTTGCGAACATTTGTACGGATGAAAACGGTCCGTTGTCTGAACGCGTGTGTTCGCCCGCCTTATTTTGACGGCCCGCGCGGCTCCACGCGAACGTTCTCGCGCACGTGATCGTTGGGATTGACTACCACTAAATCGCCATCAGCGCCGCCGGAATCGACCTCCAGATCCGCGCCGTAATCATGCACGATGTGAATGCAGCGCATGTGCACAACTTGGTCCGGACCGGCCACGGCAACGCGCGGTCCGTCGCGGCCCAGCAACAGCGCGTCGCCCGGAACCAGGAGCGCGCTCTTGCTGCCGGGAAACGAGAACTTCACTTGCGCGTACATGCCCGGAAGCAGGACACCCTTCGGATTGGGTGTCTCGAGAATGGCCAGCATGGTGCGCGAACTCGCGTCGACAGATCCGGTGGTGCGGGCCACAGTGGCCGGGAAAACCTGGCCGCGCAATTCCTGAACGCGCAATTCGGCCTGCTGGCCCGTCCTGACGAGCGCCGCATAAGTCTGCGGGACATTGACGAAAATGCGCATGCGCTGAATCTGTGCGATGCGGAAAATCTCGCGGTTCGGACCTCCGTTTCCAGCATTCACCAGTGTTCCGATGTCCATGTTGCGCGAAGTGATGATACCGTCGAATGGAGCTGTGACTTTTGAGAAAGACTTGAGTTCCTCAAGCCGCCGTAGGCCGGCTTCGCTGGCCTCGCCCGCTTTTATTCCGGCGTTGATGTTGGCCTGAGCGGCGGCTACTTCCGCTTGGCGCACGTCGAAGTCCGCCTGTTTTTCGTCGCCTTCCTGTTTCGAGACCACTCCCTTTTCCGTCAGCCTCTTCCAGCGATTGACCGTTACCTGCGCCAACCGGAGGTTGGCATTGGCACGAACGAGCGCGGCCTGGTATTGCTGCAGAGCGGCGTGCGATTGCGCCACGCTGGCCCGGGCTTGGGCTAACTGCTGGTCGAGTTCCGGCGTCTCGATTTCAGCCAGTAATTGGCCCGCGTGCACGCGGTCGCCATAGTCCACCAGGCGCTTCGTCATGAACCCGTCGGCGCGGGCGAAAATCGGACCTTCCAGATAAGCCTGCAAATCACCGGGCAACTCGAGCGCTGAACTGGATGGCGACCGCCGCACCGCCTCCACATTGACCACGGGCGGCTTTTCCTCCGCCGCCTCGGAAGCCGCCGACAAAGCCCTTTCACGTGCCAGTCGCGGGCGCACGCCGAATACGATCGCCACCACAATGACCAGCGCGAGTAACAGGAAGAGCCCAAGAAGCGAGCCACGGCTGGCACGCTTGGGCCGCTTGGTGCGTTGAGCGTCTGTTTCCGAAACGATGGGTTCCCCAATTGCCAATTCAGTTCCTCACAGATCCGCGACTTCCAGTTCGTCAAAATCCTTGGGCGGCTTGCCACGAAGCACGCTATAGACCACTGGCACGAAAAACAGGGTCGCAAACGTGGCCATCAGCAATCCGCCGATCACGGCCCGGCCCAGCGGCGCGTTTTGTTCGCCGCCTTCGCCCATCCCCAGTGCCATGGGCACCATGCCAACGATCATGGCCAGCGCCGTCATGATCACCGGCCGCAGGCGCGTAAAACCGGCTTCGAGCGCCGCCGTGCGCGCGTCTTCTCCAGTGCGGCGCAGGTCGTTGGCGAAATTCACCAGCAAAATGCTATTTGCCGTAGCCACTCCGATGCTCATGATAGCGCCCATGAGAGATGGCACGTTCAGCGTGGTTTGCGTCAAAAACAGCATCAGCAGAATGCCCGCAAGCGCGCTTGGCAGCGCCATAAGGATGATGAAAGGATCGAGCCAAGACTGGAAATTCACCACCATCACGAAATACACCAGCAGAAGCGCAAATACGAGTCCCAGCGCCAGCCCGATGAATGACGAGCGCATGGTTTGGACCTGCCCGCGCGTTTCGAAGAAGCTTCCGCGGGGTAGCTTGGGCTGGAACTCCGAAAGCACGCGATCGACTTCGCGGGCCACACTGCCCAGATCGCGGTCCTGCACGTTGGCGAACACGTCGTAAAGCGGCTGCACGTTGTAATGCGTGACGACGGATGCGGTAGTGCCGCGGTCGAGCCTCACGAGATTGCTCAGCAGTTGCGTCGAGCGGTTTGCGGCGCTGTGAATCGGCGTGGAAAGCAGCGCTTCGGTCGAATCCACGCGGTACTCTGGCGTCTGCACGGCCACTGGGTAATCCACGGAATTTGCCGGGTTGATCCAGAAATTGGGCGCCGTCTGCATGCTTGAGCTGAGCGAAACCAGCAGACTGTCAGCCACGTTGCGCTGGGTGAGGCCAAGCTGCCCGGCGCGCGTGCGGTCGACGTTAAGGCGCAGCTCCGGCACGTTAAGGACCTGATGCACGTGCACGTCCACGGCTCCGGGAATGCTCGCCAGCCTCCGTTCGATCTGCCGGGCGAGCTGATAATTTGCTGGCGCGTTGCTCAAAGGGCCACCCACCTGCACGTCGATGGGAGCCGGCAAGCCAAAATTGAGCGTCTGCCCCACGATGTCTGCGGGCTGAAAGAAAAACGTGAGATCCGGATACTGCGCGTTCAGGCGAGCGCGCAGCTCGCGAATGTAGTCGCCGGTGGGCCCGTGGTCTCCTGCTTTGAGAGACACCAGGATCTCGCCATCAAACTCGCCGATGATGCCGCTATCGCTATACGCCAGGTTAATCCCGCTGTAGGGCAGCCCGATGTTATCCAGGACGTCGGACAGCTCGCGCGCCGGGATGATGCCGCGCACTGCATTTTCCACGCGCGCGAAGATCTGCGCAGTCTGTTCGATGCGCGTCCCGGCTGGCGCGCGCACATGGAAGCGGATCTGACCGGCGTCCACCTGCGGAAAAAAGTCAGTGCCAATGAATGGATAGAGCGCGGCGCACGCCACGGTGATCAGAAAGAAACACAGGGCCACCAGCTTGCGGTGATGGAGCCCTGCGTCCAGCATCCAGCGGTAGTTCTCGCGCATGTGCTCAAAACCGCGATTGAAAACGTGATGCACGCCCCAGAAAATGCCGCCATCGTGAGCGCCGGCTTCACCTTCCGGCACACGGTAGCGGTCCACTTCGCTGCGCACCAGGTACTTCACCATAGTCGGAACCAGCGTTCGTGAGAGGATGTACGACGCCATCATGGCCAGAACCACGGCGAGCGCCAGAGGCGTGAACAGATATTTGGCCGCCCCGGTCAGGAACACCACCGGCACGAAGACGATGCAGATGCACAGCGTAGAAACGAACGCCGGTACAGCAATCTGCTGCGCGCCATCGAGAATTGCGCGAAGAATCGGCTTTCCCTGAGCCAGGTTGCGATGGATGTTTTCGATTTCCACGGTGGCGTCATCCACCAGAATTCCGACGGCGAGCGCGAGGCCGCCGAGCGTCATCACGTTCACGGTTTCGTTCAGAAGGTGCAGGATAGCGAGCGAGGTGAGGATCGAGAGCGGAATCGAAATGCAGACGATCAATGTGCTGCGCCAGCTCCCCAGGAAGAGCAGAATCATGAGCGCGGTGAGCAACGCCGCGATGACCGCCTCCTTGAGCACGCCCTGAATAGCGGCCCTCACAAACACGGATTGATCGAACAGCATACGCAGATGCAGCTGCGACGGCAGTGTAGACTCGATGCGCGGCAATATCTGCCTCAGTCTGCGCACGATGTCCAACGTCGAAGCACCGCCGTTTTTCAGCACCGTGAGGAGCGCCCCGCGGTTGCCGTTGTGCCGCACAATGTTGGTCTGCACCGCGTAACCGTCGCGCACGTGCGCCACATCGCGGATGTAGATGGTCGAGCCGTTGGACTGCTTGACCGGCAGGTTATTGAAAGCCTCAATTACTTCCGGGCTGCCGTTCAGCCGGATGTTATACTCGTGCGCGCCGATCTTGGCGGTGCCGGAAGGCAGAATGATGTTCTGCGCGTTGATCGCACCGGAGATGTCGTTGGCTGAAAGCCCCTGCGCGTATAGCGCCCGCGGATCGATGTCTACCATGACCTGGCGCGGGCGGCCGCCGAAAGGCAGCGGGAAACTCGCGCCTTGCACCGTGGCCATCTGCGTACGGATGAAGTTGTAGCCGTAATCGTAGATCGCCTGCTCGCTCATGGTGTCGCTCGAAATGCTCAGTTGCAGAATGGGCACGCTGGAAGCGTTGTAGCGCAGGATCGACGGGGGAAAAATGCCCTGGGGCAGCGAGTGCAGCACCGATTGCGAACTGGCGGCGAGCTGCGCCACCGCAGCCTCGATCTTGGCGTTGGGCTGGAAGAAGATCTTGATGATCGCGATGCCCGGCAGCGATTGCGATTCCATGTGCTCGATGTCATTCACCGAAGTCGTGAAGGCGCGTTCACAGCGGATGGTGATGACCTCCGCCATCTCTTCGGGCGAGATGCCGCCGTAACTCCAGATCACGCTGGCCACCGGAATGTTGATCTCGGGGAAAATGTCGGTGGGCATGCGGAGGGTCGCGAGCACGCCTAAAATCACGATCACGAGCGCCATCACGACGAAAGTATAGGGGCGCCGGAGCGCGAGCCGGACTATCCACATAGCAAAGGCACTGTTTTCATTACATCGTAACGCAATGGCAGGTGTCGAATTGGCGTGGGTGCAAGGACTAGAGTAGCCAAAGCCAAAGGCGCTATATCAGCTGCGGAGGCCGTGGCATGGAGGCGTTATTTTTTCAGAACTCGTACCTCGCGCTGAACTGGATGACGCGTGGCGTGGTAAGCGTCTCGGCGTAGTTGCCCCAGGAGTTCGGGCTACCCAGGCTGAGCGATACGTTCGCAAACGTCACATTGTTCGCGTCGAACCGAGCCGTGTTCGTAACGTTGAAAGCCTCGACGCGGAACTGGATGCTGTGACTGTCCTTCCAGGGCATAACGAACCGCTTGCCAAGGCCTACATCGATGCCGAAGTATCCATCGCCGCGCAGAATATTGCGCTGGCCTGACTGCCCGGGCAAGGTGTTGGCGAAGCTCTTTAGAGCCAGAGTCGGGTCGGGAAACAAATTAGGGCCGCTGCCGCCGCCGACGGACGCCGCGTTCTTGTTAGTACCCGTTTTCACGGGGCCGAGTTGCGTCGCGTAACCTTCCACATTCCAGTCGGTCGGCCAGAAACCTCCGTTGTCCGTAAGCGCCGGCAGACCGCTGGTCTGACGGAAGATGCCGGTCAGCTGCCAGCCCCCAACCACCGCGTCCAGCCCCTTGCCCATGCCACTGCCAAACTTCTTACCCCGCCCGAATGGTAGCTCCGCTACCCAGAAGGCGCTAAAGATGTGGGTGGTATCGTAGTCCGAAACGCCGCGCATTTGGCCGGGGGACCAGGCATTGATGATTTGCGAGGCCACGCGACCGTCTTTCTCGCGCGTAGAGGCCATGTCGATCGACTTCGACCAGGTGTAGTTGAAGTCGAACTGGTAACCTTCGCTGAACCGCTTGCGCACGGTCCATTGCATGGCGTGATAATTGCCGGTTCCGCGGCTGCGATACGCGGCGAGCGACGAGTACTGGCTGTTGAACAGTGCATACGGTCCCAGAACACTGCATGAAGGGTAGCAAGCACCCGTATCATCTGGCAGGTCGAGGTAAGTAAGCGCCGTGGTGGCGTCCGAGACCTGCTGGTAAACGTTGGTGTAGATCGATTGCGTGGCGTTGAGTCCGCCGCCGGCGGCACCAGGCCACATGTTCTCCCAGAAGGGGATCGCTGGAACCTTGGACACGTCTGCGCCAGCCACATTCAAAGCCCACAACTGGCTGGCGGCCTGGAAGTAGGTTTGGCCGGACTTCGGGTCCTTCAGGTCAGTAGGGGTGGCCACGTCGTCGCCGATCAGCGAGTGACGCGAGAGACGGCCCACATATGCCCCCTGCACCAAGAATCCGTGTTTATACTCACGAGCGATGCTGAAGTTCAGATTGATACTGTAAGGCGACTTGATCTTATCATCCAGCCCCGTGGCGATTTGGAAGATGTCCGGCTGGATCTGCGGAAATCCGCCCGGGGGGGCGGCAGGGAGCAGTCCCGAAGGCAGGTCGTAAAATCCCGTAAAACGCGGCGCGGCAGTGACGGCAACCGTTGCAGGGTTCTGCAATAGTGTCGAGAAACCCAGCGCGGTCGAATCGTACAGGCGTGCAATGCCTTGCCCGAACAGGTCGTAATACATGCCCGCTCCAGCACGGAACGAAGTCTTGCCCGGCCCGCCAAACAACCAGCCCCAGAGCCCCTGCATGCTTTGCGGAGAGTAGGCCAGCGCCAATCTGGGCGCAAAATCGTTCTGTTGTGGATAAAGAGGCTTGCCTCCGGGAGCCGTCGCCAGTTGATAACTGAGCTTGGGTGCGAGGGCCTGCGACTTTCCCTGTTGCGCCAAATTCCCGCGCGTGTTAAACCAGTCGCTCAGCGAAATATTGGAGCTGGTCTGAAACCCGTTGGCTTCATGCACAGGAGGCAGGAAGGACATGCGCAACCCCGCGGTAACCGTGAGGCCCCGCATCGCCCTCCAGGTGTCCTGGATGTAAGTTTCGTACTCTCGGCCAACAAATTTTCTCTTAATGCCGGAGCCTTGCGGCAGCACACTGCCGTCCTTGTTGTAGTTGTATTGTGCGTCACCTTCGGAGATGATGCCAAGCAAATCCACCATCTTACGCGTGTAATCGGTACTCGGGTCAGCGTCGGGAGCCAGCAAACTCTTGCCGGTCCCAAGCAGCCACGAGCTGTTCGCCTCGGCGCTGCTGAATGAATTGCCATAGTTCACGCGATCGTTGTTGATCAGGCGAACCACGCCGCCAAATGCGATGCTGTGCGCGCCGTGCGTCCACGCCAGATCCTCGGCAATGGTGTGTACTGGAATAATCTGCGTCAAACCGCGCGTCAGTGCGAAGCGGGTATCGATGTCGCGCAGCGTAACCGCCGGGGCATTCTGGATGCCGGTTACCTGCGCGCCCTCGCGCGTGTAGCCGTAATGAAAGTTGCTGATCAAATTAGGATGCATCAACCAGGTGTACCCGGTCGCGTATCCCTTGTTATTGAAGAGCTGCACGCTCGACGGGGGATCACCGGGAAACTGCGGGACGCCGTTGGCGTTGTTGTCGTTCTGCAGATTGCCGCGCCAGAACACCGTATGCTTGCCGTTCGCATCCAGTTGCGCGTCGAACTTCGCAATGTATGTGCTGTAGCGCAACGGCGTCGACGCTTTGAAGCGGAAACCGGCGGTGTTTAGCAGGTCGCCCACCACGTCAGTGTTGGGCAGCGGGTAGGATTGCAGCAACTGCAGTACGGCGGGATCAGGGCCTAGGTGAAGAGGATCCAGTTGCTTGATCTGGTCCGGCGTCAGCTGGCCGATACTGCCGTCGCTTCGCGCATAGGTGAAGATTCCCTGCCGGAAGTCGGCATTGGGAACAATGCGAAGCGCTGGAGATTCGGTAGCGTCGCGCCGCCCCTCATAGTTCAGGAAATAAAAAATACGGTTCTTCTTGATGGGACCGCCCACGGAAGCGCCGAAGACGTTGCGGATCAGTTTCTGCCTGGGTACGCCCGCCGAATTATTGAAGAAACTATTGGCCGACGTAATCGTGTTGCGATGGTACTCATAGAGCGACCCGTGCAGGTCGTTGGTGCCACTCTTGGTAATCAGTGAAACTTGTGCACCCGGTCCACGGCCCTGGTCGGCATTGGCGTTGGAGGTGGTAGTGCGGAACTCCTCCACCGAATCAAGGGTTACTCGAAGCACGGAGGTAAATGCGTTGCGGTCCTGCTGCTCGTTCACGTCCACGCCGTCCAACACTACGTTGCTCTGGTCGCTCTTGCCGCCATTGACCGACCCGCTGCGAAAATCGTCGTTGACGTTCGGCCCGAAATAAGTGACGCCCGGCTGCAAGGCCAGTAGCCCCACGACATTGCGCGCCTCAAACGGCAACTGAGTGATGGGCCGGTTGCCGATGGCATTGCCGAGCGAGGCGTCCGTAGTGTTCACCTGCACAGCCTCGGCGGTCACCAAAATCACTTCGGCCACAGTGCCAATCTTCTCGAATGCGATGTTCACGACTGACGGCGTGTTGACCAGCAATTCCACGTCGTTGACCACGGTCTCAGCGAAGCTGGCGGCAGACGCCGCGACTTTATACTTGCCGGGCTGGACCTGCTGGAACGTGTAGCGGCCGGCCGAATCGGACTTGTCCTGCCGCTGCGCTCCTGTCTGCAAATTGGTTAGAGTGACGGCAGCGCCGGCCGCGACAGCACCCGATGGATCGCTGATAGTACCATTTAAGGACGTTAGCGCTTGCCCGAACAGGTTGAGCACGGAAAAAGCAAACAACACCAGAATCACGGCCCCGAACCGCTTCATGGTTGCACCCCTCTAAGGTTTTGTTAGAAACCTACACCCTTATCGGGAGCAATAATAC
>Ga0066709_100002782_pt1 | contig 13004 bp, 9 predicted proteins | sample GraSoiAngelo_158_FD_79665 | JGI IMG/M metagenome (GOLD analysis project Ga0066709, IMG submission 79665) | Grasslands soil microbial communities from the Angelo Coastal Reserve, California, USA - 14_1009_16_30cm | ecosystem: Environmental > Terrestrial > Soil > Grasslands | place: USA... | reverse complement strand
CGGGGCGGACACGAACACCTGGCCCTTGCCGGGATGGCCGGCGGCCCGATAGGCGTCGTAATAGGCCTTGATGTGCGGCGCCAGTTCCGACCAGGTCGGATGGCGCGTGCTGGCGAACACCGGATAACCGAGCGCGCCGATCGCCGGGAAGGTGTCCGGGGTGCTGGCGGCGATACGGATCGGCGGCATTTGGCCCCGATAGGGCTTCGGCACGCAGGCGACATTGTCGAAATTGTGGAACTTGCCGGCATAGGAAAAGCACGGCTCGGTCCAGGCCCACTTGACGATGTCGAGGATCTCGGTGAAGCGTTCGCGGCTCTCGTCATAGGGCACCTGGTAGGCGTCATAGGTGCTGACGACGCCGCTGCGCCCGACCCCGAAAATCAGCCGGCCCTGGCTGATCTGGTCGACCGTCGCCGCCTCTTCGGCGAGCTGGAGCGGGTGGCACAAGGGCAGGACCTGCACGGCGATGCCGACCTTCATCCGGCGGGTGCGGGCCGCGATCGCGCTGGCGATCGCCAGCGGCGAGGACAGATAGGTGCGCTCGGGCGCGAAGTGAATCTCGGCGAGCCACATCGCGTCGAGGCCCCAGCGCTCGGCGGCATCGACCTGCTCGATCGCCTCGTCAAAAGCTTCCGATTCGCTGCGCCCCGGCAGAGACGGAAATTCGTGAAACATGCCGAATTCCATGCGCCGCCTCCTCTTGCCCATCCGCAGTCAACGCTAGAATCTCGCCGTCTGTTTAGCAAATGTCGCGCTCCGGCAAGGTGCGGAGCCGCCCGACTACTGTAATCGCACGCGCGAATTTTCTCGGAACGTCTCCGCGAAATTGATGTTTTAGGTCGTTCTCTCTAAACTCAGGCGCACAAAAACTCGTGCCCGATTTCACATAAAAGGTTCGCACCATGCGAAAGAGCGACAGGCGGCTCCTGCGGGTTGCGCTCGCTCTCGCTGTTCTGACCGGCGGGCTCGGAGCGGTGGAGAACGATGCCCGGGGCGAGGATCGGGAACGCATCACGATCCTCGAGGAGAACGATAGTCTCTTCTTCAATTCCGACAAGCACTACACTCAGGGGCTCCGCATCTCCGATCTCCACCGGGTAGCGCCGGACGGCTTCTGGAGCGGCGCGTTCGATCTGATCGGCAGCATTACGCCGATCTTCACCCCGGGCGGGACGCGGCAGGATGCGTTGTTTCTTGGCCAGAGCATCTTCACCCCGAAAAACCTCCAGCTCAGACCGCCCGACCCGCGCGACCGGCCGTATGCCGGCTGGCTTTACGTCGGGGCGAGCCTGCTGCAAGAGACGAACCGCCAAGTGCTGGAGAACCTGGAGCTCGATGTCGGCATCGTCGGCCCAGCAGCGCTGGCAAAGCAGGTTCAGAACGATTTTCATCAATTTATCGGGACGGAGACCGCGAAGGGCTGGAGCAGCCAGCTGCAGGGCGAGACCGGGGCGGCGTTGAGCTATGAACGTCTGTGGCGGCTGCCGCTGGCCGGCGACCCCAGATTTGGCGTCGATATGATTCCGCAGCTGGGGGGTACCGTCGGCAACATCTTCACCTATGGCGAGATCGGGACACTGCTGCGCATCGGCACAGGGCTCGGGGCCGATTACGGCCCGGCGAGGATCCGGCCGGGTTTGTCCGGAACGGATTATTTCGACGATCGCGGGCTCGATGAAGGCAGGGGTTTGTACTTCTTTGCCGGTGCCCAGGGCCGCGCCGTGGCGCACAACATCTTCCTGGATGGCAATACGTTCCGCGCCAGCTCGAGCGTGCCCAAGAAGGTCTTGGTCGGCGACCTGCAGGCGGGCTTTTCGGCGCTGTGGTCGAAATCTTTCCGGCTGGATGTCAGCGTCGTCCTGCGCAGCAAGGAGTTTCGCGGCCAACGCGGGACCGACGACATTTGCACCGCCGCGATCACCTTCGCCTGGTAGGCAATGGCACCTGGTAGGGGCGATAACACCTGGTAGGGAGCGGCTCCCAGGACATCCGCCATAACCCCGGGCAGCGCCGCGAGCAGATCATCAGGTGTTCGAGGTGGCCCGCCGGGTCTCGCGGGCTATGCCCGGCGGCGATGCTTGGCTGCGCCGAACCGGTGCGGCCGATGGAACCGGCCGAGGCTTGCCGCCCTGCCCTTCGCGTTCACGCCATCCGCCCGGCGAGACGGCTGCGCCGGCGCGGACGCCTGGTTCAACGCCTCTGCCGGAGGCATGGTTGAGCCCTGCAGCGCCGGATTTTCCAAGGAATCGATGATCACCAGCGCATTGCCGGCGAGGGCTGTCGGCGCTCGGTCGGGGAGCAGCAACGCAGCGAACCGCGCGTTGCGCTGGGCCGCGCGTTCGTAATCACTGTCGAGAACACCGTGGACGTCGAGAAAGCGGTTCATCGCTGTCGGGATGCGCACGCAGCCGTCCGACGCGGCACGCCCGATCCGGCGTTCCAGCGTCGCCGGGTCGGTGGCGTGCAACAGCAGGCGCATCTTGCCCACGCCGCCCGGCGGTCCCCAGCCTTTGACTGCACGCTGCCAGCCGAAATCCCAGACCCGCATGCCTTCGATCCCGAGACCGCGGACATGGTTTTCGTTGAACGTGCCCTCGGCCCGCCAATCCAGGATCCGGTCGGTGTGCGGGAAGACGCCGGTCGGCGTCAGAAAGTGCTCGAAACCGTGCGGCCGACCGCTTGACACTTTGCTACCGCCGAGGCTCTGCCAAGGCGCATCGGGGCGCGCCAGCACGATCCGCATCTGCTGCACGCGCGGGTTGCGATCGACGACGACGAGCAGCTGCGGGCGATCGATTTTATAGCCGCCGGGGGCGATTGCTGCCTGGGCGTACTCGATCCAGGCTCGCGCGCTGTCGGGCGTATCGACGATCAAGTTCGGGACTTCCTGGCGCAATGCCTGACCTAGCTGCGCCGCCTGCTCGTCGACGGCGGGCGACGGCGCCGCGGTTTCACCGGACACCGGTGCGGCGGGGGCGGCGCTCTCCGGTAGGGCCGATGAGAGGCACAGCGCCGCGGTCAGCAACAGGCCGATCACGGTTCGGCGTGTTGCAACGCGCTGCACGATTTCCGCGCCGATCATTGAGCCTCCAAATCGCAGATCTCTGCGGTTTGGAACGCTGCGGCAGCGTCGCGCGCCCATTTTTCGACCGCAACGTTCGGGGAGCGGCCGATCGGCGCCTCGCAATAACCTCAGATCATCAGGCGTTCGAGGTGACCCGCCGGGTACCGGGCACCGGAAGCGGCGCCGGGCGCGAAAATATGCTCGAGCGCGTCCGCGGTGTCGGCGGACAGGCGGAGGCCGGCCGCGGCGGCATTTTCCTCGAGCCGATGGACATGGCTGGTGCCGGGGATCGGCACGATGAACGGCCGGCGCGACAATACCCAGGCGATCGCCAGCTGTGCCGGGGTGCAGCGCTCGGTGGCGGCATGCGCCTTCAATTCCTCGACCAGCGCCAGATTGCGCGCGAGGTTCTCGGCCTGGAAGCGCGGCATGCGGCGGCGGGCGTCGCCGTCGCGCAGCCGGTCGAGGCTGGTCACCCCGCCGGTCAAGAAGCCGCGCCCGAGCGGGCTGTACGCGACAAAGCCGATCCCAAGCTCGTCGCAGAGCGGCAGCACCTCGGCCTCGACGTCGCGGGTCCACAGCGAATATTCGATCTGCACCGCGCTCAGCGGATGGACCGCGTGGGCGCGCCGGATCGTCGCCGCGCCGGCCTCGGAAATGCCGAGATGACGCACCTTGCCGTGGCGCACGAGCTCGCTCATCGCCCCGACCGTGTCCTCCATCGGCACGGTCGGGTCGATGCGGTGGATGTAATAGAGGTCGATCACCTCGGTCCGCAGCCGCTGGAGGCTCTTTTCGCAGGCTTCGCGGACATATTCGGGGCGGCCGTCGGAGAAGCGCGAGCCGCCGCTCTGGCTCAGATTGCCGAACTTGCTGGCGATCACGTATTCGCCGCGGTGCCCCTCGACGGCGCGGGCGATCAGCTCCTCGTTGCGGCCGGCGCCGTAGGCGTCGGAGGTGTCGAGAAAATCGATGCCCAGCTCGCGGGCGCGGCGGATCGTAGCCACGGCGGAAGCGGGGTCGGGCGCGTCGTAGAACGGCGTCATCGTCGCGCAGCCGAGCCCGATCGCCGAGACTTCCAGCTTCCCGAGCTTGCGCCGGTCCATATCACTCTCCTCAATCGCGCTCTCCCCCTAGCCGTCATCCCCCGGGCTTGTCCCGGGATCCACGAGCAGCTTCTCGTGGATGGCCGGACCAAAGCCGGCCATGACCGAGTGGAAGGGCTTGGTCGCGTCGGGCCGAACAGTATGATCAAGGCTTGATCATTCCAACTGGGAGAGAGCAGAGATGCCGAGGTACGAGCAAATGGAGGAAAGCCACCTTGACGCCGCGCAGCGCCGCATCTGGGATTCGTGCAAGGCGGGGCCGCGGGGCTCGGTGCCGCCGCCAGTGCATGTCTGGCTGAAGAGCCCGGGGCTCGCTGACCATGCCCACCAGCTCGGCGCGCATGTCCGGTTCGGCACCCCGTTTTCGCAGAAGCTGACCGAGATCGCGATCCTGATGACGGCACGCTACTGGACCGCCCAGTTCGAATGGGCGGCGCATGTCCGCCTGGCGCAGAACGCCGGCATATCCCAGGACGTCATCGACGCGATCGGCGAGCGCAAGACGCCCCGCTTCGACAATCCCGACGAGCAGCTCGTCTACGATTTCTGCCGCGACTATTACGAGGATCACCGGGTCGATGACGCGACTTATGACCGGGTCGTCAAGCGGTGGGGCGAGAAGGGCATCGTCGATCTCGCCGGCCTGATCGGCTACTACTCGTTCGTCTCGGTCACGCTGAACGTGTTCCAGGTCCCGACCCCGCCCGGCGCGAAGTTGCTGGGGAAATAGTTCGCCCCTCACCCACCCGCGCCTGCGGCGCGGGTCCCCCCCTCTCCCCGCAAGCGGGGCGAGGGATTTATGGCGGTACTGCAGAACTCCCTCTCCCACTTGCCCCCACCCTTCCCCTCCCCCGCAAGCGGGGGAGGGTTAGGGAGGGGGCGGGGAGAGGGTCGGGGTGAGGGGCTACTTCGGCGGCGTTTCGGCGGTGAATTCGTCGGCGCAGAAGGTGCCGCCCTGGTAGCGTTCGGCGATCGGGTCTTTTGGCTGGCCGGCTTCGGCGGTGAGGATCTCGGCGGCGTAGGGTTCGGAATCGTCCTGCGGCCGATAGCCGAGCCGGTAGGCATGCGAATTGTCGTACCACGAGCGCTTATTTTTCGAGACGCCGTAGACGATCTCGAAATGAATGTCGGGGTGTTCGAGCCCGATGCGGACGAGCTGGGTGTAGTCGCGCGGGCTGATCCAGATCGACAACCGCCGGCTGTCGATCGGCTTGGTCCCGAAATTGCCGATCCGGGTGCACAGAAAACCGATGCCGTACTTGTCGGCGTAAAGGCTGGCGAGCGCTTCCGAGAATGCCTTCGAGACACCGTAGCGGCTGTCGGGGCGCGGCACGACCCGATGGTCGATCGTCTGGCTGCGCGGATAGAAGCCGACGGCGTGGTTCGAGGTCGCCATGACGATGCGCTGCGTCCCGGCGCGGCGGGCCGCCTCGAACACATTGTAGAGGCCGACGATGTTGCCTTCGAGGATCTTCTCCCAGCTGTTTTCGCCCGAGATGCCGCCCAAATGGATGATGCCGTCGACTCCGGCGACCATGTTCTCGACCGCGGCCATATCGGCGATGTCGGTTTGGTCGATCTCCTCGACACTTTCATTCCCGGGACGGGCCGGCGCGAGCGGCACCCGGTCGGACACACGTAGCACCGGATAGACGCCGCGCAATGTCTCGCGCAGCGAGCGGCCGATGCCGCCTCCCGCCCCGGTAATCAGCACGCGATGCATCATGGGCTCGTCCTCCCGCACTTTGGTGAACGCCAACCTCGTCGAAACCGGCGGCTTGGACAACTGCTTTACCGCCGGTAGTGCCGCGGGCGCTCGGTAAAATTCAAGCGATTCGCCAGCGCGGGGCACTTCCGTAAGAGGTGACAAACAGCCGGTCGCGGCGCCAATGCGCATCGACAGCGGTGTCCGGTTCAGCTGCGAGCGCCGGCCATTATCAGCAGAAACATTGGCCTCCTGAGCGATGGCACGCGCCGACTTTCACCGAGCGGGGACTCCCGGCGAAACCGCTGGTTGAGGTCGCGTTAAACCATCTTGGTGTCACGATGCTACTTTGCGTGAGAGTCCCGACATGGGGGAAGCGTTATGGGACAAGGCTTCAAGTTCGCCACAGTAGCGGTGGTGGGGATTCTCGCGACTTTCGCCGTTCCGGCTCGGGCGCAGCTGCTGCCGGGCAGTTTCTATATCGGCGCCCAGGGCGGCTGGACACACCTGGAGACCGTAACAAATGACGGCCATCCCCAAAGGATCGGGCCGTTCGCCGGACAGAACGCGCAATCGCTCGAGAGCTTCGACGACGGCTTCAATGTCGGTGGCCGCGCCGGGTTCAAAATGGGGCCGTGGCGCTTCGAGGGCGAGCTTAGCTACCGGGCCAATGATTCCCATCATCTGCAAATGGTCGCCCCGAGCAACCGGACGGGCCGCTCGGCCGGTTCCGAGCGCCATTCGCTCGCCGAAATGGTCAACGTGATTTACGAACTCGACCTCGGGTGGGGATGGCCGTTGACACCGCATATCGGCGGCGGTATCGGCACCGCTCAAGTCACCCGCAACCTCAGCAACATCTTCGGCGGGACCCACGATACGGTCACAGTTTTCGCCTATCAGGCGATCGGTGGCTTGCGGTACATGGTTCTGCCGTCCCTCGCCTTGGATATCGATTACCGCTATTTCGCAACAACGGACACGACCTTTACTTCGACGAATCCGGATCAGATCAGGTCGAGCTATCCGACCCATAATATCGTGGCCAGCGTGAGCTGGCTGTTCGGGCCCTGACCGAGATCGCTTTATCGGAAAGAAAAATGCCCGGGCTTGGCCCGGGCATTCAGTTTGGAGGAGATCCGGTAACGGGTATTAAAGCCGGCGGGTGCGGCGGCGCGCGACTTGGACGATCCGGTCGAGATTGTTCCACACCCCATCGAGCGCCTCGGCCATCATCTTGGCGTCGCGCATCGTTTCGGGCAGCAGCTCGGGGTGTTCCTGCAGGACGAGGTGGGTCACCTTGAGCGACTCGTCGGCATGACGCTCCTCGACGTGTTGCGAGAAGCATTCCTCGAAATAGGGCTCGTGGATGAATTGCGGGAAATGGACGGTGAACGCCTCGGCAAGCGCCTTCATCCAATCGACCGACAGGATCTCGACGGCGCACCACGGGCCGAGCGAACGCGTGTAAAGCTTCTGCGCGAGGCGCACGAAATGGCCGGTCTCCGGATCGAGATGACGGCACAGCTCCTCATGGCTGCCGAAATCCTCGTCATCGAGTTGGATATCGGCGCCGATATTCTGGAAGGCCCGGGTCAGCTGGTAATGATGGGTGTCGCCCCCTTTGAGACCGTCATCATCGACAAAGATCTGCAGCTTGCGCTTGCGCAACGCCGGGCTGTCGAGATGCGGCAGGTAGTAAACCGCGGCCCGCGTGGCGTGCATCGCCGACTGGTAGATCAGGTGGACCTGACCAAGAAATTCGGGGTCGCTGGCAATGGCGAACGGCAAGGCGGCGACCCGGCGAAAGAAGGGCATCCGCGAGGGGCGGTGCTGCTCGACCAGCGCGGTCATCTTCCGCGCGAAATCGTCGACGGCACGGGGGTCTACGTCCACGTGATCCCACTCCCTGTAAGCAACTGCGCCGTCGGGTGCCATTCCATAGCCCTCCAGATATTTCAACCTATGTGACGGCGCCGGCCGGGGGACGGGGGCGCGTCGGCGAAACGGATGATCGGGGCAAATCCGTAAAAATTTGCTTAATCGCGGTGGATCTCGATCCGGCGATTTGCAGCCGGAAAGCGCCTGCCGTCTCTGCCGGAAGAGCGCGCCGCGTCAAGCTTCCGTTAAGCAAAAGTGCCGGAAAAGCTGCGGGTTCGGATGTAGCTATCGGGGTTCGGCGACATCGCGAGGACTGCGGCGGAACGACGCAAGCCGCGTCGCGAGCCGCCGATGCCCGGCCATTAACCCCGTTTATCGGCCGTTAACGCCGTTTATCGCTATCGCGCCTCGCGCGGCGAGGCGGCCGCAGCCTCGGTCAGCAGGCCGATCGTCAGCATGGCCGCCAGAGCGGCGCACCCGGCGCCCATCAGATAGATCGCCGAATAGCCGAGCGGCGCGACCATCAGCCCGGCTACCGGCCCTGCGGAGGCCAGCGAAAAGTCGAGACAGACGACATAGGCGCCGATCGCCGAACCGCGGCTTTGCGGCGGGACGCGACGCACCGCCTCTAGGCAGAGCGCGGGAAAGGCGAGCGAATAGCCGAACCCGGTCAGCGCGGCGCCAAGCAGGGCGATGGCCGGCGAGGGCGCAAACCACAGCAGCAGCTGCCCGACGACTTCGATTGCCAGACAAGCGAGCGCGACGCGGGCGCCGCCGAAGCGATCGGGATAGCCGCCAAAGAACAGCCGCGCGACAATAAAGGCGACGCCGAACGCGGTCAGGCCGTAGGCCGCGCCGTTCCAGCCATGCGACTGGTAATAGAGGGTGATGAAGGCGGCGATCACGGCAAATCCCACCCCCGACAACGCGACGCCGGCGCCGGGCCGCCAGATCAGCCCGAACACCTCGCGCAGCGGAATGCGAATTCCGGGCACCACCGGCTGGGCCGGCAGCCGCTGGGCAATCACGCAGGCGATTAGCGGCGTCGCGGCGACCATCAGCGCCAGCATGGCAAAGCCGCCACTGTTGAAGATCGCTATGCCCAATGGCGCGCCGATCGCCATTGCCGCGTAGAGGGCGATCCCGACCGACATCAGCCCTTTGCCGGCGTTCTTCGGGCCGCCCAGCTGAACGCCCCAAGCCATCGCGCCGGTCAGGAACAGGCTGTCGCCGAGCCCCAGCGCCATCCGGCCCGCGATGATCGCCACCAGGCTCGCGACGGGGCTGGATTCCAGCAACGTCCCGACGAAATAGAACACCCCGGCCAGAACTGAGATCAGCGCCCCGATCATGACCGCCGCGCGGGTCCCGCGCTTGTCGGAAACGCCGCCGGCCAATGGCCGCGCCAGCAATGTCGCCGCCGCCTGTGCGCCGATAACGATACCGACGATGATCGGATCGAAGCCGAGCCGGTCATTGACGAACAGCGGAATGACCGGAAGCGGCGCGCCGACTGTCAGGTAGACCAAAAAGACGGCGATATCGAGCGGCAGCAACCTGGCGATCAGCGCCATGTTGTCTTCGGACGCCGCCGGCTTGGAAAGCGGCGGCGAAAGGACGCGGTCCGACATTTTTTCTCCTCGCGACCGATGCGCAGGGGCCGATCAACGGTGATCCCTAGGGCAGGCGGCTGGGTTGCCCTCCGAGGAGCTTACGGTCGAATGGCTTAATTAATTTTTAATACTACCGATCCGCCGACAGGAGCGGTCTTCGGCGTCCGAGGTCAGTCGGCAACCGCCGCGATGCGCCGCGGTTCGGCTTCGGCGCGGACCGCCGGAAAATCGAGCGACGCGCAGGTTCCCCGCTGTGGCGTGCTGTCGATCGTCAGACGGCCGCCATGGCGCTCGATCAACCCGTTGACGATGCTGAGCCCGAGCCCGGTGCCGCCGAACTTGCGGGCCAATCGGCCATCGACCTGGCGGAAGGGACGGATCGCCATCGCGGCCGTCTCGGGCGAAATGCCGGTTCCGTGATCGGCGACGCTCAGCCGGGTGAAACCGCCGTCTCCCGCAGCGATCGTCACGCGGATCGCGGTCTCCGGCGGGCTGAATTTCACGGCGTTCGACAACAGCTTCAGCAGCATCTGTTCGAGCGCCCGCGGGTCGGCATTGACCGGGCTAGGGACTCCGCTCACCGTCAACGTGACTTCCCGGTGGCGGCCCAGCTCGCTCTGCCGGAACTCGGCGATGGCCGTCTCGGCCGCCTCGACAAGCTCGACATTCTCGAGCTCCAGCGCGAAGCGGCCGGCCTCCAGCTGCGCGATCGTCAAGACATCGACGACAAAACCGAGCATCTGCTGCCCCGCCTTGCCGGTGTTGCGGGCATAATCGATGTAGCGGCCCTGGCCGATCGGCCCAAACGCCTGCGCGGCAATCATCTCGCTGAAGCCGATGATCGCGTTGAGCGGCGTGCGCAGCTCATGGCTCATGGCGGCGAGGAAGGCAGTCTTGGCGGCATCGGCGGTGCGCGCCTCGTCCCGAGCGGCGGCGAGCTCAATTTCCGTCCGCTTGCGCTCGGTGATGTCCTGGACGGAGCCCTGCAGATAGGCGGTGCCGTCCTCGACGGCCGAGATCTCGGCTCGCAAATACAGGGTACGCAGCTCACCCCCGGACGTCACCACCCGATGATCGAGAGCGATCTTGCCGCCCGCCAGGCCGCGGCGCAGAGCGCCGATGACGGCTCTCCGATCGGTAGCGGGGATACGCCGCAACAGCGGTCGTACGCGAAGCGAGCGGGCGCGTTCGCCGAGCCCGAACATCCGACACAGCTCGGCAGAACATTCGACGAGCCCGGTCTGTGGCAGCCAGCGAAAATTGCCGACGCCGGCGATCCGCTGCGCCTCGGCGAGGCGCTGCTGGCTGACGATCAGGTTTTGCAAAGTCTCGTGGGCGCGCAGCATATAGCGCAGCCGGTGCGGCAGTACCGGCCAGTTGATCGGCTTGCCGATGAAATCTGTTGCGCCGACCTGGTAGGCGCGTTCAATCGAGTCGACATCGTCCAGCGCGGTCGCCATCAACACCGGCGTATTGCGGCCGCCCGGCAAGGTGCGGATGGCCTGGCACACCTCGAAGCCGCTCATCTCGGGCATCATCACGTCGAGGATGACGAGATCGGGCTTGCTTTCGTTAAACGCCTCCAGCGCGGCCAGACCGTTTTTCGCCTCGATGATCTCGAAGCCTGCCGGCTCCAGCACCTGCCGCTGCAGAAACCGTTCGGTTTCGTCATCGTCGGCGATCAGGATCAACGGGCCCGCCCGTTGAGATGACTCGGGCATCAGGCAACTCGCGGCAGGCGGGCCGTCAAGGTAGCTTGTGCTTGCTGGTAATCCGCAGCGATCGTTTCGACCCGGGCCACGGCATCGGGCACCGACCCTAACCGCGCCATCGCTTCCAGCTCTCTGCAATGCGCCGACAACAACGCGGCGCCGACATTGGCGCTGGCCGATTTGAGCGTATGGCTGGCGCGGTGCAGGACTGTGGTATCGCCCTTGGCTGCACCGTCCTTCAGATCGTTCAGAAGGGCCGGCGCGCTTTCGAGGAACAGCGTGATGACCCGGTTCACAATGTCGGGCCGGCCCTCGCGCTGCAGCTGCGCCAAATTGTTGAGCACGGCGTCATCGATTGGCTCGGTCGGCAACGCCGCGGGTGCCGGCGCTGGCGTCGGGACCGGCGTCGGCGGGCGCGCCGAGGCCACCAGGGTCAGGTGGTCGCGTTTGGCACCGCTGCGCGTCGCCGAGCTGAGCCAAGTCACCAGCGCCGAGCGCATCTGATCGGTGGTGAACGGCTTCGGCACGTAATCATCCATTCCCGAGGCGAGGCACTGCTCGCGGTCGCCTTCGATCGCGCTCGCGGTTAGGGCGACGATCGGGGTGCGGCGGTCCGATTTCGCTTCCTGCTTACGGATCTCGGCGGTTGCCTCGAACCCGTCCATTTCGGGCATCTGGCAATCCATGAAGATCAAGCCGTACTCGCCGTTGACATAACGATCGAGTGCTTCGAGGCCGTTGGTCGCGGTCTCCACCTTGCAGCCGAAGCTCTCGAGGATGCCAACCGCGACTTCGAGGTTGACCGGGTTATCCTCGACCAGCAGCACGCGCGCTCCGGCAACCCCTTCGGGCGGCAGGATCGGCGGCAATTCCGATGCCGGAGCCGCCGGTTCGATATCGCCGTCGATCATGGCGAGGCACTGGCGCAAATCTGACTGGCGCACCGGCTTGGTAAGACTGCCGGCGACATAGGCGCGCATGTCGCCCATCTGATCGATCTCGTGATCGCGCGCGGTGAGCATGACCAGCCGCAGCTCGGCATTGGCCGGATCGGCCTTGATGCTTCGTACCAGATCGATCCCATTCACATCGGGTAGATCGATGTCGACGATCGCCAGCTCGAAGCGCTCGTTGCGGGCGGCGGCGGTGCGGAGCTCGGCGAGCGCCGCCGCGCCGTTCTCGGCCTCACCCACCCGGATGCCCCAGCTCGACATCTGATCCTTGATGTTGCGGCGGCGCACCGCGTTGTCTTCGACGATCAGAACCGACATCCCCTGAAAGAGCAGGAGACCGCTATCGACCGGTTGTGCCGCCTCGCTCTGCCGGCCGAAGCGGGCGGTGAAGCGGAAGGTCGAGCCGCGGCCCGGCTCGCTCGTCAGGTCGATCGTGCCGCCCATCATCTCCCACAATTGCTTAGCGATGCTGAGGCCGAGCCCGGTGCCGCCATAACGGCGCGTCGTCGAGCTGTCGGCCTGGGCGAAGGCATCGAAAATGTGCCGCTGCTTGTCGGCCGGGATGCCGATGCCGGTATCGGTCACGTCGAAGGCGATGAAGGCCGAGGCAGCGTTCGCTTCGACCGCCTCGACGCGAAGGCCGACTTCGCCCTTCTCGGTGAACTTGATCGCATTGCCGACCAGGTTGGTCATGATCTGGCGCAGCCGTCCGGCATCGCCGACCAGCGCCGTCGGCAGGTTCGCCGGGATCGTGCAGGTCAGCTCCAGTCCCTTGCCGTATGCGACGTCGGCAAAGGTTTCGGTGACCTCTTCGACCAGATCGCGCAGATCGAACGAAGCCTGCTCGAGCTCGATCTTGCCGGCCTCGATCTTCGAGATATCGAGGATGCCGTTGATGATCCCGAGCAACGTCTCCGCCGACCGGCGCGCGGTGTCGAGATAGCGCTGCTGGCGCGTATCCAATTTG
>Ga0066709_100002781_pt1 | contig 13005 bp, 14 predicted proteins | sample GraSoiAngelo_158_FD_79665 | JGI IMG/M metagenome (GOLD analysis project Ga0066709, IMG submission 79665) | Grasslands soil microbial communities from the Angelo Coastal Reserve, California, USA - 14_1009_16_30cm | ecosystem: Environmental > Terrestrial > Soil > Grasslands | place: USA... | reverse complement strand
GTGGTCGGGCGCGGGATCGATCCGCGGACCTCGCGCTTTTCAGGCGCGCGCTCTACCAACTGAGCTACCCGACCGCGTCGTGACTCTTGTTGCGCGGTCCTGACGGGATTTGAACCCGCGACCTCCGGCTTGACAGGCCGGCGTGCACTCCAAACTGCACCACAGGACCGTGGCGTGCTGCGAGCACCCCCAACGGGATTCGAACCCGTGCCGCCGCCTTGAAAGGGCGGTGTCCTAGGCCGCTAGACGATGGGGGCACGAGCCTCCGCGGGGGCAGCTCACGATAGCAGCGCCTACGCCGGGCCCCATGAGGTCCCCTCGGGGGTGTCGCGCACCTCGACGCCTGCTGCCACCAACCGGTCGCGGATCTCGTCCGCCTCGTTCCACCGGCGGTCGGCCCGGGCGCGATCACGCGCCGCGAGAAGCGCCTCGACGAAGGGGCCGAGCGTGTCGCGTGGGTCGGCCGTGCCCGAGCGCGCGACCTCGCCCAGGCGGACGATCATCGATCGCAGCGCCGAGCGGCCGCGGTCGAGCTCGTCGGACTGCAGCGTGTCGCGCGACCAGTCGACGAGCGTCTGCTCGAGCTCGAGCACCGTTCGCACCGCCGCGGGGGCGTCGCCACGCGCGAGCGCGTTGTCAAAGGAGCGGTCGAGCGCGTTGACCGCCTCGAGCAACGGACTTCCGGCCGCGGCGGCCGCGGGACGCGGTGGCGCGGATGGAGCCTGCGTTCCGGCCGGCCGGACGCCGCCGGTCACCGCCATCTCGCGCAGCTGTGTGAGAGGCACCGTCGACCCGCTCGTCACCGTCGAGACCCGACCCGCGCGACGAACGGTGACGCCACCACGCCCTTCGACGGTCGCCGTCTCCGTGTCGAGATCGATGATGCAGGCCGTGTGCTCGTCGACCCCCAGCACGAACGTCGAGTCGGGGAGCAGCCGCTCCATCAGGGCCAGCCGGCGTTCGCCCAGGTAGCAGAAGCGGGTGTCGTGGTTGCCGCCCTCCGCGTTGTCGAAGTGGGGGATGACGACCGCATCGAGCCCGGCCTCGGCCACGAGGTTCAGGCCGTCGAGCCAATGGGGGTCTTCGCCCACCTTGTAGATCTCGTAGACGGGCACGGTGAAGCGTCCGAGCGTGAGGGCGGCGGCGCTGGCGAAGGTGACGCATCCGCCGGTACGCAGCTTCTCGGCGAGCGCGGCCGGCACGTCGGAGCCCGCCCACTGCGCGAGCGCGTACGACGGGCTCCCGGGGCCCGCGAACACGTAACGGGCGGCGCGCAGGCGCGTGAGCATGGTCACGTACCCGAGCGGGTCGTCGGCAGCCGGCCCTCTGCGCCACGTGGCCACCTCCACCTCGCGACCGACGCTCTCGCGGAAGTACTCGACCGCCTTGGCCGCGACGATCTCCGCGTTCTCCTGGAAGCCGACCGGCGTGTCGAGCAGCACCGCCGGCACCGCGGCGGTTTCGCTTTCCCCGAGGCGCGCGAACAGGGAGCGGTGGACCTTGATCATCGTCGGGCTGGTCTCGCCCGAACCCATGATCACGAGGAGCCGGGTCACGACGGTGCCGTCCCACCGGCCGCGGAGGCGGAACGGACGGCCCACTCGTGCAGGACGTCGGCCAGCTCCACCGGGTGCTGCACGTGTACGTCGTGGTCTGCCTGCGAGAACCAGTGCACGCGTACGTCGCGTCCGGACGCGACCGCCCGGTCGACCTCGACGCGCTTGGCACGAGACCAGTCGTCGCCGCTGTCGGCCGGCACGAGCAGCACGGGCGCTGCCACCGTGGCCATGACCTCCGCCGGGCTGTGCTCCCACAGCGCGCGCAGGATCCGGAGGTGGCGGGGCCGCGTCAGCCACGGCCGGACGGTGCCGTCCGCGAGCACCTCGAGGTTCGCGAGCGTGGCCTCGATCCCCTCCGCGCTCCAGTCGCGATGGGCGACGCGCATGGCGGCCGCGACGCGGGACCGCGGCATGCCGTCGAGCACAGGCGGGGCGAGCGCCCGCTCGCAGTCCTCCCACCGCGGCCAGCGGTGCCGGAGCTCGATGAAGCCGCCGTCGACGCCCGCCACGCCGGCGACCCGCGTCGGCGCTCGCGACGCGAGCTCGATCGCGAGGTTGCCGCCCGTGGACTGACCGGCCACCACCGCGTTCGCCCAACGGAGATCGTCGAGGACCGCGAGCAGGTCGTTCGCCAGGGTCGCGAAGTCGTAGCCGTCGTCGGGCTTGGCGCTCATGCCGTGACCTCGGAGGTCGACGCTCGTCACCGGGTGTCCGTGCTCGTACAGCCGGCCGGCCACGCCGTCCCAGGTGCGGGCGTTCGATGCGAGGCCGTGTACCAACAGGAAGGGCATCTCGTCGCCGCCCCACGTTCGCGCCTGCAACTCGACGCCCGGCGCGACCGCGATGCATTCGGTGACGGGAACGTTCACGCGCGAACCTTAGGCATGCTCCGCTTGATCGCCGCGGCGACGACCGGCTATGCGCTCGGCACGATCCCGTCGGCCGATGTCGCGGCGCGCCTCGCCACGCGTGGCGCGACCGACCTGCGTGACGCGGGCTCGGGGAACCCGGGGGCGGTCAACGCGATGGCGGTCCTGGGAAAGGGCTGGGGCTACGGCGTGCTGATCGCCGACGTGACGAAGGGAGCCGCGGCATGCGCGACCGGCAGTCGTCTCGCCGGCGCCGTCGGCGCGCACGTCGGGGGGACTGCCGCGGTGGTGGGCCACTGCCTGCCGGTCTGGAACGGCTTCCGCGGCGGCAAGGGCGTGGCGGCGAGCGCGGGCCAGTGCCTGGCCACGTTTCCCGCCTACTTCCCGATCGACCTCGGCGTGGCGTTGGCGACCGCGCGCTGGCGCCGGCAGGCGCTGGCGGCCACCGTGGCCGCGTCGGTCACCTGGGTGGGCGCGGGCGTGGTGTGGTGGCGGCGGGGCTGGCCGAACCTGTGGGGACCGCAGCCGTCGGCCGCGCTGCCGCTGGCTGCCGTCGCGACCAGCGGCGTGATCCTCTCGCGCTTCATGGTGGCTCGCCCCCGCGTCCGATGATCGGCTTCGTCACCGACTCCAACGCGCAGCTGCCGGCCGAGCTGGTCGAGCGCTACACCGTCGAGGTCGTGCCCCTCACCGTGACCATCGACGGCACGCCCTACCTCGAGGGTGTCGACATCGACGCCGACGGCTTCTACGCGCGCTTCGAGTCGGGCCGGCCGGAGGTGTCGACGTCGCAGCCGAGCCCGGGGCAGTTCTCGGAGGCCTACGCGCGCGTCGCGTCGCGCGGCGTCGACGAGATCCTCTCCGTGCACGTCGGCTCGGCGGTGTCGGGCACGATCAACGCGGCTCGCCTCGCCGCGCAGAGCGCGGTGCGCAAGGTGCGACTGGTCGACACCGGCACGGCCAGCTTCGGTGTGGCGTGTTGTCTCTGGGAGGCGGCCGAGGCGGTGGCGGCGGGAGCGTCGTTGGAGGACGCGGCCGAGGTGGCCGAGCAGGTGGCGAGCACCGTCGCCAACATCTTCATCGTCGAGGCGCTCGACCTCGTGCGCGCCGGCGGCCGGCTGTCACCCGACACTCGCATCGGAGACGCGATCCCGGTGCTTCGACTCGTGAACGGTGTCGTCGAGACGGTCGGCGAGGCGCGCGACCCCGACGACGCGGCCGACGTCATGGCGTCGTTCGTGCAGGCGTGGGGCACCGCCCTTCGCGTCGGCGTCGGCGTGGCCGCCGCGGGCACCCGGCCGCTGGGCGACGCGCTCGCGTCACGACTGGCGGACGCCGCCGAGGTGCTCGAGGTGGTGCGCTACCGAGTCGGCCCGAGCGTCGGCGTGCACACCGGCCCCGGCTCGGTCGGCGCCTGCTATTACCCGTCGACCAGCTAGTCCAAGAGGGCTTCGACGAGCTGCTCTTCCAGCCAGCTGAGGTAGTCGTACACCGCGATGGCCTGCGCGTCGGGGTGGTCGTCGGGCACCTCGCGACCCGCGCGGTCCTCGGTGACCGCGAGCCGGGTGCCGAGCAGCAGGCGGGTGTCGTTGATGGCGCGCATCCACGCCTCCATCTGGTTCTCGTCGAGCGTCGGCGCGTCGGCCGTGGCCTCGAGCGTGTCGAGGGCGGCGAGGCGGCCGGCGTCGAGCTCGTTGCCGATCAGGTCGCGGTACTCCGCCTCGAGCTCGTCGTCCGCCGGGTAGGCCTTGGGGTTGAGGCGCGCCAGGCCCGGGTCGTCGGCGGGCGTGCCCTCGGTGAGCGCGAGGCGCATCGACGCGGGCAGCGAGCGCAGCAGTGTGCGCTCCTCGGGCGGCAGGTCGAGGTCGAAGTGCCCGTCGGCCCGTCTCGCCACCCGTCTAGGTGTCATGTTCCATCGTCGCCCACAGCCCGTGCTCGTGAAGTCGGAACACGTCGAGCTCGGCCTTCTCGCGCGGGCCGCTCGACACCGCCGCCTTTCCCTTCTGGTGCACGTCGAGCATGAGCCGGGTGGCCTTCTCCTTCGAGTAGCCGAAGAGCTTCTGGAAGACGTAGGTCACGTAGGACATCAGGTTGACGGGGTCGTTCCAGACCACGACGACCCACGGGCGGTCGGGCACGACCTCCTGACCGCCCACCGGCTCCTTGACCTCGGTGGGCAGGAGCCCGACCGAAGGTTCGAGGCAACCCATCGCTACCAGGCTCGCGCGTACGCGGGCGCCCCGGTGTCACCTGCCGTCCCGGTGGGCGGCGGGTCGGCCGAGGCGCGACGCACGAGGCCGAGGTTGAACTGCAGCGCGGCGACCCAGACCGCCGTCGCCCCGGCGATGTGGATGCCGACGAGCAGCGGAGGGACGCCGGCGAAGTACTGCGTGTAGCCGACCCCGGCCTGGGCCACGAGCGTTGCGAGCAGGACATCGCCGCGGCGCACGGCGTCCGGTGGCGCCCCAACGCGACGAAGGCGCCACAGGGTCACGACGGTGAGGGCCAAGAGGAACATGACGCTGATGCCGTGGAAGCGGGCGACGTCGGCCACGTCGAGATCGAGGCGCCTCGCGGTCGGGTCGCCCGCATGGGGCCCGGCCCCGGTGACGACCGTGCCCAGGAAAATGGCCAGGGCGGCGCTCACCACGATGAGGCGGGCCAGCGCGAGCAGCTCGGGCGGCACGACCGGTCGGCGGGGGCCCCGGTGCGGGCCGTCCTCCTCACCGGCCTCACCGGCCCGGTGGTGAAGCACGACGGCGTCCCAGACGAGGAGCAGGGAGAGGAGGAAGTGGCCCATCACGTAGGGCGGCGCCAGGTCGTGCTTGACCGTCTCGCCTCCGAGCACGATCTGCGCCACGATCCCGAGCACGAGCCCGGTCGAGAGCACGATCAGGTCGCGCCGGCGGGGGCGGCGTATCACCGACCCGAGCACGGCCAGGATCACCGCGAGCGACACGACCCCCGTGATGACGCGGTTGACGAACTCGACCATCGGATGGAAGGACCGCTCGGCCACGACGCGGCCGTCAGCACACGCGGGCCAGTCGGGACACCCCAGGCCGGAGCCGGTCAGGCGAACCGCGCCGCCGGTGACGATGATGAACGCCAGCGCCAGCAGGGCCACGAGCGTGATGCGCCGGTAGGCCCACGGCGAGAGGCGGAACGTGCGCATGTCAGGCGATCGTACGACCGGGTGCCCGCTTTGAGCATCTCGGCCGCGCCCCGTAGTGTCGGAGCGATGTCTCTTGCCGCCGCCGCACAACCCTTGACGCGGCGGGCCCGGCTGGGCGCCTACGTGGCGCTCACGAAACCGCGCATCATCGAGTTGCTCCTCGTCACCACCGTGCCGACGATGGTCGTCGCGGCGCGGGGTGTGCCCTCGGGCCGGCTCGTGCTCGCCACCCTCGTGGGTGGCGCACTGGCCGCAGGCGGCGCCAACGCGGTGAACATGTACGTCGACCGCGACATCGACCGGCTCATGGTTCGCACGCGAAACCGCCCGCTCGTCACGGGCGCGATCTCGCCTCGAGCCGCGCTCACGTTCGCCATCGTGCTCGAGCTATTGGCGTTCGCCGAGCTCTGGGCCCTCGTCAACCTGCTCAGCGCGGTGCTGGCGGTCACCGCCACCCTCTTCTACGTCTTCGTCTACAGCCTCTGGCTGAAGCGCACGTCGAGGCAGAACATCGTGATCGGGGGCGCGGCGGGCGCGGTGCCGGTGCTCGTCGGCTGGGCGGCGGTACGCGACTCGCTCGGGATGGCACCGCTCGTGCTGTTCGCGATCATCTTCGTGTGGACGCCCCCGCATTTCTGGGCGCTCGCCATCCGCTACCGCGACGACTACCGACGTGCCGACGTGCCGATGATGCCCACCGTCGTCGGTTTCACGCGCACGGCCCGCCAGATCGTGGTCTACACGGTGCTCCTGTGGGCGGCGAGCCTCGTCTTCTACCCGGTCGCGCGCATGGGCGACCTGTATCTCGTCGCCGCCATCGTCCTCGGCGCGATCTTCCTCTGGCAGGCCGTGCGGCTGCTGCGCGACCGAACTCCGGAACGCGCCATGCGGCTGTTCGGCTACTCGATCAGCTACCTGACGCTGCTGTTCGCGGCGATGGCGGTCGATCAGCTCCTGCGCGGCTGACCGCGGGCGCGTCGCGCGCGTCCGCCAGCCGCTCGCGCCGGCGTGTCGTCTGTTCCTCGTGGCGAGCCCACGCGGCCGCGAGCAGGAGCACCACGACGAGCAGCACCACGTCGCCGGCGACCCACATCACACCGCCGGCCTGACGCTGGTCGGCCAGCGACCGGTAGTGGGGATAGAGCACCCGGCCCGACGACAGGATGGCGACCGCGAGGAAGGTGTTCTGCGGCATCGCCAGCGCCACGTACAGCAGTCGGAGCGGATGGCTGAGCCGCCAGCGACCGGTCGACTCGCCGAGGGCCGGCCACCAGAAGAGCGCGGCCGACCCGAGGAAGAGCCCGTGCTCGAGCGCGTGCAGCCACGGGTTCTCGACGGCCGCCTCGAAGAAGCCCGAGAAATGTGTCGCCCACATCACCGCCGCGAACTGGGCCCAGGCCACCACCGGGTGCCCGAGCAGGGTGACGACCGGCCCGTTGAGGACCCGCAACAGCCGCCGGCGGTGCTCCGGTGACGCGGCGCGTACCGCCAGCGTGAGCGGCGCGCCGATGACGAGAAGAGGTGCGGCGACGAATGTGAGCAGGAGGTGCTGGACCATGTGCACGACGAACCGCTCGTTCGCGTAGGCGTGCACGGGCGAGAGGACGGCGGCCGCCACCACCACCAAGCCCGCGAAGAACGATCGGCGACGGGCCGGGGCGACCACGTGTCGGGGGTGAGCGGCGGCCACCGTGCGCTCGGCGCGGCGGTACGAGATCGCAGCCACGACCAGTGCCGGCACGGTGAGGGGGTCGAACGACCACCGGGTCACCCCCTCATGCTGCTGGCCGTGCCGCAGAGGCGCCAACTCGAAGGAGACGTTACGGCTGTATAGAGTCCCCGCCCGGTACCGACGTATGGCGATCACCGACACGAGTCACGAGACCGATGCGGAAGCGCCGGCCGCACCACCGCCGGAGCCACCCGTTCCCCCCGCCTCCGCGGGGCGCGCCCCGGGTGCAGCCGACAAGCTGGCCGACCACAAGCTGATCGGCAAGCTGCATCTCGCCCTCGCGCTCGTCTTCCTCCTGGTAGGTGGCGTGGTCGCCATGATCATGCGCACCCAGCTCGCCGCGCCCGACCTCGACGTCGTCACGAACGTCGATTACACGCGACTGCTCACCCTGCACGGCACCTACAGCCTGTTCCTGTTCCTGCTCCCCGCGTGGATCGGCCTGGCGACGGTGCTCGTCCCGCTGCAGATCGGCGCCACTCGTCTCGCGTTCCCCCGACTCGCGCCGCTCGCCCTCGGTCTGTTCACCTCGGGCGGCGGGATGGTTCTCGCGGCGCCGCTCGTGAAGGGCCGGGTGCTGGGCACAGGCTGGACGCTCGGCGCGCTCGTGGCTCGCCGCGCTCAAGCGCCGGGCGACGGTCCCGAGCTCCTGATGCTCGGCCTCATGCTCGTCGCGGGGGCGGTGATCGTCGCCGCGATCAACATCGTCGCGACCATCGTGCTGCTGCGCGCTCCCGGTCTCACGCTGCGCCGGGTACCCCCTTTCAGCTTCTCGGTGCTCGTCTCGTGCGCCATGCTGCTGCTCGCGACGCCCGTGCTGCTGGTGGGCCTCGGCCTCCTCTTCGCGGATCACCACTACGGCGGCCGGGTCTTCGACGCCGGCCGCGGCGGCAACCCGCTCGTGTGGGCACGCCTGTTCTGGTTCTTCGCCTATCCGGCCATGTGGGCGCTGGTGCTGCCCGCGTTTGGCGTGCTGGGCGAGATCGTCCCTGTCTTCACGCGCACGCGGCTCGGTGGCAACCGCGCCGGCCATGCCATGGTCACCGGGGCGATGGTCGCGATCGGCGCGCTCGCGTTCGTCGGTTGGGGGAGTCAGCTCCCAGGTGACCCGAGCGTGCCGCGATGGTTCTTCTCCGCGACCAGCCTCGCGATACTCGGTCCCGTCGCGGTGCTGCTCCTCACCTGCCTCGCCAGCCTCCGTCTCGGGCGCCCGCAGCTCGGCGCGCCACTCCTGGGCAGCCTCGGCATCGCGTCGGTCGTGTTGCTCGGGCTGCCCGGTGCCGCGATCGCCGCGGTCGCGCCGACGAGCCGGATGGGCAACGGCACCTACTGGACCGTCGCGGTGCAGCACTACCTGTTCTTCGATGCCGCGACGCTCGGTCTGCTCACCGCGATCGTCTACTGGGCACCGAAGCTCTGGGGTCGGCGGCTGCCCGAGGGCGCGGCCGCGCTCGGCCTCGTGGGGGTCATACTCGGCACCCACGTGACGAACCTGTCGATGTACGTGCTCGGGCTGCAGCAGATGCCCCGCCACACGCCGCGCTACCCCACCCACCACAGCTGGCAGGCGGCGAACGTGATCGCCACCGCCGGGGGATGCCTGCTCGGGCTCGGGCTGGTCGCGTTCGTCGCGGCCGCGGGCGCCGTCATCGTGCGGCGGCGGGCGGTCGCGGGCGACGGTGAGACGGCGGGTGGCGGCGACCCGTGGCAGGGGCACACGCTCGAGTGGACCACCGCGTCGCCCCCACCACCGCACAACTTCGACGTCCTCCCGGAGGTGCGCTCCGAGCGGCCCCTGCTCGACCTGCTCGACGTCGGGACCGGCGGCTGATGGCAGTTGCAACCGCGCCTCCGCCGTCCTCGCCGACACCCGCGTTGCCCGCGGCACCGGCCGACGTGCGGCCCGAGCTCAGCCGCCGCGGCGCGTCGGTGCTTGCCACCGCGATGTTCGTCGCCGCAAGCGCCATGGCCACCGGTGCGCTGGTCGCCGCCGCGCTGGCGGTCGACGACGTCCCCGGCCCGTGGCGACCCAAAGGTGTCGACTTGAGCACGTACCTCCCCAACATGCTCGTGCTCACGGCAGTCATGTCGTCGTTCTCTGCCGCGTGGATGTTGTGGGCGGTTCGCCGTGACGACCGTCGTACCGCGGTCACGGCGGGTGGCCTCACGCTGTTGCTCGCGGTCGCGATTGCCAACGGCCAGTCCTATCTGATGACCCACGCAGGACTGAAGATCGGCGCCAACGCGTTTTCCACGCTCTTCGTCCTCTTCATCGGCTTCCACCTGCTCCACGCCATCGCCGGGGTGGTTCTGCTCGGTGTGGTGCTCGGACGCACGATCGCGGGCCAGTTCAGCGCGGACGAGCACGACGCGGTCGCGGCGACCACCCTGTTCTGGCACTGGGCCAACCTGGTGTGGCTCGCGGCGTACGGCGTCTTCTACGTGATGGGGAAGTAGTTGCTGACCGACTCCTCCAAGGTGTTCCTGCCCCTTGCCGCCGTCGGTCTCGGGGTCGGACTCTTCTATGCGGCCGCGTCATCCGACGACGCCGGCGTGACGCTCCTCCTGTTCCTGTTCGTGGCGGCGGGCGTCGTCGGGATCACGCTCCTGCGGTACCGAGACAACGAGGTGGCCCCGCCCGTCGCGGCCGACGCACCCGCGGCCGAGCCGCGGCGGGTGCGGCACGAGCCTGCACCTGCGGGCGGGGGCTGGGCGCTGCTCGGCGCGGCCGCCGCGGGCCTGGCTCTGAGCGGCCTCGTCATCGGGCCTGCGGCATCGATCTCGGGTTGTGCGCTCGGGGCCATCGTCATCGGCGGCTGGCTGGCATCGATGTCGGGCGAGCGCAGCGGGCGCACGATCAACCTGCTGCCGATCGGCCTGCCCCTGATGGGGTTCTTCTTCATCGGCACCTTGATCTTCTTCATGTCGAGGATCCTGCTCGCGGTCCCTTCGGCGAACGCATCGACGACGTTTGCGATCGTGGTCGCCCTCCTCGTCCTCGGGGGCGGCACGCTCGTGGCTTCCAAGCCGAACATCTCGTCGTCCACGCTCGTCGCGGCGATGGGTGTGATCGGGGCGCTCTTCCTCGCGGGCGGACTCGTGGCTGCCGGCCTGGGTGAGCACAAGGCCGAGGGCTCGGGGTTCACCGCGCCGGCGTCGGTGCGGGCCAAGGACCTCAAGTTCAACAAGTCCGTGCTCCAGTTCCGGGCCGACAGCCCTTCAATCCTCCACTTCAAGAACGAGGATCCCGTCCCGCACAACGTGGCCATCTACAACGACGCCACCCTCAACAAGAGGATCTTCTCGTTCGACCCCATCCCGGGCCCGATCTCGCAGGACTTCCAGTTCACCGCGCCTGCGGCGGGCCGGTACTTCTTCCGGTGCGACGTCCACCCACAGATGAGAGGCACGGTCGTCGTCGAAGCGGCGGTCGCCCATCGTTGAGTTGAGCACCAGACGAAGAGTCGTGGCTCTGGTCGCGGCGACCGTCATCGGCGGAGCAGTGGTGCTGTCGCTGCTGCTCACGGGCGGGCACAGGGGTGAGCGCGTGGCGCTGGTCGGTGCCCTCGCGCCCGCGATCGACCTGCCCGACGTGCGTCCCGGCCGGGCGCGCGTCGTGCTCGCCGCGCTGCGCGGTAAACCGGTGCTCGTGAACTTCTGGGCCACGTGGTGCACGCCCTGCCGCCAGGAGATGCCCCTCCTCGCTGCCGCGGACAAGCGCCTGGGGGGCAAGGTGGCGATCGTGGGCGTCGACGTGAAGGACAACCGCGCCGAAGCGGTGCGCTTTCTCGCCGACCGCGGCGTCGACTACCCGTCGGCCTACGACCCGGGTGCCTCGCTGCGCCGCTCGTTCGCGTTCGTGGGCCTCCCCGTCACCGTGCTCGTGGGTCGCGACGGGAGGGTGGTCGACCGGGTCACCGGGGCGGTCACGCGGAGCCGCCTGGACGACCTGCTCGAGCGGGGTCAGGCGCCAGAATGACCCTTCAACACCCAATAGAACCACGAACCGTCGAACCTGTAGCAGGCGCCGATACCCCCGCTGAACTGCTCGAACACGGGCGTGCTCACGCCTTGTGGTTGAGCACGACGCACGCTCGTGGTACAACTGCTCAACATGGCGGGCACGAGAACAGCGCAACAGATTGGCGACCTAGAGGCGCTTCTCGGGTCGTGGAGGCGGCACCTACGGGCTAGAGCTTTATCGGCGTCGACCGTCCGCACTTATACCGATGCCGTGAAGCGGATGGCCGACCACCTCGCCGAGCACGGCATGCCGACCGAAGCGGCCAAGGTCCGGCGGGAGCACGTCGAGGCGTTCATCGAGGACCAGCTAGCCCGGTGGAAGGCGGCGACGGTCGCCCTTCAGTACCGGGCCTGTGCCTTGTTCTGGAGGTGGCTGGAGGAGGAGGGCGAGGTGGCTGCCTCGCCGATGGCCCGTATGCGGCCCCCTCGTATCCCCGAGCAGCCGGTGCCGGTTCTGTCGGATGCGTCCGTCCGTGCCCTCCTGAAGGCGTGTGAGGGTCGGAGCTTCGAGGACCGGCGGGACCTCGCCATCGTTCGGCTGTTCATCGACTGCGGCTTCCGGCTGCGGGAGCTTGCGGACCTGCAGGTCGAGGACATCGACCTCGACGCCGGCACGGCGACGGTTGTCCGGGGCAAGGGGGGGCGTAGCCGGGTCGTCCGGTACGGGTCCCAGACGGCGGTCAGCCTCGACCGTTACCTACGAGCCAGGCCCCGGCACCCCCACGCCTGCCTTCCCTGGCTCTGGCTCGGCCGGCGGGGTCACCTGACCGATGCCGGAGTGGACCAGGCCCTCCGGCGCCGGGCGCTCCTCGCCGGGGTCGAGGGGTTCCACGTTCACCTCCTCCGGCACTACTTCGCACACACCTGGAAGGCACAGGGTGGGAGCGAGGAGGGCCTCATGGCCATCGCCGGATGGAAGGACTCCACGATGGCCCGGCGCCATGCCGCCTCCACGAGCGTTGCCCGAGCCCACGCCGAGCATGAGCGGCTTAGCCCGGCCGACCGCCTCTAGTCTGTCCGGCCGTGCCGGTGCGGCTGCCGGGCGCGGGTGGCGTCGCTCCTTGTAGTAGTCAGCGGACCTCACGACGGCTGACCACGACGAGAAGCTGCTGCGATGGCGGCGAGCGGCCGCCGGTAGACCCTCAGTTCGCACCACGACCAGCGCTCGTAGCTCAGTGGATCAGAGCATCTGACTACGGAGAATGGCGGGCTGAGCGGTGCGGCTGATTAGCTAATACGCCTGCCTGAGACCAGCGAATTAGCCGGAATAAGATGCTGTCTCTAAGGCACAAAGTGGGCCGGCGCCGCCGGTTGCCACCGGTCGAGCCTTGTAGACCCCCGTTACCCCTCCGGCCGGGATGCGTTGGCGTCGTCGACGGGGTACTCCAGCTTCTTGTACCCCAACCGGTCGAGCATCCGGTCACTCATGATGAGGGAGGGCTGATTGACATCGGCTCTCGAGAAGTCTGCGGGCGTCAACTGCCGGCCGAGGCGGTCCTCCAGGCAGCCGACGCACAGAACGGCGTCGTACTCGCCCAGCCCGGTCTCGGCCCAAACCCTGTCCCAGACCCGGAACCATTCGGTCTCGGTCTGAGACACCGTGTCCATGCCGCAGTCGTCGCAGATCGGTCGACATCCCGGCATGTG
>Ga0066709_100002780_pt1 | contig 13009 bp, 10 predicted proteins | sample GraSoiAngelo_158_FD_79665 | JGI IMG/M metagenome (GOLD analysis project Ga0066709, IMG submission 79665) | Grasslands soil microbial communities from the Angelo Coastal Reserve, California, USA - 14_1009_16_30cm | ecosystem: Environmental > Terrestrial > Soil > Grasslands | place: USA... | reverse complement strand
TCGTGATGCGGGCCGTTGCCGACGCCGACGACGCGCGAATTGCCGACGCGCTGGCTGCCGGCGTCCGGGCGGGTTTGCTGGAGACGAGCGGCGGCTCCACCGCGTTCCGTCACGCGATCATCCGCGAGGCGGTGCTCGACACGACCGTCCCGCACCTCGTCGACGCGATGCACCGTCGAGCCGTGGCGGCGCTCAGCGGTGAAGGCGTTGTGGACGCCGAGGCGCTCGAACGCCGAGCCGGACACCTGATGGCGCTCGGCGCGCATGACGAAGTCGCGACCACACTCGCCGTCGCGGCCGACGGCTGGCTGAACGACCACGCGCTGCTCGCGGCGGAGCGTGCGGCCTCCGCCGCAGTCTCGGTCGCGCGGGCGGCGTCGGTCCGGGCGGCGGCGGCGGACGCGCTGGCGCGAACGCTTACTTCGCAGGGTCGCTGGTCCGACGCCCTCGACCTCGACGAGGCGACAGTCGCCGAGCACGGTGACACGCCCGAGCGCCGCCTCCGCCGCGCATCCTGCGCGCTCGATGCCGGTCGCCCGGAAGTCGCCGAGGCGATCATTGCCGTCGCACTCGCGGAGGGTGACGATTCGCCCCCGCTCATCCTGACTGCCGGTCGGTTGGCACTCGTTCGCGGGGACGCGGTCGAAGCGCTCGGCTGTGCGCACCGCGTCCTGGAGTCACCGCACGCCGGCATCGACGACCGGCTGGCTGCGCTCGACCTCGAGGGCCGCGCCTTCGACTTCACGGGCGACCGCGAGGCGGCCCGCGGGTCGTGGTCACGGCAAGCGAGGGACGCGTTGGCGGCGGGGAGGACCCAGGCGCAGCTCCGTGCGGTGGTCCAGCTCGGCAAGGTCGAGCTGTTCGCCGGCGAGCCGCCGCAACGCCTCCGCGAGGCCGTCGAGCTGGCCCGCGGCGCCGGGTCGCTCGTCGAGCTCGCCTGGGCGGAGGAGAACCTCGCCATCGCGCTCGCCGTCTACGGCGACCTCGGCGCCGCGATGTCGCTCCTCGACGACGCCATTGCCCGATGCCGGTCACTGCGTCTCGATCAGCTCGCCTATCTGGTGGCCTCGCACGCGATGACCCGTAGCCATCTGGTGGAGTCGGTCGAGGAGGAGCTGGCCGAGGCGGAAGCGATCGCGCCCACGCCGGACCTGCTGCTCCAGACCGCGGCGATGCGGGGCGACATCGCACTTCGCGCCGGCCACTGGGACGAGGCCATCCGCTGCTTCGAGCGGAGCGCGGAGCTCGCGCGCGCCATGCCGGGCGTCGTCCCGATGCCGAGCCTGTGCATGTTGCCGTGGGCACTGGCCGCTGCGGGTCGGCCGGACGCCGCCGCCGCCGCGCTCGCCGATGCACGCGCGACGCCGGACCTCGCCCGCTTCTACAGCCGACCCGTGCTCGTCTCCGCGGCGGAGGCCCTGCTCGCGGGCGATGCCGACGGCCTCGACGCGGCCATTGCCGGCGCCCCTGATCGAATGCCGCTGGACATCGCACTGATGCGCGTCGTCGGCGCACACGTCATCGGCGGGCCGGCCCGGGCCCGCTGGCTACGCGAGGCCCTCGACCTCTACGACGCAGCCGGCGCGAGCCTCGAGGCGGACCGCGTCCGGCAGGCGTTGCGCGACGCCGGTGGCGCGGTGCCACGGCGCCGCCGCGCCGCGGTACCTGTGCCGCCAAACCTCGCAAAGCACGGTGTCACCGCACGAGAGGCCGAGGTTCTGCGGCTCATCGGCCAGGGACTGCCCAACGCCGAGATCGCGCGGCAGCTGTACGTCTCGATCCGGACGGTCGAGGCGCACGCCTCGTCGCTGCTGAGCAAGCTCAACGCGCGCAGTCGGGCCGAGTTGATCCTTAGAACTCGTGATTCCACGGATGTGCCCATCCGCCCCGGCGAGGAGGATGTCGTCGACAGCTCCGGCTGAAGGAGACGACATGACGACCACCCACGAGGCTCCCACCCGCGAGGCAACCACCCAAGGGGTTCACCCTCGCAACGGCAACTACGTCGAGGTCGGCGGGGTCCAGACCTATTACGAGGTGACCGGGACGGGCGAGCCGGTGATCCTGCTCCACGGGGGCCTGTGTCCCGCCGAGTCCTGGGACCCCCAGACCCCCGCGCTCGCCGAGCAGTACCGGGTGTACGTGCCCGAGCGTTACGGCCACGGACGCACCCCCGACATCGACGGGCCGATCACCTACGAGAACATGGCGCGGCACACGATCGCGTTCATGGAGACGCTCGGCATCGAGTCGGCCCACCTCGTGGGCTGGAGCGACGGCGCTCTCGTCGGTGTGCTGGTGGCGTTGCGGCGGCCGGAGCTCGTGCGCAAGCTCGTGTGGATCGACCAATACGTGACCCTCGCCGATGCGCCTCCGGGATTGGTGCCGTTCCTGGCCGCGATGTCGGTGGACACCGCCCCGCCGCCGTTCGTGGAGTTGTACGGCGCGGTGTCGCCCGACGGGCCCGGCCACTTCGGAGTCGTCCTCGACAAGCTGCGCACGCTGTGGACCGGAGAGACCGGCGTCGACATCGCCGACCTCGAGCATGTCGTCGCGTCGACGCTCCTGCTCGCCGCCGATGACGGTGGGATGACGCTCGAGCACCTGGCGGCGGCGCGGCGGGCGCTTCCCGATGCCCAGGTCGCGGTCGTCCCGGGCACCTCGCACGGTTTGGTGATGGAGAAGCCGCACGTGGTCAACCAGCTTCTCCTCGGCTTCCTGGCGGACGAGCAGGTACCGAAGCTGCTCTCGTACCGCGAAGGAGACCAACGATGAACCAGTTCGAGCGTCCTGCCTCGCTCGCGGCACTCGAAGCACAACTCACCGAGGGAGGACGAGCGTGACGACCACCGAGCTCGATGCCGGAAAGACAGAGGAGTTCGCCGGGCGCATGATCGGCCTGATGAACGCGTCGATGTTGAGCCTGATGACGAGTGTCGGTCATCGCACGGGCCTGTTCGACACGATGGCGACGCTGCCGCCGTCGACCAGCGCGCAGGTCGCCGACGCTGCGGCCCTCGACGAGCGTTACGTGCGCGAGTGGCTCAACGCCATGACGGTGGGCCGTTTCGTCGACTACGACCCGGGCAACCACACCTACGTGCTGCCGCCCGAGCACGCGGCCTCGCTGACGCGGGCCGCCGGTCCCGGCAACATGGCCGGCCTGGCGCAGTTCACGGCGCTGATGGGCGGGGTGGAGGACGAGATCGTCAGCTGCTTCCGGGCCGGGGGAGGTGTGCCCTACTCACGCTTCCCGAAGTTCCAGGAGCTGATGGCCGAGATGAGCGCGGAGGTCCATGACGCCGCGCTCATCGGCGGCGAGCTCGCGCTCGTCGACGGCCTCATCGACCGGCTGCGGGAGGGGATCGACGTGTGCGACGTCGGTTGCGGTCAAGGCCACGCGATCAACCTCATGGCCAAGGAGTTCCCGAACAGCCGCTTCAACGGCCTCGACTTCTCCGGGGGAGCCATCGCCGCGGCGCGAAAGGAGGCGGCCGAGCTGGGTCTGGCCAATGCCACCTTCGAGGTGAAGGACGCGGCGACGCTCGACGGAACAAGGCAGTACGACTTCATCACCGTCTTCGACGCGGTGCACGACCAGGCCAAGCCCGACGTCGTCCTCAAGGGAATCGCCGACGCGCTCGCGCCCGACGGTGTGTTCCTGTGTGTCGATGTCGCCGGCTCGAGCAACGTGGATGAGAACCTCGAGCATCCGATGGCGCCGATGCTCTACTCGGTGTCGACCTTCCACTGCATGACCGTGTCGCTCGCGCTCGACGGCGCCGGTCTCGGCACCATGTGGGGCGAGCAGAAGGCCACCGAGATGTTCCGCGAGGCCGGCTTCACCTCGGTGGAGACCACGCGGGTGCCGGAGGACATCCTCAACGTGTACTACGTCTGTCGTAAGCGCTGAACCGCGCGGCTGGTTGTGTTCAGATGCCGTAGACGTGGTTGGCGTTGATCTGCTCGGGCGCGATGCGCACGTGGGAGTCCCGCCGAAACCAGTCGCACGTGCTCACCTCCTTGGCGCAAGTTCGAGCGCCATAGTGACTACTATGGAAGACTAGCATGCGAGCTGTGGTGCAGTCAACGAAGGCCGGCTCCCCGCGGGCGAGAGCCATGCGGCGCGAGGTCGACGTCGCAACACGGGAGCGGGTGCTCGAAGCGGCCGTGGCGTCGATCCTGGAGCGTGGCTTCTACCGGGCGAGCAGCAATGAGATCGCCCGTCGAGCCGGGGTGACATGGGGCGTGATCCAGCACCACTTCGGCACGCGGGAAGCGCTGCTGCTCGCCGTGCTCGAGGACGGCGCGAACCGATTCGTCGACCTCGTCGCGGGCGCGGCCATCGAAGGTGCGACGGCGACAGCTCGCGTCGACGAGCTGCTGTCGCTTCTAGCCGAGCACTACGGGACACCGCGCTACCTCGCCTACCTACAGATCCTCCTGAACATGGATCACGACCCGCACACGAGCACCGACGTGCGACGTACGATGCGCTCGGTGGCCGAGCGCTCCAACCAGCACTTGCGGCGGCTGATCGGCGAAGCCCTCGATCCCATGGCGGATGACCCCGATCTCGCCGCAACGGTGTTCCTCGCGCTGCGCGGCTTCGCGCTGAGCCAGCAGCTGCGGGGCACGATGGGTTACGACGCCGTTGGTGCGAAGAAGACTCGGGTGGGCGAGCAGCGCCGGCTGCTCTCCCACATGATCGGCTCCTACCTCGATGAAGCCGCCGGTTGGCCAAAGCGGCGGCATGTCAGCCGCCACTCGCGCTGATCGCGACCTTCGGCAGGCCCCGCACGATCGAGGAGTGGAATCGCTCCACTGGTCGTCGTCGACGGCATCGCGCGGCACGCGCGCCAGCAGCTCCTCCAGCGGCCCGCTCATTCTTTCACGACCGGCGCGTCCAGGATGGCGCCCCCCTCGACGAACGCATCGATCTCCCCGTCGGTGTAGCCGAGCTCCACCAACAGCTCCCGGCTGTGCTCGCCGCACATGCTCGGACCCCGCTGGATCACACCTGGCGTCTCGCTGAAGCGGACGAGGAGGCCCGGATCCTCGAAGCGGCCCACCGCGCCCGACGACGTCTCGGCGATGAGCTCGTCGGCGCGCGCATGAGGATCGTCGAAGACGTTCCGGCAGAACTCCTCATCGACGACCTCCACCGGCACCGACGCCGCGTCGAGCAAGGCGAACCACTCAGCCGCCGAGCGCGTCCGAAACCCGTGCTCCAAGGCGGCGGTGAGCGCGTCGGGATCGTCGCGCACCTCCGCGTCCGCGCCCAGCGCGGCCAGGGTGGTGGCCTGTTCGACGGCGTCGAGCGCGGCGAGGAAGATCCACGTTCCCTCCGCGCACTCGAAGAGCCGGTACCAGCACGACAAACCGTGCTGACCACCGTCCACGTGACCCCAGTCCGACGGCGTGCCGTCCGCGTGGATCCAGGCGTAGGACGTGTGGAGCAGCCCGGCGTTGACGATCGACGTGCCCACCTGCTGCCCGCGCCCGGTCCGGTCGCGATGGTAGAGCGCGGCCGTGATGGCGATCGCCGACAGCAGCGCGTTGCCGGTGTCGCCCATATTCGACCGGCTCCACAGCGGAGGGTTCCCCGCATCGCACGCCCCGTCCTCCCACTCGGTCCCCGTGAGCGCCGCCGCGGTCTGGTCGGTGCCGGGCAGGTCCGACCGGGGCCCGCGCTCGTAACCGCGAGAGCTGCAGTAGACGAGCTTCGGGTACTGGGCCGTGAGCGTCTCGTAGTCGAGGCCGAGCCGAGCGGCCGCGCCCGGCCGCCAGTTCATCGTCACGACATCGCTGCTCTCGATGAGACGCTCGAGGATCGCTCGACCCGACTCGTGCTTCAGGTCGAGGGCGATGCTTCGTTTGCCCCGATTGGTCCCGAGGCCCATGTGCGTGCCGCACCAGTAGACGTCGTGCTTGGCGTTCACCTTGACCACGTCCGCACCCAGGTCCGCGAGCATCCGCCCTGCGAACGGGCCGGCGACACCGAGACCGAGGTCGATGACGCGCACCCCGGTCAGCGGATGCGCAAGCGTCGCCCCCGCGCCCGTTGGAGCCGGCGCGGGCGCCCAGGCGGCTTCGGCCAGCACCTCGGCCGTGTGCTGCCCGCGACGCGGCGCCGGCGCTCGCACCGCACCCGGCGCGTCGGAGAGCTCGAGCAGCGGGCCGCAAAGGCGGATCGAGCCCAGCTCGGGATCGACCACCTCGACGACACACCCGTCGGCAAGGAACGCCTCGTCGGCCAGCGCCTGGGCCGGCGAGCGCACGAGCGCCACGCCCATCTGCGCCGCGTCGCCGGCCGCGACCCAGTCGGCCGACGGGAACTTCTTGAACGCCTCCGCCAGCTGCGGGTGCAGGAACGTCCCGACGAGCAGGCCGTCCGGTTCCATCGAGATCCGATCAGGATCATCCCGGTACAAGCCGTCGCTGCCGGCGACCACGAGGTCGTCCCCTTCGGCCGAGGACAGCACCCAGCTCGGGCGCACGGTCCAGTGGTGCACCCATCGTCCGTCGGCGCACTCGTAGAGTCCCTCGATCGAGCGCGCGTCGGCCGGCCACATCCAGTACAACGGCGCGTCGGGATCCTCGACCCGCTGCCAGTTCAGGCACGTCGCCGCCAACGCGCCCCGCAGCAACGACGTCTCGACCACCTGGCCTCGACCGGTGAGCTCGCGCGCTCGCAACGCCGCCATCACTCCGAGGGTGGCCAGGTAGGTCGCCCCGATGCTCGGCCACGGCGTGCGCGGGAACACCGGACCCGGCCGGTCAGCGCCGCGCACGAGCCCTTCGCTCGCGTCCAGCTCGGGCAGCGGCCCGGGGCGCCCGCTGATGAACTCCATCGGCGTGCCTCGGCGACCCTTCTGGTCGAACAGCAAACCGGTGCGCGCCGCGACCAACCCGTCGAGGTCCGGCCGATCACGGTGGAGCGGGTGATCGCCGTACCCGCTGATGCTGCAAACGATCAGCCGAGGGTTCTCAACCGTGGCAGCGGCCACGATCGCGCGGACCGCGTGGGATTCGATGCCAGAGGGGGTGTGCACGACCACGTCGGCCGCACGCAGCAACGTCGCCAGCGCGTCCTGGCCCGCGCCGGATTCGAGGTCGATCTCGACACTGCGTTTCCCCCGGTTCCACACCCGCAAGCCGGTCTGTCCGGCCGCGGGCTCGTCGCGGCCACGTTCGACGCGCACCACGTCGGCACCGTTGTCCGCCAACATCATCGTGGTCATCGGGCCCGCCACCCCGTGCGAGACATCCACGACGCGGATCCCGTCCAGCACACCAGCCATCTTCTCGGCGAGCCTCCTCGTGGCCACGGCTCCGCCCTTCATAGTAGTCACTATGGTCCGGGCGCGCAGGGCCCATCCTTCGGAGCGACCATCATCTCGGGGCGGGACTGGCGCTAGCGTCGCATCGATGCCTGAGCCGGGAGTCGGGCGGCGACGACGACTTGCGGAGGAGCTCGAGGAAAGCGGACTGGTCGTCGAGGGAACCGACGCCTTCCGCACCCTGTTGGTCGAGGAGATCGATCACGCGTTGCGCCCGGAGGTCCACGAGCGACGGGTCGTGAGCAGCGGCACGATCCTCGAACCCCGTTCCGATCCAGGCACATGGGAGTCGGGCACGCAGCTCGACATCACACGAGGACCGGCGGACAGGCAGCCCCTGCCCGCGGCCCGCCGGTTTGCCGATGGACTGTCCAGCTGGCTGCTGCGGCGCACCGACGGCTCGAACGAGTGGATGATCTTCGACCGGCCCGCGGGCTCCGAGCGCGACCTCGTGGTACTCGCCCGCGTGCTCGACGCGACGATCGTGCAGCGACATCCCGCCGGTGCGGTGCGGCTGGTCGGGAGCTTCGGTGTCCTTCGCTGGGAGGGCTTCAGGTGGCATCACGAGCCGCCGGTGAGCAGCTGGACCGATGCCGTCATCACGCACTCGGCGCACGGTGACGCCGCGGTCATCGAGGCCATGCTGACATTTGCGATCCACGATCTCGGGTCGATGCGCATCGGCGCACTCCTCATCTATCGACCGGATGGCGATTCCGGTCCCAGCGTCGAAGAGCGGCTTCCGATCCCGCCGCCCCTGCGGATCCGCGTGGTCAGCCATCTCGCCCCGCTGCGCCACGCCCTCGCCCAGGTCGACGGCGCCGCCGTCTTCGACGCCGACGGCGTGCTCCGCCAACTCGGCGTGCGGCTCGTGCCGAGCGACGTCGCCGAACAGACCGTCGAATCGCTCAGGGGCACGCGCCACACGTCCGCCCGGCGCTACAGCCACGACGACCCGCTCGCCACCGTGATCGCGGTGAGCGACGATGGTCCCATCTCCGTGTTCCGCAACGGCGCCGTCCTCGCCAACTCCCGGCGCGACTGAGCGTGCACCGCCGTTCGCAGTAGAGGGTCCGGCGTCCGGCCCCAAATGTCCGCGCGTCGGCGAGACTGATGCGGTGATCGATGCCAGCGATCGGGCCCGGGAGGCGTTCGAGCGGGGCGCATGGGGAGATGTGTGCGCGCAGTTGTTCGCGGCAGATGCCGAGGATCCGCTGGGTCTGGAGGATCTCGAGCGTCTGGCGGTGGCCGCTACCTGGTCGGGAGGGACGAGGACAGCGTTGAGGTCTGGACGCGAGCGCACCACGAGTGCGCCCGGTTGGGCGACGCGGCTCGGGCCGCTCGCTGCGCGTTCTGGTTGTCGTTCGGCCTGTTGAACAAGGGCGACGTGGCCCGCGGCGGCGGGTGGGTCGACCGTGCGCAGCGCCTCCTCGATGACGGCGGCGTCGACTGCGTGGAGCAGGGCTATCTGCGTTACTCGGTCGCGCTGCGCGCCATCTTCGCAGGTGACGGCGCGGTCGCCCATGCTGCGTTCACCGAAGCGGCCAAGATCGGCGACCGCTTCGGTGATCCGGAGCTGGTGACGCTCGCCCGGGTGGGGGTGGGCCGGTGCCTGATCTACATGGGGGACATCGCCGAGGGGGTGGCGCTGCTCGACGAGGCCATGGTCGCGGTCACCGCTCGGGAGGTGTCGCCGATCGCGGTCGGCGACGTGTACTGCACGGTCATCGAGGCATGCCAGGAGCTGTTCGACCTGCGACGCGTGCACGAGTGGACGGCAGCGCTGAGCCACTGGTGCGAATCGCAACCCGATCTGGTGCTCTACCGCGGGCAGTGCCTCGTGCATCGTTCCGAGATCATGCTGCTGCACGGCACCTGGCCCGACGCCATCGAAGAAGCGGTGCGCGCCTGTGAGCGACTCACCGATGAGCCGGCCATCGGCGCCGCCTTCTACCAGTGCGCCGAGCTGCATCGGCTCCGCGGCGAGTTCGACGAGGCGGAGGCGGCCTACCGTCGGGCCAACGAGCTGGGACGCGAGCCGCAACCCGGCCTGGCACTGCTGCGGCTGGCCCAGGGCCAGGTCGGTGCGGCGGACGCCGCGATCCGTCGCGTGCTCGACGAAGCCCAGGATCCCGTCGCACGGGCCCGCGTGCTCGGCCCTTACGTTGAGATCGTCCTGGAGGCCGGCGATACCTCGGCGGCGCGCGTCGCTGCCGACGAGCTGTCGAGCATCGCCGCCGAGATGGACGCGCCGTTCTTGCGCGCGCTGGCGGCGCGCTGCGTGGGCGCGGTCCTGCTCGCGGAGGGGGATGCACGTGCCGCGCTCGGCGCGTTGCGCCAGGCGTGGACCGGTTGGCGCACGCTCGACGCCCCCTACGAAGCGACCCGTGTCCGTGTCCTGATCGGTCTCGCGTGTCGGGCGCTGGGCGACGACGACAGCGCGGAGATGGAGCTCGATGCCGCCCGGTCGGCGTTCCTGCAGCTCGACGCGGCGCCGGAGCTCGTCCGGGTGGAAGAGCTGTGCGGGATCGCGTCGGCTCGGGCCGCAGGCGGCCTGACCGCGCGCGAGGTGCAGGTGCTCGCATCGGTGGCGACCGGGAAGACCAACCGGGCGATCGCCGACGACCTGTTCATCAGCGAGAAGACGGTGGCTCGCCATGTGAGCAACATCTTCACCAAGCTGGGCTTGTCGTCGAGGTCGGCGGCCACGGCGTACGCGTATGAGCACGACCTGGTCTGAGCGCCCTACACAAAAGTACCCATCGGGGTGACGCGCGGGTTTGGATGATTCTCCCGATGTGGTGACCCGGGCCTCACCCGTACCGTTCTCACGACACAACAAGGAGGACGGAAATGTCCGAAGCGAACATCACCGCCGTGCGTCGACTCACCCAGGTAGGCTTCGTCGGCGGCGAGATCGACGTCGTCGACGAGGTCGTAGCCGACGAGTGCATCGACCACGACCCCATGCCCGGGCAGGGCCAGGGCCGCGAAGGCCAGCGGCACACGTGCCAGATGGTGGTCAACGGCCTCTCGAACCGCAGCACGCTGCGCGACGAGTTCCTGGCCGTCGGCGACACGGTCATCGAGAACTGGGTCTTCCAGGGAACCCATACCGGCGAGTTCCTGGGAGTGCCCGCCACCGGCAAGCAGCTCCAGGTTCGGGGCATCGAGATCTGGCGGCTGGCGAACGGCAAGATCGTCGAGCGCTGGGGCGTCGTGGACGCAGCGGGTGTGATGGAGCAGCTGGCGTCATGACGAACCCACAGGCAGACACAGCGACGGACCTCAGCGCGGTGCAGCTACTCAGCCGGCGCTTCGCCGGGGTCTTCGAGAACCCTGACTCCGCCACGGACGTCTTCTCCCCTGACGTCTTCTTCGACCTGAACATGCCCGTGTGGCGGATGCAGCTGCAAGGCCCCGAGGCGTTTTCGGCGCAGCTCGAGCAGATCAACGAGGGTGACGTCCGGATCGACGTTCTGCGCACGGTTCCGACCGTGACGGGGTTCGTGACCGAGCACGAGGAGCACCAACAGGTCGATGGTCAGGACCTCACCGCGCGCCGCCTCTGGCTCTGCGAGATGGAGGGCGGACGCATCATCGAGGCCGTGGGGTACTGCAGCGGTGAGTGGGATGCAGAGCTGCGGGCACGTCACGCGGTGGAAGCGCCGATGATCCGTCGAGACGAGCATCGATGAGTTCCCGCTCCGGCGATCGTCAGACGTCGTGACGGCTACCTTCGACGGAGACGGAACGAACTATGAGCGACACAGCTGACCGCTATCGACGGGTGGCAGGGCGCTTCACCCGGCGGGCCCACGAGGTGCCCGCCGGCGGGTGGGAGAGGCCGGCGCCGTGCGACGGATGGGTCGCCCGCGACGTCGTGCGCCACATGGTCGACTGGATGCCGTCGTTCCTCGCGTCGGCGGGAGGGCCGCAGCTCCCGAGCGGGCCCTCGGTCGACGACGACCCCGTCGGCGCCTGGACGACCATGAGCGACGGTATCCAGGCGCTGCTCGACGATCCGGCGGCGGCCGCGTCCGAGATCGACCACCCCCGCGCCGGCACCCATACGCTGGGCGACGCCATCGGCATGTTCTTCCTGGGCGACGTCGTGGTCCACACGTGGGACCTCGCGCGCGCGACGGGCCTCGACGAGACCCTCGACCCGGACGAGGTCAGCCGCATGCTCCGCGGCATGGAGCCCCTCGACGACGTGCTCCGCGCCAGCGGTCAGTACGGCCCGAAGGTCGAGGTGCCGGCCGACGCCGACGAGCAGACCCGACTCATCGCCTTCACGGGCCGCCGGCCCTGACCCGACGCCGCGACGGCAGCGCGTGCGTCAGTCGGCGATGGCGGCGTACGCGTGGCGCCAGAAGTCGTCGAAGACCGCGGGCGGCTCGGGGGACGTCATCGCCCGCTGGGTGAGGAGGATCCCGGTGAGCCCCGTCGCCGGGTCGTTCCGCCAGCTCGTGCCGGTGCCCCCGTCCCAGCCGTAGCCGCCGGGGACGCCCGACGCGCCATCGGCAGCCGGGACCGCCATCCCGAGGCCCCAGCCGCTGTGGCCGCCCAGGAAGACGGTGTTGGCGGCCCGGTCGACAGCCGTGGTCCGGTCGGTGATCATGAGCCGCATCGTCTCCGCCGACAGCAGCTCGCCGCCGCCGGCCGCCATCATCGCCGCGAACGCGGCCACGTCGTCGACCGTCGACACCAGCCACCCGGCGCCGTTGGGCATCTTCGGCGCGGCGGCCCACCATCCTTCGACCGGGTCGAGCAGCCCGAGCGCACCGGTCTCGGGGTCGGGCGCGTACTGGGTCGTGAACCGGTGACGCTTGTCGGCCGGCACGAAGAAGCCGGTGTCGACCATGTCGAGCGGCTCGAACAGGCGCTCCCGCATCACGTCGTCGAGCGGCGCGCCCGCGATCCGCTCGATGAGCACGCCCGCCACCTCGGCGCCGGTGTTGTACATCCACTGGGCGCCGGGCTGGTGAAGGAGCGGGAGCGAGCCGAGGGAGGCGATCCACTGGTCGGGCGTCAGCTCCGGCGGCGGCCACGGCGCCGAGAAGGTCTTGAGGTCGAGGGCCGCCTCCGCCCGCTGGATCGGGTAGGTGCCGGGCGGCGCCATGATCGATCCGTAGCCGAGGCGGAACGAGAGCACGTCCTCGACCGTGATCGGCCGGGCCGCGGGCACGGTGTCGTCGAGCTCGGCGTCGATCGAGCGGAGCACGCGGCGATCGCACAGCTCCGGGAGCCATCCGTCGACGATGTCGTCCAGCCCCACCATCCCGTCCTCGACGAGCAGCATGAGCGTGGCGGCGGTCATGGGCTTGGTGATCGAGGCGATGCGGAAGATGGCATCGAGGCCGATGGGCTCGGCGTCGCCGAAGTCCTTGTGGCCGATGGCCTCCACGTGCACGTCGTCGCCGCACCGCACCAGCGCGACGAGCCCGGGCATCGCACCGGACCCCACGTGCGCGGCCAGGGCCGCGTGCAGCCCCGCCTTCCCCTCGGTCGTCACCCCTCGTCCCATGCGCCCCATCCTCTCGCTGCGGGTCAGCGGTAGCCGCCGACGACGGTTGCTCCCATCGCCACCGGGGGGACGTCACAGCGGTCGGCGATGTCGGCCACGAAGGCTTGAAAGGCGGGCACCGCCTGCAGCGAGTCAG
>Ga0066709_100002779_pt1 | contig 13013 bp, 11 predicted proteins | sample GraSoiAngelo_158_FD_79665 | JGI IMG/M metagenome (GOLD analysis project Ga0066709, IMG submission 79665) | Grasslands soil microbial communities from the Angelo Coastal Reserve, California, USA - 14_1009_16_30cm | ecosystem: Environmental > Terrestrial > Soil > Grasslands | place: USA... | reverse complement strand
GGTCGCCTGCGCCCATGGGTCGCCGAAGAAGGCGACGGCGCCACCCGCCCTCGAAGTCCAGGACGCCGTGCACGGAGTCCGGTACTCGCTCCCGTCCGGCGCCGATACCTGGCAGGTGAGCCGCGAAGGCAACGCGCGGTCGGTCTCGGGCGTGGAAACCGAAGTCAGCTCCTTCGCGCTGGCGAAGCCCAGCACGCCTCAGCAGTGCCGGGAGCACGCGCGCTCCCGCCTCTCGGCGAAAAAGGAACCGCCGGCGGCCAATGCCGCCTCCGCCGACGCCCCGCGCGATCAGAGCACGTCGGATTCGCCGGCGGCGACCTGGAGCTTCACCAGCGGCGCGACCTCCGCGCCGGTCCGCAACCGCTGGGCCTTCTTCGCCCGCAACGCCGATTGCCTGGTCCTGAATGTCACCGGGCCGAAGGACGATGCCTTCGCGGAGCAGACCTTCGACACGGCCGCCCGAAGCTTCCAGGTGCTTCTCCTGCCTCCGGATCGGCAGCGTGAAGTGGACCTGCTGGCCGGCATGGGTTTTCTGGAACGTCGCGATCCCGGCGCGGCGCTGGAACGGTTCGAGGCCTTGACCGTCCGCGAACCCGAGAATGCGAAGGCGCACTTCGGGGCCCTGATGGCGGGCTTCGAGCTGGGTCAGGACGGGTATGGGCGCGCGCTGCCGCACGGAAAGGTCGCCCTCGGCTCCGAGCGCGACCTGACCCCGGAGCAGCGCCAGCTGGCGCTGCGCGCGGTGGGGGTCATGTTCCTGGCCCAGAACCAGCTCAAGGATGCGGCGGAGACGCTGGCCGAGCTGGTGGTCCGCGCTCCCGACCTGGCGGAGGGGCAGTACAACTATGCCTGCGCCCTCGCCCGTCTGGGCGACGCGAAGGGCGCCTTGGATCACCTGCGCGCCGCGGTCCAATTGGACGGCGAGCTCGCCGCGCATGCGCGTCAGGACGAGGACTTCCAGTCGCTGCGCGGCAACGACGGGTTCGAGAAGATCACGACTCCCGGGAAGTAGCCTGGTCGAAGTCCAGCTCGAGCTCGAGCGTCTCCGGATCCACCCCAGGCCAGCGGGTCGCCGCCTCCAGGCGCGCCAGCGGTAGGGGCATCTCGACCGGGTCGCCGATGTACGCCCAGGCCTCCTCCGATGGGAAGGGCGAACCCTCCAGCACCAGCGCCAGCCGTTCGGCGATGGGCTCGAAGTAGAAGCCGGTTTCGGGTGCGCGGGCCATGCAGGGGACACCATACACAATGGTGTCCCCTCCGAAAAATGGAGGAGCAGCGGAACTTCTGTATCCTCCCGCAATGCGCCTTGCGCTCGCAGTCCTGCTCGCCGCCTCCTCCGCTGCCGCCGCCGTTCCCGACAAGGGCGAGGGCACCATCACACTGCTGGGCGGCATGCGCGGGGTCTTTCCCGGCAATGGCGGATACCTGGCCGAGCAGGGGGCCTCGCACCAAGTCGTGCAGCCCGCGGGAATGGTCTCCTTCGGGTACCAGTATGACGAGGACCTGCACTTCAAGATCGAGGTCGGATACGCGATCGACCGCTACCGGATCGCGGGCGGCGACCTCCAGGTCAGGACCGTTCCCATCCTGCTCGCGATCGATACGGCGCTGGTGCGCGGACAGTCGGTCACCTTCTATGGAGGGGGAGGTATCGGGTACTCCCTGAACACCGGCACCCGGCAGGGCATCTCCAACGAGGCCAATTCGACCGCGGCATACCTCGCGCTCGGCATCCGTTTCCAGGTGGGAGGACCCCTCGCGATCGTGCTCGAGGACCGGTACACCCTGTCCAGCGCCCAGGTCGACGCGCAGAGCCAGCAGAAGTTGACGGTGGGCGGAAACCTGCTTTCCCTTGGATTGATGTTCCATTTCCTGGAGCCGGACGAGAAGGGCAAGCCGACCGGCCGGTAGGTCGCCTGCCCAACGACAAGATAGTTGCACGAAAGTCCGCTCCGTGGGATGCTCCGGACCAACCCAAGCGTTCCCGAGGCATATGAGGATGAGCGACGAGACCAGCTCCCCCCGCAGCGTGTCCCACCCTGATCCGGCGGGCCAGGACGGAGACATCTCCCTGCTGCGCAAGGAGGTGATCGAGGCCCGCAACCTCGTCATCAAGACCGACAACCTGCTCAAGAACCTGCATGCCGAGCTCAAGCAGATGGGCCGCAAGCACGAGGAGCAGCAGAAACGGCACTGGATGACGAGCGTGACCGCGTACATCGGCTTCGCGGTGATCGCCGGCGTCGGCGCCATCGCCTTCGCGAACGCCGAGGTCCGCACCGCGCGCAGCGAGGCGCAGGCGAACGAATCTCGCGCGGCGACGCTGCAAAAGGATGCGGAGAAGATCAAGGCCTCGGATCAGACGCGCCGTGACACTTCCGAGAAAGCGCTGAGGGTCTACGACCTGCTCGGCACGGAGAAAGAGGGACCGGGGCTGAACCAGGCGATGACCCAGGCAGTGCACCTCGATCGCGGCCAGATGTCCGCCCTGGAAGCCAAGGCCATCGACGACCGCGCCGCCGGCATGAAGCGCCAGCTCGCCGAGGCGGCGCGCAGCGCGGGCGAATCCGCCTTCCGCCGTCAGGACTGGAAAGCGGCCTCGCAGGATCTGGGACGCTACGTCGAGCTGGAGCCGAAGGTCAGCGACAACATGATCTGGTTCCACCTGGGTAGCGCCCGCATCCAGACCCGGGAGTTCCAGGGCGCCATCCAGCCGTTCGAGAACTTCCTCAAGAGCACCGGCGGCACCAAGACGGCCCAGTACGCTGGCCTCCTGCTCGGCCAGGCCTACGAGGAGGTCGGGAATGCGAACCGCGCGCGCGAGGTCTACGAGCGCGCGGTGTCCCTCTATCCCGGCAGCGATTTCGCGCCGCAGCTCCGCAACCGGCTGCGCAAGCTCGCGGCCGCCTCGACGCCGCTCGGTACCGCGCCCGCGACAGCCTCGGCCCCGAAGCCGCAGTAGCCCTCGCGAGCTACCCGCGCTCGAGCATGGTCGCCAAGCCGCTTCCGGTGGCCGCGACTACCGGGCCTTCAGCTCGCGGCGGGCCTGCGCCAGGGACTCCTTCACCCGCCGAGCCTCCTCGGCGGCGTCCGCGCCCGACCGGAAGAGTCGCCGCCGCAGCTCCTCGATGCCGTCCAGCGCCTCCCCCAGCGCTCGTGACCCCGGCTCCGCAACGGAGCCCAACCGGCAATGCTGGTTGACCCGGTCGACCTCATCCTCCCAGCGCCGCGACCAGGCGTCCCACTCGCGCGCGAGCGCGCCGCCCTCCAGGCCGCCCGGAGCCGGCTGCACCGCCCGGGCGGAGATCTGTCCGTAGAGCCGTTCGATGTCCTCCAGGCAGGCCGTCGGGCTCTGCTGCGTAGCCGTTTCCAACCGGCGGCCGTACAGGTCCCCGACTACGCTGCGGAGGATCTGCGCGAAGAGGAACGCGCATGCGACTCCGAAGGCGACGTACATCGCGACGCGATACGGTTTCAGCGCAGGGTCGCGCGGCACCCGCAGGGTCTAGCGTGGGATGCGGGGGCGTTCAAGGGCCGATCCCGGGCTGCGCCACGTCGGGCAGGATGGCCGCGTAGCGTCCTTTCGAGTCGGTGAGCGCGCTGCCCAGGAACAAGCTGTGCCCGCTGACGTCGAGGGAGAAGAAGCTCACCATCGCGCCAGGGATCACGCTGTCCGGAGCGGGGCCCCACTTGACCGTCCCCACCGCCTCGAGCGGCGGCGAGAGCCGGATGGCCGGCAGCGCCGACGGACCCGGATCGGCGGCGTCCAGATCCACCTGGACGATGTTCCGGGGCAGGTTGACACCCGCCGGCGGCACCACCGTGATTCGCCAGCGGCCCGGGTCCGCCGCCAAGGAGAAGGTCCCGGTGAGGTCCGTAAAAGCGGTAGGCGCGATCCGGGTCGCCACCAGGCCGTCGGGGACCCGAGTGGCCAGGATCTGGAAGCTCGGGCCGACCGAGCGGCCATCCGCGCTCAGCACCTGAGCCTGGCGAACGACCTTGGGCGGGCAGGTGAGATTCAAAGGCCCGGAGGCGGGAAGCACGACCGTCTGCTGGGCGGAGAGAGCGGGAGAATTGGCGTCCGTCAACGGGGCCGCCTGCACGCCATACTCGCCGGCCCTGAGCGTCACCGTATACGCGCCCGCGCCGTCCGTGACCACCGCGCGCGCCAGGGTCCAAGGCTTGTTCACGCTGCGCACATGCACGCGCGCCTCGGGCACGGGAGCGCCGACGGAGTCGAGCACCGTGCCGTTGAGCACCGCCACCGCGGGCAAATCGATCCCGATCACGGCCGCGTACGCGACCGGGGGATACGTCGGAAACGGGTCCAGCGCCGCTGCGGCGGCGCCGGCGTCGGCGTCCGTCTGCGGCCCGATCTGGACCGCGACGGGCGGCGGCGACGAGGGCGGCAGGTAGAGGGTGTACCCGCCGTCGGCCTCCGAGACGGAGGGCGCGGAGACCGCGGAGCCCTGCGCGTCGACGGCGGTCACGCTCGCGCCCGCCAGGCCCCCGTCGGGGCCGGTCAGCACCCCGTCGACGCGCTGGAGCGCGCTCGTTCTGGGGAGGACGAAGTCCAGGATCGGGGCCGCCGTGTCGAATGGCGCGGTCCGAAGCGGCGGAAGGGGCGCCGGCGGCTGCACCAGCACCTGCCACGAACCCTGCGAAATCCGCGCGCCACCGTACCCGCCGTCGGAATCGGTCACGGCCGTCACTTGCTCCACCCGGTCTGGAATTACCGGCGCGTGATCCGTCCAGGTCAGGATCGCTCCCGGGACCGGCACCGTACCGCCGTCTTCCTGCTCCTGGGTCACCGATCCGTCGGCACCCAGCGCAACGTCGAGCGTGAAGTCGTTGAGCACGCTCGCCCTCAGGTCGATCTGCTGCCCCTTCACACCGAATTGGGAGCCGGCTGGCGGCCGGACTTCCACCCGCACGACCGAGAGATTCGCCGCGGGCTGGCGGCATTCTCCCAGGAAGCAGATGTCGTCTCGCCCGCACTGTGCGTTGCTCGCGCACGAGGGCGCGCTGGTGCGCGGATCCCGCAGCGAGCACGCGGCAAGCAAAACGAGCAGTGGCAGCGCGCACCTCATGGGCACGACACCCTCACCGACGGCGGGGTCTGCGCCGGCGGCTGATTGCACTGCCCCGGGACCTGCTCCACGCGAACGTTGACGGGAAAGCGCCAGACTGCCGGCGTATAGCCGGCCTTCATCGCGCGGTTGGGTTGGGTCGTAGAGCCGGGATCGAAGCCGTCCGTCTCGCCGATCACCACCTCCACCAGGTGCACGCCGCTGGTGACGATCCCCACCTGGTCGGCGTCGAATGGGAAGGTGCGCACCGCTCGGGTGATCGCCAACGCATCGTCGAAGGTACCGAGCAGGACATCGGTGGCCCAGGGGCGCGTCGAGGAGGGGTTGGTGACGTCGTAGTCGACGAACCACAACACTTGCAGATCGATCGTCGGATCGTCCTCGTGGACGAGGAGGTTGTCGAACGACAGCTGGCAATGGCAAGCCGGCGACAGCGCCGCGTCTGCGGCGCCCTGGCGGATGAGGGTGAGCTGGGGTGGCCGAAGGTAGTCTGGGATCGACTCTACGACGATGTAGGGCGCCGGATGCGGGGCCTGGACGATCGGCTCCACCGTCTGGGGAATCAGGCAGGAAACCTGTGCGCACACCAGCACGCCCAGGATCGACGCAAGCGCTGCGCCACGAGAAAACCGCTGGAAAAGGAATTGCTTGGTGCGCTGCGGACGGTGTGGGAAAAGCGCCTTCCGCGACATTTCTGTCACTGGTCGTCCAGGGATTCATCGGGAGGAAGCGTCTCGCCTCGCTTCTCGGCCTCCAGCCGCTCGAGATGACGGAAGATCGTGCGCGGGTCCACGCCCAGGTCCTTGGCGGTCTTGGTGCGGTTCCCGCTGTTCCGCTCCAGCACCTCGTTGATGTAGCGCTTCTGCCACTCGTCGCGCGCCTGCGCGAGCGGCAGGATGGGCTCCAGCTGCTCGGGCCGCAGCTCCAGATCGTCCGGAGTGATCAGCGGCCGTTCGGCCAGCACCACCGCCTTCTTGATGCGGTTCTCCAGCTGGCGGATGTTGCCCGGCCAGCGAAAGCGCTTGACGGCGACCAGCGCCTGCGGCGAGAAGCCCTTCACCTTGCTCCCCAGCTCGCGCACGGCCCGGCCCAGGAACCACTTCGCCAGCATCACCGCGTCCTCGCCGCGGTCGCGCAGCGCCGGGAGATGCAAGTGGATCACGTTGATGCGGTAGTAGAGGTCCTCGCGGAACCGGCCCGCCTTCATCTCCTCGTCCACGTCCTTGTTGGTGGCCGCGACCACCCGGATGTCGACGGGTTCCGCCTTGTTCTCTCCCACGCGGGTCACCGCGCGGTCCTGCAGCGCGCGCAAGAGCTTCACTTGCAGACCGGCCGCCATCTCTCCGATCTCGTCCAGGAACAGCGTTCCGCCGCTCGCCGCCTGGAACCGCCCGGGCCGCGCGGCGACGGCGCCGGTGAACGCGCCCTTGGCGTGGCCGAAGAGCTCGCTCTCGAGCAGGTTCTCGGGAATGGCGCCACAGTTGATGGCCACGAAGGGGCCGTTGTGCCGTGGGCTCCGGCGGTGGATCTCGCGCGCGATCAGCTCCTTGCCGGTGCCGGTCTCTCCCGTGACCAGCACGCTGATGTCGGTTCCGGCCACCTTGTCGATCTTGTGGAAGATGTCCCGCATCGGATCGCAGGCGCCGATGATGTCCCCGTAAGCCTGCGCCTCGAGGCGGTCCTGCAGCGCCTTCTTGTCGGCGCGGAGCTCGTCCAGCTGCCGCCCCAGCTCGATGAGGAGGGCGGCGGTGCTGCAGAAGCTGGTCGCCACCTCGAGCTCGCGCTCGGTGAAGAGGTTCGTCAGCTTGTCGTTGCCGAGATAGATTGCTCCCAGCAGCTCTCCCCGCATCACCAGCGGCAGGCACATCACCGACGCCAGCTTCAGATTGACTACGCTCTCGCTGGCGTTGAACTGCGCATCGTGCAGCGCATCCTCGATGCGCAGCGGCTGCCGCGTCTGCAGCACCCGCTGGACGATGGTGTCCGAGAGGCCTTCGACGGCGTCAGCCACGTTCTCCCGCTGGAAATTGCGCGCCTTGAGGATGTGCGGCGAACCATCCGTCACTTCCAGCACGAATCCCTTGTCGGCCGACACCACCTCGATGAGCGCGTCGAGGAGGCGGGTGAGCGCCCCATCGAGGCCGGGCTCTCTCGCGAGCTGCCCCGCGAACTCGGCGAGGCGCGTGGTGGCCAGCGACTCGGGGGCTACCGACCCGGGGAGCCGGATCTGGGCAGGCGCGGCCGTCCGTTCGCCGCTCTGGAAAACGAGCTGGGTGGTGCCGAGCTGGATCGTGTCTCCGTCCGTCAAGGTGTGCTGCCCGCGCTTCCGTCCATTTACGACCAGCTGGGCGCCTTCGAGCGCCGTGGCGATGAAGGACTGCCCGTCGAACTGGATGGCCACGACGCCGCGCAGATCGGGCACCCGCACGTCGCTGTCGGCCGCCGCCGCCAGCGTGGTCAGCGGCTTGATCAGCGGCACGAAGGAGGGCGCCGCGCCCTGGGTATGGACCACCAGCGTGGCCATCAGCGGCCCTGCCCGGGCTGGAGGAGCCGATCGGGAAGCTGCTCCTCCGGTTTGAAGTTGATGGCTGCCTGGATCGCGCCACCCACCCAAAGCCCGTAGAACAGGGCCGCGCCGACCCACTTCACCACGTTGAGCCTCTGCGCCGACTTGTACGGCGTGGCCCCAGGTCCGGTGTCGTCGAACTTCCCGGTGGCGTTGTCCCGAAGCTGCTCGATCAGCAGCGCGCTGCCGGCGCTGGCGGCGCCGGTGACCAGCTGCGAGACGGCCAGGAAGGTGCCCAGCTTCCGATCGCCGTTCTGGAACTGCCCGATGCCGAACGGCATCATCGTCACCCAGAACTCGTGCTGGATGACGCGCCGCTCGATGGAGGGCGAGATCTCCTGGAGCCGCCGCCGTTCCGCCTCCAGCTCGCGTTGCCTCCTGCGCTCCGCTTCCTCTGCCGCGGTCCTCTTCTGCGCGTCCTGCTGGGCCTGCTTCTGCGCGCGGAGCGGCGCCAGACGCGGCTCGGCTTCCCTCTTCACCTTCTCGAAGAAGGACACGGCCGCCGGCGGGACGTAGAAGGGATCCAGCTCGGCATCCGGGTCGAGGTAGAGGTACTCGAGGAACGCGCTGTACGCTTCGCCCTTGCGCCCCTGGTAGAACAAGGAGAGTCCGAGCAGCCGATACGCTTCCGCCCGCGTCTGCAGGGAGTCGAAGCGACCCGCCTCCACCAGCGCGGAGAGGAGCTTGGAAGCCTGGGCGTAGTCGCCGTACTCGAACGTCACGCGGGCGCGCGCCATCGCGTCCGCCGCCGCGCGAGACTGCTCCTGCGTGGGCTGCCCCTGCGCCAGCTGCATGACGATGGCCAGGGCGGCGATCATGGCGTGGCCTTCTCGTAATCCAGCTTGTTGACGAAGCCGGCCTTGAGGATGACGGAGAGGCTCCGGTCGCCGATGGTCACGGTCGCGTTCTGGACGGTATCGGTCATGGCATAGGGACGGGGATCGGACGCGGTGCCGACCAGCACTCCGTCCACCAGGACGCGGGCATCGGGAGGGGCGTTGACCACCTCGAACCGCGCGGGGTTGGGCAATCCGTAGCGGAGCTTGTACATCTCCTGGTTCTTCGTCACCGTCACCACCTGGTTGGCGTCCGCGCAGCAGGGGTGCCGCACCGTCACGTGGTGCGGCCCGGGCGAAAGCTTCAGCTCGAAGATGCTCTCGTTGCCGAGGTCGCGCCCGTCGAGCGTGACCTGACCGCCGAAACGCGGGTGCAGCTTGACGTCGACGAGCTCCGGTGGCTTCGGCGGCGGCGGAGGAGGGCGCCTGGCCGGGGGTGCGGAGACCAGGGGCGGCGGGGCGCTGGTCGCGATCTGCTCGGCGGCCGGAGGCGTCGTGGGTGGCTTGGTGGCGGATTCCGCTTCGCGCTTTTCGCGCGCGCTCTGCTCGAGGGCCACCTTTTGTTGAGCGATGCGCTCCGCCTCCGCCCTCGCGTACTCGCGCTGCGTAGCGTCGTACAGCTCCCGACCGGCCGCGACCACGACCGCGACGGAGACCAGCCCGATGATCGTGCCGCGGGCCAGCTTGAACAGGCGATCGCGCCGGCGGATCCGATCGACCCGGCCCTTCGCCTGCGCATTCCGCGGCTCGAGCGCGAGCGCCCGCCCGAAGGCGGCCAGCGCCGCGCTGGTCCGCTTGTGGGCGAGGTGTTCCTCTCCAACGGAGAGGCTGCGCGAGACCAGCCGCGCGCGCACATTGGCCGCATGGGCCTCGGGCGCCCGGACGAACGCGGCCAGCTCGCGGACGGGCTCGTCGATCCCCGCATCGTGCAGGAGCTGCTCCAGCTCGAGCTTCACCTCGGCGGCGCTCTGGTATCGCCGGGCCGGGTCGTTCTCCAGGCAGCGGCCGATGATCTTCGCCTGCGCGTCGCCGATGGACGCCCTCACCGTGCGCGGATCGAGCCGTGTCCCTTCCAGGATGCTGCGCAGCAGCGCGGCAGGCGACGTTCCCTGGTATGGCAGTTTCCCGCACGAGAGCCAGTAGAGGATGGTCCCGAACGAGAACAGGTCGGCGCGCGGGTCGACCGGCTTGCCTTCGATCGTCTCGGGGGCCAGGTGCGCGGGCGAGCCCAGGATGCTGCCCGTGACCGTGAACTTCTCGTCCGGGTCGAGGAGCGCGGCGATCCCGAAGTCGGTCAGCTTCACCACTCCGTCGTCGCGCACCATGATGTTCTCGGGCTTGAGGTCGCGGTGCACCACCCCGGCCGCGTGCGCGTGCTGGAGGGCCTCGGCGATGGGCAGCAGGCACGCCGCGGCCAGCTCCGGCGGATCGAAGGGATGCTCTTCAGCGAACACGCGCAGCGTGTGGCCGCGGATGAACTCGGTGACCAGGTAGCTCGGCTGCGCTTGCGGCCCGGAGAAGTCGTACACGTCGAGGATGTACGGGTGGTGGAGCCTGGCGACGGCGTGGGCTTCCCGATCGAAGCGCCTGCGGATGTCCTCCCGCGCGTGCAAGTGCGCGTGCAGGATCTTCACGGCCACGGTACGCCGGAGCTGGGTGTCCCAGCCACGCCAGACCACCGCCATCCCGCCTTGCCCGACCTGCTCCTCGAGCCGGTACCGGCCCAGCTCCACCGAACCTCCGCCGAAACCCTGACGCGCGTGTCGCGTTTCTACAGCGAAATTGCCAGCGGCGCCATTCCGTGGGAGCGAGACATCCGCGTCAGCGCCGGCCGGACCGCACCCGCTCCAGCAGCTCCTCCAGCAGCGCCTTGGGGTCGCGGGGCAGGGGGCGCGACGGGACCGCTTGGATGGGCGCGAAAGAGGCTGCGTGGGCCTTCTCGGACCGGGTTCCCGCCGCGGGCGAGCCGTTGGCCTGTGCGGCGGGCGGCGCATCGAGCTTCTCGGCGTCGTCGAGCTGGGCCCGGCCGGCCGGGCTGGCGAGCGCGCGCAGCTCCTCGAGTCGTTCCCGGAGGAGCTGGTTCTCCGGGTTCGCGGCTACCGCGCGCTCGTAGGCCTGCGCCGCTTCGAGGAAGCGGGCGGAGCTGGCGTAGACCTCCCCCCGCTCGGCGTCGCTGATCGGCGCCGCCGATGCGCCGGGCTCCGCCGGTTCGACGCGCCGGCGGCTCACCAGCTCGCTGGGCTGCAGCAGCGCGCGCACCGCCTCCATCCGCGTGCGGACGCGCTCGTCGTCCGGATGCTGGGCGAGATGCGCCTCGAAGAGCTCGAGCGCGGCGAGCAGCTCCCCGCGCCGGACCGCCCTCTCGGCTCTCTGTTCCAGCTCGTCGGCGCTCATCCGGGCGAATTGTACCGAATGCGCGATCAGGGCGCGAGGGCTGCCTGCGCCGCGGGAAGCAATCCGCGCGTGCGGCTCTGGAGGGCCAGCTGCTGCAGCCCGTCGACGGCGCTGGGAAACCGCGGCGCGAACCCGAGCGCGCGCAGGCGCTGCGTGTCGTACCACCGATCCGCCGAGAGCTGCTCGAGGAGATCGGGCTCGAGGCGCGGCGGCGCGATCGGCGGCTGCCCGCCGAAAGCCAGCCGCCAGCCGCGCGCGATCCGCCGGTTGAGTGGACCCCAGAGGACCCAATCGGGCAGGCGCTTCGCGAACCAGAGCCCGACCCGCGCCGGCCGCGGGGAATACGGGAGCCTCCCCGCCTCGCGCGCCCCGGTCGCCTGGAGGACGGCGCGCGCCAGCTCCTCCAGCGGGAGGGGCACGTCATCGGCGACATTGAACGCGCGCCCGTCCAGGGCTTCCGCGTCCGCGCCCACCAGCACCGCGGCCTGGGCGACGTCCTGCGCGTGCACGGTGTGCACCACCGGTCCCCGGCGGGGGACCCACAGAGCCCGGCCCGCCTGCGCGGCCAGCGCCGCGACCGCGAGCACCACCGCCAGCCCACGCCTCTGGCGCGGGCCGTAGGTGAGGGCCGGACGAAGGACCACCAGCTTCAGCCCCCGCGTGCGCCGCCAGAGAAACGCTTCGCGCTCCACCGCCCAGCGTGTCTCCCCGTGCTTGTCCACGGGGAGCTTCATCTCGCCCTCCTCGCAAGGGAGGTTTCGGGGCCGCCCGTAGACGGTCGCGCTGGAGAGCAGCAGGAACGGCGCACCCGCCTGCAGCGCCGCCGCCATCGCCCCGCGCACCGTCGCCAGGGCCTCCTGCCGGTCGTTGGCTCCCGGGAAGGCCGCGTGCGCCACCAGCTTGGTCCCTTTGGCCAGCCGCGCGGCGGCGAGGGCGCCCTCGGGCTGCGCCAGCTCCACGTCGCTGACCGTCGCGCCGGCCGCCCGGGCGGCGGTGCAGTCGCTCCCGGGACGATCGAGTGCGCGCACCTCCCACCCCTCCTCTGCGAAGGCCTCGCAAAGGTGAGATCCCACCAGGCCGGCTGCTCCCGTCACCAGCACCGCGCGCACAGGCCCGATCTGTCATGCCGCGCGCGCTCCCGCAACCCGTGGAGCCGCGGGGCAAATCCGTTCCCACAGTGTAGGTTCAGGACACGCAATTCGTACACTTTCGCGGACACGCCGCGCCCCGCTATGCTTCCAGCTCCACCGCGGGGGGCGCCGCAACGTGCAAGGTCTCGACGCACTCCTGATCGAGCGGTCACCGGACTTTCTCGTGATCCTCGACGCCGAGCTCCGCGTCGTCAAAGCGAGCGCCGGCCTCCGCTCCTCGGTTCCCCTGGTCGCTCCGGGCGAGAGCTTCGTCCGCTCCCTCGACGACCCCTCGCAGGAGCGCCTGCGGCAGGCGCTCACCATGCACCAGGACGGCACCTTCTCGCTCTCCCTCGAGCTGGTGCACCGCGGCCGCGAGAGGCTGATCAGCACCGCATACCGGTTCTACGGCGTCGAGCGGCCGTACTTCGCGGGAGTGGGCCGCGAGTCGGCGACATCCTCCGAGCTGGTGGACCAGGTCGACGTGCTCCGCCGCCGCTATCACGAGTCCGTCTCGCAGCTCGCCTCGCTCACCGGCAGGCTCCGTGAGCTGGCGATGATCGACTCGCTGACCGGCGTGCTGAACCGGCGCGCCTTCCTGGACCACGCGGACGGAGAGTGGGTCCGGCATCGCCGGCATGGCCACGCTCTCGCCTGCGCGATGATCGACGTGGATGGGTTCAAGAAGATCAACGACACCTTCGGACATGCTGCGGGAGACGCCGTACTGCAGCACATCGGCGCCCTGGTGCGGGCGACGTTGCGGGCCAGCGATCTTCCCGCGCGGCTGGGCGGGGATGAGTTCATCGCCCTGATGCCGGAGACGAATCTGGAGGGCGCGATGGCGACCGCGGAGCGGTTGCTCGGGCGGGTGGCGGCGCGGCCGCTGACGGTGCTCGACCAGAGCTTCGCGACTACGCTGTCGATCGGGGTCGCGGGGGCGGAGAGCTGCAATAGCCTGGAGGAGCTGATGGCGCGCGCGGACGCGGCGCTGTAT
>Ga0066709_100002778_pt1 | contig 13014 bp, 10 predicted proteins | sample GraSoiAngelo_158_FD_79665 | JGI IMG/M metagenome (GOLD analysis project Ga0066709, IMG submission 79665) | Grasslands soil microbial communities from the Angelo Coastal Reserve, California, USA - 14_1009_16_30cm | ecosystem: Environmental > Terrestrial > Soil > Grasslands | place: USA... | reverse complement strand
GGTGGCGGACCCTTCGCCGTCGCAGTCAACAGCACCGACTCCCGTGGACTCGCATGCTCACGCTGGGCCGACGATGGCTTCCTCAACCGCATGTGCTTCATCCTTATCCCGCAGTTCGCTTCGTCGCCACACATCTGAGATAAGAACCGGATGCGCTAACGAGCGCCCGTCCGGGTCCCTGCGGGGGGTATCAGGTAACTGATATCCCTACCGCGATCCAATGGCTCGTAGTTGGTGTAACCGCACGATCCGAGCCATTGAAATTTACGGAAACGACGAGCGCTTTAGGGATTGAGGAATCGTTCACTTCGCCGATCCTCCCACACTGACCGGCGCAATATCAGACTTCATCCCGAGCGCTCTTAAATACCCCTCATTTACGCGACACTTTTGCGAGCGGACACTCTCCAGCAACTCGGCGAAAGCACGGGTGATCGTCTCCTGTTCAGGCCGGGCCTTCAGCCGTTCTTCCACGTGTGCAGTGCCGCGCGGAAGCTTAGCGAAGTCCACGATCTTTCCCCAATCAGCGGGTGGGATAATGGTGACGATCGCCGACGGCTTTTCCATCTTCTTATACGGCCAGAAAGCCCATCCGATGCTGTTTTTTTCAAGCGACTTCACGAATTGCGTGATCCACTCATCGGTATTCTCCCCGGACTCGCCCATCCAGATCGGCACATCATAACGTTCGCGAAAATCAATGTATTGCCGTAACACGCTTTCATCCGGCGCCGTCCAATATTTGTGGAGTGTGTAAGCGACGTTCGTATCGAAAGGTTTGCCGAAGACCGAAAAGTTACTGTCCCACTGTGCGCCACCGAGAAAAAGAATGTGGTGAGCATCAATCTTTCGTATCTCGCCCGACAACCTCTTGTAGAGCGGTTCCAGCAAAGAATTCAAAGGCGCTAGCTTGGGAAAATGCGGGATCGGCTCATTCAGCAGGTCATAGCCGAGCACGGTGGGCTCATCGCGATAGTGCGCCGCCAGCCGACGCCAGATGGCGATCAGGTGCTCTTGCTCTTGTGGACTCTGGTATAGCCAAGGATATCCGGCGCCGTCATCGATGTTCGCGCCCGTTTGTCCGCCCGGTGCGGCATGCAGATCAAGAATTACATACAGACCTTCGGCACGGCTCCATCCGATCAGGCGGTCCAGCAGTCTGAAACCTTCCGCGTCATCGCTCTCAAAAAGGCTGTAATGCAAAGGAACTCGAATGGCGTTGAAGCCGGCCTGACGCAGGAGCACGATGTCCTCACGCGTGACGTAATTCTCGCGGTACGTCTGCCAGAATGCGGCCGACCCTTCAGGTCCAAGCAGCTCCAACACCAACTCGCGGATCTCTCTAGGAGATTGCGGGCCACCTTCGAATAGCCACATGTAACCTTCCGGCACCAGCCAGTTGCCCAGATTTGTCGCACGAAGGAGGAGCGGTTTACCAGCAGCATCGACGATCTGTTGGTGGTCGGTGTGTGCGAATTGCGCGCTCCCTTGGGAAATCAACGCCAGAAGAAGAAGCGGGAACTGTAGAAGTCTGAACATGAACATGATTCTCTCCGGCGGAAAGCCTATCACTCCGACACTTTTCCGCGGGCCTCAATTTCATGAGACAGGTAGCAGACAATCATTGAGTTTCAGGGCGTGGGAGGCAAAGTCAGAGTGACACCGGCCTGAACTTCAGCGTCGGTAGATTCCGTCGGTGCTTCAGCCCAAGTCGCTTCCTTCACTACTGCCGGCAATTCAATGCGAAAGATTGCGCCAGCTTGGGTACCGTTCTGACACATGATTTTTCCCTTGTGCTCCTGAATGATGCCGTAGCATGCGCTCAAGCCCAGTCCGGTCCCTTGCCCGATCGGCTTTGTAGTGTAGAAGGGATCGAACACACGGTCGGGCTCTTGCGCACCAGGACCATCGTCGGCAAATTCCAGCTGCACAAACTGATCGTGACGTCGGGTGCTCACGCTGAGCACGCCTCCGGTCTGCGCCATGGCTTGTAGCGCATTATTCGTGATGTGGAGGCATACCTGCAAAAGTTGATTGGAGTCGCCCAGTATCTGCGGTAGGTCGGAAGGCAAATCTGTGCGAACCTGTATGCCTCGAGCCCGCAATTGAGGTTGAGACAGCTTGACCGCGGTCTGCGCCAGGGCATTCATGTCCAGCAGAATCTTCTCCGCCGGAACCTGTTGCGCGAAGCTGAGCAGGCTGGAAACCAAACCCTTAGTGCGCCGTACCTGCTGAGCAATTTTGTCTGCCAGTACTCGCTGTTCATCTTTGAGTGGCGTTTCAGCTAGTAGATCCGCATAGCCTAGCATCGCGGTGAGTGGATTATTCAGTTCGTGAGCGGCTCCGCCCACCAGTTGTCCGAGTGAAGCCAGCTTCTCCGACTGCACCAGTTGGGCCTGCACTCGTCGGAGATTCTCAAACGATTCCTGGGACGTTCGCAGTAATCGCAGAAGTTCACGATCAAGCAGGTGTTGTTTAATAAAAACTAGCGCGCCCATCACCAGCATGGTAGCCAGCGTGACCACGAGCCGGAAGGTGCGAACGGAGGGTGGCGCGGTGGGATCGAATACTGACCACGCTGCGAACAAAGGCAGACTAAAAATAGCGATCATTCCCAACCGGGCCACCCACACTCCATGGCTGGGAGAGGCCTGAGCCGGCGACTGCTTTGGAGAAAGGTCTAGCGCCAGAAGACCCACACCGACGACCCATGCCATCGAGGCAACCAGCGGTATGTCATAAAGACTGCCGGAATAGTAGGTATGTCGTTCAATTCCCCAATTTGCCACGTAGGAGCTGAGTGCGTAAACCAGGCTGGCGCCGAACCAGTGCGCGTAAACCGTCCTCCACGAACCTTTGCTTCGCGTCCAAACTACTGCCAGGCCGGCGAGGAATACCATCTTCTCGGTCAAATAGAGAACGTTGAGCGCGTGCTCGTAAGTAGTCTCGTTAGTGTGCGAATACTGCCAAGGGATGACTGCAAACAGATACAAGTAGAGCCACCAGATCAGGAGTAACGCGAAATCAAGTGATCCCAGACGCGCGGTGCGATCGTCCTGCTCCACGTGTGGTTGTAGTGCGAGGGCCGCCATCATGGGGACAATGTGCAGAAAAAGGACTACATCTCCGACAAATGGGTTCGGAACATCGCGACGCAGGATGACTTCAAAATATGTCCAGAGAAGTTGGTACGCCAGCCAGAATGCTATTCCCAGAGTCATCAGCGCCCAGAACAGACGAGTTCGGCCGCGTGTAACTGCCACGTTAGGCAGAAGCGAAAGGGTACCAGAAAGAAGAAGCGCGCACTGAGTGAGGTCGCTGAATACAGTCAGCCCAAAAGTCGGCCGCAGAACCAGCGACGCAACCGACTGCGCAAATACCAACCCAGACGCAACTAGAATGCATACGCGCGAACGCTTAGTCATGGGCACCCGTGCGGCAATTCTAGACACCAAACCAGACAAAGAAACGTTACTTCCGTAATACGTGGTGACTGCGGCAGTTAAGGGAACGCCCCGGTACGCCGTGGCGATGGGCCAATTTCGACTTGCTCTTCCCTCGGGATGCCAATAATATCCGTGGAAACATCAAAGTTCTGCGGATCCCACTCGATTGCCATTCCGAGCTCTTCGACACCGATTCCTATGGAGACTCCGGGCCCCCGTTGGCCCCGGCGAAATACGTCGTGTGGAACGTTGGCTGGCGACCGCACGCGTCTTTCTCGCCATTTCTTTCCTGGTAGCCGTCTGGATGGATCCTGGGGAGATCCGCTATTCCCCGTGGGCGTACGGGTTATTAGGCTTTTACATCGTGCACGGCGTCGTAATCATGCTGCTGCTGCGCGTCCGGCAGGAATCGACCCCGTCCTTTCGCCTGCTGGTTCACGCCGCAGATGTAATTTGGCCAGCGCTAATTTCGATCTTTACCACTGGCCAGGGCAATCCATTCTTTCTCTTCTTTGTGTTTGTTCTGGCTGCGGCCGCATACCGCTGGGGATTATGGGAGACCGTGGGGACGGCCTCGGCGGCGGTCTGCCTGTTGTGGGGAGAAAGCCTCATCTTTCATCTGGGCTTCATCGACTGGGTGGATCGAATACTTCTGCGGCATAATCTGCCTCTGCTCCAAGTCGATGTCAGCGATTTCGAGCCTAAGCGGCTTTTTATGCGCTCAGCTTACCTGCTGGTGATGGGACTTCTGCTGGGATATCTAGCGGAGCAACAAAAGCAACTGCGTGCGGAAAAAGCTGTGATCGCACGCATTCTAGGCAAGGCACGGGTGGAGTCAGGCCTGACCGGCACGCTTCAGGAAATCGTCGGAGATCTGCTGACCATGTACGGCGCAACGTTTGCCCTGGTGGCCTCGCAGGACACCAGTAGCCAGCATGTATATGTCTGCGAAGTTCGGACCAAGACTAAAGGGTTGCCTGTTCTCCATTGGCTGGAGTCTTCGCCTACCGATCACGAAACATACTTGTACGACTGCCCAGCGGAAACCAGTTATGTCTGTCCGGCAAAGGGCGACTCAGCTGCCTCGACGGTTGTGGCATTGGATCGGACAGGCGCCAAGGTTCGGAATATTTCTCCTGCATTACTGGACGGCCTCTCCAAACGGCACCGGTTCCAGTGTGTGATGACTGTGTCTTTTATTTTTGGGCGAGAGTGGTGGGGGCGCATTTTTCTTTTGGATCCTTCATTGACCGGCGATCTCGAAGAGGAATTGCGCTTTTTGCAAGAACTAGTGCGCCAAGTGGGGCCAGCCGTCTACAACGTGTACCTGCTGCGTCGTTTGCGATTGCGGGCAGGAGCTGTGGAGCGCGCGCGCTTTGCTCGCGAGCTGCATGATGGCGCGGTGCAGTCGCTCATCGCCGTGGAGATGCAAGTAGATGTGCTGCGGCGTCAATCGGGCAGCCAGTCTGGTTCGGTGACCGGCGAATTGGGACGGATTCAAGGACTGCTTCGCGAAGAAGTCCTCAAGTTACGGGAATTGATGCAGCAGATGAAATCACTGGACGTGGACTCCCGCAAACTGCTGCGTTTTTTGGAAGACACGGTGGAAAGGTTTCAGCGCGAAACCGGAATTTCCGCCCGCTTTGTCTCGGAGATGATAGAACTCAACATGCCGCAGCCGGTATGCCGTGAAATTGCGCGCATCGTCCAAGAGGCATTGGTAAACGTTCGCAAGCACAGCGGTGCCCGCCAGGTGCTGGTGCGATTCAGTTCTAGTGACGCCAGGTGGAACCTGGTCATCGAGGACAACGGTTGTGGCTTCCCCTTCTCGGGCCGCCTTTCTCAGGCCGAACTGGAAGCGATGGGAAAAGGCCCAGTGGTGATCAAAGAACGCATTCGTTTGATTGATGGCGAACTCACGATAGAATCAAACCCTGGCCGGGGATCGCGGTTGGAAATCGGTGTTCCGCAGAAGCGGGAAGTAGCGTATGGATAACAGAAGATCGCAGCCCATCCGAATCGTGATCGCCGATGACCACCCCATTTTTCGCGATGGTTTGCGCCGACTGTTGGAAGCCGAAGCCGATCTTAAAGTGATTGGCGAAGCTTGCGATGGCGCCGAAGCAGTTAAGCTGGCACGTCAACTTAAGCCCGATATCCTGCTCTTGGATTTAGCCATGCCTCGCCATCCTGGGTTGGAGGCGCTGCGCGAATTGAGCTCCGGTTCCGCGAATTCTGTCCGCGTCATTTTGCTCACTGCCGCTGCCGAGAAAAATCAGATCGTGGAGGCATTGCAGCTCGGAGCCCGGGGCATAGTATTGAAGGATTCCGCCACTCAACTCTTATTGAAAAGTATTCATACCGTCATGGCGGGAGAATACTGGGTCGGGCGAGAAAGTGTCTCGAATCTGGTGCAATACCTCAGAACCCTGGTGCAATCTTCAGGTGAAGAGGCACGACAGAAGAAATTCGGGCTCACGCCGCGGGAGTTAGAAATCGTATCTGCCGTAGTTGCCGGTTATTCCAACAAAGAGATTGCGGAATACTTTAAAATCAGCGAAGACACGGTAAAGCACCATCTCAGCAACATCTTTGATAAGCTGGGCGTCTCCACTCGGCTGGAATTGGCATTGTTTGCAGTCAATCAGTCGCTGCCCCTCAAGACGATAGCCTGAACCGTATGGCACTTTGGTGCTATGCGTTTTCCACAGCCGGGCTATTGGCAGAACTCGATCATCCATCTACGATACGAGTCTAAGAAAAATCTGAGGACGTCCCCCGGTGATTTTCGCCGCAGGATAAATGTGTTCTCAGATTCAGCGGGAAGCGCTAATGCGCAAGGAGGGAAGCCCGTGAGAAGTGTTCTGCATCAATTATGGTCGGATGAAAAAGGTCAGGACATTGCCGAATACGCGGTGATGCTGGCCGTCATCTTAGTGATTGTTGTGGGCACGATCCGTTTGATCGGGTCCAATGCCAACAACGTCTTTTCGTCGGTTGGAAGTTCAATCCAGTAACCCTAGGCTGGGTTGTTCTACAACGCTTGACGACGATCGGGTCCAGCCCCCGCAACCGTGCCCCTTTTCTGTCCTGATTCCCTAAGTGCTACCCTCTTTTCCCAATGCGTGAGCCGAAGCTCACGCATTTGTTTTTGAGGGCGATTACTTCACCGGCGCGGTGAGAGCCACTTTGTCGGGGCCCGTGCCGGAGAGCCGAGTCAAATAGGGGAAGAAAGGTGTGACTTCAAAGGGCATTTTTTCCTGGGGAGACAGGATTGCGACAGGTTTGGTCTTCACTAATTCAATGTGATTGCTCCAGGGATCCAGCTTGATTCGTCCGCCCAGTGGCAAGGCAGCAATCTGATCGGTTTTTCGGACATCCAGCTTGGGTGCGGAGTTAAGCAAAGCCGACATTCGCAATGACTTACCATTTGCCAGGCTGTTCCCCAGATGGGGGCGGATCAGATGTTTGAGCTCCGGAGCACGGTCTTGCAAAGCTTTGAGGAATAATCCTGCGCTCCCCAATTTGTCTTTGTAGGGCGAGTTGGTGAGCAATTCCAACGCCTTCTTGTCAGCCGCGTCCTCATCACTGGCGCTGCGACCGAAGTCAAGCCGCTCAAAAGTTTCCTGGTCGGGGAAAAACATGCGGTCATTGAACGCCAGTTTTGTATCCAACCGGTGCCCCAACACAATATGACTGAGTTCGTGGGCCATCACCATGGCTAGCGACGCCTCATCCGGCAGCACATCGAGCAGACCACGGCTCACGACAATCGTATGTCCTATAGTGAAGGATTCCAGTGGTGAGGTCAGCAGCACTCGCGTGCGGACCTCAGGTTGGATCTCGAGGTTGTTGGTGACTGCGAGGTTATTCACCACGGTCTGCAGGATCTTGTCGACTTCACCTTCGGGAGCGAGCAGTCCGATCTTCTGCAGACGCTCGACGGCATTATCCTCAGCTTGACGCTCCCACAACCGCTCACTCTCAACCGGAACCGCGTCCTGACCCGAATCGCTCTGGTCGTGCACCTGCGGGGTGTCTACCAAAATCTGAGTAAATTCCTCGTTGCGGCCGAGGTGCTGAAGATCATAACCCCACAGACGTGTCTGAGCCTTGAATCGCAAACTGCGCGTCATTCGATAATGCAGATCGGATTCTTCGCTGTAAATGTAGGCGGGCAGCCAGAGGCCGGGCCGCAGATTCAGGCGCCAACTGTCAAAGTGCAGATAATAACTGTAGCGCGAAGCGGCGCTATAAGTTCCATTGAAACGAACAATGTTGTAATCCTGGTCTTCTACCCAAATTCTTCCCATGAATCGTCCACCGCCCGTATTCTTCTTGGGCTCGACGTCGATCACCAGGCAACGGACCTCTCCCAGGAATTCTCTTCTGACAAAGTTGAAGTCGTAGTACTTGCGCTGGAAGTCATCGTCTACGATCACCATCTGGGCAAAGCCGAGCGGCAGGAACTTCATCGCGTACAGGCTGGTCAATTTGGAAAACACACGGCTGCGAAATCCGGGCTGGCCCATGAAAGAACGATCCTCGGTCCCATTGCTCAAATCGATCCTGCCGAGAAAATATTGATCGTTGACCGGTACCATGCCCAGTTCGTGATCGCTCTTGAGGTTTTGGATATAAGTCTCGACTAAAGGATGGAGATGACGCATCTGCGCGGTGAAGAAATGCTCACGCTCTGCGACCTTGTCGAGGACCTGGTCAAATGATGCCGGACCGGGCACCGGTACATTTAACTGGGTTGCGGCCGGGTCATGGTTTTGCGAGAGCACACCCTTGGAATTGCCATCCTGACCCAGAGTCCACGTGGAAAGAAGAATGAATCCGAAAAAGGATAGAAGAGCGATCCTGAGAGTCCCCATAAATAATCCCTTCACGAAACCTGTTGCATCAAGCTAACTGAAACACGATATGCAGCACCGCGGTTGAATCTGCCGGCTGGCCATCCCGTAATGCTGGTTTAAAACGGATCTGCTCAGCCGCTCGGGTGGCCGCTTCGTCCAGGCCGTGGCCCAGGCCGCGCAGCACGCGCACAATGCGCAGCCGCCCGGACGATTCGAAAACGACTTCCAGCATTACTTCTCCTTCGATACGTAGCTTTCTAGCTTCATCGGTGTAAACCGGGGTAGGTTTTGAAAGGATTTCAGCAGGCACCAGTTTGGCCGCAACCGGCTCGGCAGCCTTGGTCTTGATCTGACCCTTGGAAGCAGATTCGGTATCCCCGAACCCGCTTTGCCTCACGGAACCGCGCGTAGCATTCACTCTTCCGCTGCCGTCTCCAGTGGCCCCTCCATTGCCAAACCCCGCACTTGCCACTACGCCACGCGCGCCTTGGGCTCCCCCAGTCCCATTGCCATAGCCCGGCCCGGAAGGCAGATCATAAGATCCCAGTTGGGCAATGGTTACTGGCCGGCCATTGTTCTCGCGGGCCGGCACGCCGTTGGGGTCGCCGAAGCCTCCGGTCTGCACATGTTCAGGGGCGCGCGCAATGGTCGGAGGCGCCGAGCTGCCTGTGGAAAAGACATTGGTTTTTACCAGTTGCCGGGGGATCACCGGCGCCGCAGGTGGTAATTGAACTGGCTTGTTTGTGGACACTTCAATCTTCGGAGGAACAGGTGGATCGTCGGGCCGGACCTTAGGCTTTATCTCGGGAGGAAGCCGAAGAACCTCTGGCGATGAGGCTTGCTCAACCACTGGAGGTTTCAGCAGCCGCACCGGTGCCGGCTCATGATTCACCGGGGGTGGCGTATCCACTAACCGGACAAAGTGATAGTCGTGTGCAGGCGGTGTCAGCACTTGAGGATGGATAACCCCCACCCAGGCGAATATCAGAATAGCTATGGCCTGGAATCCCATGCTGCCTACAAATTCTTTCCAGGGCGGCCGCGGCTGCGGGAGGCTGGAGAACAGGCCGTTCTCAGGAGGTGCAAGCATAATACGGGTCTGATGTTCAGCTACTCTTGGAAGCTGTCTGCTTCCTCAAAAAGGCTCGAAAGAAAGCACCAGAGTTCCCAGCCTTCGGCACCAGGAGTCGGCCGGGAAAGCCAGTCAATCAAGGAACACTTCCGGTTGTGAAAGCCGGTCCGCTTTCACAGGAACAAACCGAAGCGAGGGCTTACCCAGTAGCTGCTTACCTTTACGGAGAAACATGTTATCAAAACCGGCAGTGGGAAAGGCAACAATTTGTATCCGCTTGCTAACAATGACCCATTCGGGAAAAGGGGAATACACCTTTGCCGGCAATTTTGATGGGAGGCGCTCCGGAGGTCAGCAACGCACGACCTTAGGGCTATGGATGCCTCGGGTTGCGTTTCGAGTATCTACGACAAGCTGAGACTCACGGACAATGTGGCCGTAGTCATAGTCGGAGTGATCAGTCACGATAAGCACGCAATCGTACTGGCCAAGGTTTTCTAACGGGGTGCACTTCATCTGCAAATCGTATTTGCGTCCCTTGCCCACCATCGGGAAGTAGGGGTCGTTGTAGCAGACCTGGGCGCCTTCCTTTTGCAGCAATTCGATAATGGTCAGTGCGGGAGACTCGCGCAGATCGTCGATGTCCTTCTTGTACGCTACTCCGAGCACCAGCACTCGCGCCCCGTTTAGCGCCTTCTTACGTTGGTTCAGCGCGCTAACCACCGAGGCCAACACGTGATACGGCATGTTGATATTGATTTCGCCGGCTAGCTCAATGAAACGTGTGCGGAAGTCCCACTCCTTGGCCTTCCATGAAAGATAAAAGGGATCAACCGGAATGCAGTGCCCACCCAGGCCGGGCCCCGGGTAGAACGCTTGAAATCCAAACGGCTTGGTAGCGGCTGCGTCGATTACTTCCCAAATATCCAGCCCCATACGCAATGACAAGAGCTTCAATTCATTCACCAGCGCGATGTTGACACAGCGATAAATATTTTCCAGTAGCTTGGTCATTTCGGCTGCCGCCGGAGAAGATACGCGGACGATCCGATTGAAGATTGCGCCATATAGAGCGGCCGCCAGCTCGGATGCTTGTGGATCGAGGCCTCCAACCACTTTCGGGATGTCGCGTCGGGCCACCGTCTGGTTGCCCGGGTCCTCCCGCTCGGGAGAAAACGCGACGTAGAATTCTTGGCTATTCGACCCCGCACCGCGGGCTGCCTTCAAGCCCATCTTGTTACCCTTTTCCAGAATAGGGATCAGCACTTCCTCGGTGGTTCCAGGATAAGTTGTGCTCTCCAGGATCACCAGTTGGCCAGCCCGCAAATATGGGGCAAAGGCCTGCGCTGTGTTGGTGATGTAGCTGAGATCAGGTTCGTGGTATTCATTGAGCGGTGTCGGAACACAGATGATGATGGCATCCATCAGCGACGCTCGTGAGTAGTCTGCAGTAGCCTCAAACCCGCGCGTCCGCGCTTCCTGAATCTCCGTCGCCGAGATACGATAAATATAAGATCCACCCTGCGCCAGCGTGGACACTTTGCGCTGGTCAATGTCAAACCCGGTGACGGGAAATTTCTGCTCGGTGTAGAGCAGGGCCAAGGGCAAGCCGACGTAGCCTAGCCCAATCACGGCAACCCGCGCCTGTCGAGCTTCAATCTTGGTCTTCAGTTCAGAGAAAAGCGTGGTGGAGACTGATTGGGTAATGGTCATGATTGGAGTCTTGCGATTTCAGATTCTAGCATGCCCGGTCCCGGCTAACCGGTGGGTCAGCGTCCCTATAAGGTTCCCAGATTGCAGCTTGTTTTGGCACTCATTTCGCGTAATCTGCGATTACTTCCGTCAGCTGTGAAGTGGTAGTTAGGAGAAGAAAAGGGATGTGCCCTTGAGTAATACGGGGCAGTTGAGAAATTCGTGTGATCGGGATGCCGATGCGTAGGATTCGGATCAGCGTAGTGCTCGCAATGCTGGTATGGGCAGCGCTGGCAACCTCAGGCCGATTCCTTGTCGTCGACCAGCCCCGGCAATCGGATGTGATTCTGGTTCTGGCCGGCGAAACAGATCGTCGACCAGCGCGTGGTTTGGAGTTGCTCGCTCAAGGTTATGCGCCTCGGCTGATTCTCGATGTTGAAGCCCAATCGAAAATCTATCAGTGGAGCGAGCCAGAACTGGCCCAGAAATATGTCGAAGGATTGGGACGGGCGCAGTCCATCACGATCTGCCGGATCGACGGACTCTCTACCAGAGAAGAAGCCATCGCTGCTGGCCGCTGTTTGCGGGAGGTTACTGGAAAGAACGTTCTCCTGGTCACTTCTGACTATCACACCAGGCGGGCGCTCAGTATTTTTAAGCGCGAGGTCCCCGATCGTAATTTCAGCGTAGCGGCCGCATTCGATTCGCGCGAGTTTGGAGTGAAATGGTGGCAACACCGGGAATGGGCGAAAGTAAACTTTTACGAGTGGTTGCGGTTATTGTGGTGGGAGTTGGTGGATCGCTGGCGGTAGTGTGGTCGACAACCGCGAGGTAACCCGGGAAACCGATTGACCGGCATTGCCGCACGCGCTACCCATGGCGCACAATACTTTGACAGGATTGGAGTCGGAGATGCATCCATCGAGACTGCGCAACATTTTCTGCTGGGTGCTAATTGGCTTACTACCCGGAGCGCTGCTGGCGGCTGATTCTGGGGCAGCCATGCTGTATGCCAAGGGAACGGCCTGGATCAATGGCGCCAGCGTGCCACGCAGTTCTGCGGTTTTTCCCGGCGATTTGGTGCAGACCAAGCCGGACGCAGTGGTCCATATCAATGCGACGGGTTCGAGCGTGATGATTCAGTCAGATTCACTGGTGAAGTATGAAGGCAATGCGGTGTCGGTGGAGCATGGAGCTGTGACGGTGTCGACCACGAACGGTATGAGCATTCGGGACGGGGGCGTGGGAGTGGTGCCGGTATCCAGCGCGCAGACAGTATTTGAAGTGAGGGATGTGAGCGGCACCGTAGAGATCATGGCCCGCACGGGTGATGTGAGCGTGAGCACTGGAACTGAGACGAGCACGCTGGCCCAGGGCGAGCAGACCACGCGGGATGATTCGGAGAACCGGAAAAAGAGGAGGAGAGCGGCCGGGGCGGCACCTGCGGCTGGCGGCGCTGTCCTGGATTCTCCATACGCCGTCGCGGCTGGTGCCGGAGCAGTGGGAGGATTACTGCTCTGGGTGTTGCTGCAGGGAGACGATCCCGCTAGCCCGGTGGATCCATAGATTGGACCTGAGGGCTTCCTCGGTGCTGATTTCTTGATTGTTACCGCTTGGTCTGCGTTGCGATCGGATTTCGTGTTCGGGAATTACTACTCACCCAGTCTCGCAATACTCGCTGAGAATCCCCAGTCAAATCAACGAAGCGAACCCCCAGCCATCCCTGCGCATCCCGCCAAACTATTTCAGCCGTCGCACTGAGTGAATTCGATGTACCCGGAAGTACGCAGGTGAGGTTTAGCGGCTCAGAAGCAGCTAATGATCCGTCAATACGAAGCGCTGCTCCACCCTCACTCAGATCAATAATAACCGCACGACGCTCAGCTTTGCCTTCCCGAGACAAGGTAGCGTCAATTTCAACCCGAACCCGTGGGGACTGCCG
>Ga0066709_100002777_pt1 | contig 13015 bp, 10 predicted proteins | sample GraSoiAngelo_158_FD_79665 | JGI IMG/M metagenome (GOLD analysis project Ga0066709, IMG submission 79665) | Grasslands soil microbial communities from the Angelo Coastal Reserve, California, USA - 14_1009_16_30cm | ecosystem: Environmental > Terrestrial > Soil > Grasslands | place: USA... | reverse complement strand
GGGCGCCGCGTCGTCGTGGTGGAGGAAGGCCCCTGGGTCGACCCCGACGCGCTCGAGCCCTTCTCGCTCGAGGAGATGGTGGCCAAGTACCGCCACCGGGGGCTGTCCGCCGCGCTCGGCTCTCCCACCATCGCCTACGCCGAAGGCCGGTGCGTCGGCGGCAGCACCGAGATCAACAGCGGCCTCTGGCACCGCCTCCCGCCGTACCTGGCCGACGAATGGCGGCACACGTACCGCATCGACGAGTTCAGCCCCGAGACGCTCGATCGCTACGCCGAGGGCGTCGAGCGGGAGCTGTCCGTCTCACGGGTGCCCGGCGCGCCGCCGCCGTCGTCGGCCGTCCTGGAACGGGGAGCCACCAAGCTCGGTTGGCGCAACGTCGAGTTCTCCCGGGTGTTCCGCTACGACACGAACGGTCGGGGCGTGAAGCAGACGATGACGCGCACGCTCCTGCCCAGCGCGCTCGACGCCGGGGCATCGCTGATCGCCGATTGCAGCGTGACCCGGCTCCTGCGCAAGGGCGACCGGATCATCGGCGCCCGGTGCCGTCGTCGCCACGCCGGCGGTGCCGTCGAGCACATCACCATCCACGCCGATCACGTCTTCGTCTGCGGCGGCGCCATCCAGACGCCCGCTCTCCTGCAGCGCAGCGGTGTGCGGCACGGCGTCGGCGCCGGCCTCAAGCTGCACCCCACGATCAAGATCGCGGCCCGCTTCCCGCAACCGCTGGACCACGACGGCGTGCCGATGCACCGGATCACGGAGTTCGCGCCGAACCTCACCATCGGCGGCTCGGCCAGCCGGCGGGGACACGTCGCCATGGCCCTCGCGGAATCAGCAGGCGACTACCGCGACGCGCTCGACAACTGGGAGCACGTGCTCGTCTACTACGCGGCCATCCGCAGCGACGCCGGCGGACGGGTCATGGCGGTGCCGGGCGCACGGGCGCCCCTCGTCACGTACCGCCTCACCGAGGCCGACATGAGCCGGCTGGCGCGCGGGCTCGTGCACCTGGGCGAGGTGCTCCTGGCGGCAGGGGCGACCGAGCTGTACCCGTCGGTGGCCGACGGCCTCGTCGCCCGGCGCACCGAGGATCTGGTGGCGTGGTGGGACGCGGTCACGCGCCGCCGCACGAACCTCATGACCGTCCACATGACCTCCACCGTGCGCATGGGCGAGGAGCGGTCGCGGACGGGCGCGGACAGCTTCGGCCGCGTCTGGGGCTTCCGGAACCTGCGCGTCAACGACGCCTCGCTCCTGCCCGACGCCCCCGGCGTGAACCCGCAGTCGGCGACGATGACCATCGCGGCCCGCAACGTCGCCCACTTCCTCGCCGAAGCGTGACCCGGCACGCGTGACCCGGGACGCGGGCGGAACCGAACTTCGTTCCTCCCCCGCCTGAGTAGGGTGGCCGCGGGCGATCTCGGGAGGAGCCGTGGCCGACACCGATCTCGAGCAGCTGGGCATCAACGTCATCCGCGGTCTCGCCATGGATGCCCCACAACGCGCCAACTCGGGCCATCCCGGCACCGCCATGGCGCTGGCTCCGCTCGCCCACGTCCTGTGGACGCGCGTGATGCGGTACGACCCCACCGACCCGGCGTGGCCCGACCGCGACCGGTTCGTGCTCTCCGCGGGCCACGCATGCATCCTCCTGTACTCGATGCTCTACCTCACCGGCTACGGGCTCACCCTCGACGACCTCAAGTCCTTCCGGCAATGGGGCAGCCGCACGCCCGGGCACCCCGAGGTGCACCACACGCCGGGGGTCGACATCACCACCGGCCCGCTCGGCCAGGGCTTCGCGAGCGCGGTCGGGATGGGCATCGCCGAGCGCTGGCTCCGCGCCCGCTTCGATCGCGAGATCTGCGACCACCACACGTTCGTCATCTGCAGCGACGGTGACCTGGAAGAGGGCATCAGCAACGAGGCCGCCTCCCTCGCCGGCCACCTGGGCCTCGGCCGCCTCGTCTACGTCTACGACGACAACCACATCTCGATCGACGGTCCCACCGAGCTCGCCTACAGCGACGATGTCGCCGGACGCTTCCGCGCCTACGGCTGGCACGTGCAGCAGCTCGGCGAGGCGGCCAACGACACCAAGAAGCTCGAGTCCGCGCTGCGCCGGGCCAAGAACGTCGAGGACAAGCCGTCGCTCGTCATCGTGCGCAGCCACATCGGCTGGCCGTCACCGAGATGGACCGACACCGAGCAGGCGCACGGCAACCCGCTCGGCGAGGACGACGTGCGCGCCACCAAGGAGATCCTCGGACTGCCACCCGACCAGACCTTCTGGGTGCCCGACGAGGTGGTCGAGATGTACCGCGAGGCGATCCCCCGCGGCCAGCGCCTCCGCAACGCGTGGCACACCCGCCTCGACGGGTGGACGGGCGATCGCGCCGAGCTCGACGCCTGCCTCGCGGGTCGCGGGCTCGCGGGCTGGGAGGCGAAGCTGCCGACGTGGGCGCCCGGCGAGTCGGTCGCCACCCGCCAAGCCGGTGGGCAGGTAGTCAACGCGCTGGCCGACGTGGTGCCCGGGTTGCTAGGCGGGGGCGCCGACCTCACCGGGAACACGGGCACCAACCTCAAGGACCACGGCGTCCAGTCGAACGACGACCCCGGCGGCCGTCTGCTCTACTTCGGCATCCGCGAGCACGGCATGGGCGCCATCCTCAACGGAATGGCGCTGCACGGCGGCGTCCTCCCCTTCGGCGGCACCTTCTTCTGCTTCAGCGACTACATGCGTCCGGCCGTGCGCCTGGCCGCCCTGAGCGAGGCGCACGTCGTCTACCACTGGACCCACGACTCCGTCGGGCTCGGTGAGGACGGACCGACCCACCAGCCCGTCGAGCAGCTGGCCGCCATGCGGGCGATGCCGCAGCTGCGCGTGATCCGCCCGGCCGACGCCAACGAAACCGCACAGGCCTGGCGCGTCGCCGTCGACTCTGACGGCCCGACCGGGCTCGTGCTCTCTCGCCAGAGCGTGCCGGTGCTCGAGGGCACCGCGGGCAACGAGGGCGTGCAACGGGGCGGCTACGTGCTGGTCGAGGCGGACGGCGCGCCCGAGCTCGTCATCATCGGCACCGGCAGCGAGGTCCACGTCTGCGTCGAGGCGGCGCGGCTGCTCGCGGCGGACGGCGTCGCGGCGCGTGTCGTCTCGCTCCCGTCGTGGGAGCTCTTCGCCGAGCAGGACGAGGCGTACCGCGAGTCGGTGCTGCCGCCGGGACTGCCGCGCCTCGCAGTGGAGGCCGCGAGCCCCTTTGGCTGGGAGCGCTACGCGGACGACTCGGTGACCATCGACCGCTTCGGCGCGTCCGCGCCGGGGAAGGTCGTCCTCGAGAACCTGGGCTTCACCCCCGCCAACGTGGCGGTGCGGGCCCGAGCCCTCCTCACCAAGACAAAGGGTCGATGATGAGCTCACGCGCTAGCGACACCAAGCTGCGACAACTGTTCCGGGAGCAGGGCCAGAGCCCGTGGCTCGACAATCTCAAGCGCGGCTACCTCGTGAGCGGGGAGCTGGCACGAATGGTCGAGTGCGGGATCCGGGGGATTACGTCGAACCCCACGATCTTCCAGAAGGCGATCTCCGCGAGCGGCGACTACGACAAGCAGTTCGACGCGCTGACCCGCCGCCACGAGTCGGTCGAGGACGCGTATTGGGACCTCGTGATCGACGACATCGAGCACGCGCTCCAGGTCCTGCGCGCCGTCTACGACGAGAGCGGGGGTGGTGACGGCTTCGTGTCGATCGAGCTCGCGCCCGGCCTCGCGCTGGACACCGAGGGGAGCATCGCATCGGCGCGCGACCTCCACCGGCGGATCGCCCAACCCAACCTGTTCGTGAAGATCCCCGCGACTGCAGAGGGCGTGCCCGCCATCCGCCAGATGATCAGCGAGGGCCGCAGCATCAACATCACGCTGATCTTCTCGCTCGAGCGCTACGCGGACGTGATCGAGGCCTACCTCTCGGGCCTCGAGGCCTACGACGGCGACCTGGCGCCGGTGCACAGCGTGGCCTCGTTCTTCGTCAGCCGGGTCGACACCGAGGTCGATCGCCGTCTCAACGCGATCGGCACGCCCGACGCGCTGGCGTTGCGCGGCAAGGCAGCCGTCGCCCAGGCGAAGCTCGCGTACCAACTCTTCCTCGAGCAGTTCTCGGGCGCGCGCTGGGAGCGTCTCACCAAACGGGGCGCCCGGGTGCAGCGGCCGCTGTGGGCCTCGACGTCGACCAAGAACCCCAACTATCCCGACACCCTCTACGTCGACGATCTCATCGGGCCCGACACCATCAACACGATGCCCGAGAGCACGATCGAGGCGTTCGAGGATCACGGTCGCATCGCCCGCACGATCGACGAGGGCGTCGACGACTCGCGCGCCGTCATGGCGTCTCTCGCGGCGGTCGGCGTCGACATGGTCGACGTCGGTCGGGTACTCGAGGACGAGGGCGTGGCTTCCTTCGCCAAGTCGTTCGACGAGCTCATCGAGACGTTGCGCGAGAAGGGCGACCGCCTGGCCGGAACGGCGTGAGCGACACCAACCCACTGACGGAGGCGGTGGGCGACAAGGTGGCGCCTCCGGCCGTCCTCGTCGTGTTCGGCGCGTCCGGCGACCTCACCAGTCGCAAGCTCATGCCCGCGGTGGAGCGGCTCGCCCTGCGCCGGCTGCTGCCCGCCGGCTTCTCAGTCGTAGGCGTGGCGCGCACCGAGATGGCCGACGACGACTTCCGCGAGCGCATGCGCGTCGCGGTCGAGAAGCTGGGGGGAGGTGGCGACGAGGCGGGGCCGGTGTGGGCCGCGTTCACCGGCGGCTTCCGCTACGTGGCCGGCGACTACGGCTCCCCCGAGACGTTCGACCAGCTCAAATCGGTGCTGGACCAGCTGGACCGCGAGCGTGGCACCAGCGGCAACCGGCTGTACTACTTGGCCACGCCGCCGGCCACCTTCCCGGTGATCGTGAGCGGGCTCGCAGAGCACGGGCTCAACCGGCCGACGACCGATGGCGCGTTCGTGCGCATCGTCATCGAGAAGCCGTACGGACACGACGAGCAGAGTGCCCGCGACCTCGACGCGGAGGTGCACGCCGGGTTCGCCGAGGACCAGGTGTACCGCATCGACCACTACCTCGGGAAGGAGACGGTCCAGAACGTCCTCGCCCTCCGCTTCGCGAACACGATCTTCGAGCCCATCTGGAACCGGCGTTACGTCGACCACGTGCAGATCACCGTCGCCGAAGAGCTCGGGGTGGGTCACCGCGGGAGCTTCTACGAGAAGGCGGGCGCGCTGCGCGACATCGTGCAGAACCACGTCATGCAGGTGCTCGCGCTCACGCTCATGGAGCCGCCTGCGACCTTCGACGCCGATGGCATCCGCGACGAGAAGGTGAAGGCGCTCAAGGCGGTGGACGTGATGTCCGTCGATGAGGTCGCTGAGCACGTGGTGCGGGCGCAGTACACGGCCGGGTGGGTCGGGGGCGAAGAGGTGCCCGGCTACCGCGACGCGGTGGGCGTCGACCCGCACAGCCAGACCGAGACCTACATGGCGATGCGACTCAAGGTCGACAACTGGCGGTGGGCGGGCGTGCCGTTCTACGTGCGCACGGGCAAGCGCCTGCCCAAGCGCGTCACCGAGGTCGCGATGGAGTTCCACCGTCCACCGCACCTGGCGTTCAACGAGAGGCAGGCCATCGGGCTGGCCCCCGACGCCCTCGTCCTTCGCATTCAACCCGACGAGGGCATCACGCTGCGCTTCGGCGCCAAAGTCCCGGGCCAGGAGTTCCAGGTGCGGTCGGTCTCGATGGACTTCTTCTATGGCGCCGCCTTCCTTGAAGAGACGCCCGAGGCATATGAACGGCTGCTCCTCGACGCGCTCGTCGGCGACCAGACCCTCTTCATCCGCAGCGACGAGGTCGAGCAGGCGTGGCAGATCGTCGACCCCATCCTGCGCGCGTGGGCGGACGAGACCGCGCCGCTGGCGCGCTACGAAGCCGGCGGCTGGGGGCCGGCGGAGGCCGACCAGCTCCTCGCGCGCGACGGGCGGCAGTGGCGGAAGCCGTGACCGCCGACGGGCCGCGGTCCGACGACGCTGAGCCCAAGAGCGCGCCGATCACGACGCTCGGATCGTGGGAGGGCGACGGCGTCACCGTCGCCCAGATCGCGGCGGCGCTGTCCGAGCTGCGCCGGCACGAGCAGCGGGCGGCCGTGCGCACGAGCGTGCTGACGCTCGTGGCCGTGGTTCGCGACCCCGAGATCGTCGACGTCACCATCGACACGGTGCGCGAGCTCGGCGCCCGTCATCCGTCGCGCACGCTCGTCCTCGTGGTCGCCGACACCGACGACGACCCCGGCATCGACGCCATCGTCTCCGTGCACAGCCTGCGCGACCAGGGGCCGACGGTGTGCTTCGAGGACGTCGTGCTCCGGGTGCGGGGACCCGCCCGCTGGCACCTCGACTCGCTCATCGAGCCGTTCACCCTCCCCGACCTCCCCGTCGCCGTCTGGCTGCCCAACCGGCTGCCCTCGCCGGGCGATCCCCTGCTCCGGACCGCCGATCGCCTCGTCGTCGACACCCGGGCGATCGGTGACCAGCCCGACTCCCTGGCCCAGGTGGCCCGCCTGCTGCGGCGCCTGCCGGTCACCGACCTGTCGTGGGTGCGCATCGCCCCGTGGCGTAGCCTGTTGGCGGGCCTGTTCGAGGGCCACGCCTCGCGCCCGTTCCTCGATCACGTCACCCGCGTCGAGGTGGCCGGGCACTACGGTCCCCGTCACCTCCTGGCCGGTTGGCTCATGGCCACCCTGGAGCTCACCCGAGCGCACGTCCACATCGAGGAAGCCGAGCACGTGTCGATCCACATCTCCGCCGAGCACGAAGGGCGCGTCGGACGGTTCGCGGTGGCGCGACCCGCGGCCGAGCGCGTCATCCACTCGTCGGTCGAGATCGACGACGGCCCCACGATCGACCAGACGTGGCGCCTGCGCGCCCGCTGGCCCTCGCGCTCGCTCGCGGACGCGCTCACGCGCATGGGCGACGACCCGGTGTACCGGCGGGCGCTGCGGGGCGCGCTGGAGCTCGTGTCGTGAGCGGGGTGCGCGCGTGAACGGCGAGCTCATCGTGGTGGACGACGTGGCGGGTGAGTTCGCGGAACGCGTGATCGAGGCGTTCCACAACCGGCCCGGTGAAGGGTTCTCGATGGCGCTGTCGGGCGGCGACACCGCCCGCCGCTGCTACGAGCGCCTGGCCGCCGACGGTGGCGACCAGATCGACTGGTGGCAGGTCGACGTCTACTGGGGCGACGAACGGTGTGTGCCCCCTGACGACCACGACTCCAACCAGTGGCTGGGGCGCAAGGCGCTGCTCGAGCGGGTCGGCGCGGCCAACGCCGTCTACCCCATGCGCTGCGACGAGGGGCCCGACCCCTATCAGCAGCGGGTGGCGCAGCTCGGGCACTTCGACCTCGTGCACCTCGGCCTCGGCCCCGACGGGCACACCGCATCGCTGTTCCCCGGATCGGCCGCGCTCGATGCCGACGAAGGGCGGCTCGTCGTCATGAACGAGGACCCGCGGGGCAACAACCCGCACCCGCGCATGACGCTCACCTTCTCCGCCATCGCCCGCAGCCGCCTCGTGCTCGTCACCGCGTCTGGCGAGGGCCGGCGCTGGGCGCTGGCCGCGGTGTGCAACGGCGAGGACGTGCCCGCCGCGCGCATCCGCGCCGATCGCGTCGTCTGGCTCGCAGACCGCGAAGCCGCGGCCGGGCTCTGAAGGGCAGGCGGCCCCCCGTTCCGGTCACGGCGCGCGGGCACCCGTCAGGCGCGGCTCGCGATCTTCGTCATCAACGCCTGCTCGAGGTCTGAGGGGAACGGCGTCGGCGAGGCCACGAACGAGGCGGACACCAGCGCCCGTCCCTTCACGAACACCACCAGGTCCGACGCCACCGGGATGTCCTCACCTCGGATGGTGCGGAGGACGGCGATGGCGCGCATCGCAACCGCGTCGTCGCCGTACCGAGTGGTCAACGGGAGAGCATCGACGCGCACGTCGCCGAGGAAGAGCGTGGTCGTGGTCTGGTCCACCGACGTGGGCACCGGCTCCAGCTCGCGCGTCGTGCTCTGGATGGCCTGCTTGAAGCAGAACAGCGCGCGCGCCGTCTTCAACCCCGCCAGGTCCGACCGGGCGGCGGCCACCGAGGGGGCGAACGTCACGTTTGAGCTGACGTGCAGCGCTCCGAGCACGAACCCCTCCGAGCTGGCGCCGGCGGTTGCGGCCGAGGCGTCCTGCTCCTGCGCGAGGCAGTCCTCGATGGTGCGGTCGACCTCGTCGCTGCCGCCCTCCCCGGCGGTGCCCACCGCCGCCGCCTTCGACCAGCCCGCGGGGAAGTCCGCGCCGGTGAAGTTGATGCGCACGGCGCGGGCCTGATCGGCCTGAGACAGCTCCTGCTTCCGCGTGCCACCGCCACCGCAGCCGGCGACGAGCGCGCACGCCACGACGACGGCGCTCAGCCGACGGACCCGGCGAGCCGTCATCGTGCGCGTGCTCGGCATCACGGGCTCCCTCCCCTGAAGTCGTCTCCCCGAAGTCGTCTCCCCGAACTCGTCACCATTGCTCGCCGGGCCGCAATAGGGTGACATCCATGACCCCGGACCTGGCGGGAGCGACCCTCCCGGACCTCCTCGCGCTCGCGGCGGAGGTGCGCGACGACGCCCACGGCACGAGGATCACGTACTCCCCGAAGGTCTTCATCCCGCTGACCCAGCTGTGCCGCGACCGGTGCGGCTACTGCACGTTCGCGAAGGCCCCGGCGCGCATCGAGTCGCCGTACCTCGCTCCCGACGACGTTCTCGCGATCGCGCGCGCGGGTGCCGCGGCTGGATGTCACGAGGCCCTGTTCACCCTGGGCGAGCGCCCGGAGGCGCGCTATCCGGTGGCCGCCGCGTGGTTGGCCGAGCGCGGCTACACCTCGACCCTCGACTACCTCGCCGCCATGTGCCGGCTCGTGGTGAAGGAGACGGGTCTGCTGCCACACGCCAACGCGGGTGCGCTCTTCCGCGACGAGCTGGCGGCGCTGCGGCCGGTGAGCGCGTCGCAGGGCATGATGCTGGAGTCGCTCGACCCCGCGCTCGACTGTCACCGCGGCTCGCCCGACAAGACGCCCGAGCGCCGTCTGGCCACGCTCGACGCCGCTGGCGAGCTCGCCATCCCGTTCACCACCGGCATCCTCGTCGGCATCGGCGAGACGCGAGCGGCGCGCGTCGACGCGCTCGAGGCGATCGCGGCCTCGCATCACCGTCACGGCCACGTGCAAGAGGTGATCGTCCAGAACTTCCTGCCCAAGCCCGGCACCACGATGCACGCCGCGCCGCCGTGCCCCGACGATGTGTACCTGGAGGCGATCGCGCTGGCCCGGCTCGTCCTGCCGCCCGACGTGCACGTGCAGGCCCCGCCGAACCTCTCGGAGGACTTCGGCCGCCTGCTGAGCGCGGGCATCGACGACTGGGGCGGCGTGTCGCCGGTGACCCCCGACCACGTCAACCCGGAGCGCCCGTGGCCCGCGCTCGACCGTCTGCGCGAAGTAACCGAGGCGGCCGGCTTCACCCTCGCGCCCCGCCTCACGATCTACCCCGAGATGGCGCACGCTCCCGAGCGCTGGCTCGATCCGGCGATGCAGTTCCCGGTCCTCGACCGCGCCGATGCCGAGGGGTTGGGACGCGACGATCCCGTGTGGTACTCGGGGGGCGAGGGCCCGCCTCCGCGTCTGCTCCCCGCATCTCCGCGCGCCGGCGGCGCGGTCGGCGAGACGCTCGCCGGCGTGCTGTTGGGCCAGGAGCCCGACGTCGACGAGCTCGTCGCGCTGTTCTCGGCGCGGGGGGCCGAGGTGGCGGCGGTCGCCGAGGTGGCAGACGACCTGCGGCGCCGCGCCGTCGGCGATGTCGTCACCTGGGTCGCCAACCGCAACATCAACTACACCAACATCTGCACGTTCAAGTGCCGGTTCTGCGCGTTCTCGAAGGGGCCGCTCTCGCTCAACCTTCGCGGCGATCCCTACCTGCTCGGTATCGACGAGATCCAGCGTCGAGTGCTCGAGGCGGTCGATTTCGGCGCCACCGAGGTCTGCCTCCAGGGCGGCATCCACCCGAGCTTCGACGGCGACTACTACATCGACGTGTGCCGCGCGGTGAAGGCCGTCGCCCCCGCGATCCACGTGCACGGGTTCACCGCGCTGGAGGTCACGGAAGGCGCTCGGCGCCTGGGCGAGCCGTTGGCGGTCTACCTGCAGCGGCTCATCGACGTCGGCCTCAAGAGCCTCCCCGGCACCGCGGCCGAGATCCTCGACGACGAGGTGCGCGCCGCCCTGTGCCCCGACAAGATCGACACCGAGGAGTGGCTCGACGCGCACCGCACCGCCCACGGTGTCGGCCTGCGCTCGAACATCACGATCATGTTCGGCTCGATCGAGCGACCGGTGCACTGGGCCCGTCATCTGGTGCGCACCCGCGCCCTGCAGAAGGAGACCGGGGGCTTCACCGAGTTCGTGCCCCTGCCGTTCGTGCACATGGCGGCTCCGATCTACCTGCAGCGCAAGGCGCGTCGCGGCCCGACCTTTCGCGAGACGCTCCTCATGCACGCGGTCGCACGGATCGCCTATCACGGGTGGGTGCCGAACATCCAGGTGTCGTGGGTGAAGGTGGGCCCCGACGGCGCCCGTCAAGTGCTGGCGGCAGGCGCGAACGACCTCGGCGGCACCCTGATGGACGAGAACATCTCGCGCGCCGCCGGCGCGTCGCACGGCCAGCGCATGGACGAGCGCTCGTTCGGGGAGATCGTCGAGCCCCTCGGCCGTCCGCTCGAGCAGCGGACGACGCTGTACGGCCGGGTGGAGGCGGCGGCCTGACCCGCAGCTCCGTCGGCGCACCCGGTCTCTTCCCCGCCGACGCGGTGATTCGCCGAGTCGACGGCGAGAGCGTCCTCCTCCTCGGCGGCGGGCGGGCGCTGCTTATGCAGCTCGCGCACCCGATGGTTGCGGCCGCCGTCGCCGAGCACAGCGGCTTCCACGCCGACCCGTTCGCCCGGTTGCAGCGCACGCTCGAGGCATCGTTCGCGATCGTGTTCGGCACGACCGAGCAGGCTCGTGCCGCCGCCGCGTCGGTGCGCTCGGTGCACGAGCACGTCGTCGGCGACGGCTACCGCGCCGACGACCCCGCGCTGTTGATGTGGGTGCACGCGACCCTCGTCGACACCGCGCTGCGGGTCCACGAGCGGTTCCTCCGGCCCCTCCCGGCCGCGGACGCCGAGCGCTACTACGACGAGTCGACCGTGGTCGCCGAGCTGCTCGGCGTGCCCCGCGCCGCACAACCACCTGACCTCGAGGCGTTCCGTGCCTACGTGCGCGGGTGCATCGCGACCCTGGAAGTCAGCGACACCGCTCGGCGCCTGGCCCGCGACGTCCTGCATCCCCGCCTGCCGTGGCCGGTCGCGCCCGTGGCCGAGCTCGGGCGGCAGATCACCGTCGGGCTCCTCCCGGCGCCGCTGCGCGACCAGTACGGCCTGGGGTGGGACGGGCACCGCCGCCGGGCCCTGCTGCTGGCCGGGTTGGGCTCTCGCCTCGTGCTGCCCCGCGTGCCCGGGCTCATCCGGCGCGTCCACTGACGCGGTGGCAACCCGTTACTGCCAGTACTCCTCGGACAGCTTGCCCTCGATTGCCCGGATGTTGACGCGCGCGCAGTCGGTGCAGAGCCACGTGACGCGCCCAGCTTCGACCGCGAACGACCAGCCTGCGGGCATGCCCTCGTCGGGCGCCTCGGCGACGGCGCCGCAGAACGAGCAGGTCCGCGTCATCAGGTCAGCGTAACGACGGCCGATGCGTGAAAGAGTGACCGCGGCATGAAGTCCGAGCGCCTGCCCCGCCACCGCACCGGCGATCCCGATCTCGACCGTCGTCTCGTCGAGCTGCTCGACGCGGCGGGCGTCGAGCCGAACCGCGATCAGCTGTTCGAGATCCTGAGCTCGGTGGTGCGCCTCGCCCAGGACGGCGCCGAGCGGCTCAACCTGAAGATCACCAACGCCGCGCTGAAGGAGATGCGCAGCGCCTTCAAGGTGTTCGCGCCGTACCAGAACACGCCGAAGGTGACGATCTTCGGGTCCGCGCGCACGCTTCCCGACGACCCGCTGTACGCGCAGACCCGCGACCTCGCCGCCGCGCTCGCCTCGCGTGGGTGGATGGTCGTCACGGGCGCGGGGCCGGGCATCATGGCCGCGGGTGCAGAGGGCGCGGGTCTCGAGCACTCGCTGGGAGTCAACATCCGCCTGCCCTTCGAGCAGGGTGCAAACCCGTTCATCGAGGCCGACACCCATCTCGTCGAGATGAAGTACTTCTTCACGCGCAAGCTCATGCTCCTGAAGGAGTCGGCCGGGTTCGCCGTCCTCCCCGGCGGCTTCGGGACGCTCGACGAGGCCTTCGAGCTGTTGACGCTCCTCCAGACCGGCAAGGCCGTGCCCGCGCCGATCGTGCTCCTCGAGGTGCCCGGAGGCACCTATTGGCACGCGTGGGAGCGCTTCATCACCGAGGTCGCGGCGCGCGGGCTGGTCGACGCGGACGACGTCGCCTTCTACCGCATCACCGACGATGTCACGACCGCGGTCGACGAGCTCACCGGCTTCTACCGCAACTACCACTCCATCCGGTACGTCGGCGACCGCCTCGTCGTGCGCATGCGCGTCGCTCCGACCACCGAGGAGCTGGCGCAGCTCGACGCGGACTTCGCCGACATCCGCACGACCGGCCACCTCGAGGCCACGACCGCGCTGCCGCCCGAGGTCGCGGACGACGACGTCGTCGACCTCCCGCGCGTCGTGCTGCACTTCGACCGTCTCGCCCACGGACGTCTCCGGGCGTTCATCGACGCCCTCAACCGCCTGCAGGGTTAGCTGGTCGCTTCGCTCCCCCGGCCGGGGCCCCAACCCCGGCCTCCTCCCGAGCGTGGGGCCCCTACCCCACGCCGGGCCGTGCTCGCTGGTCGCTT
>Ga0066709_100002776_pt1 | contig 13016 bp, 10 predicted proteins | sample GraSoiAngelo_158_FD_79665 | JGI IMG/M metagenome (GOLD analysis project Ga0066709, IMG submission 79665) | Grasslands soil microbial communities from the Angelo Coastal Reserve, California, USA - 14_1009_16_30cm | ecosystem: Environmental > Terrestrial > Soil > Grasslands | place: USA... | reverse complement strand
GCGTTCCCCGGCCAGATCATCCAGATGATGAAGAAGGCCGGCACGATGAACCCGGTGTTCCTGCTCGACGAGGTCGACAAGATGTCGATGGACTTCCGCGGCGATCCGTCCGCGGCGCTCCTCGAAGTCCTCGACCCCGAGCAGAACCACACGTTCCTTGATCACTACCTCGACGTCGAGTACGACCTGTCGCACGTGATGTTCATCTGCACGGCGAACGTGCTCCACACCATTCCGCAGGCGCTGCGGGACCGCATGGAAGTGCTCCAGCTTGCCGGCTACACGGAGATCGAAAAAGTCCAGATCGCCCAGACGTTCCTCTCGCCGAAGGCGATCGAGGGGGCCGGCCTGACGAAGGAGAACATCACGTTCACCGAGGGATCCTTCTCGGCCATCATCCAGCGCTACACGCGCGAAGCGGGCGTGCGGAACCTCGAGCGCGAGATCGCGTCGATCTGCCGCAAGATTGCCCGCAAGGTGGTGTCCGAGGGCAAGAGCTTCAGCGAGGAGATCACGCCCGACAAGGTGACGCAGTACCTCGGTGTGCCGCGGTTCCGCAACACCATGGCGGAGGAGAACAACGAGGTCGGCATCGCGACCGGTCTGGCCTGGACCGAGGTCGGCGGCGAGATCCTGGTCACCGAAGCGACGCTGATGCCGGGCAAGGGGCACCTCACGCTCACCGGGAAGCTCGGCGACGTCATGCAGGAGTCGGCGCAGGCGGCGATGAGCTACGTGCGCTCGAAGGCCGAGGAGTACGGGATTCCGAAGGAATTCAACCGCAAGACCGACGTCCACATCCACGTGCCCGAAGGCGCCATCCCGAAGGACGGCCCATCGGCTGGTATCACGCTCGCGACGGCGCTCGTGTCCGCGCTGACGCGGGTGCCGATCCGGAAGGACGTCGCGATGACGGGTGAAATCACGCTGCGCGGCAAAGTGCTGCCGATCGGCGGCGTGAAGGAGAAGGTGCTCGCCGCGCACCGCGCCGGCATCAAGAACCTCATCCTGCCGAAAGACAACGAGAAGGATTTGGCGGACATTCCGAAAAACGTGCTGGACACGCTGAACGTCTACTTGGTCCAGACCATGGACGAGGTCCTGAAGATCGCGCTGGCGGAGCCGCTGGCGGGACGCCTGCCCGCTGAACCGCAGGCCGAGCCGGTCGACATCGTCGACGACACCATCACTCACTAAGGTGAGATGGCAGTGTTCAGATCGCAGATTGCAGATGCGAGCGGCCTGATCTGAAATCTGAAGTCTGCAAGCTGCGCTCTCGTTGAACATCCAGGCCAGCTTCGTGCGGAGCGCCGCAGGCGAGACGGACCTGCCAAGCGACGGGCTGGTCGAGATCGCCTTCGTCGGGCGCTCGAATGTCGGCAAGTCGAGCCTGATCAACGCGCTGGTCCGAGAGCGCGTCGCGCGCACGAGTGCCGCGCCCGGCAAGACGCGGCTCGCCAACGTCTATCGCGTGAGGCGGGGCGGCGCCGCCCCGTTCTACCTGCTCGATCTGCCGGGCTACGGCTACGCCCGCGGCGGCGACTCGGGCTTCGAGGAGCTCGCCGGGGCCGTGTTCGCGCGGCAGCCGGCCGGACTCCTCCTGGTGGACGCGCGGCATCCGGGTCTGGCCACCGATCGGCAGGCGTGGGGCTGGATTCAGGGGACGGCCGCGGCGCACGCGCTCGTCGCGACCAAAATCGACAAGCTGTCGCGCGCCGAACGGCTGCACGCGATGCGCACACTTGAAGCCGTGTTTGAGAATTCCGTGCTGCCGGTTTCGGCGGTCACGGGCGAAGGACTGGAAGCACTGTGGACACTGATCGACCGACTACTGAACAGCAGCCAACCGCGCCGGCCACTCCACCCGCGCCCAAGGGAAACGGCCACGCGGCCACACCCCCGCCGGAAAAGTTAGAGCTCTCGACGCTCAAGGACATGAGCGTCGGCGCGCTGACGAAGATCGCGAAAGGGCTCGACGTGCCGGGTGCGACCGGCATGCGCAAGCAGGAGCTGATCTTCGAGATCCTGAAAGCGCGCGCCGAAAAAAGCGGGCTGATTTTCTCGGAGGGCGTGCTGGAAGTGCTGCCCGACGGCTTCGGATTCCTGCGCGCCCCGGACTACAACTACCTGCCGGGCCCCGACGACATCTACGTGTCGCCGTCGCAGATCCGCAAGTTCGACCTCCACACCGGCGACACCGTCTCCGGCCAGATCCGCCCGCCCAAGGACGGGGAGCGTTACTTCGCGCTGATCAAGGTCGAGGCGGTCAACTTCGAGCCGCCGGAGCGGGCGCGCGAGAAAGTGTTCTTCGAGAACCTCACGCCGCTGTACCCGCAGACGAAAATCTCGCTCGAAACCGAAGCCGAGAATCTGTCGGCCCGCGTGCTCGACATGATGGTGCCGATCGGCAAGGGTCAGCGCGGCCTCATCGTCGCGCCCCCCCGGACCGGCAAGACGATGCTCCTTCAGAACATCGCGAACAGCATCACGCACAATCACCCGGAGGTGTACCTGATCGTGCTGCTCATCGACGAGCGGCCCGAAGAAGTCACCGACATGCAGCGGTCGGTGCGGGGCGAGGTGATCTCGTCGACGTTCGACGAGCCCGCGCAGCGCCACGTTCAGGTCGCGGAAATGGTGATCGAGAAGGCGAAGCGTCTGGTCGAGCACAAGAAGGACGTGGTCATCCTGCTCGATTCGATCACGCGGCTCGCGCGCGCCTACAACACGATCGTGCCGCCCTCGGGCAAGGTCCTCTCGGGCGGCGTCGACAGCAACGCGCTGCAGCGACCCAAGCGCTTCTTCGGCGCCGCGCGCAATATCGAGGAAGGCGGCTCCCTGACGATCATTTCGACGGCGCTCGTCGACACCGGCTCGCGCATGGACGAAGTGATCTTCGAAGAGTTCAAGGGCACCGGCAACCTCGAGATCCATCTCGATCGGAAGCTCACGGATCGCCGCGTGTTCCCGTCGATCGACATTCAGAAGAGCGGCACGCGAAAAGAAGAACTGCTCATTCCGAAGGAGGATCTCAGCCGCGTCTGGGTCCTGCGGAAAGTGCTGACGCCGCTGTCGCCGGTCGAGGCGATGGAGCTCCTGCTGTCCCGGATGGCGAAAACCAAGACGAACCAGGATTTCCTCGCCTCGATGTCCAACGGCAAGTAGTGCCCAGAGCCCGCGGCTACCGGCGCAGGGCGCTCGCGCTTGCCTTCGGGACCCTTGCCGCTGTGGTCGCTGCAGAAGGCCTCGCGCGCGGACTCGGATATCACGGCCTCGCAGACCCGCGCGTATTCCAGTACGACGCCGAAATCGGCTGGACCTTGATCCCGAATCGCCACGAGTGGCACTCCGCTCTGGATTTCGGCGTGTGGATTACCACCGATGCCGACGGACTGCGCGCCGGCGCGCGCCCCGCGGATTCACCGGCGCACCCGATGCGGCCGACCGTCCTCGTCCTCGGCGACTCCTTCGCGTTCGGCTGGGGCGTTCGCGGCGACCAATCGTTTCCCACCGTCCTGGAAGGGGAGCTTGCGAACACACGAGCACCATGCAGAATCCGAACAGCCGGTGTGCCCGGCTACAGCACCGACCAGGAGTATCTCCTCTGGCGCCGGCTGGCCGCGGTGGTCCGGCCCAAGGTCGTACTGCTCCTGTTTCATCCGAGCGATTTCAGCGGCAACGTCCAGGCGAGCCAAGTGATGGGACGGAACATCTACTTCAAGCCGCGATTCCAGCTGGCGGACGGCACGCCGCATCTGGCCGGTGTGCCGGTGCCCGACAAGCGCGAATGGATCCCGTCGGGTGTCACGGAGCCGCTCAGACGCTGGCTGCGGCCCTTCGCCAGCTACGCGATCGCTCAGGCGGCGGTCCAGCGATTTCGCGGGCGCCAGACGAATCTTGCGGCCGCTTCCACGCCACGTCCGCCTGAGCTGACGCCCGACGCGTTCGCGGTCACGGCGGCGCTGATCGCGGCACTGAACCGGGACGTCCGGGCCACGGGCGCGGAGGTGCTCGTCGCACTCACGCCGAGCGACGGCGCCACGGCCCAACGACTGGGCGACATCTGCCGAACACAGTCGATCCCGTTCATCGATCTGCAACCCGCCTTTTCCGGCCAGCGTGATGTGCTGTTGCCTTTCGACAAACACTGGAACGCCCACGGGCACGCGATCGCCGCTCGAGCTGTCGCCGCGGTCCTCCGAAAACCGTAGAGTGACGTGGCCGATATTCGATTTCGACGCGGCCAGCCCGTGGCGGCAGCGTACTGCCGCCGACGCTGCGTGCCGTCAGACTGCAGGCCAGCGGGCCTCGATCTGCACCGTCGCGATCCGATCCGTCCATTGATCGAGTGCCGTCACGGGACCTCCGCCAACGTCGGTCACGATCGCGCCGCCGTCTCGCAACACCTCGAGACACTCGCGCGGGTCGCCGATGTCGTTGAACCCGAGGGCGTGGAGCTCGACGATCAGCACGAGGCCCTGCCGATTCTGCACGCGGCGAAGCTGTTTCAACAGAACCGTCTCGAAGCCCTCGACGTCGATCTTGACCAGACATCGGCCGCGCGCGGCCGCGGACTCGTTGATGACGCGCGAAGTCGATGCTCTGTTTCCTGGGACCACCTTCCTGCGCGACACGCCCCGTCGTCGAGCCGCCCTCTTCGAATCCCGCGTACCCGTCCGCCTCGCCCGCAACGGCGTCGATGAGCGTCACTCGGTCGGCGACGCGATTCAACGTCAGCGACTGACGGAGCAAACGGCCGGCGCGCTCATTCGGCTCGACGCACACGAAGCGGATGTCGGGGTTCCGAAGCGCGACCGCCAGCGTCATCGTGCCGATGTTGCTGCCGACGTCGATCATCGTCTGGCAGTCGCGCGAGATCGCGAGCAGGCGATCCTGAAGCGGACGGTCCCAGGATTCCAGACGCGCGGCGCCGGTCCACGCCCACGAATGCTCGACCGCATCCAGACAGATCACGCCGCCGTGAAACGGCTGCTTGATAACGCGGTTCCGGAGCAGCCGCTTGCCGAGCGCTCTGAGCGAATGCGCGCGATGGATCCGAGGCACCAGCCAGTCAGCGAACCCGCTTCGGTAGCGGCCTAGCGCCCGGCGAACGCCTGCCATGCCTCGAACTGCAATTCCGTCTTCCCCAGTTGCGCCTCCGGCACCCGATTGTCCGCAACGCACTCGAGAATCGCGGGGACCAGGCCCGGATAGGCGGGCGGCTTCCAGTTCGGATGCAGCACCCACGCCCGCTCGGTGGAGAGGATGAGCCGATATCCGCCCGCCGCGTTGACGGTGGTCCAATACATTTTCTCGGCGGAACGCGGGAAACCCCGGCGGAGTGTTTTGACCGCCATCTGCTCCAGCAGGACCCGCCCGCGGCCGAGCGGCAGATACGTCTCCAGCTTCCGGCGATCCATGAGGAAGACGCGAGTCGAGAAGAAGTGCTGCTTCCAGCCGCCTTCGACGGGAGCCATCGGCACGCCTTCGTGGGCGGATGCGCCGTCGCCGAACGGAATGCGAGACGCATAGGGCGGCGTCAGACGGGGCGAGGCGGACACGGCGCGGTCCTGCTTCTCCAGAAAGGGAATCGCATGGACGGCCCAGTCGAAGCCGGGCTCCTGATGCAGGAACATGTCGCCGTCGTAATGAATCACGTAGCGCGTGTGCGCCGCTTCGATGCCGGCCCAATAGCCGGTGATCGGGCGCCCGCCGTAGTCGTGCGTCTCGGGCAGCCAGGCGCCCGAGTACTTGCGTGTCACCGTCTTGAGCCACTGATCGTCGGCTCGGAGGCAGAGCACCCGATCGACGAGTCCCTGTCCTTTGAGCGACTCGGCCAGGACGCGCAGCTCCTCCACCTGCTCGGTGAACTCGGGCTCCCTGCATCGCACGGCCGGGTCGGTGAGCTTCGTCTTTTGAGGCTTGCAGCAGTCAACGGTCACGATGATGTCGCGCGCGGCGGCGCGATGCGATTTGGCGAGCGCAGGCACGATGTGCTTCGCGTACGGCCCGTCGACCGCCGCCAGGTTGATCTGCAGCGTCAACCCGTCGCCATAGCCATGGGTCTCCGACACTATTTGTCGCCGCCAATCAGGTCGCCGAGCCCGCCCAGGACGCCGCCGAAGTCGCGCTTCACGTCCTCGCGGTCGCCCTTGTGCGCCGCGATGATGCGATCGGCCAGCCGCGAGAACGGCAGCGTCTGCACCCACACGCGGCCGGGGCCCGTCATCGACGCGAAGAAGAGCCCTTCACCGCCGAAGAGCGCCGTCTTGATGCCGCCAACCAACTCGATGTCATAGGTGACCGTCGGGTCGAACGCCACGAGGCAGCCGGTGTCCACGCGAAGCCGCTCGCCGGCCTTGAGCTCCATCGGGATGATCGTGCCGCCGCTGTGGATGAACACCTCGCCTGTTCCCTCCAACCGCTGAAGGATGAATCCCTCGCCCCCGAAGAAGCCAGCGCCCAGACGCTTGGTGAACTCCACGTTGATCATGGGAAGATTGTATATGCGCTATCGAAGGTTCGGACCGACCGGCTGGCAGGTGTCGGAAATCGGCTACGGCATGTGGGGCATGGGCGGCTGGACCGGCTCCGACGATGAAGAGTCGTTGCGGGCACTGGACCATGCGTTCGCGCTCGGCTGCAACTTCTTCGACACGGCGTGGGCGTACGGTATGGGCAAGAGTGAGACGCTGCTCGGCCAGGCCCTTCGCGCCAACCGCGACATCCCCGCGGTCGTCGCGACGAAGATGCCGCCGAAAAACTTGAAGTGGCCGGCCAGGGCCGAATATCCCGTCCACGAAGCCTACCCGCCGGATCATATCCGCGAGTACACGGAAAAGAGCCTGCAGAACCTCGGGGTGCCGGCCATCGATCTCCAGCAGTTTCACGTTTGGAGCGACGTGTGGGCCGAGGACACCGGATGGCAGCGGGCGATCGACGACCTGAAGCGGGAGAGGCTCGTGCGCGCCGTGGGCATCAGCACGAATCGGTGGGAAGCCACCAACGTGCTGCGCGCGCTGGAAACGGGGCTGATCGACTGCGTCCAGGTGGTTTACAACGTGTTCGACCAGGCGCCCGAGGACGAGCTGTTCCCATACTGTCAAGCCCACGACATCGCGGTGATTGCGCGCGTCCCGCTCGACGAAGGCAGCCTCACGGGAACGCTCACCCCAGACTCGAAATGGCCGGAAGGCGACTGGAGGAACGTCTACTTCAACCGCGATCATCTCTCCGCCACGCTCGCGCGCGTCAATCGCCTCATGCCGCTCGTGCCGGACGGGATGGATCTGCCGAGCTGGCGCTCAGGTTCATCCTCGAGCACCGGGCGGTCAGCACGACGATTCCCGGCATGCGCCGGCCGAAGCACGTGGAGCGGAACCTGGGAGCGAGCGATGGCGTCCGGCTGCCGCCGCGGCTGCACGACCCCCTCAGGACGCATCGCTGGAATCGCGTGCCGAACGCGACGCCCTGACAGGACAGCCAGGGCGACCCTTTTAAGGGTCGCCGCTCTGGCGGGCCTGAAAGGCTCGCCCTACACCTGAGGGCGAGGCGATCGTGATGCGGGATGGGTTGGGCGCGCGGGGTGGGGACTTGGGCCCTGATATAATGGGCTTTTCCCCGAAGGACCAAGGAGCACGCTGTGAAGGACGGCATTCATCCCAAGTATCACGACGTCGTGGCCCACTGCGCGTGCGGGGCGACGTGGAAGACGCGGTCGACCAAGCACGAGCTGCACCTCGAAATCTGCTCGAGCTGCCACCCGTTCTTCACGGGCAAGCAGAAGCTGCTCGACACTGAGGGCCGCGTCGAGCGGTTCACGAAGAAGTACGGCGCGCAGACGTCCGAGAGCCGCAAGAAGGCCGCAGCCGCGAAGTCGAAGAAAGAAGCACCGGCGGCGGTTACGCGCTAGAAGCTCCAAAGTCTGAAGTCTGAAGTCTGAAGTCTGCCTTCAGACTTCGAACTTCAGACTTCGAATGGCCATCTTCCTTTCAAGCCGCGCCAATCGATGCTGCGCAGCGTCCCTCCATGCCGGTTGCGACTCATTCTCAAGACTCCGTAAGGCGAACGCTTTCGCCGCAGCCAGATCACGCTCCCGATGCTCGTGATGAATGGCGAGCGCTTCGGTGGCCTCCCGCGCGATGGGCCGTGGGCAACCGGGGACGTCCAGCAGCCTCCGCCAGCAGACCGCCGCGTCTCCGTACTGCCGCGCCCTGCGCAGCGCTACCGCCAGCGAGCGCAGGCTGTCGATCTCGAGAGTCGCCATCGAGCCGTTCGCCGTCGAGCGATCTGTCATGTCCACGGCGCAGCGGAACGCATCGCGCGCACGCGTATCGAGCCCGGCGCGCGCGTACAGGTTGCCGAGCGCGAGCGCTTCGCGCGCGTCGCGAGCGTCGTCCGGGCCGTTCCGCGCCAGGTGCAGCAGCCGCGCGGTCAGCGCTGCCAGCGTCAGCAGATCGAGTCGGTTGTGCTCGATCACCGCGACGAGCGGACGCGCATCGCCGGTACGGATGAACTGGAAGTAGCGCGCTGGGATTGCGAACCCCGCGACGTCGCCGACGCGCCGTGCGCCGACAACCTGCCGCTCCAGGGCGATCAACGAACAGACCGAGTCGCCGGTTCTGGCAGGCCTGAAGGCCTGCGCCACGGACGGCTCGGGGCGTCGGGCCGCGCGGTCGCAGCGCAACCCATCACGTCTGCCCTCGCGCGGCTTCCAGAATCGCCGTGCCGCATGGAGAACGTCCACGTGGGGCAGCCGCCCGCCGATCCAGTCCAGCCGGTGAAACAGACAGCGCGTTTCGAGGAGCGGCGCATCGAATGATTTGCCATTGAAGCTGACGAGCGCGCCCGCGCGCGCCAGCTCGGCGGATACCGTCTCGAGCAGCGGCCGCTCGTCCGTATACCGCGTAAGCAGGAACTGGCGCGTGACGAACGACCCGTCGGCCTCGAAACGCGCGCAGCCGACGAGGAACGCCTGTGTCCCCGCGCCGCCGCTCAGCCCCGTCGTCTCGAGGTCGAAAAACACGAACGGTGCGCGCGCCGGAGCACCGCTGCTATACAGGACGGCGTCGCCGGAGGCCTCCTCCAGACGCTCCGCCAGCGTGCCGACCGCCTCGTATCCGTGGCGCACCGCCGGATCCGATCGCCGTTCGACGACGAAACACCCGCCGCGCCAGAGACCACCGAGCGCGGCGACGAGGTCGGGACAGGCCGGTGGGGCGGGCAGGTCTCGCAGGCCGGGTTCTATTGGAACAGGGGCTCCGGGCGCCACGATCCCGCGAATGCGATCTGCCAACGCGCTCAAAACGCCTGGACCTCCGTCGTGGAGCGTTCAGTCGCCGCGTCTTCGAGCACCACATCAAGAATGCAGAGCGCGGCGGCTTTCGCCATCGGGCCGGTGTTGCCGACGGGACCGACGCACCCCGGGCAGCCGTTCTCACAGGGGCAGTCGGCAATCAGCCTCCTCGTGCTCGTCAGGAGCTCGCGGTGCATCTGGTACAACGGCGCGCTGAAGCCGATGCCGCCGGGATAATTGTCGTACACGAAGATCTTCTGCGGGCTCGCTGCCGCGCTGGCGAGCCCCTCGCCGTCCCCGCTGTCGATCGAGATGCCGATGTCGTGGCCGTCGCACATCAGCAGAAGCTGCGCGACCTGCCGCAGTGCGAACGCAAGGCCCACGATGCCGTCGCGGCGTTCGTCCGTCGCGTACGGCAGCAGTCGCATCACTTCCGGCAGGATCGTCAGGCAGTACGACGTCGTGTGCATCTGCTGCTCTGGCAGATCGAGCTCACCCGATGCGACGTTCTCGTTCGTGTAGAACTTGATCTTTTTGAAGCCGACCACGCGGGAGACGACATGAACTTCCCCGTGCGAAGCGCAAGAGGGGTACGGCCCTTTTTCCGCGAACGTGTCAATCGGCGTCACCTTCGTGTAGGTGATGGCCGTAGTGTAATAGTCGCAGTCGATCTCCCGGACGAACGCCTTGCGTCCCTCGAAGTCGAGCCGCTCCACCTGATAGAGCTTCGCTTCGACGATATAGATCGCTTTCGGGTGCAGCGTGGCTTGCCCGCTCGTGAAATCGGTCTCGCCAATCACGCGCGCTTCCCCGGTCGTATCGACGATCACGAAGTTGTCCGACGACACCGACCGCAGGCTGACCGCGTCGGCCGGGTACGACTCGTTCGTCCACGTCCACGGCGCGCCTTCTCCGGCCTGGTGGACGAAGCCCTGCTCGGAGAGCACTCCCAGAATCTCCTGCACGTCGTGACGGCCGAATGCTTCCGTCGCGCCGAACGGCAGCTCGAACGCCCCGCACTTGATGTGATCGACGAGGATGTGCAGGTTGTCGGGATCGATCAGCGCGCGCTCCGGTGAAGCATCGAAGAAATACGACGGGTTGCGCACGACGAACTGGTCGAGTGGCGCACTGCTCGCGACCATGACCGCCGCCGACCGGCTGGTTCGCCGTCCCGCGCGCCCCGCGCGCTGCCACGTCGCCGCGATCGTCCCGGGATAACCCGCCATCACCGACACGTCGAGCCCGCCGATATCGATGCCGAGCTCGAGCGCGTTGGTCGATACCACGGCCCGCACAGCCCCGTCACGCAGGCCTTTCTCGATCTCGCGCCGCCGGTTCGGCAGGTAACCCCCCCGGTACCCGCGAATCCGCCCGGGCGCTCCAGGAATCCCCTCGAAATCGGCCTTCAAGTACGTCGTCAGGATTTCCGTTGAGAGGCGGCTCTGCGCGAAGACGATGAGCTGCAGGTTGCGTTTGAGGAACTCCGACGCGATGCGCCGCGTTTCGGCCAGATACGAACGCCTGATCCCCAGCTCCTGACTGACGACCGGCGGGTTCACGAACACGAAGAACTTCTCGCCGCGCGGCGCACCGCTCCTGTTCACGATCTCGAACTCCTGCTCCGTCAAACGCTCGGCCAGCTCACGGGGGTTCGCGATCGTCGCCGAGGAGCACAGGAAGAGCGGATTCGAGCCGTAGTGCCGGCAGATGCGTCGAAGCCGCCGCAGCACGTTGCACAGATGACTGCCGAACACGCCGCGGTACGCGTGCAGCTCGTCGATGATCACGTAGCGCAGGTTCTCGAACAGTCTGGCCCAACGCGGATGATGCGGCAGGATGCCTGAATGCACCATGTCCGGATTGCTGAGCACGAGATGCGCGCGCGAGCGGATCGTCCGGCGCGCGTCCTGCGGTGTATCGCCGTCGTAGGTGAACACGCCGATCCGGTCCCCGGAAGCGCGATCGATCGCTTCGCACATCACCTGCAGCTCGGCGAGCTGATCCTGCGCGAGCGCTTTCGTCGGGAAAAGATACAGCGCGCGACCGGACGGATCCCGAAGAATCGCATTCAGAACCGGCGCGTTGTAGCACAGCGTCTTGCCCGACGCCGTCGGCGTGACGACGACGACGTGCCGGCCGGCGAGGGCGTGATCGATGGCGTCGGCCTGATGCGTGTAGAGCCGATCGATGCCGCGCGATTGAAGCGCCCGCGTCAGGCGGTCATCGAGCGCGGCGGGAAACGGCGCGAGCTCGGCCGCCACGGCGGGCAGCTGGCGAACAGCGGTGACGTGCAGGTCCGGCGTGTCGGGGCGGTTGTTATCGCTCCCGCCGATTCGCTCCAGCGCGGCATCGAGCGCGCCGTCAGGACGGGATCGGGGCGCCGGCTGCATCGCGCGCATCGTACCAGCGGGGCGAACAAATGGCAAATGCGCTGAAGGGCGGAGGCCAGGCAGTGAAGGCTCCCGCGTCGACGCCTGTCCCGCCGTTAGCCGTTGGCCATTCAAGGTGTTAGTCTTCCCCGCCGATGGCTCAAACCACCACGGCCACGGGCAGACTTCCACGCACGCTTGGCCTTTGGAGCTCCGTCGCGCTCGTAATCGGCATCACGATCGGCTCGGGCATCTTCCGATCGCCGGCGGGGATCGCGCAGAAGGTTCCCAGCCCGGCGCTGATGCTCGGGCTCTGGATCGTCGGCGGTCTCATCACCCTGTGCGGCGCGCTGTCACTTGCCGAGCTTGCCGCCGCGCTGCCGGAGACCGGTGGCTTCTACGCGTATCTCCGCGAGGGATGGGGCCGCCGCGAAGCCTTTGTCTTCGGATGGTCGGAGCTGGTGTTGATTCGCGCCTCCGCACTCGGCGGAATTGCCGTCGTGTTCGGCGAGTACCTGCTCCGCAGCATCGGCGTCGATCCGGTGGAACATTACGTGGCGGCGCGCAGCCTGTCTGCCTCAGCGATAGCCTTCGCCGCGTGCGCCAACATTGTCGGCGCCGATGTCGGAGCGGTGATTGTCGGGGTCTCGACGCTGGCGAAATTCTCGGCGCTGGTCCTCCTGGCCGGCGCCTCGTTCGCCCTCGGCGGCGGCCATGGCGCGAGCGTGTCGCATTTGACGGCGCCGGCATCAGGGCCGATTGGAATCGGCGCGATGGGCCTCGCGCTGGTCAGCGTACTCTGGGCCTACGACGGCTGGGGCGACCTCTCGTTTGCCGCCGGCGAGGTCAGGGATCCACAGCGGAACCTGCCTCGAGCGATCATTCTGGGCACGCTCGCGCTCATGGCGATCTATGTCCTGACCAACATCGCCTATCTCTACGTCATCCCGATCGCCGGGATCGCCGACCCGCGGACGCCGCTGGTCGCCGCCGACACGATGATGGCGCTGTTCTCCCAGACCGGCGTCGTGCTGGTCTCGGTGTTCGTGATGATTTCGTCGTTCAGCTCGCTGAACGGCAGCATGCTGGCCTCGCCGCGCGTCTTCTTCGCCATGGCCGACGACGGGCTGTTTTTCGATTCCATCGCGAAGGTCCATCCGCGGTTCAAGACGCCGTACGTCGCCATTCTGCTGGCGGCGCTGCTCGGGATCGCGCTCGTGATGAGCCGGAGCTTCGAGGCGCTCACCGAAACGTTCGTCCTGGCCATCTGGCCGTTTTATGCGCTCGGCATCGCGGCCATCTACCGTCTCCGGCGGTCGCGGCCCGACATGCCGCGCCCCTACAAGGCG
>Ga0066709_100002775_pt1 | contig 13016 bp, 11 predicted proteins | sample GraSoiAngelo_158_FD_79665 | JGI IMG/M metagenome (GOLD analysis project Ga0066709, IMG submission 79665) | Grasslands soil microbial communities from the Angelo Coastal Reserve, California, USA - 14_1009_16_30cm | ecosystem: Environmental > Terrestrial > Soil > Grasslands | place: USA... | reverse complement strand
GCATGGATGAGCCGCGCAAACGATTCGCCGCGAGGATGTCCGGTCTGGACATTCACTACGATCTCGGCGAGGGACACCCGCTGATCGGACGCCGCATGCCCGATCTCGACCTCGTTACCTCCAGCGGCCCGCTTCGGGTCTACACCCTGCTGCACGATGCCCGGCCGGTGCTGCTCAACTTCGGTGAGCCCGGCGGCGTCGCGATCGGCCCGTGGGCCGATCGCGTTCAGCTGATCGACGCCAAATATGTCGGTCCATGGGAGCTTCCGGCAATCGGGCCGGTCACTGCTCCCACCGCCGTGTTGGTTCGGCCCGACGGATATGTGGCGTGGGTGGGAGACCTGACTCAGCTGAGGCTCGCTGACGCGCTAACTACCTGGTTCGGACCGCCTCTTCATGGGATCTCCTCTCGGATGCCGCCAATCCGCGACGAGTAGCGCACACCGAGGGCGAGGACGAGCTCCCCGAGCAACTTGCGCAGGTGCGTCATGTTGGCCGGGCCGATTCGTTCGGCCCAGTCGGCCTGCACGTCCTCGACAAGCTGGCGGGCGGTCTGGTTCACGAGCCACCCTTTCTCCGTGCGGCGCACGATGAGCGCCCGGCGGTCGCTCGGGTCGGGCACCCGCTCGAGGAAGCCATGGGCTTCGAGGTAGTCGACCAGGTAGCCCACCGCCTGCTTGGTCGTGCCAATCCTCTCGGCAAGGTCCGTCACTCGCGCCCCCTCGACGGGGAGCCACTGGAAGATCGCGTTGTGGGCAGGCCGGATCTCAGGCAGGCCAGCTGCGGCAAAGCCAGCCTGCACCCGCTGCTGGAGGTCGTAGTGGGGGATGGCGAGCAGCGCGCCGATCAGCGCCTGGCGGTTCTCGAGGTCGTCGGTCATTGCAACAGTATAGACAAGACGCTTGACGAATATCGACAATGGACTTTACTATCTGTTTCCCAAACCCGCGCACGGGAGGCGTCCGAGATGATCGCGAGAGTCGCCCAATTCAGGTTCCCCGACCTTCAGCATCGTGAGGAGGCGGAGCGAAACGGTTCCGTCCGGGTCGGCCCGTCGCTCGCCCGTCAGCCCGGTTTCCAGGCGATCTACTACGGTCGGACCGGGGAGCTCGAGGCGGTGTCGATCAGCCTGTTCGAGGATCGCGAGTCGGCCGACGCGGCGGCGATCACCACGAATGCCCAGCCGCTCCTCGACGGCCAGGTCCCCGACATGCTGCCAACACCCGACGCCGTCAAGTTCTACGAGGTCGTCGCCTCCGTCGTTCGCGACGAGGTTCCCGCGGCAGGTCGGCTCGGCTATCTGACGCTCGCCCCGGGTCGAGTCGAGGCCGGTGCCGACCGCTGGGGGGTCGAAGCCTTCGGGCCCATGCTCGAGCGGCTGCCAGGCCTGTGCCAGGCCTACTTCCTGCGCAGTCCGGACAGCGCGACACGGATCGCCTTGACGTTCTGGACGAGCGTGAAGGCACTGGAGGCGGGCGGGGCGGCGGTCGGTTCGTGGCAGGCTCGCGAGGCGGCGGCGGGCAGACCCCCCGCGTTCACCGGCACCGAGGCCTTCATTCTGACCGACCTACAGATGGCGATCGCGGGCGTCTCGAGCACGATGCCGGTGGTTGTGTAAGGAATTCGAGAAAGCGTCGTTCGGGAGCGTGAAGGAGCGAGGTTCATGACCCATCGGCTGGATCGGGTCGACCCTGCTCTCGGACAACAGTCGTGGCGATCGTGAGGGCCTCATCGGTTGCGCCCGATCGCTTCAGCATCAGTTGAACACGCCGTCCCCGCACGATCGCCCGCAAGGCTCCTGCCGTCAATCGCAGACCGAGACGCAGTGCACGCGGCGCAGTTAATACGACCGTAATGTTTGTCGACGAACGACGGATTCGGACGATCTCGCGCCGAGTCCGAGGAGCATCGACGGTCTCCGCGGCCGGCGACGGTGGGACTTCAGGCTGGGGCTGCTCACTCACTTGGGCCATCCTTCGAATTCTGACGGGCGCGCCAATTCCGGGATCAGCCCTCCATCCTGAGCTCCTCGCAGCGCATGCGGTATCCGACGGGACTGGGTCAGGCGCTCTCGCGCTCGACGCTTGTTCTATTTGCGCCTTCGGGCGCTCGAGCAAGGCCACCATGTCCGACGAGGGAGCGTTGCGTTGGAGCAGCGCGGCGACTCGAGCGCTGGGAATGTCATGCATCTGTCGCCCAGGAGACGATGCCTTCGCCCAGGGTGTCCTGATCTAGCCTCCACGCGTCCCCTTACTTCTCTCTGATCACGCCGAAGGTCAGGCCGGTCATAACATGCCTGCGCGCGATCAGCATCAGCGTCAGCGGGATGATGATGGCGATCACCCCACCCGCGGCCATGTCGTTCCAAATGATCTCGAACTGCGTGACCAGACCCTGGACACCAACGGGGAACGTCTGCGCCTGCGGGGTTGCGGTGAGGATGAAGGCGAACAGAAATTCAGCCCAGTCGAACGCGAAGACGATGATGACGACCGCCAGGATCGCGGTTCGCGACAGGGGCAGCAGGACGGACCGGAAGGCCTGCCAGCGGCTGGCGCCATCGACCAACGCGGCCTGCTCGAGCTCCAGCGGGATCTCGTCCAGGAAACCGCGCAGCATCCAGATGGCCAGCGGCAGGTTGAAGATCGTGTAAACCAGGATGAGTGCCGGGAGCTCGTTGTAGAGGCCGATCGTCCGGATGATCGCGAAGTACGGGATCACCACCGCGATCGGCGGCAGGAAACGAAGCGACATGGCCCAGTTGAGAACGAAGCCCCGAAGGCGGCGCGAGGCGGGCAGGCGGGTGATCGGATAGCAGATTGCAAAGGCCACAAGGACGGCGAGAACGGTCGCGCTCAGCCCAACGATGACGCTGTTGACTAGAAGGCCCGTGAATCCCCGACCGAACAGCACGCTGGAGTACGGGGCGAGGTTCAACGCCTGCGGCACGAGCGACGGCACAGCCGCGAAGAGCTCGGCCTTCGTCTTGAGGGAGGTGACGACGAGGTAGTAGAGCGGGAAGGCGAAGAGAATCGCGATGCCCAGCAGCAAGCCAGCGGTGGCGATGCGCGTCGAGCGCCGGCTTCGGCGCATCAGCCCCGGTCCGCGGGGAGGAAGCGCGAGATGATGGTGTAGAAGATCGTCATCGCGGCCATCACCACGACTGCCAGCGCCGATGCCTGGCTCAGGTCGCTGAACTGGAAGCCGATGCGGTAGATGTACAGGCTGAGGTATTGCGTTGTCGTGCCCGGACCGCCGCCGGTGAGGACGTAGACGTGGTCAAAGACGCGCACGACGTCGGCGAGCCGAAAGAACAACACCAGGAGCAGCAGCGGCCGCAGGTACGGCAGCTCGATGTGGCGGAACTGCATCCACGAGCTCGCCCCGTCAACCTGCGCCGCCTCGACTGATTCACTCGGCACAGTCTGGAGGCCGGCGAACAGAACCAGGTAGACGAACGGCGTCCACTGCCAGATGTCCACACTGGCTGTCGCGATCATCGCCAACGGCGGGGATGAGAGCCAGAGTAGCTGGTCGGCGCCGGTCCTCCCGAGCAGCACGTTGAGGATGCCGTAGTCGGGTTGGTACACCAACCGGAAGACGACGCCGACGGCAATCTGCGGGATGACGATGGGGATCATGGCCAGGACATAGATCGCCGCACGAAGCGCGGCCGACCGGACGACACGATGGACGAGGAGGGCGACGCCAAGGCCGCCCAGGATCTCGACCGGCAGCGCGATCGCTGCATAGAGGGCGGTCTGCTTGATCGATTCGAAGAGCAGCGGATTGCTGAGCGCTGTCGCGAAGTTGTCGAACCCCACGAACCCACGCGACCCTGCTGTCAGGGCTTCGATGACCGCCATCACGAACGGGATCGTGGCCAGCACAAAGACCGTGCCGAAGACCGGCAGGAGCAGCTTGTAGACGAGCCGCTCCTGCCGGGTCCGGCGGGACCACCCGGTCCGCATCGCGACGCGCGCGCCGACTGTCATCGAGCGCGACGGCGCGACGTTCATGCCGCGCGGTAAGGGGGCGACCGGCGAGTCGCCAGTCGCCCATGATCAATCACCACCCGAACCACGTCACTGGGTCGGATAGCCCTTGCTCTTCATGAGCGTGCGGATTGCTGCCGCAGCCGCGGTTGCGGCCTCATCGCCCGTTTCACCGCCGGTCAGTGCCTTGTTCAGCTCGGTACCGATGATCGTCTCCACGGCATTCCACTGGTCCGTCCGGGGTCGCCAGTTGGGCGGCGCCTGGAGGGCTTCAGCGAGGACCGGGAAGTACGGGTTCGCCGCCGCGAGACTCCCATCCTTGAGCACACTTGTTCGCGACGGGATGCCGTTGTTCTGGGCGTAGGTCTTCTGCGTGTCGGCCTGGAGCATCCACTTGATGAAATCGGCCGCCGCCTGCTGGTTCTTGGAAGCCTTGGGGATACCAAGCATCCAGTTGCCCATCATGCCAACGCCCTTGCCGCTCGTGCCCTTCGGGATCGGGATGAAGGCAACCTTGTCCTTCACCTTCGTTACTGCTGGGTCGAGGACGGCTGTGTTGATCTCGCCCGGCCAGACGGAGGACTGATAGCCCTGGCCGTTGGCCATGATCTTGTCGCGGTCGGCTGCGTCCGTGCTGCCTGGGTCACTCTGGGCTGTCGCCTTCAGATCGTTGACCAGAAAGTTGATCGCGGCCTTGGACGCGGCGTTGTCGAGAACGACATTCCAGTTCTCGTCGAAGACGTCGCCGCCCTGCGACCAGAGGATCGGCAGGAAGTCGGCCACGACGGGGTTGGTTGCCTTGCCGCGGATGATGTAGCCGGTCAGGCCGGCTGCCTTCTGCGCCTTGGCGTTCGCGAGTACGTCGTCGTAGCTCGCGGGGGCCGTGGGCGTGATGTCCTTGCGGTACATGAACATCTCGACGTTGCCAACGATCGTGACGCCGAGGAGTTGCTTGGGCTTGGCCTTTTCGCTGGGCGGAACCGGGCCGCGCGGTGGCGGCCACGTGCCCACGTCCCACACCACGTCTGCGATGTCGGAGTCGCGGCTGATGCCCAGCGCTCCGAGATCCGAGAGTGACCCGTCCGTGCCGAACTTGGGCATCCAAGGGTCGTCCATCATGGCCAGGTCGTACGTTGAGTCGTTCGCCTGGAACGTGCTCACGAGCTTCGAGTACAGGTTGTCATAGGGCAGCTCGACGATATTGAGGGTGACGCCCTTGGCCGTCTTGTACATCGGGGCCAAGGCTTTGAGGCCGGCGTCCTCGACCCCCTGGACGGCTGCGATCGTGAGGGTGGTGGCTCCCCCGCCGGGGGCGCCCGTGTTCGAGCAGGCCGAGGCGATGAGCGCTACTCCTGCGAGCAGCGGCGTCCATTTCCCGAGCCTCATGCTCTCCTCCTTACCTGTCACCTCTATTTGGGATCCCGCGCCCGGCGTGGTGCCGGCCGGTCCCTGATCAGCGCTCGCTCGTCTCTCACCTCCTCCGTCGCAGCGGGGCCTCCGGGCATCGCTGTCCTCGGGTCAGCCGGCGGGAGCCGGCTGACCAACTTCCGAGACGCTCACAGGCCGACCATCGGCTCGCGAGCGGGTGGCTGCCACGCTGATGCGCATCGCCTCGAGGCCATCCCGCGGCGTGCATGGGCTTGGGATCTCGCCGCGCGCGACCCGAAGGAATGCCAGCAGCTCCGCGCGGTATGCGGTTTCGAACCGGTCCAGAAATGAATCCCAGGCGGCCTCCGAGCCAATTAGCCCATCATCGAGGGTTCGCAGCGGCGTCTTCTGAGTCAGTCCGACGGCGACGGCGTCGCGCGAGCCGACCAGCTCCATGCGCACGTCGTAACCCCTTGGATTGTGGCGGGTCTGGCTCAGGACCCCGAGCGTGCCGTCATCCAGGCGGAGGATCGCAGCCGCCGTGTCCGCGTCCCCGCTCTCCGCGAAGATCGGAAAGCCGCGGACGGAGCCGACCGCGTAGACCTCGTGCACTTCCCGCCCGGTCAGCCACCGCAGGGCATCGAAGTCGTGGATCGACGAATCCCGGAACAGGCCGCCAGACGTCGGGATGTAGCCGTCCGGTGGAGGCTCGTGGTCGTGGCTGATTAGCCGAACGAGGTAGAGGGTGCCCAGCTCGCCCGACCTCAGGAGGCGCCGGGCGTCGACATAGGTGGGATCGAAGCGGCGCATGAAGCCCACCTGCACGGGGACGTTCGTTCGCGCAATGTCATCGACGAGCCGGACGGTCTCGTCCAGATCGAGGGCGAGCGGCTTCTCGCAAAACACCGGGATGCCGCGATCCACGGCCGCTCGGGTGAGGCTGGCGTGAGCCGAGGTCGTGGCCGCGACCACGACAGCTTCGGCACCATCGAACGCCGCGTCGACGGTCGGGGCGACCGTGCCCCCTGTCGCGTTCGCGGCCTGGCGGGCACGCTCGGCGTCGGGATCAGAAATGACCAGCTCGGATACCTCTGGCTGCTCCGCGAGAAGGCGGCCGTGCAGCTGCCCGATCCGGCCAGCACCGAAGAGTGCGACCCTCAATCTGGCCTCCTGCTCCGCTCTCTCGCCTCAGGCCGCGAGGCGCCCGCTCCATCTCCATCTCCCGGCGGAGCGCCGGTATCCAGGCACGGAGCGACCAGTTGCGGATCCGCCGCGGCCACCGGGCGACCTCCTCCGGGTCGCGACATAGTATCGACGTCGTTGACGGCCCTGGTAGCCGATACGGCCACTTCGGGCAGTCGGTCGAGGCGATCTTCAGCCGGCGCCCCTTCGCGCCGGTGTCATCCGAGCTCTACGGCGTCGATGCGCCGGGTCAGCCGACGCGCGCCCAGACGGACGCCCGGGTTGTGATCGGCAGGTCGGCACCGAGGGTGGCTGACCGAAAGCCGCACTGAGCGGGGCGGTCAGCCCTCCATCCGGAGCTCCTCGAGGTCGAGCTCGCGCTCGATCGCGCGGAGGGTCAGGTCATTGATCTCGCGGCGATCCCGCAGCTCGAGCACGGCGACCCGCTGGGCCGCGATCACCCCGCGCTGGATCTCCTCGTGCTCGATGCGCTCCTGGCGCCGCTCCTCGGTCTCCTGCGGGTCCTCTGTGGCGAGGTGCTGGGATCGATCGCGGAGCCCGCTCTCGAGCCGGTCGAGTAGCGGCTGATGCCCGGGCCAGACGAGCCGGGCCCGCGCGACCTCATCCAGCCCGGCCTGGTATGCCGCCGCCCTCGCGCGGTCTGCTTCGTCGGCGGCGCCGTCGAATTCGACACCGTCCCAACCCGCCCGGCGCAGAACGAACGGCAGCGTCAGCCCCTGCCCGACGAGGGTGACGAGGATCACCCCGAACGTGAGCAACAGGATGAGATTCCGTTGGGGGAAGTCCACCGGCAGTGCGAGGGCCGCGGCGAGTGACACTGCACCTCGAAGTCCCGCCCAGCCGGCGACGAAGACCAGCCGCCAGGCCAGTCCCGGATCGCGTTCGGCGACCCGGCGTCTCGGCGCCCCGGGCAGCACGCTCGATGCGAAGACCCAGGCGATCCTGCCGAGCACGACGACGGCCGAGACGACTGCCACCAGCGCCACGAGCTCGCCGGGCGAGCGGTTGCCGAGGCCCTCGAGGATGCCCGGCAGCTGGACGCCGATCAGCACGAACAGGAAGCCGTTGACGATGAAGCCGACCATCTTCCAAGTGCTCTGCCACAGCACCCGGCTGTTCGGGGTCAGGATCCGGCCGAGCCGGCTGCCGATGACGAGGCCCGCGCTGACCGCCGCAAGCACCCCCGACAGGCCGAGCTGATCCGCCGGCAGGTACGCCGCGAACGGGATGAGCAGCGAGATCAGGACCTCGACCGGCGGGTTATCGAGCCGGCGCAGGATCTGGCCGGCAAGCCAGCCGACGACGATTCCGATCGACACGCCGCCCACGGCCGCTGCCAGGAACGTGCCCAGCGCCGTCGCGAGCACGAATGCGCCGCTCACGGCCGCGGCGACCGCCGCTCGGTAGGCGACCAGCGCGGTCGCGTCGTTGAGCAGGCTCTCGCCCTCGATGAGCGTGACGATCAGCCGCGGGGCGCCGATTCGACGGAAGACGGCCGAGGCGGCAAGGGCGTCCGTCGGAGCGATGATCGCCCCGAGGGCGAATGCCGCAGGCCAGCCGAGTCCGGGGATCAGGGCGTAGGCGACCGTCGCCACGAGGACCATCGTGAACAGCACGAGCCCGACGGACAGCCGGAGCAGTGGCGCCACGTTGGCCTTGAGGTCCCGGATCGGCGTCTCGACCGCCGCTCCGAAGAGGAGGGGCGGCAGGAACACGAGGAGCACGAGCTCGGGTGCCAGCTCGATCCGCAGCAGCCCGGGCACGAAGCCCAGCGCGAGGCCACCCACGACCAGCAGCGACGGGTAGGGCACGCGCAGCCGACGTGCGATCTCGAACAGGATCGCGATCGCGACGAGGACTCCGAGGATCGGGAGCAGGACAGCCATCGGATCGATGATCGGACGCGCCGGCCCCCGATGTCGAGCGTGGCGTTCCCTGGGCGCAACGGCGTGCGGTCGGCGGGTCCAACGCTCCGCGTCGCCTGAGGGCTGCCGCGGGTCAGCCGGGCGTCGATCCCTGGGCGCGGACGAGCTCACCGCCGTCGGGTCGATGGATCGACGCCTGCCACGCCGATGGGTCGCCCCGAAGGACGACGTTGACCCGATCGCCGCGTGCCGCCGAGGCGAGGTACTCGAGGCGGTACGTCCTCGGCAGCACTTCGGTCGCTTCTCGCCAGCCGGCGGCCTCGAGCGCCTCCTCGAGCCAGTCGACGTACACGGCGTTGTTGACGTGGTCGAGCGGGTCGAGGTCGCTCGGTCGAACGCCGAGCTCGATCTCGGACGTCGCTTCGCCCACCGACGGCTCGACGCGCAGGATTTCGCTCTTGACCTCGGGGTTCGTGAACGCGACGCCGAAATCCTGCGGGATCCGGACCACCCGGTTGCGCGCATCCAGCAGCACCCAGTCCGTCGTGACCGTCGCCGCGGGTCGACCATCGGCGAGGCGGCATTCCCCGAGCCGTCGCGCCCAGATCCGGCGATGCCCCACGACGGCCGTCGAGACGCGCAGGGTGTGCCCGATCGGGATCGGCTCGTGGACCGCGAGCTCGACGGCGCGCACCACCCAGCCGAGGCCCCGGGCCAGGTACCAGCCGCGATCGAAGCCCAGCTGTTCGGAGTGGCGCCACGCGACGTCCTGCGCGTAACGGAGCAGCGTCGACGTCCGCAGCCGGCCGTCCGGCCCCGCCTCGTCGAACCGAACGCGGTAGCCGGCGAGGAAGCCGTTGTCGATGCCCGGGACGGGTCGGGCCGGCTGGCCGGTGAGGCCTGGATCGAGGAGCTGCGTGGGGGCCTCGGCGTCCACCGCCGAAGCCTAGCCCGAGCGCGCTCTCAGAGCGTCGTGCGCTCCGCGTTCACACGCCGGCCGACCGCGTCGCGGATGGACTCGCGCCGGCCGGGCCCGCGCGTCGCCACGATCCGGGCGGCGCGGGCGCGCAGGATGCGCAGCCGTCGCGCGGCAGCCTGGTTCCACGCGCCGGAGTAGGCCCGGGTCGCGTCGGCGCGGATCGTCGCGGCGTCGCTACGGAGGCCGCGCAGCTCGAGGTCGGCCACCGCGTCCAGGACGGCGCGATACAGCCCAGGGAGAACCTCGGCGACCGGCTCCAGCTCCACGAACGGAGCATCGACCGATCATGTGCGTTCTGTCATCGGTCGCAGGTACCAATCTCGCTGGGGCGTTCGGGTCAGGGGTCCTATGCCGGGTCAGTCGCCTCCGTGCCATCCCGCTCGGACGTCGAAGTCCGAGAAGGTGCCTGTCGCGGGCGACCAGGCGGCATCGACACGCTCCACCAACGCGCCCGGTGGGCCGTCCCGGAGCTCGTCGAGCAGCGCCTCCAGCGCCTCTCGCGAACCCTCGGCGACGGACCGCACCGGGCCGGACGCCTCATTCGCCACCCAACCCACGAGGCCGAGCCGGCGCGCGGTGCGAACGACGAAGTACCGGAACCCGACGCCCTGGACGCGACCGTGCACGACCGCCTCGAGACGGTCGGTCGGGGTCACGCCACCCAGCCGAGCACGAGGGCGTCGACCACGAGCTCGGGGCTGACGTTGCCCTCGAGCCGTTCCCCCGCCGTGTCGAGCCGACCAAGCTGCGTGGCGGCAAACGTGGGCTGGACGCGTCCTGCGGCGGCTTCGAGGTCATCAAGGAGATCGACCTGCCGGACGTCGCCCGGCTCGCCGAGGTGCACCAGGGCGAGGTCGCGCACGACGTCGCGCCAGATGCCGACGAGCACCAGCGCGGCGGCACGTCGCTCCGCCGCGGGGACGCGGAGGGCAGGGCCGGGCACGTCTGGGTCATCGGCGGCGCCCTCGTGCGGCGCCAGGGTTGGTGCCGCATCACCCGCGGGCCCGGTCCCGCGTCGGCCTCGTGACGTTCGCGCGGGCTGGCCAGGTTGGGCTGCCTGAACCAGCCCCGCGGTCATCTCGGCGGTCCGCGACAGCAGGTCCCGCCCCACACGCAGTCGGTCGGACCGGGTGGCGACGATCAGGTCGAGCAGCGTCCGGCCGACCTCGCCGCGGATGACGAGCGACGCGGGCGCTCGGGCGAGCGCGATCGCGTCGCCAGGCCGGCCGCCGGACAGGCGCGCGAGGCGGGCGGCGAGCGGGGCGTCGGCAAGGCCCTCGTCGACGAGCAGCGCCTCCACGTCCCGTCGCGGCACCGGGCCGAGCCGGATGCGGACGCAGCGCGACCGGATCGTCTCGAGCAGCCGCTCCTCGTCCGAGGCCGTGAGGATGAGGACCGTCCCCGCGGGCGGCTCTTCGAGCGTCTTGAGGAACGCGGCCTGGGCGTCCTCGGTCATCCGGTCCGCGGCCGAGATGATCGCTACCCTGGCGCCGCCCTCGACGGGAAGCAGAGACAGCTCTCGCACGAGGTCGCGCACGCCGCGCTCCTCGCGCCCCGGTCCGCCGATCGGGATCACCGCCCCGGCACCGGTCGTCCCGAGTCGATGCAGATCCGGATGGTTGTCGTGCTCGAGCGCGCGGCAGCTGCGGCACTCCCGGCACGGATGGCGCACCGGGTCGGGATCACGGCACAGGAGCGCAGCCGCGATGTCGTTCGCGAGTGTGCTCTTGCCGGCGCCGGTCGGGCCGGTGAGCAGCAGCGCGTGCGGCATGCCCCCGCGGAGCATCGCGCGGGCCGCCGCGACGGCGGCTGGCTGGCCGCGCGTGCGGAAGCCGTCGGCCGGCTGCGCCACTTCCGCCCGGGTCGGATCCGCGGTCAGGCGGCCGGCTCGGCCTTTCGTCTCGTCGTCCGTCGCTTCGGCGCCTCGCTCGCCGCCGCGTCGCCTTCGACCGCCGATGGCTTGGCGCTCGGGGTGGTCCGGGTGCCGGTCCGCGTCGTGGTCCGGCGCCGCGGCGCCGATGGCGTCGCGTCCGCGCCCGCCGAGTCCGCGCCCGCGGCGGGGCTCGCCTCGGCCGGAGCCTCGGCGTTGCTCGCTCGCGAGCGCCGAGCCGGAGCACGACGGGTGCCGGTGCCGCCGGCCGCGGGTGGTGCCCCGACGTCCCCGGTCGCGGTCCCTCCGGAAGACTTGCGGCCACGGCGGGGCGCGCTGCCTTTCGTCGCAGGTGCGGCTTCACTCGGTGCCGGAGCCGCCGTGGCCGGCGCGCTCATCGCCGGCTCCTCGCGGCGCGGCGCTGGCGAAGGCCGTGCGTCGAGCTGGGCGCGAAGCATCGCCTCGATCTCGGGCGGGACCTCGCTCCACGGCTCGTCGCCCGAGCCGCGCGGCGCAGGCCTCGGCACTGACCGGAATGGCGGCCGATCGCCGCGCTCTCGATCTCGGCGATCGTCGCGGTTGAAACCGGCGTCGCGGCCGCGCGGCGGCGGCTCCGCGAAGCGGGACGGCGTGCTCCCCCGCCCGCCGCCGAAGCGCTCGCGATCCAGGGCCGCGGCGTAGGCGCCACCGCGTCCACGGCCGCCGGGCCGGCCACCGCGACGACCGTCGCGCTGGCGCCGCTCGGCGATCAGGTACTCGGGCACCGCCGGCTCTTCGAAGTCCTCGTCGCCTGCGACGACCGGCGAGCTCAACGACGGCCCGATGCCGATCTGCGAATCCCACACCGAGCCGAAGGCGGAGGCGGGCCGGCGCGCGGGCGATGGTGCCTCGTCCTCGAGCTCGTCGGCGTCCTCGCCCCCAGCCGCAACGCGACCCGGTGCGGCGACGCCCTCGTCCCCGAACTGACCTTCCTCGCGACCTCGGCCTCGACCGCGGCCACGACCGCCGCGTCGGCGCCGCCTGCGGCGGCCTTCCTCGGCGGCAGCTTCGTCCGAGCCGCGCTCGCCGACGGAGGCCACGTCTGCTTCGCCCTCGCCCGCGACGCCCTCGTCGAGGTCGCTCGCGGCAGGCTCGGCTGCGACTGCAGCCACCCGTGACAGCTTCTCGCCCGGCAGGACGACGATCGGCGCCTCGGCGGCATCGGACGCCGCGGCAGCCCGGCCACGGCTGCGGGTCGTGCCCGTGCCCGCGGCAGTGGGGGTTCGCCTCGTGCGGCCGCGGCCGCGACTGCGCTCGCCGGTGCCCTCGGATTGCTTGTCCGGGACCTCGGTCATCGACAGGTCCTCGTCGTCGGTCGCGACGCGCCGGCCGGAGCGGGACGAGCCCTTCTCGACCTTCGCGATCTGCGTGATGTCCGTGAACTGGTCGGCGACATCCATCAGGTCCGACGACGTGTTGCCTCGGAAGCTGACCACCTCGACCCGCACGCCCTGCTCCTGGACCGCGCGGATTGCGGGTGCGAAGTCGCCGTCGCCCGACACGACGATGGCGATGTCCAGGTTCCGGGCCGTCTTCATCATGTCGACGACGAGCTCGATGTCGAGGTTCGCCTTGACCTTCCCATCGCCGTACTTGCGGATGTCCTTGCTCACGACCTTGTAGCCGTGGCGGCGCAGGAAGTCATGGAAGTTGCGCTGGTTCTCGTTCTCCGGATCGAGGCCCGTGTACGCATATGC
>Ga0066709_100002774_pt1 | contig 13017 bp, 15 predicted proteins | sample GraSoiAngelo_158_FD_79665 | JGI IMG/M metagenome (GOLD analysis project Ga0066709, IMG submission 79665) | Grasslands soil microbial communities from the Angelo Coastal Reserve, California, USA - 14_1009_16_30cm | ecosystem: Environmental > Terrestrial > Soil > Grasslands | place: USA... | reverse complement strand
TCGCAGGTAGACCTTACCCCTCCCTTCGGTGGGAGTCATCGTAGGTCGAACATAGTCCTGATAAGTTATCACTGTCATTCGTTGCCTCTCCGTGAATATCCAAGTTGCACCCACTTCGCAATCTCATCCTCCAGTTTGCCGTTGTGAGGTCACGAATTTGGAGAGAGGGGTGTAGGGAGTACACTTCCGGGTGAATGAACGTAGCAGCCTTAGGCGACTGGCTGCGCAAATGAGAGCTCGTGGCCATCGGGGTCGTGCAGATGGAAGTACCGTTCGCCCCATTCTGCATCCCTTGGCCTATCCGGATTGAATTCCTTCTCTTTCAGGTAAGCCCAAAATTTGTCTACGTCTCCAACATTGAAAATGATCCGTCCCCAACCACGGGTCACGTGACCCCGCTCGAGGTTGAGAAATGTATCTTTTGCGCTGAGCGTCTGAAGCGAAGAAAAATAAGCCTCTTGTCCACCGTAGAGAATCTTCAGGCCTAAAAGCTTGTTATAAAAATGCACGGATTTTGCCATGTCACTTGCTTTGATCGTGATCGCGGATATTCTTTCTGCGTTCATACCTCTCTCCTCGCGTCATCCTCCATCGAAAAGTCCTCGCTCTTCTCTTCTGCCTTTCGACCGAGGTAGTTTACCAGCCGTCGCGGCTGGCATTTAAAACTGAAGGAAGAAAAGGCCGCGGGGCGGCAGGGTGCAGAAATCGGGGCGTTAGGACCCGATTTCCGCGAAGTTAGCTCTCGGATTTTGCAGGAGATCTAGGGTTGGATTCTGCGCCTCGGGTGAGTACGTTTGCTACTACCATAAAGACCACACGCACCTCGCGGTGAGCAAAGAAACACCAAACGGCAGAGTTCGTTCAGCAGATCATGGCCGCGTCATTTCTCATGCGAGATTGGAAGGTCTGCACCGCCGCTACGATCGAGCTGCCTAACCAAAGAGTCAGGTCGTGATCGGAACTCGGAAAAAAAACTGCAAATGTGAGTCTTGAACTCACAGACTTTTTGCCGATGAGCAGTAGTGAATTGCGCTGCTTTCGGTGCACATGGAATTTTGGCAAGACACAAGTGCAGACCTAATTTCGCGAAGGGGGTTCAAGAAAGACGCGGAGCTTGCGCGAGCAGGAGGGGTGCCGCAGCTTGCCGAACGCCTTGGCTTCGATCTGGCGGATGCGCTCGCGGGTGAGGGCAAACGTCTGTCCCACTTCTTCGAGCGTGTGCTGCCTGCCGTCTTCCAGCCCGAAGCGCATCTTGATGATCTTTTCCTCGCGTGGGGTGAGCGTCTTCAATACTGACGCAATCTGCTCCTTCAGGTTCAAATTGATGGCCTCGTCCGAGGGCGAGATCGCCGACCAGGCCCGCACCATCCGCATCCCGGTGCACATGTTCGAATCGATCAGGGGGCACATGAAAAGGCCGAATCCACATTACAGGTCGAGTGGAAGGGCTGCCCGTGCTCGCCGTAGATACGCTCTTCACTGCCTTGTGCGCTTCGCGCAGCGCCGCGAGTGCCGCATCGGCGCTCTCCGGAAGCGCAGGCCTCATCCCCAGATTGGCCAGCATCTCCTGCAGGACCGACGGTTCGTCAAGTTGTCACATCGGGACTGTCGCACCCGATGGGAATATCGTGGATCTCAACGCGGCGTATGCCCTTTGTTTGCGGAATGTCGAGCAGGAAGGTGCGTTCTATGCGCTTGCCGCCGCGCGTTCCCGTCAATATGCGGGGCTGTTGAAAAAATGGAGATCGCGGACTCGATGCCACGCGCCTTGCGCTCGAATATGCCTTGAAGGAAGGGCCGGCAACTGCCGGCGCCGCGGGCGAACCCATCTGCTTTTGCGGGGACCCCATGCGCATCATGGCCCTCCTCATTCCGAAAGAATTCTTTCACACTGCTGGAAATTTCGGCGAGCACCACGAAGAAGCCCAAAAAGCCGGCTTTTCCCATCCGGTACTTCCATGGATCATGTTTTTTCAGAATGTGGACGCCATCATCGGCCGGGACGAACCCATTGTTTATCCCGAGCATCTTACGGAGAAGCTCGACTACGAGCTTGAGCTTGCTGTCGCGCTGAAGAAATCTAGTAAGCATTTGTCGGCGATTATTCCTTGTACAACCAAGCACCCACTAGGCTGGCCACGATGATTTCGACCAGGCCGACGATGCCTCCAATCACTAACAGACGCTTCGGAAACAATCCCAATGGCATCTGGCCGAGAGTAGGCAGCGCGCATCCGACCAACCAGTAGGCGAGGCCCGTCAACGCTGCGGTCTTAGGACCGGCACCGAACCGTGGGCGGGCAGCCGCATATAGCCAGATCGCAGCGATTCCTCCGATGAAGCCCCCGACAATGAAGACAGCTACCGCGCTCATCGATAACTGTCGACCGAGAGCCTTCATTGCCGCATCCCAGTTGGCCGCGAGCACCACTCCGTTCGTGACATACTCAAATATGTTGATGATGAAACCAGCGAGTAAACCGCCGAGTAACACCCGTGCCCAGTTGATCTTTCCCATCGCGAACCTCCTTTGACTTGACGAATCGAAATATTGCTTGGCTCGAGTGAAGTAATTTAAGCCGAGGCTAGTTCGAATAGCGCACGAAGTCAAGAGCACATCATTCTGATGTCACACGTTTCTGATCCGCTTACCGAATCAGACCCAACTTTCTCTCATGCTCTTCGCACAGATTGAGATGCAGGTACGAATTCCGCCGTGAGCTCCCGCTGAAGCAGCTACCCATCGGAAACGGCTTGCATTTGACGTTTCGCAGCGGGAGGATCCTTGTACAGGAATCATGTTCCAACCCGGCCAACTCGTGCGTGTGAACCTTGCTGGCCTGCAGGCCGAGGGTGTAATGTTCCAGGCTGCGGTCACCGACGCTGTTGGCCACATTGTGAAACAGACTTCGGAACAACCACCCAAATACCTCGTAAAGCTTTTGTTCTCCTTTCGTGGCGTTACCGAAGTCGAAGTCCCCGCCGACCGCATCCATGCAGACCGGTGACCCATCCGCGGGTTGCGTGACGCAAATCCAACCAGCAAAGCATCGCCATCTTCGCCTACCGGAAACGAAGGCTGCCCTTTGAGCCTTGAGAGATCGCGAGAAGTGGCGCGGCGATGCATTGCAACCGATTAGCTCCTGTGGATTTTGAAAAACATCGCGCGCTCACCCGAATGCCCAGGGCTTCCACTTTTTTTTGCCTCACGACTTTACCGTTGAACTGAAAAATTGGTTTCCGATGATTTCCACCATAACGTGCTTTTGCAGCTTCATGCCCGCTGCACCGAAAATCGTACGGAGGGCTTCGGCTTTGCGTTCATGGCGACCAATCACCTTGCCAGGGTCTTCCGGATGGACACACAGCTCAAGCACCATCACCTGCTGTCCCTCGGACGAACGAACCTCCACTTCTTCGGGATGGTCCACGAGAGCCTTAGCGATCATTTCTAGCAACTGTCCCTACCAAAAAGTCCATTCTCATTGAAATCGTTGCATTTACGGAGTTGCGAACGGTAGTCTGCCCAGACCATGCTGGCCCTACTCTTCTCTCTACGAATACAACTATCTGGACAAACGCTTTGACGCTTGGAAGGTCCCGGCGCTGATCCCGTTAAAGGGAATCTGGGTAGGCAATCTGTCCGCCATGCCCGTCTTGACGGGTGGGACTGCGCCGACCGACCCGAAATTCGCTCAGGCTACAGGATACAGCCGATGCATTGCTTTATTTCGGGCCGCGGGACGCTCACCGGGGTAAACATGTCGCGGGCGGACCTGGAGGGTACGCCATACGGTCGTGAGATCGCACGGCGCCTCGAAATTCTTTTTGGCCAGTCCCCAAATATCTTCCCGGCAGCAACCGAGACTCCACCAGTTTCCGCCCGGGTCCGGGGGGGCGCTTATATGGCTGCGCGCGCCACGTGCTCCCGTAAATGGAGAACTTGGCCAAACGATCCCGAAGCCCCGTTCGGAGAAATGCGATGCTGCTGAGTGCTTCTTATTCTTCGAAGCCCATTTCGGAAGCCCCTCTTGCCCCTACGTGACAATCGGTGCATGTGCGACGCCGGCGAGGTCAAACACCCGCTGATAGCGCTGAATCTCATCGCGGGGGCCCAGGGCTTTTTCAAAGTTATCGGAAAGTTTCACTGCTGGCTTGCCATTGGCATCGTTGAGCTTGCACACCAGATTTACAGGATCGAAATCGCCACCGCCCTGAGGATTGCAGTTGCGAAAATCATTGGTCAGCAACGTGCCCCAACCCGCGCTGAAACGGATGCGCCGTTCGGGAATCCATTTCCACTCATCGAGAAAGTCGCTCGCTTGCCTAAAATCGGCAGGAGAAGCGCCGTTGCGAATCGTCCCGGAAAAATGGGCATGCAATCCCAGAATCGTGTCCACATCGAGAGAGTCAGAAGCAATGAACAATTTTTCCCGCGGATCGCGCTTTCTCTGTTCAAGCCACGCAATGTATTCGTCGCCAGCAAGGAAAGGATCTTTACTGTCTGCACGCTGCCCCGTCCAGTCCGCCACCCAGTCCGGAGCATTGCGGAGAAACTGGGTCGTGCCAAAGGTGTCTGGAAGCAGGATGAGTAACTCGCCCTGATAGGTCTGCTGCCAGAGCTCCAGCAAGCGGTATTGCGCTATCTTCAGTCCTTCATCGTCCTTGGCCATCGCTGCCAATGCCATGGGCAACTCATGCGCATTCGTACCGATCGCTTCCAAATCGTGTTTGTAGGCCAGATATGTATTCGAGGTTCCGGTAAAGCCGCTGCCGAGCACGTCGCTCATGGCTTTTACGACGTACTCCTGCCACAAGAAGCTGTGCCGGCGTCGCGTTCCAAAGTCGCTCACTTTCAATCCTGGGATGCCGCGCAACCGCTCCATTTTTCCCCAGAGTTTAGTTTTGGCCCGGGCATAGAGAATATCGAGCTCGAATTCGGTGAGACGTTTCAGGCTGGCGCGTGTCTTCAGTTCGCTAATGGCCGAAAGCGCATAAATCTCCCACATCGTCGTCTCTGTCCACAGGCCGGGAAAGGAAAGGGAGAACTGCCCGTGTTGAATGGACAACTCATAATCAGAGAGCCGGAATTCGCGTTCGAGCCACTCCAGGAAAGCAGGTTCAAAGATGCCGCGGCGTCCATAAAAGGTGTTGCCTGCGAGCCAGATCAGTTCGGACTTATGAAATCGCAGCTTTCTTGTCTGCTCCAGCTGTTCCCGAAGCTCATCGGCATCGATCAAATCGCCAAGGTGTACTTCGACGGAACGATTGATGAACGAAAAAGAAGCAGTTGTCTTCGGGAACTGCTTCCAGATGAACTGTAGCATCAGCAGTTTGTAAAAATCGGTATCGAGCAGAGACCGCGTAATCGGGTCCAGTTCCCAGTTATGGTCATGTGCACGCCGCGCGAGGTTGATGATCACAATGTCACCACTTTACCTCACTCGGAACGCTCTTCAGCAATAGGGTCCGGTTGCACCGGTCAGCGGGATTCTCCATGTGTGACGCGAAGGCGCAACTCAGGGAGTTGGTCATTAGAGTCAGGGCGTTAATTCTCTCCGTTAGTTATGAACTCCACTTCACGGGCCCGATCTGGGAAGTCAGCGAACCGGACAAATCCAGATTGGCTGAGGTCGCTTGAGGCGAACGAGTTGCCAGGGGGGAATTTTTTGTCAGAGATGCCATGGGCCAAAACCTGTTAAAGCCAATGACGGACAACCAAGTCGCTGGCTCGGGGTAAGAGCAGTCCTCGCCTTTATTCGCCTTTTTCCTTGAATTCTCATCCCTCAGTTCACCGCACTGTTCAGAAAGCGTCCAAAATGGAGGGGAATAGTCAGGGATGGGCGGATCTACGGCACAGGCAATGGGCGGTACAAGAATCGTCTCTTCGTTTTTAACGCCAACTTTTTCGAGCACCTGACATCGATCGGTAACCTGTTTCTTGTCATTGAGTTTCCTGTCATTGAGGCGCCCATCATTGAGCAAAAGCCGGAAGGCAACATAAGTGCCTTCGGCAGTATCTGAACCAAATACCCGGTCGGCGGCAACGAGTGATTGATGCTCCGTCCAGTCGCGTTCCAGGGGAAAAAGTGGATACGTGCCGAGAGTCATGACGCCGCTAAGTCCCGTTGCACCGCGTTCCCGGATGAACATCAGGTCGGGACTGAAAATCACGATGCGTCCATCGGGGTAGCTGCGGCGAAGAAAGTTGGTCAGGAACAATTGGTCTAGGGTATTGCTGCTTCGTAAAAGAATGTATCGGGCGTGAAGCTCGCGCAATGCGGCCACAATTTCCAAAAGAAATGCTTCTTGATTCAGTGGCGTTTGATTACCGCAAGCTGCGAATCGAATCATGCACTCTGCCGGTTGGATCGGCCAGATCGCTGGGAAGATTTCTTCTTTGCGTGTCCGCGGACTGTGGAGATGTTCCTACGTCGAAGAGCGACTTGGTTTGATAAGCGCCTCGCAGTGCCGAAATATCGCGAGGATAGTAAAGCTTCAGCGCTTGTTTACGACAATCGTTTTCGTCCTTCCCTAACTTCACTCCGGACCCACCATACGCGGTTTCGTCTTCGGAGATTATCGCGATTCTGTTGGCGTCAAATGTAGGTTGCTCTTTCTCTATGTAGCTGCAGAATCGATGAAGAATCTCATCGTCATTTTGCACAAAGCTGTGAAATCTAACATGGGAATCGAACGTGTTTTGAAACAATCGTGCAGCACTATTTCCACTCACGCTGCCGCTGTAGATCGCGAGTCGCTGATCATCCGGAGGCAATTCCAACTTTGCCTTTATTTCTGGTTCGGAGAGGACTTGCGCCAGAGAAGGCAGGGAGCCCGAGAATGTGGGGCCGAGAATGGCCAAACGCTTAATCTTGGATTCCGCTCCTGCCTGTAGAGCCCCGATCCACGCCAGAGCGTTCTGGAACTGATCCCTGTGAATTCCGTGAGGGGCTTCCTCCCCGACAACGAAAACCACCAGACCCTGACGATAAGGTTCTGAGAGTGCGCCCAAATCTTCCTTACAGCCGCTCTGAAGCTTTCCTGCAATCTCGGGGCACTCCAGCGACTTTCGAAAGAGAATAATCCCGGGCTGATTCTCCCTCTCTGCCTTTTCCCGATTGGAAGCCTTCTCGTCGGCGAACAGCGCGTAATGCGGATCAGCGTCATCCCAGGGAAGCCAGGAGCTAGCGAAATCGTACTTTTCGTCTTGCGAGCCTTCCTGGATGGCCGCAGCGAACTGGTCGAAGAGAACGGATAAGTGCGTGTGGACCGGGTCGGGAAGCAAGGCGATGACGAACTTCAATTCGGACGTTTTCTGCGCTACGTTCGGTCCGGATTCTCCACGTTTAACACCTGTTTCATAGCATTGCTGGGGAGGACTCAGCCTATCGGTGTCGGTGTCGGTGTCAAGGTCAAGAAATTCTCCGAGTTCTTCTTTCAGGATACTGCAACCTGGAAGGTATTCCTGATCCGTAGCCTTTCCCGCTGCGGGCTTAGTCCGCTTCATCGCACTCGCTACTTCGACTTTCCGCCTACCTCCTGCTTTGGTCCAGATTGCAGAGAAAAACCCACCACTGCCGCAAGGGCGAGGAATGTGGCCGTTCCGATAGTCCCTTCTCTCTTCGTCGGCCGATTTGGACACGACGATACTGTTTACAGCGCCGTTAATCCAGCTTCTAATTTGGGCTTCTAATTTGGGTAGTGAACGACAGCTACGAATCGTTACAGCGTGGGACGTTCTTGTTTCGACATCCAGAAAGTTTTCCACAGGAAAGATGTCCCAGTACCGAAACGCACCGTGCACTCTTCACACTAACCAACATCTGGCGGATACTCGCATCGCCTAACGAGTCAGGCCAGCGCAGCAGACGTCTCCGATGCCATCCCAGCTATAATAGAAGCGCGGCTGCGTGATCATTTGAAGAGGCACGAAAGCAAGATCGAACTGCTCTTTGTCAGCCGCCGTGGGCGTCCATTCTCAGCAAACAAGCTGCGTGACAAACACCTTCAACCACTGTTGGTGAGGCTAGGCATTCCACGCGGCGGGTTCCATTCGATGAGGCACGGTGCGGCGAGTGCCCTCGTCGTGCTCACGCCAAGTTCGCGTTCCAGAAAGTCGGAACTTGTGGCGCCGCTGCCGGAATTCTGGGGCGCATCTGCTGTTCAGAAGTTTGAAGCTCCATTGTCGCTTGTTGCCAATGACTGACAAGTGGCGGCGCATTCGGACGTTATTCCGCGTCGTGGGCGCTCGCTCGGACTTGGCTGCCAGTTCTGCGAAAGGGTCACCTTTCGCTTGCAGCCCTCATGCTGGCAAACGAGTGGCAAGTCTCCGCTCTTCCTTTCGTAGTATTCTCTCGCCTATTAGCCCCCATTTTCGCAACCTGAACCGACAAGGAGAGCAAGCTTTGTTCAAGTACAGATATAAGTATAATTTCACTTGACAGTTCCTTAGTATTGGTCGTAATTATGTGATTATTTGTTCTGTTCGATTAACATGGCGTTTGTCATGAAGACAAAATTTTTCTCTTGGCAGACAATTGCCCTTTTGGTGTCAGCTGCACTCCTGGTGTTACCTGCATGGAGGTCATCTCAATTGCTTGAATCCCATTTATCGCCGGTGGATAGGAAAATTGACGAACTCGGCGCAGAGACTCGAATTCGCTCCCACAAGGATGCGGAGGCCTACATTGAAGCTCTAGTCAAGAGATTTGGCCTCGACGAGGCCCGCTTGCCTGACTTGGACGAATTGAAATCACGACTGGCACGAGCCGAATATGCGGCGGTGCACGAACCTTCAAGGAGAATCTCAGAAGCCAGGGTGGCCAATGTCTTTGATAAATGGATGGGTGAGATGAGCGCACCGAAATGGGCTCGCACTTCAGTATCGCAGGTTCGTGATCTTAGACTCGGGGTGGCAAAGATTTTGCTGCCCCATGTGATCCGCCGCTCCCCCCAGGGAGACATACCAGACACTGTTCGACCCGCAGAAGCTATATACCTCCTCTGGCTTCTCGAATTCCAATTCAGGAGTCCGCATACCACCGAAGGGGCCGCTCTTAACCCCAACACTGCGGGGATGCCAGATCGAACGGAATCTCTGCGTCCATTTCAGGCATCCCGTCCTACGGGAGAGACCCTTCAGCGACAGCACTCCTACGAGACAGCCCGCGAAAACTATTTCAATCGGCATTCAGGAGCTGAACTGCAACTACGGGTCACCCAGCTTTTCGACACCTTGGGCATAGATTGAATTGAAGGGAGGAGACCGGTGAAACAGATCATTAGGATTGGCGTTGCTACCTTATGCGTTCTGGTCCTCTTCGCGACGGCTGGCTGCTTTGACAACGGGAAGCCTCAATCGGGGTTTAAGGTTACTGCTGCAGAACAGGTTTTCATGCCCGGTATTGCTCCGTTCAAGATTCCTCTTGCAGGGATAAACGTCACCGGGTCGTACAAGAGTGATCTTCCCGGGACTGTCTATGGCAATCGGAGAACCTTCGGCGACGTGACTAATTTCAACGGATGGTTCGTAGTACTTGATGGTCGAATTCCTGCGGTATGGACATCCGGGGTCGTTGACCCTAATGTTCCACCCGTATGCTCGGCGAATGTTCTCGACTTCAATGTCACACTGGAGAACCGATCACTAGATTGGATTTGTCCGAAGATTGTGAATGGGGCAATTCCGGCGTTCTCCATAGCATCCGCCCTTCCGCCCGCTTTGAGCATTAATGCTTCTGGATACTCCACTGGGTATGGAATGCCGTACCTCAACTTGTATGGATCTGACGGTCTTTATATCTCGTCGAAATCGTCGAGCGCTGTGTCCGCAGACGGAACCAATGCGACTTTCCCATTCCCGACCCAGGCAGGCGGGGGTTCCCTTGCGTCAGGGCTCTACACTTTTAACATCTGGAATCCCGGACCCTATGCACAAGCCCTGTTCCTTGGTGGAGGTTTCTTCTCTGTCGGATCGAACGATACGTCGATGCAGACGCCGTATGGCGTGGATGCAGGCAATGTAACAGTCTCGACCTGGTGGTGCGACCCTGGAACGGGGGGAACAAGATGTGCCGGGCCGTCGTACACTTCCACAGTTACAACCCCCACGCCAATTTTGACCCGGTCCTCCGCGAATCAAGCAGTTTATAGCGATCAGACATATGCTACAGGGACGCAACCGGTTGCGGTGAAGCTCTATGGGTCAGCCACAGTGTCGATTTCTAACACTCCGACATTTAGGCAGTCCCGCACAGGACCAAGTAAGGCGATCGTGGTAAATTTCGGTTCGAACTCTGTTAGCATCTTGAATTTAGTGAACAACACGGTAACAACAACCATGGGAGTAGGTGCGAAGCCTTCGGCGGTGACGATAAATTCGAGTGCCACAAAGGCATACGTGGCGAATTACGGTAGCTCCTCGATCTGGGAAATCGACTTGACGTCCAACACGCAATCTCGCGTCGCATCGGTTGGCGCGCAGCCTGCTGCCATCGCCATGGACCCTGGAGGCACAGCCATCTGGGTTGGCGGCTACAACTACATCTCCAAGATAGACCTGAGCAGTTTCTCTGCCATCCAAACCTTTTCGGTGTCGGGTCAGGTAACTTCAATGGCAGTCTCGTCAGGTCAAAACTCACTCGTATATACCACCGTGGCGACGGCTGGCGGCTCAACCACATTTACGGCTCAACAAGCCGCAATTAGCAACGCAGCGATTCAGGGGACTTACGCCCAATACACGATGTCAAGTTCTTCGTATTATTATGCCCAAGAAATCACCAGCGGAGGTCCGGCTCCAGGCGCCCCCGGATGGCTCATGTCAAGCGGAGCTTTGGTGAGCGCCAACTACGGTAACGGTGCGGCCGTTGTCGGCACACCGACCGGATTCGCCGTTCTCGATCTGGTCGCGAAGACGCAGATAATGCAGGGCAATACGCCAAGCGCAGTGCGTGGTATAGCTACGAATCCGTCGCAAGGAATTGTTTATCTCGCGGCGCCTGATTCCAATTCGTTCATTACCGTGCCACTTCCGGCCCCGCAGTGATTCTCTGGGGTGGGCACAGACTTTGTCGGCACGGGCAACAGCTGGCGATGACTTTCTTGTGGGCTCATGCTTGCGGTGCTGGTACAAAGCTGGACCTTCCTTCTGGAATCGTTCTGCCTCACTCCGCCGATTGCGGCGGCTCAGATACTTTACAGTGATCTGAGATGGGTCCTCAAATCATTCCGTGTGCAAGTTCCGCAGAACGCGGTCGGCTCCGTAACATACAGCCGAGAGCGATCAGCCAGTCACAAGAGGGACGACCTAGGCGTCGGCCCGTCTTGCCGCCCCCCACGGAGTTCGCTATGGCCGTGCCCGGACAAATAGAAAAATTCGCGGGCGGGCACGGGAAGAAGCAAATTCGATCGAAGACTCGTTTTCTGGCAGTCTCAACGTTAGTCTTTCTCTTTCTGGGGCCGTGTCAGGCTTGGGCACAGGCTGCCTATTCGCGGTTTGAGGTTGGAGTTCAAACCTCCTTGACATCGGTTTGGCATAGCGCTGCAACGGACCACGACATTGGCGTTGGTGGCCGTTTTGCATACAATATTTCACGCGTCTTTGCGCTCGACGCGCAGTTCGATTTCTACCCCCGGAACGAAGTGCCATTCCCAGCTATAACCGCGCTGCAAGAGGGAGGTCGTAGGTCTGTTTGGATCGCAGGATTAAAAGCTGGGTGGCATCGACAAAAGGTCGGGTTGTTCGGCAAGACGCGTCCCGGGATAATCAGCTTTGGCAAAGTTCAGCAGCTGAACGCTCCGGGCCAATTTGATCGTCGCACGCACTTTGCGTTGGAGTTGGGGGGCGTGCTAGAGCTTTACCCTACGGAGCGCACAATCCTACGCTTTGACGTTGGCGAGATGTTGGCGCGATACGGCGAAAGAGTTGTCCAGTTGTCGCAGGGAGCATCCCTGATTGCACCAGGCTACGTGGCTTCATTTTTTCAGACCAGCGTCGGTTTGAGCTACCGAATAGGACGACAAGGAGAGGCCCAGCTTCAAAGTGGCAATAAAGGGCGGTTCGAAATTGGCGGACAGTTCAGCTGGTTAAACATCCTAGGCTCTTTTTTCCGGCTGCGTGACGAGCCTGGTTACGGAGGCCGCTTTACATACGACCTGTACCGGTGGCTGGGTTTTGACGCCAGAGTGAGTTATTTCTACCGAGACCCGCATACAGTAGACTTTCAGGAGGGGGGAAAGATTTTGCAGGGTTTCTTTGGCCCTAAGGCAGGAATACGCCGCAGCGGGATGGGAACGTTCCTCAAGTTCCAGCCCGGCTTCATTTCCTACGGGACAACGTTGACTGACTTTCGAAACTTTCCTCACCCACCAATCCCCTTCGAGCGTCAGACGCATTTTGCTTTCAATGCTGGAGGCGTGCTGGAGTTTTATCCGTCATCGCAGGCGACACTTCGATTCGATGCAGGGCATGTACAGATTTTCTACGGTCCGAAAACCGTTTTTCTGAATCAAGGAAGCGTTACAGCGCCCAGCTATCAGAAGACAGGGATTGAGGTCAGCACGGGTTTCGGGTGGCGGTTCTAGGGCACGGCTTTTCCACCTCCTGTCTCCGAGTAGAGGAAAGCACGACGGGTTGTAGGTGTTCCTTGGCTCTATCCGCCGTTTCCAGCTTCGTGCGCGTTTAGGTCCACCATGACGTCGTCGGCTCTCCTGTGCCTCTCGAAAATCTCGAAATGTTTGAGCGCATGGGAGTTAGTTTTCCTACAATAATTCTCGCCGATGATCATTTTTCTCACGACACTCCTCGCAACTCTGTGGTCGATCTTCCGGTCGCGTGCTTCCCTGGGGCTCGAGAAACTGGCTTTACGCCATCAAATCGTTGGGGAAGGACGCGCCGGAGTCACGAGCGATTCACCCGCCCGAAATGGGATCCGTCGTAGCGCTACCCCTCGTCGGCGGACTGCACCACCGCTACGAACGACGGGCTGCCTGAACGAGCCAGAATCAACCCTG
>Ga0066709_100002773_pt1 | contig 13020 bp, 11 predicted proteins | sample GraSoiAngelo_158_FD_79665 | JGI IMG/M metagenome (GOLD analysis project Ga0066709, IMG submission 79665) | Grasslands soil microbial communities from the Angelo Coastal Reserve, California, USA - 14_1009_16_30cm | ecosystem: Environmental > Terrestrial > Soil > Grasslands | place: USA... | reverse complement strand
GGAGCTCGTCGCGTCCCCCGCCGTAGGTGCCGGATGAGCCCATGACGCCTCGGAAGTTGAACGCGAGGACCGCAAGCCCGCGCGCCGCGGCGAGGTCGTTGCGGATCGCCCACAGGAGGGGATGGTCCTTCGACCCGCCGTGTCGGGGGTGCGGGTGACAGATCACCGCCGCGCCGCGAGGGGTGCCGTCGGGCAACCGCAGCTCCCCCTCCAAGCGGATCCCATCCTCGGTCGTGAAGGTCACCGTCTCCATCGCTCTGTCACCATCCGAGCATATGGCGGCCTTCGCTCCGACCACCGGCACCGCGTTCGCGCTCCGCGACCCCTATCCGTGGGTCCAGCTATCCGGGCTGGCACGGATCGGGGAGTTGCTCGGGTATCGCGCGATGTTCATGCCGGAGGTGGGATCGCGCGATGTGCTCGCCGCGCTCACGGGCATCGCCGGGGAGACCGGCGGCCTGATGCTCGGCAGCGGCGTCCTCCCGGTCCCCGCGCGCTCGCCGCGACTGCTCGCGCAGGCCGGCGCGACCGTCCAGGAGCGGTCGAACGGGAGGCTGATCCTGGGGATCGGGACCGGCCCGTCGGTGCCGGGGGCCCTCGATCGGCTGCGGGCGACCGTCGTGATGCTCCGAGCGGCCTTCGCCGGTGAGAGGGCCACGACGCACGAGGGCGAGCCGTTCCGGCTCGCCCTCGTGCCCGACCCGCCACCGCCGATCTGGATCGCTGCCCTCGGCCCGAAGGCGATGCGTCTCGCGGGAGCGATCGGCGACGGGGTGCTCCTGAACTGGTGCACCCCGGAGCGCGTGGCCCGGGCGCGGGAGGAGCTCGCCGAGGGCGCGGCCGCGGCCGGCCGCGATCCCGGCGAGATCACCGTCGGCGTCTACGTGCGCGCGTGCGTGCACGGAGACGCCGCGGCCGCCCGACTCGCGGTGAGCACGGCGGCGGCCGAGTACGCGAGCTATCCGGCTTACGCGCGCCAGTTCGCGCGGATGGGACTGGGGGAGGAGGCGGGGCGGGCCGCGGCGGCCCGCCCCGCCGACGTCCCGGAGGGCTTCGTTCGTGCGGTCGCCGCGCTCGGCGACCGCGCGGACGCCCGCGCTCGCATCGAGGAGTACCGGTCGGCCGGGGCCGACCTGGTGGTCGTGTATCCGGTGGTCGTGCCCGGGACGCCCCTGGCGCGGAGCGCGCAGAGCACGCTCGAAGCGCTGGCCCCCAACGGTTGACGGCGCGCCGGTGGCCGGACCTCGCGCGCGGTCACCCGACTCAGGGGTTCCACGCGGTAGGATTTCACCGGTCCACACCGTCGAAAAGGTGAAAAGGGGAAGGCGATGACCTACACGATCTGCGAGCCGTGCATCGACGTGAAGGACCGCGCCTGCGTGGACGAGTGTCCGGTGGATTGCATCTACGAAGGCCCGCGCATGCTGTACATCCAGCCGGACGAATGCGTCGACTGCGGCGCGTGCGAGCCGGTGTGCCCCGTGACCGCGATCTTCTACGAGGACGACGTCCCGGGCGAGTGGAAGCAGTTCACCCCGATCAACGCGGAGTGGTTCGCCGACTCGGTCTCGGGTCTCGGTTCGCCGGGCGGGGCGGCGCAGGTGGGGCCGGCTGCCGTCGACCACCCGGTCGTGGCCGCCTGGGAGGCCGTCTAGCGTTCCGGTGATCCATCCGGCCGCGCCGGGAGGAACACCCGGAACGAAGCGCCGCCACCCGCGCGCGCCTCGACCCACGCCCGGCCGCCGTGCAGCTCCGCGAACCGCCGCACGAGCGTCAGTCCGACCCCCACGCCCGGCGAGTGTTGGGGAGCGTCCGGCCCCTGCCGGAACGGTTCGAACAGCGCCTCGGTGAGTTCGGGTGCGATGCCCGGCCCGTCGTCTTCGACGAGCAGCAGGACGCCGTCGGCGGTTGCACGAACGCTGATCCAGATCGTGGAGGTCTTCGGAGTATGACGTACGGTGTTGGCGAGCAGGTTCTCGATGATCCGCTCGACCTTGGCGGCGTCCACGGCGATGGTGACCGACGCGATATCCGTCCGGAGGCGAGAGTCCGCGATCAGGTCGGATTCGGCAACCACCCGCCGAACCAGGGCGCCGACGTCGGTCGGCTGGAGCTTCGGTGTGACGATCCCGCGCGCGAGCCGGTCGAGATCGAGCAGGTTCGTAACCAGACGGTCGAGCCGTCGCGCGTTGTCGGCGATGCGGCGAGCCAGATCCTGCGCGTCGGACTCCTCCAGATGAACGTCGCCCCGCTCGAGCGTGATCGCGAGACCGAGGATGGCGGCGAGCGGCGTTCGCAGATCGTGAGACACCGCTTGGAGGAAGGTGTTCTTCATCTCGTCCAGCGCACGGAGCCGCCTCGACGCTTCGCGTTCGACCTCGAGCGCGCGCGCGAGCTGCTCCTCGGCCTGCTTCCGTTCGGTGATGTCCAGCAGGAACCCTTGCCAGAAGGGCGGCCGACCCTCGATCTCGACGCGCTGCGCCTGATCCTGGACCCAGACGATCCGCCCGTCCTTGGCGATCATCCGGTATTCCATGCTGATCTCGTCGACGCCGCTCGTGTTGTCTGCGACGTCCGCGGAGAGCACGCGCTCGCGGTCATCGGGATGGATCGTCCGGGTCCACAACGTGGGATCGCCGATCATCTCGTCGGTCGTGTACCCGAACAGAACGTCCTGCCGGGGTGAGACATAGGTCGTGCGGGAGAGCGTGGGCGAGTCCGGGTCGAACTCCTGCGTGTAGATCACGGCCGGGTTCTTCTCGACGATCGTGCGGAACTTCTCCTCGGCCTCTCGCAGCTGACGCTCGGCCTCATAGCGCTCCGAGATGTCGAGCATGAACCCCTGCCACCATCCCTCGAGCCCGACCTCCTCGACCCACGTGGCTTCGTCGTGGACCCACGTGAAGACACCGTCCGCCCGCAGGAGCCGGTAGTCGCAGGAGAACCGTTCCCGAGAGGCATTCGCGTGTTCGTTCGCGGTAACGACCCTGCCCACGTCATCGGGATGGATGTGTTCGAGCCAGAACTGCGGTGTCGCGGACCAGTCCTCCGGTCGGTAGCCGAAGACGCGCTCCAATTGTGGGCTGATGTAGAACCGGTCGCTCGACGGGTCGAGCGCCTCGCGATAGACGACGGCCGGGAGGTTCTCCACCGTCGCGCGGAAGAGGCGCTCGGTCTCTATCAGCCGCTCCTCAGCTTGCTTCTGGGCGGTGATGTCGAACAAGAAGCCCTGCCAGAACGCGTCGCCGTCGGTGGACGGGACGAGCACCGCCTCGTCGTGCACCCAGACGTACTCGCCGTCCGCTCGCCGGAACCGGTAGTCAGCCACGAACGGCTCGTGATCCTCGTTGGAGCGCTCGTCGTACGCGCGGATCGCCTCGCGGTCATAGGGGTGGACCCGATCCACCCAGAAATCCGGCGTCCAGATCCACTCCTCGGCCGTGTATCCGAAGACCTGCTCGACGGTAGGGCTGATGTACAGCTTCTCCGGGGTGTTATCCGTGGACTCGACGTAGACGACCGCCGGCATGTGATCAACCAGCGCCTGGAGGCGCTCCTGCGCTTGCCGGAGCCGCGCCTCGGTCTCCATGCGCTCGGTGACGTCGACCATGACCCCTTGCCAGACGAGTGGATCCCCGGCCGCGTCGCGGATCAGATGGCTCTCATCGTGGAACCAGACGGTCCTGCCGTCCGCCGCCACCATCCGGTACTCCTGCAGGTACGGCTCCCCGCTCTCGGCCGTTCGACGCGACTCCGCTAGGACCGCGCTCAGGTCATCCGGGTGAATCACATGCGTCCAGAAGCCCGGCTCCCCCCACCGCGCAGCGGGGTACCCGAGGAGCTGCTCGATCTGGGGACTGACGTAGGCGGTCGACGTGGCCTGATCGGAGCCGGACGGTTGTGGTGCCTCCTGGTAGGTGATGGCCGGGGTGTTCTCGACGATCGCCCGGTAGCGTTCCTCGGCGATACGGACCTGCTCCTCGGCTTCCTTCCGCTGCGTGACGTCGAACATGAATCCCTGGAAGAACGCCACGGTTCCGTCGTCGTGCAGCACGGTCGTCGAGGTGTCCTGCACCCACACCCAGTGGCCGTCCGCATGCCGCATCCGGTAGACCTCATCGAACGGGTCCAGGTCGTTGACGCTGAAGGCCTCGCGGGCACGAAGCGCCGCGAGGTCGTCCGGATGGATCAGCTCGAACCACAAGCCGGCGTTGCGGATGAACGGCTCGGGAGGGTACCCAAGCACCTGCTCGATCTGTGGACTCACGAACGTCATCGTCGCGCCCAGCCCGGGCCCGCCCTCCGTGGGCTCGTCGATGTAGGTCACCGCGGGGATCGCTTCCACCATGCTCCGGTACCGGCGCTCGGCATCCTGGAGCAGGCGTTCCGCTTCCTTGCGGGCGGTCACGTCGATCATGAATCCCTGGAAGTGCGAGATCGATCCATCCTCGCTCGGCACGGGCGAGGAGGTGTCGTGGACCCAGACCCAGTGACCGTCGATGTGATGCATCCGGTACTCCTCGTCGAAGGCGAGGCCCTCGTGCCCGGCCATGCTCGCGGCCGCCTCCATCCGGGCGCGGTCGTCCGGATGGACCAGGTCGAACCAGAAGTCGGCGTCGGCGAGGAACCGCTCGGACGGATACCCGAGGAGCGCTTCGATCTGCGGGCTGATGAACGCCACCTTCGCACCGGTTGGCTCCATCATGTCGACGTAGGTCACGGCGGGGATCCGCTCGACCACGCTGCGGTACCGGGACTCGGCCGAGAGGAGGCGTTCATCCTGACGGCGGCGTGCGATCGCGGCGCCCAGCAACGCGGCTGCCGTCCGGAGTCCTTCGAGGTCGGTCACCGACCAATCGCGGACACCGTCGCAATCGTCGAAGCCGATACAACCCCACCAGGCGCCTTCAACGGTGATCGGGAAGTACGCGAGCGACACGATCGATTGGCTGCGCAGGGCCGGGCGTTCCTGCTCGGGGAAGGTCTCGATCGCGCCGATGATCGACTCACCCGCGCGCATCCGCTCCACCCATCGTGCGTGGTTCGGTTCCCACCGCAAACCGTCCACGACGGGGTCACCCAGGTAGGAGCGGGTGCCGGGTGCACACCACTCCGCGGCGAGCTGCATCGCCAGGCCGCTGTCCCTGAGGTCGTTCCGAACGAGGTGGATGCGGGAGACGTCCGCGGCGACACCCAGCCGTTCCAAGACCTCGACGGCGACGTCGTTCCAGTCGCTGGACAGCAGCAGGCGCTCCGCCGCGAAGGCGACGGCCTCCAGGACCGCGTCGCGGCGAAGAGGCGTCGCCTTCGCGGCGCGTGCCGTCTCCACCATCTCTGAGTGCCTCCTCGCTGCCCGGAGTGCAGCAGAGCGCGGCCCGAACGGGACCGCGCGTCCAATGGATTATCGGCGCAGGTCACATCGGGTGAAGTCGGGACCGCGGGGGGTCGTGCCTAGCACCGACGGACTACCGCGGACGAACCGCGATCAGTCGGTCTCGGGCTTCGGCGGGAGGAGGCCGGGGGTCGATCCGGCGGTCGCGAGCTCCTCGTGGCTCGGCCAGCGCTCGCGGGACTTCTCGGCCAGACGGAACATCAGCTCGACGGCTTTCGGATCCTCGTCCATCGCGCGGGTGACCTCGATCACCCCCTCCGCGATCGCGCGGTCCCAGATCTCCTGCCCCAGATCGGTGCGAACGATGGACAGCGTCCAGCCGCCCTCCTGGCCGAGGCCTCCGAAGGAGATGTCGGCATGCTCCGCAGCGAAATCTGGGCAGCGCAGGCACCCGGGTCGGGTGAACCGATGGGACTGCTTCAGCGAATACGTGATCTCATCGCCCGTGTCCGTGTAGAACAGCAGCTTCCCCTTGATGTTGACCCGAACCAGGTGGTCGAGGTCGATCCCCAGCTCGTTCTGCGCGATCTCGACCATCAGCCCGTCGTACGTGAACGACTTCGAGCAGAGCAGCCCGAACGTCCAGGCGATCTTCTTGCGCCACTTGTTGACCCTGCGGGCCTCCATGGCTCCGGTGACCGAGGTCTGGCAGCCCATCCCGACGAGGGCGACCTTCGAGAGCCCCATCTCCGCGGCCTTGAGGAGGGCCAGCGGGTTGGCGCTGTACGTGTATCGGCTGCCCGCGGACGCCAGGACCCCCGACCGATCGGTCACGATGGCCGGCTCGCAGTCCCACTGGCGCTCGTCCGAAAGGACGGACGTCGCGGCGCCGTCGATCATCCCGTTCTCGAGCCCCCAGATCAGCAGGGCCGAGACCACGCCGCCGTCCTGCCCCTGCATCAATGCTTCGGGCGACGTCGCGCGGGCCAAGTAGATCTCGCGGTACTTCCCGATCAACTCCTCGGGTCGACGCACCTGGCCGAACATGAGCTCGTCGATCTCGGATTCCCACTCCCGGAAGCGCGGGCACGCGAGCGTACAGAGCGAGCAGCCGCGGTCGCCGTGCGTGCAGACGTCGACCCCGTCCTCCTGAAGCTGGACCGGCTCGTTGTCCTCGTACCCGAGGACGTGGAACGGGCACGCCACGATGCAGGCGGTGCATCCGGTGCAGAGACCCGTCGCGACCACCTCGTGGAAGAGGTCCCGCCACTGGGTGGTGTCGGTCTTGGGCATCCTGCGCGCAGGATACTCGGGCTGCAGCGCTCAGATGCTGCGGCTCAGATGCTGTGGCTCAGATGCTGGGGGTCAGATGCTGAAGGACTCGCCGCAGGCGCATCCGTGGATCGCCTGGGGGTTGTCGACCTTGAGGCCGCCACCGAGGAGCGCCGTGTCGAAGTCCAGCGTGGAGCCCGTGACGATGGGGACGCTCTTCGGGTCGATCACGACGCGGACGTCCTCGGCGGCGTCAATCACGATGTCGTCCGGTTCGGGCGTCCCGGTGAAGCTCATCTCGTAGGCGAACCCCGAGCAGCCCCCCGCGACGACCCGGAGCCGCAGGACCGGCTCGGCCTGGCCTTCCTTGCCGGCGAGCTGTCGGATCTTGCGGGCGGCTCCGTCGGTGACGGTGATCGGCGTCGCGGTGGAGGTTGCGTCCATCACCCAGCAAGGATACCGCTCAACGGGGTCTTCCTACGCCCAGAACTTCCACCATGGTCGCTTCGGGGTCGCCGACTCGCCGAGCTCGGCACGCTCCTGCTCCGCCTCCGCATCGGCCCGCTCCGCGGCCTTGGCGAGTTGGTCCTTCTCTGCCTCGTCGAGGAACATCTCCTGCATGTCGTCGCCCATGCCACCCCCGGGGGTTTCGGGCGTGTTCGTGTCGGACATCGGCGCGGCCCCTTCCCGATCGTGAGACCCCGACGGTACTCCTTCTCCTGCCGGGGGGGCGGCCCTGCTCTCGTGAGAGGGCTGTCAGCGCCCCCTCGATGCGTGCCGAGGCAACGTCAGGGCTTCACGCTCCTGCATCGCGTGGCGGAGCTCGGAGACGATCGGTCGGTCCTCGATCTTCGCGCCCGAGAGCCGTGCGCGCAGACCGCTGTTGTCGTGGTGGCCGGCTCGGTAGCCCGCAACGTCGCGCCAGAGTTCATAGGTGCTCATCTGCTCTATCCCCTCGATCGGTGGAGGTGAGACGTTCTACTCCTTCGAGCGTAGCCCTCTCAGGCTGGCGGTGACGTCGGCCGGTCGGCCAGAAGCTCTGTGGCGAAGGTCGGTTCTCCCGGTGCTTCCCGCTCCCTCCTCATGCCGGGCCGAGGCAGGCCCGGAGGTGAGAAGATGGTTTCCGGCGACGAAGGAATGCTCGGGCATCGGCCCAGATGCGTCCTCCGGTCGAGGGAGGCAGGATGAGCGTGAAGGACTTCTACCGAACGGAATCGGGCACCATCTTCCGGGTGTCCAAGGATCCGGAAGGCCACCTATCGGTCGAGCTCCTCGAAGCATCCGCGTGGCGCTCTGCCCCCATCGGGATGGCGGGCCTGAGGATCGCCCGCGGCACCCGGCGACTCACCGAGCGTCAGATCAACGCTCTCCCCGGTCCCGCCTGAGGCAACTCCGCAAGGCAGATCTCGGCTCAGTCGTGAGCCAACGGGTGCCGGGTCGACGGCACCGTGTGGAGCCAGCAGGTGTCCGACGTGTTGTAGGTCGAGAGCAACGTCGTGCATCCGAACACGGAGCAGTGCCGCCCCTTCACCGCCTGCCGCGCCACATCCCGGAGTCGCGTCGGCGTTCCGAACAAGGCCTGTGTCCTGCCGGTCTTCATCTGGACTCCTTCCGGGATCCGTCCTGTCCCCGCGGTTCGCGGAAGAGATGTCCGCAATCGATGCACCGCATGTTGATGCGCGCTCCCGGTCCCGCATGCGTGAAGGGCTGTGTGTGCGCGGAGCCACACGACGGGCACGGCGGGCGCGGCGCGGGCTCCCTATCCGTCGCCTGATCAGCCACCGGTCGCCCGGCCCGAGCCGGCGGAGCCCGACGTCCCCTTCGACTTCTTGGCCTCGCGCTTCTGCTTGAGGGTCTTGCTGGCGGTCTTCTTGTTCTTCGCGCCGCCCTTGTCCTTGTTCGCCATACCGTCCTCCTTCTGCATCTGCCCTCCGACGCGTGCGAACGCTGCGTGCAGCTGGAGCTTCTTCGCGATCCGACCGACCTCGAAGCGCTGCTGCGGTGTTACGAACGTGACGCCCTCTCCGCCGCGACCCGCTCGAGCCGTGCGGCCCACACGGTGGATGTAGGCCTTCTCATCCGCCGGCGCGTCGAAGTTGATCACGTGGGTGATGTCGTCCAGATCCAGGCCACGAGCGGCGACGTCGGTGGCGACGAGCACGTCGTTCGCGCCGGACGCGAACCGGCCGAGCGCCCGCTCGCGCTGCGGTTGCGACATGCCGCCGTGGAGCTCGCCGGCGCGGAACCCTTCCCTGCGGAGGTTCCTCGCCAGACGGTCGGCGCCGAACTTCGTCCGGACGAAGACGAGCGTCAGCCCGCGATCGGCCGCCAGCTCGCGGATCAAGGCCTCTGTCTTGCGCGGCTGTTCCACCGCGATGAACCGGTGGGTCGCGTCGGTGAGGTGGAGCCCGCTGTCCCCGACCTCGTGCAGGACGGCGTCATGGGTGAACCGCGTCGCGAGCCTGCCCACCTCGCCGTCCAGCGTCGCGGAGAAGAGCATCGTCTGCCGGTCGGGGCGGAGCATCTGTAGGATCCGCGTGACGTCGGGCAGGAACCCCATGTCGAGCATGCGGTCGGCCTCATCGAGCACACAGATGCGCACCCGGTCCAGCCGGAGCAGCCTGCGCGTCACGAGGTCGAGCAGTCTCCCGGGCGTGGCCACGACGATGTCGGCATGCCGCGCGCGCTTGGCCTGCGGGCCGATGCCGACGCCGCCGTACACGGCAGCGATCTGGAGGCGCTTCACGTCGGCGATCACGCGGAACTCCTCGGTCACCTGACTGGCGAGCTCGCGGGTCGGTGCCAGGATCAGCGCCGACGGGCTCCGACCGCTCGGCGTCAGCAGCTCGACCAGCGGCGCCGCGAACGCGAGCGTCTTGCCCGACCCCGTCCGAGAGCGCGCGAGCACGTCGCGTCCGGCGAGGGCGTCGGGGATCACGGAGGTCTGGATCTCGAAGGGTCGTTCGGTCCCTCGCATCCTGAGGGCCTGTGTCACCGGTTCGGAGACGCCGAGCTCGATGAACGTCGGAGAGGTGGTGCGTCCGTGCTCTTGTGGCTCGGTCATCGCTCGTTGCAAGGCGTTCCTTCGCTTCCTGTGGATCGGCGGTCCTCGGGCGCGTCGAGAGCCCGGCGGTAGACCGCGCAGGGAGCGCCCGGGAACGGCGAAACGTGCGAGGGATCGCGAGACGTCGTCGCGGCGTGTCTCAGGTCGAGACTCGCAGGATGTGTCTCCGACAGCGTACCCGATATGGAAGGCCGGCGGGCGAGATGCTCATCGAGGATCGGGCCGGTCTAAGTTCCAATGTCGGATCGCCGAGCACAGCCATCGCTCCTTGCCCGGTGCGAGCAGGAACTCGGTGATCGCACGCTGAGCGCCCTCGTGATCGGTATACAGCAGCTCGATCCGGAACATCCGCGATGACCGAACGGCCTCGACGAGTGGGGCGTACTCCGGATCGTCATGATCGCGGATCGCTCCCTGCCAGAAGCTGATGTCGCCCCCGGGCACGTAGAGGTCTCGGAGCTGGGGACGGAACTCGTTGGGCTCGGCATGAGCGTGCTGGGCATGGAGGTCATGGAGTCCGAGGTGCCATCCGTGGATCACGCCGATACCCGAGCCCGAGTTCCGGAGCGACATCGCGAGGTAGACGTTGCCGTCGACGACCTCGACGGTGGCGCCGCCTCCCGGGAGCAAGGCCCAATGCTCGTCGCCCCACATGATCTTCTGGGCGACGTCCTCGAGTCGGGATGGCATAAGCAGCGGGCGGATCCCGATCTGCATCGAGTACTCGGCCAGACGAGCGGAGCGGTTCGCCGAACGAACGGACGCGAAGGTCGCGAGGGCAAGCACCAGGGTCCCGCCCGCCGTTGCCAGCGACGCGATCGTGGACCAGTCCGTCATCGCGCTGGACCCTACCGTCCCGTGAGCGAGAAGTGCATGCAGGCTTGGACGAAGGACACCCCTGGGACGCGTTTTCGGACTTACGCCCCTCGCGGGGATCGGATCGCGCGTCCAATGTCTCCGTCCAGTGGAGAGACCAGTCCATCTTGAGTGGCTTGCCTGGCGGAAGACCGTCGCCGCCTCCCCGTGAACGTCATCCCAACAGCCAGTCCGAGGACGAGCAGGGCAGGGAGGAGCCACAGAACTGGGGTCTCGCGACCGTCTGAACTTCCGGTCGATCGACTCGCTACGGGTCGCGGGATGCCGTAGCCCTCGAGCCTACCCGTGAGTGTCGACGAAGGGGCCTGGGACCAGCCAGCCAAGAAGACGGGGAACTCATCCATGAAGTTCATCTGGAAGGCCGCAGACCGCTGACCCTTCGGCGTATAGACCAACGGTCCACCCACGGCGAATGGGTACACGTACTGAGTGATCCGGTTCCCGCAACAGGGGTCAACGTAGTTGAAGATGTAGCGAGGACCAAGAGAGCCCGGAAGGGGTGTGCTCACGCCCGGGCCGGAAACAACGAGATGCGCCAGCGCCCAGAAGGGGTCGCCCAGCGGGGCTCCCATGTTGCCCTTGACGACGATCGGCTGGGCGAGGCCGGGCCCCCGGATCCGCACGAAGACGCGTTCATCGCCCTTCGCCCACGCCGCACCCGAGGCGAGCATCAGCGTTGCGCTCAGCAGGCAGACCGCTGCGCCGAACCGCTTCATGACAAGACTCTCTCTCGGATCCGACGCTACGCCGGAGTCCCTCGTTAGACAAGTCGACACCGGTTGTCGCCCTCCGACATCGGTGTGTGATACGCCTGCCAGGTGCCCGTGCGTGTCGTGTCGGAGCTTCCTGGATCTGTAGGGGGCCTCATTCGGTCCGGCGCCCCAACCGCGCCGGGGCAGTTCGTGCCCGAGACGTGCCCAGGCACGCCTCCTGCCTGCTAGCTCCCGGTCAGGCTGAAGTGCATGTAGTCCGAGATGGTGCTCCAGTCTCCGCCCCAGCCCCATCCGATCGCGGCGAACGCTCGCACCACCACGTCGCCGGGATGGATCATGCCTGGCACTTGACGCGTCCGATCCAGGAACGGCTTCGCGGCTCGGCGCAGGACCTTCCCGTCCGGACCCACGTACGGGTTCTCCAACGGGTTCACGTCGATCGCCCAGCCGTAGGAATGCTGCGAGAGCGTGCCGGGGTTGTCCGTCGCCGGCCGGCAGTTGAAAGCGGCGGTCAGATCGCGCGTGTTGTACCAGTCCGATGGTCGCGGCGGCCGGTACCGCGGCGGGAGACCGATGCGGTGGATCGGGAACCGCGCCCGGAACAATCGATGGAAGACCCACATGACGTCGCGGGCGACGCGCTCGTTCACCACGAGCGGGCCCCGGCGGATCCCGCCCGTGAACGTCCGGTAGCTGACCCGTACCAGGCGGAGCTGATCGATCGGCACGGGGCAGTCGGGATGCCAGTCGCGGCCCACGAGCGTCGCGCGGAGCGTCGGCCCGATCGGCGCGACCGACCCTTCGAACCGTGCGTTCGCCGGGGGATCCGATACCCGGAGGTGGTCGCCGCCGCGTACCACGATCGATCCGCTCACGTGGTGTCCGTTCACGGTGGCGCCGCCGGCCGAAGGGCTCGCCGTCAGCGAGGTCAGACCGGTCGCGACCTGGACATGGATCAGGCCCGGTTCGGGGAACGGCTGTGGCTGCAACCCCCCGTAGTAGTAGCCGAGGATCCGGTCGGTGGACCACCCGAGGCGGGCTTTACCGTACGCACCCCACTGCACCATCCCGACGCCGTGGCCCCATCCGCGCCCGCTCACGACGGCCTGGCCGGCCGTGTGCGAGATCGTGTACCAGCCCGAGGGCACGGTCGTGGGGAGCGCGGACCCGTACCGGCTCGCGCCCGGGTACCGCCCCGGGTAGAGGCAGGGTGCCCACTGGTTGACGGCGCCGTCGAACGTTCCGACATCGATCGTCCGCGTGGTTCCCCCACCCGCGACGACGATCGAGCCACCGGTGCGTGCGACCGAGCCGATCGATGCGCCGGCCGGCCAGAGCTGGGCCCGGACGAGGAACCGCGCGAGATCCCTGAAGGGGATCGCCGCGCGCCAATGGGACTCGGGGGAAGCCCCGTCGTCGTGTTCGACGACGGGGCGGAGGTACGGCAACGGGGCACTTCCGAACACCTGATCGTTGCCGTACGTGTGACCGTTGGACGTCGAGAAGTACACGGCCTCGATCGGGCGTCCGGAGTCCTGGAGGACCTGGCCGGCGGTTCCGTTCACCGCGGCGTACCAGCGCCGGATGCCCGGCGTCGGTGAGACCGGGATCCCGCGGAACACCTGACACGACGTGGTCGAGCAGATCGGCGTCTGCAGCGTGGCCCCCTGCGGCCCGCTCCATCCCGTGGTGGCGAGGGCGTAGCTCCTCGCGGCGATCGCCTGCGCCTGCAGCGCGGCGGTCGGCCACGAGGGCGGGACCTC
>Ga0066709_100002771_pt1 | contig 13021 bp, 11 predicted proteins | sample GraSoiAngelo_158_FD_79665 | JGI IMG/M metagenome (GOLD analysis project Ga0066709, IMG submission 79665) | Grasslands soil microbial communities from the Angelo Coastal Reserve, California, USA - 14_1009_16_30cm | ecosystem: Environmental > Terrestrial > Soil > Grasslands | place: USA... | reverse complement strand
CTCGAAGTCCCATTCTCCACCCCCGATGGTCCTGCAGATCCGGCCGTAGGTCGCCTCCGCCGAACCCTTCCCGACGCATGGAGAATGATCCGGCCGTACTGGTTCTCGGAGGATCGCTGGCCGGCCCGGGGTCTCATGCTCATGGTCGTGGGCCTCACGCTCGGGATGGTCTATCTCAGTGTCCTCCTGAATCAGTGGAACAACGCCTTCTTCAGCGCCCTCCAGGAAAAGAACACCACGATGTTTCGCCAGCAGCTGGTCCAGGTCTCCTGGCTCGTGGGTGTGTTCATCGTGCTCGCGGTCTATCAGCTCTATCTCAATCAAATGCTCGAGATCCGCTGGCGCCGCTGGCTCACCGAGAGATACCTCGGCGCCTGGCTGGCCGACCGCGCCTACTATCGTATGCAGCTCGTGGCGCGCGAAACCGACAACCCCGACCAGCGCATTGCCGAAGACATTCAGCTCCTCATCTCACACACCCTCGCGCTCTTCATCGGAGGCCTGCGCGCGGTCGTCACCCTGGCGGCGTTCGTGGCGATCCTCTGGGGCCTCTCCGGCACGCTCCTCGTCTCGGTCGGCGGGCTCTCTCTCGTCCTGCCCGGCTACATGGTATGGGTGTCTCTCCTGTACGCCCTCGGCGGCACCTGGCTAACCGACTGGATCGGCCGCCCCCTCATACGACTGAACTTCGATCGGCAGCGGTATGAAGCCGACTTCCGGTTCAGCCTGGTCCGCTTCCGCGAGAACACCGAGGGGGTGGCCCTCTACCGCGGCGAGGCGGACGAGTTCCGGGGGTTCCGCGAGCTGTTCGAAGCAGTGGTGCGCAACTGGTGGGGGATCATGCGCCGACAGAAGCGGCTGACCTCCTTCACCGCCGGCTACTCGCAAGGGGCGTGGATCGTCCCGTCCGTCGTTGCGGCGCCGCGCTACTTCCGTGGCGAGCTCGGCCTCGGAGGGCTCATGCAGACCGTCGGGGCCTTCAACCAGGTCCAGGATGCCCTTAGCTTCTTCGTCGTGTCCTACAAGGAGATCGCGGCCTGGTGCTCCGTGGTCGAGCGGCTGGCCGGCTTCGAGCGCACGCTCGAGCGCGTGCGCATCGATACGGCGATCGGCGGGGGCGTCCGCCACTCCGATGGGGACGACACAAAACTGACCGTGAAGGATGTGGATCTCCATCTGCCCGACGGCAAGCCGCTCATGGCCAATGTGAATCTCACGCTCCTGCGGGGAGACAGCGTCCTCCTGGGTGGCGCCTCGGGTACCGGGAAGAGCACGCTCTTCCGTGCCATCGCCGGAATCTGGCCGTTCGGGCGCGGCGAGATCCGCGCGTCGCGGAAGGCCCGGGTCCTCTTTCTTCCCCAGCGACCGTATCTGCCGATCGGCACTCTCCGCAGCGTGGTGGGCTATCCGATGCCGGCCGATGGGGTGGACGACGCGACGCTGCGCGAGGCCCTTGAGGCGGTGGGGCTGGCCGACCTGGCCGGGCGGCTGGACGAGGCCGGCCACTGGGCGCTCCAGCTCTCCCCCGGCGAGCAGCAGCGCATCGCCTTCGCGCGGGCCCTGGTTCAGAAGCCGGACTGGCTCTTTCTCGATGAGGCGACCTCGGCGGTGGACGAGGCCACGGAGGCTCGCCTCTATCGGCTGGTGCGCGAGCGGCTCGCGGGGACGACCGTGTTCAGCGTGGGTCATCGGGCGACGCTGCGCCCGTTCCACGCCCGCCAGTTCGAGGTGCGGCCCGCCACGAGCGGGCCGGCCTCCATCGTCGAAGTGACGGCCGCGCCCGAATCGGGTCCTCGATGAGCGGGGTCGATGGCAGCGAGATCCATGGATCCGGTCCCGCGCCAGGGACTTGAAAGCCTCACGGACTTCCTCCGGAGGCGAGAGTCCCCATCCCGGAGATCGAGCGAACCTGGCGGACGCTCGTGAGGCGCCGCGGCCACTTCATTCCTGACGCCCGCTCAGATCGAGACGCTCGGGCTCTAGCCGAGCTGACGCGACCCGCGACCTTGATCCATCCGTGCACCGTTGCTATAAGAGGAGGGCATGTCATCCCGGCTGTGGAGCTATATCCGGCGTCCTCGACTCCACTTGTACTTCGACCCGGCATCGACCTATCACCTGCGTGACGTTGTCGGTGCGGGCGGGGCGCCAGGATACTTCTGCCATGTCATGGTCCGTAATACCGGCCGCGCCACGGCGCGGAACTGATGCCGGACGAACCCGTCGTGCCGTTCGGGCTCGCCGGGGCGTACCTGCACGCTGGGCAGCCCGAGAGCGCGGCCGACGAGTACCGGGAGGCGATCCGGCTGAGGCCCGACTACTCGGCGGCGCATCGGGGGCTGGGCCGGGCGCTCGAGCGCGCGGGGCTGATCGCGGAGGTCCGGGCGGCATATCAGCAAGGGCTCGAGGTCGACCGGGAAGGAGATCGAAGTGAGCGCCACTGAACTCCACGACCTCTCGATTGCCGAGTTGTCCGGCCTGATCATGGTGCGGAAGCTCTCGCCCGTCGAGCTGGTCGAGGCGCTGATTCAGCGCGTCGAGCAATACGACGCCCAGACTCGCGCATTCATCACCCGCACGTTCGACCTTGCCCGGCGGCAGGCGAGGGCGGCCGAGGCCGAGATCGCGGCAGGCAAGTACCGGGGCGCGTTGCACGGGATCCCCTTCGCGCTCAAGGACATCTACGACACGAAGGGCTTCCTGACGTCCGGCCACTCGCGCGTCTTCATCGACCGGATTCCCGGCGAGGACGCCACGACGACGAGCAAGCTCTACGACGCCGGCGCCGTGCTGCTCGGCAAGCTGGCCACGCACGAGATGGCGCACGCCGGTCCGTCGTTCGATCTGCCCTGGCCTCCTGCGCGGAACCCGTGGAGCCTCGCGCACTTCACGGGTGGCTCGTCGTCGGGATCGGGTGCCGCGGTGGCGGCCGGCATGGTTCCGCTGGCGCTTGGCTCGGACACCGGTGGTTCGATCCGCGGCCCGGCGTCGCTCTGCGGCGTCGTCGGTCTCATGCCGACGTTCGGCCTGGTGAGCCGCGCGGGCGTGATCACCAATTCCTACACGTTCGATCACTGCGGGCCGCTGGCCCGCACTGTCGACGACTGTGCACTGGCGCTGGAGGCCCTGGCCGGCTACGACCCGAAGGATGCGGGGAGCCTGAGCCGGCCGATTCCACGGTATCGTCGGGCGCTCGGCCAGGATCTGAGGGGGCTCAGGATCGGCGTGCTGCGGCACCACTGGGAGGAAGACATCCCGGCCTCCGAGGACGTCCGCACGGCGATGGACGCCGCGCTCGACGTGCTGCGCCGGCTGGGCGCCGAGCTCGAGGAATGCCGCGTGCGGCCACTGGCGAGCTACTTCGACGTCAAGATCATCATCGCCGAGAGCGAGATCTTCAGCGTCCACCAGAAGAACCTGATCGCCCGGCCCAAGGACTTCGGCGCCGACTTTCGCTCACGCGTGCTGCCGTCCGTGCTCTTTACCGCCAGCGACTACGTCCAGGCCACGCGCGAGCATCGCCGGATGATGGTGGAGATGGAGCCTCTCTACACGAGGTTCGACGCTTTCGTCACGGCTGGCATGGGTGAAGCCCCGAAGCTGGCCGACTACCGCAGCGTCTCGTTCTGGCAGAAGCCGAGCCTGCTCACGGCCTGGAACGTCACGGGGCAGCCCGTGCTGGCGCTTCCCAACGGCTTCGGGAGGAGCGGACTACCGCTCGGCATACAGATCGTCAGCCGGCCATTCGGCGAGACCACGATCTTGAGGATCGGCCACGCCTACGAACGCGCCACGGAGTGGCACACGCGGCGTCCCCCGCTCGTGCAGGGCGCGACGGCGCCCGACGTCACCCCTCCGCCCGTGCTGTCGCAGCCGGCCGATCTGGTTGACGCCGAGACGCGCGATCTGTGCGTGAAGGCCGCCCGGCGAGCGGGTCTCCAGCTGGACGAGCTGATGCTGGCTCAGCTCCTGGAGGGCGCGCCGTACGCGCTGGGCATGGCGCAGCGCTTGCGACGCGACCACGACCTGCACCACGAGCCGGCCAACGTCTTTAGTTTTCCGCCGTCTCGTGCCCCCTTGGTTTGATCAGGTCGCCCTTGGATCCAGGGCGTCGCGCAACCGGTCGCCGACCAGGTTGATCGCGAGCACGGTGAGGAGGATCGCGAGCCCGGGGAGCGTGGGGAGCCACCAGGCGACGGTCACGAAGTCGCGCCCAAGGGAGATCATCTGGCCCCACGTCGGGTACGCCCGCCCCGAGCCCACGCCGAGGAACGACAGCGCCGCTTCCGCCAGGATCGCCTGCGCGACCTGCAGGGTGGACATCACCACGATCGACGACACCGTGTTAGGCAGGACGTGCCGGAAGATGATGCGCAGCCGGCCCACGCCGATCGCGCGCGCCGCCTCGATGAACTCCTTCTCGCGCAGCGCCATCACCTCCGCCCGCACGACGCGCGTGTAGCGCTCCCAGCCCGTGAGCCCGAGCACCACGATGATGGTGACGAGGCTCGGCCCCAGCGCGGCCACGAAGGCGAGCGCCAGCAGGATCTGCGGGAACGACAGCGTGACGTCGACGACGGTGCCGATGGCGGTGTCCACCTTGCCGCCGACGAATCCGCTGACCAGTCCCGCGGTGACGCCGACCAGGAGGCTCACGATGACCGCCGACACGCCGACGAGCAGCGAGATCCGCGCACCGTGGACGATCCGGCTCAGCACGTCGCGCCCGACCTGGTCAGTGCCGAGTGGATACGCGGCATTGCCGCCGGTCTGCCACACCGGAGGGGTGAAGCGGCGGAGGAGGGACTGCTTGGCCGGATCGTGAGGGGCCACCCACGGCGCGGCCAGGGCGGCGCTCATCACGACGAGCAGGATCAGCGTGCCCGCGAGGGCGGCCGGGTTGAACGCGAACCGCCGCCACGCTCGGGAGCCGCCGGTGGCGCCCGCCGACACCTCGTAGGCGACCGCTTGCTGCGGCAGGGTGAGGGCCATCAGCGGAGCCTGATCGTGGGGTTCAGGTACACGTAGAGCACGTCCACCAGAAAGTTGACCGACACGATGATGATCGCGAGCAGGAACACGCCCGCCTGCACGATCGGGAAGTCGAGCTGCACGATCGCCCTGACGAGCAGCCGCCCCACGCCCGGGACGGCGAAGACCGTTTCCGTCAGCACCGCGCCGCCGAGGAGGAGGCCGAACTGCAAGCCGATGACGGTGACGATCGGCAGCGCCGCGTTGCGCAGCGCGTGGCGGCAGATCACCAGCCACTCGGAAAGGCCCTTGGCCCGCGCCGTCCGCACGTAGTCGAGGTTGATGACCTCGAGCATGCTCGAACGAATGATCCGCATGAAGAGCGGCGTCGTGAACGCCCCGAGCGTGACCGACGGCAGCACCACCGACGACCACGAGTCCCAGCCCGACACGGGCAGGAGCCGCCACTGCACCGCGAAGAGCAGCATGAGCATGATGCCGATCCAGAACACGGGCATCGATTGACCGAGGAAGACGACCACCGTCGCCGCATGATCGGTGACCGTGTTGCGGCGCACCGCGCTGTAGATGCCGACGGGCAGCGCGACCGCGAGCGCCAGCGTGACGGCCAGACACGTCAACGCCAGCGTCGTCGGCATGCGCTCGATCACGAGGCCGAACGCCGGCTCGCGGTAGAAGAACGACTTGCCGAACTCACCGCGCGCCGCGTTGGTGACGAAGCGAACGAACTGCGTCGGAAGCGGATCCGAGAGTCCGAGGGCCTCTCGGAGCTTGGCGCGGTCCGCCTCGGGGGCTTCTGGCATGATCAGGGCCACGGGGTCGCCGCTCGCGTGGAGGATCGAGAACGTAACGATGGAGACGCCGATGCAGACGACGACGAAACGGAGGAGGCGCCGGATCAGGAACGCCGACACGACGCCTCCCCCTTCAGCTCATCAGTTCTTCGGCTTGGCCGCAAAGAGCCAGAGCCACTCGTCGGGGCGCGCCTCGTAGGCGACCTTCTTCGAGATGCCGAGCGTGTCGTTCTGTGTGTACAGGAAGACCGAGGGCGCCTCTTCGCGGATCATGCTCTGGATCCGCGCGTAGATCTGCTTGCGCTTGGGCTGGTCGACGCTCGAGCGGGCCTCGTCGATGAGCTTGTCGAGGCCTTCGACGCGCGCGTAGTGCTTCCCGATCCAGCCGCCTGGCTCGGTGTGATAGAGCGGGTGCAGCACGGCGTCGGCATCGAAGACCGAATAGTTCCCCCAGTTGCCGTACTGGCCGTTGGTGGCCTTGCCTTCGGCCTGGAAGAACTTGTTCCACGCCGGGCCCGGGTCCCACATCTTCACCGTCGTGCGGAGCCCGACCTCGGTGAGCATCTGCCCGAGGGCCTCGAAGTGCGGGCGCCAGTCCACCGAGGAGCTGTGCAGCGTGATGTCGACGCCGTTCGGATAGCCGGCCTGCGCCAGCAGCTCCTTTGCTTTCTTCGGATCGTATGGGTACGGCGGCACGGAGGAATCGTGCCCGAACGCGGCCGGCTGGACGACCGTGGCCACCTGCCGCCCCAGCCCCGCCATCATCTTCTGGATCATCGCCTGCTTGTCGATGGCGTAGTTCGCGGCCTGGCGGGCGGCCTTCTTGTCGAACGGCGCGCTCCGCATGTCGAGGGAGATGTAGTGCACGCGCAGGATCGGCGTCGTGCTGATCCCCGTCTGGGGATGGTTCTTGATGTCGGGCATGAGGTCCGCGTTGACGTTACGGATGATGTCGACGCCCCCCGTCTTGAGCTCGGCCACCGCGGTCGCCACCTCGGGGATCGCCCGGAAGACGACGTACTTGAACGCTGGCTTCCCGCGCCAGTGTCCGTCGAAGGCCTCGAGCCTGATGTGCTGATCGCGCTTCCACTCCACGAGCTTCCACGGGCCGGTGCCGATCGCCGCCGTGCTGCCGAACGCCTCTTCGCCCACCTTCTCGATGTGCTTCTTCGGCACGATAGGGAAGAACACGACGCGCTCGAGCAGGAGCGGGAACGGCTTGTCGGTGATGAGATGGATCGTGTCCGCGTTGACGATCTTCACTTCCTTGATCGCCCGAACGTTGCCGTACTGCGGCGACTTCTTCTGCTCCTTGCCCGGCTCCAGCACCCGATCGAACGAGAACTTCACGTCCTCGGCCGTCATGGTCGAGCCGTCGTGGAACTTGACGCCCTTGCGGAGCTTGAACTCCCACGTGGTGTCGTTGAGCGCCTTCCACGAAAGGGCCAGCGAGGGCTCGAACTCGAGCTTCGCGGTACGGTGCAGGAGCGAGTCGAACATGTTGATGTTGACGAGGATGCCGACGCGCTCGAAGTGCATGTGGGGGTCGAGGGTCGGCGCGTGCGACGGGAGCGCGACGGTGAGCGTGTCCTTGCCCTGTGCGGCGGCGCCGATCGGCACTGCGACGAGCGCCGCGAGAGTCAGGACCAGAAGGCCGGGGAGCCAACGCTTCATGGAGTGTCCTCCTTGGACATCGCGACGGGACGGGAACGGCCCTGGCGAGCCGTGCGGTGACGATACACCATGCCGGAGGGGAGTGAAAGCCCATGGCTCGCGGTATCGGAGTCGTCCCGCCGTCCAAGCTCGGGCGACCCGCCGTGGGACGAGCGTATGGGCGCGATGCTAGAATCCGCCCTGCGGTCGGGGCAAGCCGCGCCCGACCAGCGAGGGAGGCAGCGTGAACATCCGACCGAATCGCGTCAAAGAGAAGCTCGCCGCCGGCCAGGTCGCGACCATCCTGTCCGGCGCTAACGACCCGGACCTGATCGACCAGCTCGGCACGCTCGACGTGGACGGCATCTGGCTGGAGGGCGAGCACGGCGGCGTCGACTACGCCGACCTCGGCAACCTGACGCGGGCCTGCGACCTTTGGGGAAAGACCTCCGTCGTCCGCGTGATGGACAATGACTACGCCACGATCTACCGTACCCTCGATCGCGGCGCCCAGGGCATCTGCGTGCCCCACGTCAACACCCGCGCCGAGGCCGAATCGGTTGTCGCGGCCGGAAAGTTCGCGCCGCTCGGCAAGCGCGGCATGTACACAAGCCGCCAGGGCTTCGGCGTGGGCGACTATCTGAAGACCGCCAACGACCAGAGCCTGCTGATCGTCTTGATCGAGGACATCGCCGCGGTCAGGAGCCTCGACGAGGTCGTCAAGGTCGACCACATCGACTGCTTCTTCGTGGCGCCGAGCGACCTGGCGACCTCGATGGGCCAGATCGGTAACCCGGGACACCCGGAGGTCCAGCAGACCATCGACGGGGCGATCAAGAAGATCATCCAGTCCGGCCGCGTGGCCGGCACGCTCGTCAACGTCACCAACGTCGAGCGCTACACACGGCTGGGCGTGCGCCTCGTGATGACCAGCTTCTTTCCCTGGATCCAGGCCGGTGCGAAGGATCTGATCGACCGCGCCGCGGGCGGCGCCCGGAGCTGACGCGCATGGCCACGGTAGAGACCGCGCTCGGCCCGGTGGCTACGACCGAGCTCGGCCCGACGCTGATGCACGAGCACATCGTCACGCGCTCGCCCGGGGTGCAGGAGAACTGGCCCCACCTCTGGGACCGCGAGGCCATCCTCGCGATCGGCGAGCGGAAGATGGCCGACCTCCACGGCCGGGGCATCCGCGCGCTCGTCGACCTGACCACCGTCGATCTGGGCCGCGACATCGACTTGATCGTCGGCGTGGCCCGCCGGTCGCGCGTTCACGTGATCGTCGCCACCGGGGTCTGGTGGATGCCGCAGCGATACTTCAGCGCCCACGGCGTCGATGCAGTGGCCGAGCTGTTTATCCGCGACATCACCCGAGGGATCGGCACGAGCGGCGTCAAGGCCGCCATCATCAAGTGCGCCACCGACACCGCCGGCGTGACCCCGGTGATCGAGAACATCCTGAGAGCCTCCGCGCGGGCCCAGAAGGCGACCAGGGTGCCGATCTCGACGCATACCTGGGCCGCGGGCAGGTCCGGCGAGGCGCAGCAGGCGATCTTCGCGCAGGAGGGCGTCGATCTGAGCCGGGTCATCATCGGCCACAGCGGCGACAGCGCCGACCTGGGCTATCTGCGCGGGCTGATGGAGCGGGGGAGCACGATCGGGATGGACCGCTTCGGCCTCGAGCACTTCTTGCCGACGGCGAAGCGGGTCGAGGTGCTGGCCCGGCTCTGCGCCGAAGGCTATGCCGGCAAGATGGTCCTCTCGCACGACGCCAACTGCTGGACCGACATGGTCTCCGAGGACGACAAGCGCCGGATCCGCCCGCTCTGGCACTACAATCACATCTCCGACGACATCCTCCCCGCGCTTCGCAACGCGGGCGTCACCGAAGATCAGATCGAGCAGATGCTCGTGCGTAACCCGCGCGCCATCTTCGAGGCGCCGAAGAAAGCAAACGCGTGATGCCGGTCATCCCGGGCAGCAAGCTCATGTTTTGCGCCCAGAATGGGCTTGCTGTCGCGATGCTCCTTGTCCTCGCCACGGCGGCCGGCTGCGTTCCCCGTCCCGCTGCCACCAGGGCGCCCGAGCGTGCGTCGCCCGAGGTCGTTGCGTCCATGACTGCCTCGACCGAGGGCCAGCCCGCCGACCGCCAGGTGACGCTTCCGTCGGGCGCCACGCTCAAGGTTGCCGCCGACTGGACGGTGACCGCGGTCAAGGACGGGCTCACCCTCGAAGATCCCGAGAGGCAATTGAAGGTCGAGCTGGTGGAGGTCGCGGCGAGCGTCGGGATGAACGACGCCATCGCCGCGGCCTGGCTGCGCCGCCGCCCGGACTTCGACCGGCAGGAGCTCGCCTCTTCCGACTCACCCGGCCGCGAAGGCTGGGACCTGTTCCACTGGTCCCGGTACAAGACCTCTCCGGCGGAAGCGCGCAGGGTCTCGGCGTTCGCCGCACGGAAGGGTGCGCTCGCGGTCGTCGTTCTGATCGACGGCCCTCTCGCGGCGGCCCAGCGGCGCAGCTCGCAGATCGCGCTCGTCCAGGACAGCCTGCGTCCCGCCGGTTACGTCCGCGAGACCTACATCGGCCGAACGCCGAGGCCCCTGAACGCGGCGCGCGTGGCCTCCCTGAAGGCGTTCATCGATCAGATGCGCGAGGCGGCCGACGTGCCGGGCGTCTCCGTCGTGCTCTTCGACAAGGACGCCGTGCTCATCGAGCAGGGCTTCGGCGTTCGCGAGCGCGGCTGGCCCGAGCCCGTCACCGCCGACAGTCTCTACATCATCGCCTCGAACACCAAGTCGCTCACGACGCTCTTGCTCGCCAGGCTCGTCGACGAGGGCCGTTTCGCCTGGGACACGCCGGTGACGCAGATCTACCCCGCGTTCCGGATCGGCGATCCCGACGTCACCAGGCGCATCCTCCTGAAGCACCTCGTCTGCGCGTGCACGGGCCTGCCCCGACAGGATTTCGAGTGGCTCTTCACCTTCGAGCGCTCATCGCCGCAGGGGCAGCTCGACGTGCTGGCGACGATGAAGCCCACGACGGAATTCGGCGCGCTGTACCAGTACAGCAATCCGCTCGCCTCGGCCGCCGGCTACATCGGCGCCCGCTCGCTCAAGCCCGACGGCGAACTCGGACAGGCCTACGATGACATCATGCGCGACAAGGTGTTCCGTCCGCTCGGGATGGATCGGACCACGTTCTCCTTCGACGAAGCGCTGCGCACCGACCACGCATCACCACACTCCTGGGACATGTCGCTGAGGAACGTGCCCATCGACATGGGGCTGAACCACTCCATCATTCCCGTTCGCCCCGCCGGCGGGGCATGGTCGAGCGTGCGGGACTACGCCCGCTATGTCCGCCTCGAGCTCGCCCGCGGCCGGCTCCCGGACGGTGCGCCGTTCGTGACCGAGAAGAACCTTCTCGCGCGGCGCGTCCCGCAGGTGCGGGTCGGTGAGGAGTCCTGGTACGGCATGGGGCTCTCGCTCGAGGACGTCAAGGGCATTCGCGTCGTCAGCCACGGCGGCTCGATGTTCGGCTACAAGAGCAACTTCTTCGTCGTCCCGGACGCCGGAGTCGGCGGTGTCGTTCTCACGAACGCGGATTCCGGATGGAACGTGACCCGGGCGGTCATGCGCCGAACGCTGGAGCTGATCTACGACGGCAAGGCCGAAGCCGAGGAGGATCTGCTGTCGGCGGTCCGTGAGTCCCGGGCGTTCCTGATGGGCGCGCAGAGGGACTGGAAAGTCCCTCCCGAAGCCTCCGAGGTGAAGCGCCTCGTGGGCTCGTTCCGGAACGCGGCGCTCGGCGAGATCGTCGTCCGCGCCGGCCAGGACGACCTCGTGTTCCAGTTCGGCGGCTGGAAGAGCCGCATGGCCACCAGGCTGAACCCGGACGGGACCACGTCCTTCGTCTCGATCGATCCGGGAGTCCGTGGCTTCGAGTTCCACGCGGCCGCCGCCAGCGGGGCCTACAGGCGGCTGACCGTCCGTGACCCGCAGCACACCTACGAGTACGAGTCGTCGGATCGATGACCGACCTCCCGATCTCGCTCACCTGCGCCGACTATGCGCGCGTGATGCCTCTCGCGACCGGCGCCGTGAAGCCGGAGGGGATCGCGCTCACGATGATCCTGGGCAGCCGCGGCTCGTGGCCGGCGCGCGCCGAGATGCTCCGTCGCGCCGTGCAGGATGCCGGGGTGCAGGGCGGCGAGTGGTCGATGGCGCAGTACCTCTACCGCATCGACAAGGGCGATCGCCGCTACGTCGGTCTCCCCGTGTTTCCGCTGCGCAACTTCACGGCGCGCGACCTGTACGTCCGCCGGGGTGGCCCGATACGCCAGCTCAAGGACCTGGCCGGCCAACGCATCGGGATGTACAGCTACACTGCGAGCGGCTCCATCTGGTACCGCCACTTCCTGCGCTTCATCGGTCTGGACCCGGCTGCCATCCGGTGGTGGATCGGCGACATCGACACGCCCTGGTCCGCGCCGATGGACCAGACGCTGCCATCGGGCGTGAACGCGCCAGCGAAGGGCAGATCGTTGTCGGACATGCTGGTCGCCGGCGAGCTGGAGGCGATCTACAGCCCGCCGCGCCCCGAGGCCTACCATCCCAGGACGGGTCCGATCGTGCGCCTGTTCCCGGACTTCCGCTGGATCGAGCAAGAGTACTTTCTCAAGACCGGCGTGTTCCCGCCCCAGCATCTGATCGTCATCCGGCGCGAGGCCTGGGAGGCGAACCGGTGGATCGCCCGGAGCCTCACCGACGCGTTCAAAGCCGCCAACGATTGCTTCACCGCGGCGCAGAAGGGGTTTCCGTACGCCACACCGTGGCTCGAAGCTGAGCTCGAGGACACGGTGGCCGTGATGGGTGAGGACTTCCATCCCTACGGACTCGAACGGAACCGAGCGCAGATCGAGGCGTTCGCCGGCGAGGCCTTCCGGCTGGGTCTGACGAGCCGTCAGGTCACGACCGAGGAGTATTTCGCCGACTACCTGCAAGGAGGTTGAATCGATGCCGGTCATCCTGGGCACGGGCGCCTATCGCTACGAGGTCGTCGACCAGTGGGCCAAGCTGCCGCCGGGGCGGGAGTTCAACGCCGATGTCGCCGCGGTCGGGGTCGACAAGCAGGACCGGGTGTATGCGTTCAACCGCGGCCAGCACCCGATGGTCGTGTTCGACCGCGACGGCAATTTTCTGCGTTCATGGGGCGAAGGGGTGTTCCGGCGTGCGCATGGCGTCCACATGGCTGCCGACGACACGCTCTGGCTGACCGATGACGGCGACCACACTGTCAGGCACTGCACGCTCGACGGCAAGGTGCTGCTGACACTCGGCATCCCCGGCACGCCGAAGCCCTACATGAGCGGCGAGCCGTTCCACCGCTGCACGCACACGGCGCTGTCGCCGCAGGGCGATCTCTACGTCTCCGACGGCTACGGCAACTCGCGCGTCCACAAGTTCGCCCCGAACGGCACGCTGCTCCGCTCGTGGGGCGAGCCCGGCACCGATCCGGGCCAGTTCAACATTCCGCACAACATCTGCTGCGACGCCGACGGCTGGGTCTACGTCGCCGACCGT